>Ga0316204_10000977_pt1 | contig 88037 bp, 82 predicted proteins | sample 6monrhotite_MG_2_FD_205661 | JGI IMG/M metagenome (GOLD analysis project Ga0316204, IMG submission 205661) | Microbial mat bacterial communities from mineral coupon in-situ incubated in ocean water Damariscotta River, Maine, United States -... | ecosystem: Environmental > Aquatic > Marine >... | reverse complement strand
ATCATGGGGTTGCTAATGTTTACTAAATATAATATATATTAAAGATGATGGTTCTAAAAGTTGTTTCCGACAGGAGGTAGTATCTAGTGCTGTCCTCTAATTCGTATGGGGGATAATGTAAGCTAACTACGTAATGATTTTCATTTTATTGCCTGATTACAGCGCGTTTTATTATATTTCTCGACAATAATATCCAGACAATTTTAAGCGGCTTATGCTTTACCTGATGTAGAAAGCTTGTGAATTTCGTCTATAGTTATGTATTAATTAATGAAGCATCATAAGTAGATACAAATAATAACTATAAATCAAGAAAATCTGGGACTATAAGCGTCATGAATAATTCAATTACAGTGTCATACTTACCTAAACCTTTGATTTTAACAACAGGTTTTCTTCTGCATACTTTGGTATATCCAGTACTGGGTAACGCCAACGAAAGTAGCCAGTCCAAAGAGACTCTTACAGGTGCTGGAGCGCATTTTGCCTGGGTAATATTTGATGCATTAAAAGAGGAGTTGGAAGCTAAAACAGGTAAAAATATTGAATTATTCGGTAAAAATTCAAATCTTGGTATGGGTTGTAATTCGGGTATTAAGCTGGCACAGCAAAGTACTCATGATCATCAAACTTTTGGTTTTGTCTGTTGTCCTTTGAGTCAGCAAGAACTTGATGAGAAAAAGATAAAAATGTACCCAATAGCTGAAGAGCCGGTAATGATTCTGGTAAATAAGGCTAACCCTGTAGAAAATTTATCAACACAACAGGTAAGGTCTATTTTCTCCGGTGATATTACAAACTGGAATGAAGTCGGGGGCTGGGATAAAGATATTGTTGTTGTCACGCGATTGCACTGTAAAAAACGTCCCGGCCACTGGAAAACGATATTACCCAGTGCAGAGGCTTTTGTTAAAAAGAGACTGGATGTAAGCAGTGCTAAGGATATGGTTAAATTGGTTACATCGTTCGATACCTCAATTGGTCACTTAGGGTCTACCTGGATCTATAGTGAAGATTCAAATGTTAAATCAATAACAATCAATAATATTAAACCCACTGCTGAAAACTTAAAGAATAAATCTTACCCGTTTCATAGGATGTTATCTGCGGTAACAAATATGACGCCATCTGAAGATGTGCTTAGCACTATCAGGCAGGTGCAACAAGGCAAGTCTTTTGAGAGTGTGGCGAAACGCTTTAATTTACTGCCATTGAATTAACAGTCAGTTAGGTGGCTGGGGTTGCTTGTCTTTGCATAAATGCTGGCTGTAAGACGCAATATATATGATGAAGCCCCCCAGAGCTGCGATACTAAACTGTATATATATAAACCGTCCGATCAGTTGTACATAGATATCTTTCCAGAAAGCAGTGTCTGCTAAAGGCTCACTTGTTTGTGAAAATAGCCAAATTTCCAGTAACCAGGTTGGCTCTGTAGTGCAACAGGTTTGTAGGCGTAAATAAAATATAGAAAACATGATAGTGAAAACGCCCCCCCATATTACCAGCCATTTGCATGTGCTTAACTTTAATCTTCTTATGTGAATTATAAATATCGAAACTAGCAGCAGGGCGACAGCATTAACCGGCATAATGTAGAAGCCCCATATCTGATTTATTTTTTGCTCATCTAAACGTTCAATTAAAATTAATGGGTTATCAATAAGTGCTAATTTTGTTGCCATTACAGCGTTAGTATTGAGTAAATTAAGATATAAGCCAAAATTCTCAATTAAAGTTAGCTCAATATTATTGGCCAGGCCTTGTGTGGTAATCGTTACAGATAGAATGCCGACTAAAACAATAAATACAGGTAGTAGCAGGTATAAAGATAGCTTTTTGATCAGGTCTAATAACATTAGTTAATTCAATCTTATAGTAAACAAGAGTTATCTTGTAGGAACGACGGTATATACTAAAAAATATACTAAACTATGTATATTGTCTAATGGCTTGTCAAAAGATACTACACAACTTGCTATTGTTAGGCTGTAACGTGTATCTAGTGTGGTGCTGGTTAACTATTTAATTTAATAGAAATCAGGCACTAGAACAATATTTATAAATAATAAAATGAAATACTTATCATGACTCTAATTAATCAGATTTGATAATGTATAAGGTTATTAACCATGTTTTTTGTCAGGTAATCTAATCATTACAAGATACACTATTGAATATTTATGAAATTAAGAACTCAAATATTACTCATAATACTGGGTATTACTTTTCTGTCTCAGGCTGTTTTTGGTTTTATGGCATATCGCCAAATCACAGAAAGTCGCGGTGACCAGCTGACTATATTTTTACAATACCTGACGCGAGAAATTGCTGAGCGCTTGTTACTGCCGGGTAATGTTGCTATATCAAGCATATATCTAGAACAATTAAGGTTAAAATTTTCAACACCAAAGTCAACTTTAATTGTTCAGAAAGGTGATCAATTATTATATGCTTCTGGTGATTTAGAAAAAGACATATCAAAAATCTCCATACATTTAAAAAAGGCCTATGCCGATTCAGATAAACACGGCCTAATTGATATGGATGACGTTCAGTATTACTGGGCAATTAGTCCCTTGCCAGATGATAAATACCAGCTGGTGATGCTTGAGCCAGCTGCAAATGAAGAAATGATGATTGCGTCTGAATTGCGATTTCGATTATTCATTTCCGGGGGGATTGTTTTAACTATGGCGGTCTGGGTTAGTCTCTTGCTCAGTTCAAAAATATCGAGACAACTGGATGACAAAAGTGATCAGTTAGAGCATCTTGCATTGCATGATAATTTAACAGGCTTACCTAATCGAGTATTGCTTTCAGATCGTTTAGAGCAGGTGTTATTTCATGCACGCAGAACGAATATGCCATTTTCGTTATTCTTAATGGACCTTGATCGTTTTAAAGAAGTAAATGATACTTTGGGACATCACTTTGGTGATGAGTTATTAAAGATGGTCAGTTCACGGCTTCTTAGTTGTATGCGTGAAACAGATTCGATTGCACGACTTGGTGGTGATGAGTTTGCGTTGTTATTGGCAGAAACTGATTATGAAGAAACTATACATTGTGCAGAACGCATAATAGCCTCAATGAATGCACCCTTTGAAATTAATGAAGTTTCTACCGAAAGTAAAGTAAGCATTGGTATTGCGCTTTATCCAGATCATGGCGCTACTGTAGAGGCCTTAATGCAATATGCCGATGTTGCTATGTATCAGGCAAAACGATCTCAGTCTGGTTTTGCTGTTTATGACCCTACGCAAAACATACATACATTACGCAGGCTTCAGTTAATGAATGATCTACGTGATGCGGTTGGTAATAATAAAATTATTAATTATTACCAGCCTCTTATAGAAAATAAAAATAAAGCAGTCGTTAGTGTAGAAGCACTGGCTCGATGGATTCACCCAGAACTGGGTTTTATATCACCAGATGAGTTTATACCCATGGCTGAGCAGATGGGCTTAATACGGTTGCTTACTTTTCAGGTGTTAGAGCAGTCACTACAGGATCTTACTAGCTGGAAAAGTAAGGGATGTGAACTTGGGGTCAATATTAATTTATCGACATACTGTTTACAGGATATGGCTTTACCAGAAGAATTAGAATCTATAATTAATAAATTTGATATAACAGCTTCACAGGTTGAAATTGAGATAACTGAAAGTGCATTAATGCATGATTTAAGTCGAGCAAGAAAAATGATTGATCGGTTAAGTGATTTGAATTTAAAACTCGCAATAGATGATTTTGGCACAGGTTTTTCATCACTCAATTACTTAAAAAATTTCCCTGTCGATACTTTGAAAATTGATAAATCATTTATTCTTGATATGTGTAACAGTAGTAACGATAAAGCAATAGTAAAGACTATTATCGAGTTGGGGCATAATCTCGATTGTCATGTAGTAGCTGAGGGAGTAGAAAGCCAGAAGGAGTTAGATAGTTTAAGTCTTTTAGAGGTGGATTTACTACAGGGCTACTTTTATAGCAAACCCATAGCCGCAGATGAGTTTATTTACTGGTTTTTGGAATATAATAAATCTAATAATATATAAGTTTGATCCAGTCGATCGGTGATGTAATAGTTTAGTCAGGTAGTTATGCCTGGTTATAATATTTGTCCTCCATAGCCTGTAAATAGCAGCAAACTAATTTGTTGTTAATTCTTTATACAGAGTAACTCTAAATGCTCAGGGTTTACACACAAACGATTGTTACATTTATGTTTTGCGAGATGCCCCTCTGGAATATCGCCTATAAATGCTATATAACTGGCGTTCTGTGCACTTTCCATTTTGGTTTGATTGTTCTCATCTTTGATCATTAATCTGCCGTAACCACTATTTGAAATTTGCCCGTTCCAAAGCCAGCACTCACTGTTATTATCTTTAATGATATTCATCGATATTTTTTGTTGAATACGATCATTCATAACTTAAACCTCAATTGAAATTCAATAATTACAGATAGCTTACAGGGCTTCTCTATTGTCAATAAATGTAATGTATACCGTCGGTAGCTTATATATTATGTACATAATATGTGATTCTAAACTTAAGAATTAATTACATTATGCTTAATCAGATGATTATTATCTATCATGCGCCAAAGCTTGCCATTGCAATGTTTATAGTTAGAGCAGTTTTTTGTGCAGCCTCTGCATGGCAAACGATCAGTTTCAGATTGATTGTCAGCTGCACAGGGTTTTTGAATGATCAACTGCCTGTTCATGAATTATCTCTGTTTTTCAGGCTTTGACGAATTAAATCAGACATAATGGGGGAGCCGCCAATATGCGTAAGAGTTTGCATTGGTATGTCTCTATGTAGCTCTTGAGCTTTATTCACTTCTGCTGGTACATCTTCCTGTACGTGACGTCCCGCAGATAAAAAATAAGGTACGATACAAACATCTGTTGCACCCTGGTTTATGCAACTTATAATTGCATCTGGTATCTGTGGTTCTGTTAGTTCAAGAAACCCGGTTTCTACGATGGGGTAATCATTTGAAATTTCTTTCGCAATTACGTTTGTCAGGTCTCTAACTTCATCGTTTGAGGCTTGTCTTCTGCTACCATGTGCTACTATTACAACTGCTTTCATTATTTTTTATTTTTAAGTTAGTTTTTAATTTGGTTTGTGTAACGTTCAAGTGCTTCTTTGCGGCTAGAGCCTAAGTCTATGATTGCGTTATTGTAAAGGTTGTCTGGCTGTAACCAAGAATTTGAGTAAGCATTCTTTTTATCAAATTTTTTAGACTGTGTATCAGGATTAAAAATACGAAAATAGGGAGCGGCATCGACGCCACAACCAGCTACCCACTGCCAGCCCATGCTATTGTTCGCAAGGTCGGCGTCAACCAGGGTGCCCCAGAACCAACGCGCGCCATGTTGCCAGCTTATTCCCATGTTCTTTGTTAGTAGTGATGCAACTAACATACGTACACGATTGTGCATGCATCCGGTTTCCCACAGTTGCTTCATTCCCGCATCTACCAGAATAATGCCAGTATTACCTTGTTGCCATTTTTCTAACATTTCTTTATCGTCTTTCCAGAAATCAGACTGAAATTTTTCATTCATTGGATTATTGGCAGTATGTGGGTAGTGATACATAATATATTGTGCATACTCTCTCCAGATTAATTGTCGGAGAAATGCTTCTACTGCCTCTGAATGATTAATTTTATTACCTTGTATTAATGGAATTAAAGCGGTTACTATTTGTTGTAAGCTTATTTCACCAAAATGTAAATGTGGAGAAAGAGCTGAAGTGGCATCTATTGCGGGGTAATCACGATCTGTAATATAACTTAATAATCTATCGTCTATAAAATCATTTAACTTCCAATGAGCCGAATCTTCTCCAGGTGCCCAATACTTAGTAAGCTTTGAGTGCCAGTTATGGGTATCTAATAAATCTAAATCATTTAGTTTAAATCTACCCTTTAATTTTAAATCTTCTAATGATATTTTATTTTTTCTAACGTGACTGGGTTTGAGATAAAAATCAGAATAATTTAATTCAGCGCGTAATCTTCTGTAGAAAGGTGTAAACACTTTATAAGCCGACTGATTGCTTACTGTTAAAAAATTTGATGGAGATTGTAATAATCCATTCGTGAAACGTTTTACATTAATATGTTGTTTGCTAAGTTGTTCTTCAATCTTTGTTTCGCATATCACACGGTTAGGTTCAACTCTATTTGTCCAAACCACAGAATCTATATTATGTTTTTTTACCCATGTATTTATCTTTTCAACTGAATTTCCCTTAATGAAATAGAGTTTTACATTTAATTCTAATAAATCTTTTGAAAGACTACTTAAACTGTGATGTAACCACCACCTTGAAGCCGCGCCTTCAGACCATGGTGCATCTTCTTCTGGACTGTAAATATAGACAGCAATAACAGGCTTACCCTGACTTAAGGCCCACTCTAGTGATGGATTATTATGTATTCTTAAATCACGTTGAAGCCAGAGTAATGTATTCATCTTATTCTTCTTGTGCTGTATGAGAGTTTCTTGAAGTGGTGTAGGCGGGAACATGGCTTTCGAATACTCGCAACGCTACTGAAATGCTTTCTCCAAGTAGAATGCCGCCTGTTGATTCAAATGTATCTGTATCGATTAGATCATGTGAGCCACCTAGAAAAACAGGTACTTTAATATCTGTAATTACTTTGCTTAATTCAGAATTTATATTTGTGTCCGTCTGAGTTTGTGAGCCGAGAACAACAGCTTTTGCTGCTGAGCGTTGAACAATATAACTGAGTTGGTTAAAGGGTAAATCTGCACCAAAATACAGAACTCTATAACCCCGTGCCATTGCTGATAAAGCAAATAACATGAGTCCAATTTCATGGTATGAGCCCGGTACACAGGCGCAGATAATACGTGTGCCACTGGCATGTGAGTACGAGTGATGAAAGCGTGCGCCAAGACGATTCTTTAACCAGCTAGTATAAAAGTGCTCTTCTGCGATACCGCTGTCTGGTCTTTCTTTCCAGGCTTTACCTAGTTTACGTATTACCGGCTGAATAAGACGGTCAGTTACCATATCAATTGGGTACAGGGATGATGCTTCGTTATATATTGCATCTATCCTCTCAATACTAAAGTCACTACTGGCCTCTAGTGTTTTTTGTATAAAACCATCCCATACGTTGTGCTGGGTAGTTTCATTAATATCTAAATTTTCACCATCTTCAGGTGAAATATGGGGTGTCTTTGTAGAGGTTTTATCTGTTAATAACATCTCTGTAATTGACGGGAGAGTATGCCCATCATTCAACAGATCAATAATCTTAAGAACGCGTTTAGTATCATTATTACTATATAAGCGATGACCTTTAGGTGTTCTTTCAGGCTTTAAAAGCCCGTATCGTCGCTCCCATGCCCTTAAAGTTGATGTACCTACTGAAGTCATCTCTGAAAGTATCCTTATAGGGAACCTGTCATTATCTATTGCTGAGTTAGCTTTGTTCACGGGTTTTAACATCTCGTTATTCATAATTTTTTGTTTTGCCATAGTTTTATTGTACAAGAATAATTGACTTGTGCAAGTTTAAAGTATAACCTTTTAATCATTGTACAAGTTTGTTGTACAAGAATTTAGTAAGCAAAGTGATTAAACGCGTTATTAAAGCTTAAAACAAGGTAGATAAAAGTGAATAAGCAAAAAACAGATAAAACATCGTCATATATGAGTTACCAGGGGAAAGAGTATTTAGGTCAATCTGCGTTTAAGCATGGTAGAAAGCCCTCGATGGGGGTTTTATTAGTTAACTTAGGCACGCCAGAACAGCCTACAACATCATCGGTAAGGACTTATCTGGCTGAATTTCTTTCAGATAAGCGCGTTATTGAAATTCCACAATTCATTTGGAAAATAATACTACACGGCATCATTTTACGGATCAGACCAGCTAAATCGGCAAAGGCTTATCAGAAAGTATGGAGTGATAATGGCTCACCGCTTATGGCGGGTACATTAGCGCTTACAGAAAGTGTTCAAACTAAACTGGAAGAGAGAGTTCCCGGTAAATGCACTGTACAAATGGCCATGCGTTATGGTTCTCCATCTGTTCGGCAGGGTTTAGAAGCTTTATCAGCTGATGGAGCAGAACGAATTATGGTTTTGCCATTGTACCCGCAATATTCAGGTGCAACGACAGGTTCGGTTACAGACGCTGTATTTAAAAACCTGACTAAGTGGAGATGGGTGCCGGAATTAAGGTTGTTAGGTTCATACCATGATGACCTTAACTATATACAGGCATTGGCGCAATCCATTAGATTTCACTGGCAGCTTACTGGTCAGAAAGTAACTCAATCGCATAAATTATTTATCTCATTTCATGGCATGCCGAAATCAACATTGACAGCGGGTGATCCGTACTTTTGTCATTGCCATAAAACAGCACGGTTATTGGCAGAAGAATTAAACCTTAATAATGAACAATGGGAAATGGCATTTCAATCTCGATTTGGCAAAGCTGAGTGGCTACAACCATATGTTGCTAAAAGACTCACTGAATTACCAGAAGAGGGAATTAAAAACATTACTGTTATATGCCCCGGTTTCTCAATCGATTGTCTTGAAACATTGGAAGAAATAGCAATAGAAGGTAAAAAAGACTTTTTAAATGCAGGCGGTGAGATATTTGAGTATGTGCCAGCACTTAATGCTTCAAATAGCCATGCGGAATTAATGGTAGAAAAAATCATTAAAAATGCAGGTGGCTGGCAAGAATTAGAGGAAGTACAGGTTTGTAACAATGCTTTAAACATGAGTAAAGATTTAGCTCAGTCAGAAGGTGGAAATTAATATGAACATTGACGATAAAAATCATTCCTATTCAATTAAACATAATTCAGATAAGCAGAGGCCACGCTGTGGAGTAAGCGCCTGTTTGCTAGGGAAAGAAGTTAGATTTGATGGTGGCCATAAAAAAAATAATTTTATATTAACGGAGCTCGCTGATCATATTGATTTCGAATCTTTATGCCCAGAAGTAGAAGCGGGATTTGGTTTACCCAGGGCAGCCATGCAGCTTCGTAAGCGTAATAAAGAAATAAGGTTGGTTTTTAGTAAAGATCCACAGAAAGATATTACTGAAAAGATGCGTGTATTTTCTAAAAACAAAGTAAAAGAATTAAGTGAATTAGATGGATTTATATTTAAAAATAATTCACCAAGTTGTGGTGTTTTTCGTGTTCCAGTTGTAATCCATGAAGAAGGTTTTCGTGATAAAAGTGGTGTTGGCTTGTTTGCTGAGGCGTTAACAAAAAAATATCCATTGATGCCAGTGGAAGAAGAAGGGCGTTTAAATGATGTAGGTTTGTGCGAAAATTTTTTTGAACGAGTTTATGCCTATAAGCGTTGGAAGGAAATTAATGATAGTAACGTAAAAAATTTTATAGAATTTCATTCAAGTCATAAATTTATGTTAATGGCACGTGGAAGTGAATATTACCAGGAACTGGGAAGAATGGTTGCGGGTACGACAAAGAAGGATCTTGTAGTGCGTAGTGAGAGGTATATTTCAAGATTTATGCAAGTGATGAAAATAGTCTCTGTACCTGGCAGACAGGTCAATGTATTGCAACACATAATGGGGTATTTAAAAGAAGCAATTAGTGCTGAAGATAAGCAAGAGTTGTTAGCCTCTTTCGAAGCGTATAGACAAAAACAAATACCACTTATTACCCCAATTACGTTACTAAAGCACCATTTAAGAGTTAACCCGCAAAAGTTTCTAGATAAACAACATTATCTTAGTCCGTATCCTGAGCAATTAGCGCTGAGGTCGTCACTATGAAACAGGAAATATGTAATTCCGAAACGGTTGTGCATGAAAATAGTATTGTTAACTTAAAGTTCACAGCTAAATGGAATGATGATAACGGGCAGCACAGTGCTATTCAATATATAGAAAAATTTAATGTATGGAGAGATATAGATCTACTGCCTAAAGAATTAGTAGACAGTATTCTTCACTTTCCAAAAGGTGAAGGTGAGTATAAAAATATAAAGCCAGAAAATCTAAAAAATGGTAGGCAGGAGAGTTTAATGAAGACAATTCCTGTAATTAACTTTAATGGTTATTTAAGTAATGGTGATTGTGTTACACCCAAATCGGGTCGTTTCTATCCAAAGGGCTGGTTCTCAGGTGTGGATGGTTTTTATAGTGATAATATGTTTCCGGCACGTGCTGTAAAGGTCGATGAGGATAATATAGTAATCGATTATAACCATCCTCTAGCTGCGCTCGATATAGAAATTAAAGTTGATATTGTTGATATATATCCACCGACTGACGAGCATGGAGGTCGATGCAGTGATGCTATTGATTTACTGCTCAATAACGGACCTGGAATGCAATTATTCAATCAATTCGGTAATACTGATTTCTTATCAAATACAGCATTAAGCAGAGTTGATAATGATGATGATCGATTGTTCTATAAAAAACTGAGAAAGGTTCATCATCTTGATTCATATGCCAGAGAAACAGTTTCAAGTATATATGAAGAGTTAATAAAACCAGGTAGCCGTGTTCTTGATTTAATGGCAAGTTGGGAATCGCATATACCTGATAGCCTTTCCAATATCGTTTTAAGTGGTTTAGGTATGAATACAGATGAATTAACCTCAAATCAACTAATTAATGATTATCTGGTACATGATTTAAATGTACATCCAGCGTTAACCTATGAAAACGAGGTTTATGATGCCGTTATTTGCACTGCGTCAGTAGAGTATTTAATAAAACCGCTTGAAGTATTCAAAGAAGTTAAACGGGTACTGAAGCCTGGAGGTGTCTTCATTGTAACGTTTTCAAATCGATGGTTTCCTACTAAGGCGATTTCATTGTGGTCTGAAATACACGAATTTGAGCGTGTTGGTTTAGTGATGGAATATTTCAAACAGACTAACTGGACAGCTCAGGTTAACTCGTTGAGTAGTAAAGGTCGTCATAGACCAGAAGATGATCCACATTATGATAAGACACAAATATCAGACCCGGTTTATGCTGTCTGGTGTGTTAAATAAGTAGCAGAAATAAATTTTCAATTACAGAAAAGAGGGTAGAAAAATGAATATTCATACATTAGATCCAATTACTTTGAACGATGTGACAGATCTTGATAATGCGCCATTTGTTATTGAAGGAGAAGGTAAAGGGGCGATAAAGATTTATTTTGAATCAGAAGAGAATAAATGTGAATACCTTGAGATACCATTGCATGGTTCAGACGGTGAATCAGGTGCTGCATTAAAGAAAATATTTGATGAGATGGCAGATAACCCGGATACAGGTTCCATTAATTAGAATTTTTTTTTATTTAATAATAATTAACAGGAGAGCATGATGAATGCTGAACGTAGCATAAACTGGGTTGAACGCGGATATATTCCAGATAGCATTATAAGAAAAGGAATAAAGCGTCTACTAAAAGAAAGGTTGGTTGAAATTTCAGCTGATGATGCTGAAATCTCTTCTCATAGTAAGCAGGGTTTTATTGAAAGTATGAAAGCTTCAGTTCTTGCTTTATCACCAGAAAAGGCAAATGAACAACATTATGAGGTACCAGCTGAATTCTATGCACACGTTTTGGGTGAACATAATAAATATAGTTGCTGTTATTGGGATGAGAATACACTTTCATTAAGTCATGCAGAACAAAAATCTCTCGAACTTAGTTGTGAACATGCTGAATTATTAGATGGCCAGCAGGTTCTTGAGTTGGGGTGTGGTTGGGGATCGTTAACTTTATGGGTGGCGCAACAATACCCAAAAAGCCATATTACCGCAGTTTCTAACTCCAGTTCACAAAAACAGTATATTGATGATATGGCTTTACGGCTTGGCCTGACAAATGTAAATGTTATCACCTGTGATATGAATGATTTTTCTATTGATAAAACATTTGATCGCGTTGTATCTATTGAAATGTTTGAACACATGCGAAATTGGCAAGAATTATTTAATAAAGTATCGGGCTGGTTGAATGATGATGGAAAGTTTTTTATGCATATATTTACACATCGTCAGGTTCCCTATGCATTTGAGGTGAAAGATAGTAGCGACTGGATGAGTGAGTACTTCTTTACAGGTGGCATGATGCCATGTGATGACCTGCCTTTGTATTTTCAGGAGGATCTTAACATACTCAAAAACTGGGTATGGGATGGTAAACATTATGAGAAAACTTCAAATGCCTGGTTGCAACGCATGGATGATAAAAAACAAATCATAATGCCAATTTTAGAGAAAACCTATGGTGATGATGAAGCGCAGATATGGTGGATGAGATGGCGTTTATTCTTCATGGCATGCGCTGAGTTGTTTGCTTATGACAATGGTCAACAATGGCACGTAATGCATTATTTATTTTCGAAGGGCAATAAGTGAGACTAGATATGAAGATTGCTGTTAATTTTATCAGCTTTCAAATCGGCTGGTTTAGTTGTGTCTTAATGGCAGCGAATAATACACCCGAAATAGGGGTAATTATAACTTTGCTTTTGGTTTTACTTCACCTTTTTATCTCAAATAGAAAAGTGAATACATTAGCTCTTATTTTTCTTGTAACAGTTATCGGAAGTACCTGGGACAGTGTGTTAACTCAGCAAAATATTCTTGTGTATACGAGTGGTGTTTTAGTTGAATATATGGCACCGATATGGATTATCAGTATTTGGCTGATTTTTGCAACAACATTAACAGTTACATTTAAGTGGTTATATGGAAAATACTGGTCTGCAATGGTATTGGGGGCAATATTCGGGCCCCTTGCATACCTGGGTGGTTCTGAATTAGGGGCTGTAATGATTCCAGATATGTTAACAGCTATGTTAGCGCTTTCGATTGGTTGGGCTTTGTTGATGCCGTTATTAATATGGATGGCAGAATACTTTCAAGATAATGTGTTTATAAATGGAAAACGAAATGAATCTATCTAATTATTTAGACTCGCTTTATTTGATGATTATAACGAGTTTTGTTTTTTGGATAATTAGTATCATTAAAAAAGACGTTAGTATTGTTGATAGCTTATGGTCGTTGTTTTTTATCATTGCAGCTGTTACAGCATATGTTGTGCAGGAAGATGCGGGATTACGAGCAAGTATTGTTTTAATAATGGTAGTTATATGGGCTGTTAGATTATCACTTCATATTACTATTCGTCATTGGGGGCATGATGAAGATCATCGTTACCAAACCATTAGATTAAATAATGACCCAGGGTTTAAATATAAGAGTCTGTATCTAATATTTATATTTCAGGCACTAATTTCATCAGTTGTAGCTCTTCCGTTGTTTTACTCAATTGAATCTACATCTGCGTTAAGTGTTTTTGATCTAATAGCCATAGTTTTATGGACTATAGGTATGTTTTTTGAGTGTGTATCAGATTACCAGTTGTATAAATTTAAAAAAGACTCACAAAATGCCGGTAAAGTAATGACGTCAGGTCTGTGGAATTATTCAAGGCACCCTAATTATTTTGGTGAATGTTTAATTTGGTGGGGGTATTTTAGTTTTGCATTATCTGGAGGTGGTCTGATTTCCATCATATCTCCCATAATAATGACATTCTTATTACTCAAGTTTTCTGGTGTTAGTTTATTAGAAAACACACTTAAGTCCAGACCTGGTTATGAAGAGTATATGAAAAATACTAATGCGTTTATACCAGCTTTAAAATTTTTTAATAAAAAATAGTAAACAGGAAGTGATGTGATGAAGTTTTGTATTCGAATTATTAAATATTACTTATTGGTTTACATATCATTTATGACGTTCGAAGCTTTAGCTGATAATAATGTCAATGCTATTGATGATAATTTAAGTTCCAATGAAGATGTTATTAGAGTTTGGAATTTTAATGCGACTTTAGATGGTGATCCTATTGGTAGTCATCGGTTTGAAGTAATTGAGAACAAATATGGCGTTACAGTAAAAACGAAAGCGGAACTTGATGTTAAATTTTTATTTATTACTGTATATAGCTATAAACACAATAACGTTGAAGAATGGACAAATGACTGTTTAGTTAGTCTTAACTCAGATACAGATGATAATGGTGATATGTCATCTGTAGAGTTACTTAAAGAGGGCCATAAAAGTCGTATTACAACACAGAAATCATCTGTTTTAGAAAGCTCATGTGTACGTAGTTTTTCCTATTGGGATAGAGAATTGTTGAAATCAGGGGCTTTACTTAATTCGCAGACTGGTGAAATTATTAATGTAGATTTCACATATATAGGTTCCGAAACTCTTGACATTAATGATCGAAAGATTGAATCCGATCGTTATCAATTGCTTGGTAAGGATAAAGATGGAATTGATATAGAGATTGACCTTTGGTATTCAGATAATAATCGATGGATAGGGCTTCAATCAAAATTAGAAAATGGTAGTTATTTACGTTATCAGCTTGACCCGAGGGTTTTGTAATGAAAAAAATCATTTTTATAGCTATAGCTCTGTTGTTGCAAGCTTGCTCTAATACCAATTATAAACCAATTGATATGGCTGAAAATGTCGATATTAAACAATTTATGGGCGAATGGTATGTTATCGCGAATATACCCACCTTTATAGAGCTCGGTGCTCATAATGCAATTGAAACATACGAGTTAAATGATGATCGTAGTGTTGCGACTACCTTTAAGTTTAATCAGGATGCATTTGATGGGGAATTGAAAGTTTATGAACCTACCGGGTTTGTAAGTAAAGACAATACCAGTTTATGGGGTATGCAATTCATATGGCCATTTAAAGCTGAATATATCATTGCTTATGTGAGTGAGGATTATCAACACACGATTATCGCACGTTCAGCAAGAGATTATGTATGGGTTATGTCACGCAGTCCTGATATTACTGAAGGAGCTTACCAATCATTGGTGAAGCGTTGCGTTGATATGGGGTATCTTGAATCAGATATTCAGCGTTTGCCTCATAAGTATCCGTCAAAGAATTTATAACAGGGGTTTTGACATGAAAATAGCTATTATTGGAACAGGGATTTCAGGTAATGTTTTGGCTTATCATTTAAATAAAAATCATGATATTACGGTTTTTGAAGCTAATGACTATATAGGTGGACATACACATACACATGAGGTTGAGTTGAATAAGCAGAATTATTCTGTTGATACAGGCTTTATTGTACACAATGATGCAACTTACCCGAATTTTATAAATTTGTTAAATGAGTTAGGTGTTGAGCGTCAAAAATCAACAATGAGTTTTAGTGTTAAGTGTGAAAAAAGTGGGCTTGAATATAATGGTAATAATTTAAATTCTTTATTTGCTCAACGTAGAAACTTATTCAAGCCTTCATTTTACTTAATGATAAAAGATATATTGCGTTTTAATAAGGAGTCTTTGCTATTACTAGAATCATCTAATACCCAAATTTCTCTTGGAGAGTACCTTAAGGGTAATAAGTATTCGAAGCAGTTTATTGAACATTATATAGTTCCTATGGGATCTGCAATCTGGTCATCAAGTTATGATCAAATGTTAGATTTTTCAGCTCACTTCTTTATTCGGTTCTTTCATAATCATGGATTACTAAATGTCGCAAACCGTCCTGACTGGTATGTGATTAAAGGTGGATCTAATGCTTATGTTGATAAATTATCAGCTAGTTATAAAGATAAAGTAAGATTAAATTCAGCAGTAAAACATGTTAAACGTTTGTCTTCACATGTTGAAATTACAACTGAAAGTTCAAATTATGAAAAATTTGATTATGTCTTTTTTGCTTGTCATAGTGACCAGGCTTTACAGATGCTTGATAATCCTAGTAATACAGAAGGTGATATCCTTTGCTCGTTTCCATATCAGAGCAACGATGTTGTGTTACATACCGATACAACATTACTGCCAAAACGTAAATTGGCCTGGGCATCATGGAATTACCATCGTTTAGATAATAAGACACATCCAGTTGCTGTAACCTATAACATGAATATTTTGCAAAATCTAGATTGCCCAGAAACTTTCTGTGTCACTTTGAATAATTCACACGCTATAGATGAATCTAAAATCATTAAACGACTGCAGTACATGCATCCGCTGTTTACTCAAAAAACGCTAGCTGCACAAGAAAGGCATTCTGAATTAAATGGAACCAGTCGTTGTTATTATACGGGTGCTTATTGGCGTTATGGTTTTCATGAGGATGGTGTTGTTAGTGCATTAAATTGTATAGAAGATTTTAATAACGAGGTTGCATATGTACAGCAAAATCTACGTAGGGCAGGTTAATCATAAGCGATATTTACCTCATGAGCATACATTCAACTATCGCATGTTTATGATGTATTTAGATCTTGATGAGTTACCCAGTTTATTTGATCGGTTTTTATTCTGGTCAGTTGATAAGGCTAATCTTGCTCAGTTTAAACGTGGGCATCATTTAGGGGACAAAAATACTTTACTAAAAGAATCAGTCATAGACCTGGTATATCGAGAAAAGGGCATTCAACTTAATGGTCCAATTCGACTGTTAACTAATCTTAGTTATTTTGGTTATGGTTTTAATCCTGTTAGTTTTTATTACTGCTTTGATAAAAGTGGTGAGACTTTGGAAGTGATAGTTGCAGAGGTTAATAACACACCCTGGGGTGACCAGTATAGTTATGTGCTTCCAGTAGAGGATAAAATATCATTACATCATGATTATCATTTAAACAAGGATTTTCATGTTTCTCCATTTAATCCGATGAATCAACAATATGAGTGGAGTTTATCTGATCCTGGCAGGAGTCTATCAGTTTATATGCAAAACTATACTGATGGGGTAAAGGTGTTTGACGCAGGACTGTCACTTAAACAGGAAGAAATAAATCATAGATCTTTATCTAAGGTATTGTCAGGTTTTCCATTTATGACAGTTAAAGTTATGGCAGCTATATATTTTGAAGCATTTAAGCTTTGGCTGAAAAAAACACCAATTTATGATTACCCTGGCAAATGTACTGATGATTGTTCTGGTATCTTATCGGCTGATATATCTGGTCAAGATAAATTAGATAGCAATATTTTAGATGAAAATAATACTGTAACAAATAAGAATGAATGAGGTTTTATTATGAAAATGAATATCGTATCAACACTGCAAAATAAAATAAAAGTGAATCCGGTTTCGTTTAACCAGCTAGCTAAACTAATTGTGTTGTCTAAACTTGAGCTTTTAAATAAAGGACTTTTACAAGTTATTGATAATGATCAGGTCTTTGAGTTTGGCAGTTCTGAACTTAGTCCGCTAAAAGCGTCGATTACTATTCGTGATCCTTCATTGTATAGCTCTTTAGCATTTGGGGGTAGTGTAGGCGTTGGAGAGGCTTATGTTAAAGGTGTTTGGGATTGCAGTGATCTTACAAGCCTTGTACAAATTTTTTTATTAAATAGAGATGTTTTAGATAATGTTGATAAGGGTACAAGTAATTTAAGTGGAATCTTTAATAAGGTTTTTCACTGGTTCAATAAAAATACCAAAGATGGTAGTAAAAAAAATATCTCTGCACACTATGATATTGGTAACCCTCTTTTTGAATTGATGCTAGATAAAACCATGATGTATTCATCTGCTGTTTACCCTTATCATAATGCTAGCTTAGAAGAAGCTTCATTATACAAGTTGGATCAAATCTGTAAAAAACTTGATCTTAAAGCGGATGACCATTTGTTGGAAATTGGTACAGGATGGGGCGGTTTGTCAGCTTATGCAGCAAAACATTTCGGGTGCCGTATAACGACTACAACTATCTCTCAAGAGCAGTATGATTATTCAAATACGTTGTTTAAAGAACAAGGTCTGGACGATAAAATTACGTTATTACTTGAAGATTACAGAGATCTTGAAGGGCAATATGATAAATTGGTTTCAGTTGAAATGATAGAAGCAGTAGGTCTGGAAAATCTGAATACGTATTTTGAAAAGTGTTCAAGTTTACTTAAACCAGAAGGATTAATGCTTTTACAGTCGATTACAATAGAGGACCAGCGCTTTGAACAAGCCAAAAGAGAAGTTGATTTTATTCAAAAGTACATTTTTCCTGGAGGTAGCTTACCTTCATTAACGGCTATTACGGCTTCACTTACGTCTGTTACGGATATGCGGGTCACAGGCATAGATGATATTGGCTTGCACTATGCAAAAACGTTAAAAGACTGGCGTGAGCGTTTCTTTAAGCAAGAGTCTCAAGTACGAAAATTAGGTTATGACGATTTCTTTATTCGATTATGGGAATATTACTTATGCTATTGCGAAGGCGGGTTTATAGAAAACTCAATAAGTGCTGTACATGTTGTAATCATTAAACCTGCGTATAAGAAAAAACTTTGTTAAATTACAGTTACTTGTGTCACAATCTATTCTTTGATAGAAGTCATGGCTCAGTGTTTGTTTAGACAGCTTATAAACTGATGGTTTTTCACTTGTTTTCTTTCAGTTTATACTTTTAACGATTAAAGTGACTATTTATGAAAAAATTAGAGATACTGGTCATGGTTTGATTTCAATTGCTGAAGATATTGGTCTGTTTTTAATTGCAATCGCTACAGTGATTGCGATGGGGTTTGAATTTGCAACCATGTTGGATGCTAAGAAAGTGACACTTACAGACCTGTTGTTACTTTTCATATACCTCGAAGTGTTGGCGATGGTCGGTATATATCTAAAGTCTGGAAAACTACCTGTTCGTATGCCGCTGTATATCACAATTGTTGCCCTGGCAAGATATATGATCCTTGATATGAAAAATATAGATACTTATAGAATACTAGGCTTAGCTGCTGCTATTTTAATATTGGCGATTACTGTACTTGCTATACGTTATGGACATATTGTATATCCATATGAAAATGATGAGAAAGGTTAGTTTTTGTAAGCATATATTTAAATGTTTCTAATTTGTCAGGGATTCTAATATTTAATAATAACTATAAGAATAGTTTAATGATTAAAAATTCGTGAAGTCGAGTGTGAATTTCAAGATGTCGTTAATAATATTGTATACAAACAGTATCTTGAGTTTTATCGTCATGAGTTTTTAAAGGATATTTTTGTGAAGAAAATGATCGATTGGTTTACGTGGTAATATTATAGTTATTGCACTTAATGAAAGAGAGTGGCCGTCTATCTCAAATGCGCTTGATATATTATTTTATTTAGTGTTCGTAAATAATTTATTTTATAAAATTAACTGTTATTTACCATGTAAATACTTTGTCATTAGAAAATACTTTTTTGATAATTTCATCATAGTTTTTATTTTTTCGCATATCTATCACGCTTACATCAACTGATTTTTTGTGACTTTCAATCATTCTGGTAATGCTTTCTGTAGGTTCTTTTTTAATTATATAGAGTAATTTCATTGTAAGTACCGTTTCTTAGTAAGCGATAATGTGGTCGTATTCAAGAAGTTTATTTTGTAGTTGCTCTGTTGATAATGTTGTCATTTTCTCATTTTTCTCTACATTACTGTACATTTGTAATTCCATTTCAGTTGCTATTTCCATCATCATTTCTACTTCATCGGAAGTGTCTATGGCTGTGTCTAAATAAAATATCTCTACTTCGTCATCTAATAGTGTTATGCCAGAGCTCATACGAATAGCTTCGGCTTGACGATCATTTATTAATACTGCAATTTTACTCATGTGATAAATCCCTAGTATTAGATGTTGATGATTCGGTCAGCACCATTATGCATCATGGCATTTTGTAGTTGACTTCCTTCCTCTATGCCTTCAGGAATCATCTCTGCAGTGATATCTCGCAGATGACAGCTTCGATCACACAGGCTCATGCTTACTTTGTCAGATTGATTTAAAGCGACAATATCGTCATCCTGACAATAAAAAACACCATCATCCATCATAAATACGTTGACGTTATGGCCTTGGTTTATTCCTGCATTAATCAATCCGATTACATCATCCCTATAGCCGTTGCTTATAAGTAATAGACCTAAGTTCATTAAGTGCTCCATTCTAGTAATATTGATATTTTTAAATTTCTATTTACAAGTTTAGACCAATATAATTATAAGATGAGATTATAACCCAGACATATTATTTTAAGATTTTAACGGTTCTGTACTATAAATTTGCCAACTCCAGTATCAAGCGTTTTTTATAATATAATTAAATACTGTATTTGTAGTCACATTTAATATCAACTATCGCGATGATTAATTTTTTGAACTGGTTCATGTTTAGTGTGTGATTTTTTCTATATAGTTTGTTGAATTTGTTTTTATTAACACGCAGTTGTTCTATAAATGAGAATATTATGGCTATCTGTTTTGACATGCAAATTAGTTTCTTAGATAAAGTAATTGATCTTCACGAATTTTCATCTCTTCTTGATGAAAGGGTAACACCCTATAAACATATCCATTTTCACCCTTTAGACGATATACATACCAGCTTTGATTTGATTGATCAGAAACAGCTAAATATAATACCCAAAAATGTTGGTTTGGCTGTCTCTTCAGATGAAGGTGGCTTCATGCATAAGGTTGATGATAAAGAATGCCATAATCTTAGCTTGCATATGTACGATTTTATTAAGGGCCTACCTAATTATCAAATAGCGCTTGTTGGATGGGAAATCGGTAAGTTATATGATTACCTTGTTTACAATGAACGGGGTGGTATTGTTGATATAAAACCAACAGAAGGTTTAGTTATTTCAAACGAACTATTTTCATTAATCAATAATACAAATGACTGGGTTGAATTCGATTCTAATCATATGTGGATTCCCTGTAAATCAGCTTTGGGTAATTTGTTTACTAACTAATAAAGAATAGAAAAAGGTATTTTAATGTTCGTTTCATTTAACCTACCTATTTTTACTTTTGCATTCAACCCAGACTGTAATTAAATTTTTTATATTGTGTTGGATATTAATAATATTGATAAAGGAAGGTTGGTGACGTATAGGACGTCACCAAGCCTCATTAATAACTTGAAGCTGACCTGGATTTAGCTACAGGTCAAAACGATCAAGCTTCATGACTTTACTCCATGCAGCTACAAAATCTTTAACCATCTCTTCTTTACCGTCGTTTGATGCATAGACTTCAGCGATTGCGCGTAGTTCTGAATTTGAACCAAATATTAAATCAACCGTTGTTGCTGTCCATTTTATTTTACCTGATTTTCTATCTCGACCTTCGTAGATGCCATCTGATTTTTTGGACTTATTCCATTTAGTCGACATATCGAGCAGGTTAACAAAAAAGTCATTACTTAATGTTCCCGTTTTTTTGGTAAATACACCGTGTCTACTTCCATTGCTATTTGCATTGAGTACTCGCAGTCCGCCAACAAGAACAGTCATCTCAGGAACAGTTAAAGTCATCAGGTTGGCTCGATCAACCAAAGCCTTTGCGGGAGCATAATAACTAGCTTTGCCGTAATAGTTACGGAAACCATCAGCCTTTGGTTCAAGCATTGCAAATGACTTAACATCTGTTTGCTGTTGCGTAGCATCGGTACGGCCAGCAGAAAAAGGTACTTCTATTTTATATCCTGCTTTTTTGGCTGCCTGTTCAACTGCAGTAGACCCGGCTAGAACAATCACATCAGCAAGCGACACTCTTTTACCGCCTTTTAATGACTTGTTAAAGTTTTTCTGAACTTTTTCAAGCTTTTTAATTGTCTTGCCAAGCTCTTTTGGATTGTTAACTGCCCAATCTTTTTGTGGTGACAGTCGAACACGAGAGCCGTTTGCGCCTCCTCGCATATCAGTGCCACGATAGGACGCGGCAGAAGCCCATGCAGTACGCACTAACTCAGCGTTACTAATACCAGATTTAAGAATTTTCTTTTTTAAACTGGCAACGTCTTTTGCATCGATAAGTTTATGATCTGCTGCTGGTATGTGGTCTTGCCATAATAAAACTTCATCAGGAATTTCAGCTCCAACGTATCGTGCCCGTGGTCCCATATCACGATGTGTCAGTTTGAACCAGGCTTTACCAAAGGCAAGATCAAACGCTTTTGGGTTTTTCAGAAAACGTTCAGAAATTTTTCTAAATCCTGGATCTTTTTTCAATGCCATATCCGTTGTGAACATAATTGGTGCATGACGTTTTTTCGGGTCATGAGCATCAGGAACAAGAGTTGCGGCGGTTTTATCAGTTGGAATCCACTGTGTTGCTCCAGCAGGGCTTTCCGTTTTTTTCCACTCGAAACGCATTAGGTTATCCAGATATAAAATTGACCAGGCTGTCGGAGTAGATGTCCATGCGCCTTCAAGGCCACTAGTCGTAGTATCTTCGGCATTACCTTTTCCACACTTATTGGTCCAGCCAAACCCCTGTTCTTCTATGGCTGCTGCTGCAGGCTCTGGTCCAGTACAGTCTTTGGGCTTTTTAGCACCATGTGCTTTACCTAAAGTGTGCCCACCAGCAACAAGCGCTACAATTTCCTCATCGTTCATTGCCATAAGGCCAAATGATAATCTCATGTCCTTTGCTGCTGCTAAAGGTTCATGGTTTGCACCAGGGCCCTCGGGATTAACGTAAATTAAACCCATTTGTACTGCTGCCAGATCACCTTTTAATTTGCCTTTCTTATTTCGGCGTTCATCGGCCATAAACTTTTTCTCTGGCCCCCAATAAACTAAATCAGCTTCCCAGTCATCTTCACGTCCACCAGCGAAACCGAAGGTTTCAAAACCCATAGATTCAAGTGCAACATTACCGGCCAGTATCATTAAATCAGCCCATGACAGCTTGCGACCGTATTTTTGTTTGACTGGCCATAGTAACCGACGGGCTTTATCGAGGTTGGCATTATCGGGCCAGCTGTTTAATGGATTGAATCGTTGTTGGCCGCCACCAGCTCCGCCACGTCCATCGCCCGTTCTATAGGTGCCGGCACTGTGCCAGGCCATACGAATCATAAAGGGGCCGTAATGACCGTAATCTGCGGGCCACCAGTCTTGTGAGGTGGTAAGTGCTTTTTCTATATCATTTTTTACTTCTGACAGGTTTAAGGATTTAAATTCTTTAGCGTAATTGAATTCAGCGCCATAAGGGTTTGATTGAATATTGTGGGCTCGTAGTGGATTAAGATTAAGTTGATCGGGCCACCAAAACTGGTTTGATTTGGCTTCACCTGTAGCGGTGGCAACACTTGCTGTAGCTAGTGTTGTTACCGTCAGGGCAGCGGCTGTAAATAATGAAAGCGATTTTTTTATCATATTATCTATCCTTATAATTAGAGGTTCGCAGTAAGCTATTCAGTTATAGACGCATTTTTTTATGTAGTACATTTAAAAAACTAGATTAATGTGATCGATAAAAATGAAGCTCATTACAATGAGCATCCATCAGCGATGTTATTATGATTAATCGGCTCGTTTTATAATTTTAGCTGCTGACGAAAGACCTGTATTAATAGTTCTATGTTTTTAACCCCCGGATAATTAGCACGGGTTATAAAAGCTATTTTTCTATGTGGGCCAGGCTCATTTAAATGAACCGCTTTCAATTCAGAATTAGCAGATATCAGTTGATCGAGTGCCATTTCAGGTACTAATGTGCTTCCCATATGTCCAGCAACCATTTGCACCAGCATATTCAGACTGGTAGATGCCATGGATCTATCGGTTTCGCTAGATTCAAGTCTGCAGGCAGCAAGGGCGTGCTCTTTTAAACAATGTCCATCTTTTAGCAACATGAGGTGAGACTGTTCAAGCTCTGCACTGGTAATTTCATTGTGTTGGGCGAGGGGATCTTCAAAATGTGTAACCCAGTAGAAGTCTTCTTCCCAAAACTCAAAAGCGAGTAAACCTTCAATATCAAATGGTAGTGCCAGAATGGCTGCATCCAGTTCACCAGATTTAACTTTATTTACTAATATATGTGATTGATCTTCAGTGATGCGCAGTTGGAAGTCCGGATATTGCTGACGTACAGCGGGTAATACGCTAGGTAACAGGTATGGTCCTATTGTGGGTATCGTGCCAATTGACATCGGATAGTTCAGAGGTGCTTTCAGGGCCTGTCCGAGCTGATATAGGTCATCCATCTGTAGCTTGATGCTACGCGCTTTCTCCAGACATTGGGCTCCTACGGGTGTGATCAGTACCTTTTTATTGTCACGCTCGAACACTTGAAAACCCAGCTGCTTTTCCATTTCAGTGATCGCTGTACTTAGAGCGGACTGGGATACAGAGCAGAGTTCTGCCGCTTTCTTGAAATGCAGAGTCTTCTCTACGGCCAGAATATAGTTGATTTGCTTAAGTGAGATCATATTTTTTGATGCTCTATTAAATAGAATGTTATCTTCAATATTAATTGATTTATCTGATCATTGTAAGCCCTTATTATTCATTTCAACGCTGAGACATACTTCAGCAATAAATTTTAAATCTGATAATTAAATTAAGAGGAAATAAACGATGTCGATGATCAATAAATCTATCCCTGAATTCAAAGCCGAAGCCTTTCACAATGGCGAGTTCAAAACTATTACATCTGATGATGTAAAAGGGAAGTGGTCAATCTTCCTTTTCTATCCAGCAGATTTTACTTTCGTTTGCCCAACTGAGCTCGAAGATATGGAAAGTTTTTATGATGAACTGCAGGGGTTGGGAGTAGAAGTGTATTCAGTATCAACCGATACACATTTTGTACATAAAGCATGGCACGACACGAGTGATGCTATTGGAAAGATTAACTATCCAATGATTGGTGATCCAACGGGTGTTATTACACGTGGCTTTGATGTGATGATTGAAGAGGATGCTTTGGCACTACGTGGTACGTTCCTGGCAAACCCTGATGGCATTATAAAAGTCTCTGAAATTCATGATCTAGGAATAGGGCGATCTGCAAAAGATATGGTTCGTAAAGTTAAAGCTGCTCAATATGTAGCGAATCATGATGGCGAAGTTTGTCCAGCCGCCTGGGAAGAAGGTCAGGAGACACTAACACCAAGTCTTGATCTGGTTGGAAAAATATAAACAGAATGAGTAACTGTTGGTGATAAACATCAGTGGGCAACAATAGCTTGCTCACTGATCAGTATCAAAAAATATAAAATTTTTTAGGAAGGTGAAGCATGTTAACGAGAGAAATTAAAGAAGCATTGATGGGGTACACAGCCAATATGCAAAATGATGTTACGTTTGTTGTGCAAACAGGAGAACATAAAAAACGTTCTGAATTACTGTCCTTCCTAAAGGGTTTTGCACAAGTTTCTAATAGAATAAATGTCGAAGAACGTGATACTGCTGGTCAATTAAGAAGTCCGGTCAGTTTTATGCTAGAAGTAGATGGTAACGCAAATGGTATTCAGTTTTCAGGTATTCCAAGTGGGCATGAGTTTAATTCACTTGTGTTGGCAGTGCTGCATTCATCTGGTACAGAATTAAAGCTGGATGATAGTTTGAAAAATATAATTTCGAATGTGCAGCAGGAGCTAAAATTTGAAGTGTATATGAGTTTGAGTTGCCATAACTGCCCTGATGTAGTGCAGGCAGTGAATCAGTTCGCTACTATTAACTCAAATATTACAACGGAAACTATTGATGGCGGACTTTATCCTGAGTTAATAGAAAAAAATGATATTCAGGGTGTGCCTACTGTTTTTTTAAATGGTGAAGTGTTTGCTAATGGAAAAGTCGATACATTCCAGTTACTTGACAAGTTAGTCAGCAAGTATCCTGGTATTACAGATAGCGCAAAACAGAATGAACTACCCTTGCAGGATGTGACAGTAATTGGTGGTGGGCCGGCTGGAGTGTCAGCTGCTATATATGCTGCACGCAAAGGTTTAAATGTTACGATGATTGCAGATCGTTTTGGTGGTCAGGTTAAAGACACCATGGGTATAGAAAATTTGATTTCTGTAAGTAAAACAACCGGCCCAGAACTCGTTGGATCATTGCAGACACATATGAATGAATATGACATCACAATGAAGGAGCATTTTCGAGTTGAGAAAGTAGAAAAAGGTGATATTAAAAAAGTTCACCTTTCTTCGGGTGAAATAATAAATACCAGAACCTTAATTATAGCGACAGGCGCAAAATGGCGTGAGCTAGGTGTGCCAGGTGAGAAAGAAAATATTGGTAATGGTGTGGCTTACTGCCCGCATTGTGATGGCCCCTTCTTCAAGGGTAAAGATGTTGCAGTGATAGGTGGAGGTAATTCAGGTATTGAAGCTGCACTTGATCTTGCGGGTATTGTTAAGTCAGTCACCGTGTTTGAATTTTTGCCAGAGTTAAAGGCTGACCAGGTGTTAGTTGATCAGGCTCAAGAGCGTAACAATATTTCGATAATTAAAAATGTTGCTACTAATCAGATTAATGCTGATGGTGGTAAGGTTTCAGGTATTGAATATATGGATCGTGATACTAATGAGGTGATAACAAAAGATCTTGATGGTGTTTTTGTACAGATTGGTTTAGTTCCTAATAGCCATTTTATGAAAGATGTAATTAATTTGACTCAATATGGTGAGATAGTAATTGATGAACGAGGTCAAACCAGTGAGCCAGGCATATTTGCATGTGGTGATGTAACAACGGTTCCCTATAAGCAGATCGTTGTTGCGATGGGAGAGGGGGCGAAGGCATCATTGGCTGCGTTTGATTACCTGTTAATGAATTCAGTTAAAGAGAAAGAAGCGGCGTAGTCTCTTTAAAATCGGATAAAGTGAGTAAAAATCGCTATTTAAGTCATAGCAAAAATGAAAATAATAATAAACTGGAGATCAATATGAGTGATAAGAAAAAATTAACAACAACAAATGGTGCACCAGTCGGTGATAATCAGAATGTTCAAACGGCAGGTAGTCGTGGGCCTCTTCTTATGCAAGATGTCTGGTTCCTTGAAAAACTGGCACATTTTGATCGCGAGGTTATTCCTGAACGTCGAATGCACGCAAAAGGTTCAGGTGCATTTGGCACGTTTACAGTTACTCATGATATCAGTCAGTATACTAAAGCTAAAATGTTTTCCGAGATTGGTAAAAAAACAGATGTGTTTATGCGTTTTTCTACAGTAGCAGGTGAACGTGGTGCTGCGGATGCAGAACGAGACATTCGCGGCTTTGCGGTAAAGTTTTACAGTGAGGAGGGTAACTGGGATATGGTTGGTAATAATACCCCGGTGTTTTTCTTGCGTGATCCATTGAAATTCCCGGATTTAAATCATGCGGTTAAGCGTGACCCACGTACGAATATGCGAAGTGCGCAGAATAACTGGGATTTCTGGACTTTACTGCCAGAGGCGTTGCATCAGGTTACAATTTTAATGAGTGATCGTGGTAATCCTAAAACTTATAGAAACATGCATGGTTTTGGCAGCCATACATTTAGTTTTATTAATGATAAGAACGAACGTTACTGGGTAAAATTTCATTTCAAGAGTCAGCAACCGATAGAAAATTTAACGGATGAAGAAGCTGAAACGCTTGTGGGTAAAGATCGCGAAAGTCATCAAAAAGACTTGTATGAAAGTATTGAAAATGGTGATTATCCGCGCTGGGATTTTAAAGTACAGATAATGCCTGAGGCAGATGCTGACACTTATCGCTTCCACCCATTTGATTTAACTAAGATATGGTCACATAAAGACTACCCGTTAATTGATGTTGGTGTGCTTGAGCTTAATTGTAATCCTGAAAATTATCATGCGGATGTTGAACAAGCTGCATTTAACCCTGGAAATGTTGTGCCTGGTATAGGCTTCTCTCCAGATAAAATGTTGCAGGGGCGCTTGTTCTCATATGGTGATGCTCAGCGTTATCGACTGGGTGTTAATCATGCGCAAATTCCAGTAAATAAACCACGTTGCCCTGTACACAGTTTTCATCGTGATGGTGCAATGCGTGTGGATGGAAACTTTGCAGGTACAAAGGGTTATGAGCCAAATAGTTTAGGTGAATGGAACGAGCAGCCAGAAGCTAAGGAACCACCTCTGGGTCTATCTGGCGCGGCTGATCACTGGAATTATCGTGAAGATGACGACGACTACTATACTCAGCCAGGTGATTTATTTCGGTTGATGGATTCTGCTCAACAGCAGGTGCTTTTTGAAAATACGGCTCGTTCAGTGGGAGGGGCCTCTGTCGAAGTACAGAAACGTCATGTAGAAAATTGTCGTAAAGCTGATCCAGCGTACGGTGAAGGTGTAGCTAAGGCATTAGGTCTGGTTTAATATTCTGTAACTAAATTCAGGGGAGTTATTATACTCCCCTGAATTTTAGTTTTTGTAAACTTTAGTAGATCATAACCCTAATGCGCTTAAATCCAGTTGTCCGTTGTTCATAGGAGGGCACCAGAAATAACTTCCAGTTACCGGATGTGTAAAGTTAAATAATGCGTCAACGGTTCCATCATCTTCACCCACCATTCTTTTTAATAATGCTTCAAATGCATCAACTGAATGTCCAAATGCGACAAACACTAAACCTGCTTTTTCGGAGTCAGTCCATGGCATAGAGCGACGCAGTACAAATGCTTCAGGTACAAAATCTTCCTGTGCCGTACGTTTGACGTGCGCTGATTCTGGTGCATCTTCAATTTCTTCATTATCACTTATTTGTCGGCCTATCGTATTGTCCTGTTCAGTAACTGACATTGCTTTAAAATGAGCCAGATCATGTACCCATTGCTGAACAGCAACAAAGCTTGAGCCATCAAGTCCATTACCACGCCCTTGAACAATAGCTGCATTAACGGCATCTTCATTTTGTGGGTTTTCGGTACCATCTACATAACCACTTAAATCTCGACTGTCTTTATATTGAAATGCATCAATGTTGCCTTGAAGTTCAAAACTATTCGAAAGTATCTGTTGTATCTTTAAAGATTGATGTAATAGTTCTCCACGGTCACTACCTCGAAGCCATATCCAAAGAGCGGCAGGCGTACTTGGCACGTCGAAACCAGGGCCAGAATATGCAGGAAACTCTTTCATGCCATCTATGTTTTTTCGCAGTGCTTTTAACAACGATTGCCCAAAACCAATTACTGCTGTATCACCATCAATATAATTTTTTAAAGACTGTATTGAATGATCAGGATTAGCTTCCACCTTTAATGAAAAAATCATATATCTGGCATGAGAGGTTTCTTCGGCTAGTATGCCAGCTTGTGTATTGCTCATTATTAGTTGACTCCTTAGTCTTATAACGATGCTCATATTAATTTAATGAATTAAATGGGTGTTATAAATACTTACTATATATTAATTACCGTTAAGTGTCGAAAATATACAGGGTAAAGTTTTGATCGGGCTCAATCTAACTCATGAAAAGTAAAAATATTATTAAGCTTTTGAGTTGAGGGATTAAAACTAAATTAAATATAGAGTCTGAAGCTTTTATGATGTGATAATTCATAATCTATCGGGTTTCAGATCGATTAAATACGTAGTTGTCTGGTAAAGTTATAATGAGATTCATTCATGAATTTTAACAAGAAACTTATCAAAAATGGTTAGCATATCACTCGCTTCTATAGGTTTAGTTAAATAACCATTCATTCCAGCTATTTCAGCCTGCTCCAGATCTTTTTTCATCGCATTAGCAGATAAGCCACAGATAATGAGGTCGCTATAGCCTTTCTCACGAAGAAGGCGCGTTGCTTCATAACCATCCATAACAGGCATCTGAATATCCATGAGTACTAAATTATAAGTATTGTTTTTAGAAACCATATCGACAGCCAGTTGGCCATTTTCAGCAATGTCACATGTTAATCCATAATTTTTCAGCATTTGTCCGGCTACAATTTGATTAACATGATTGTCTTCAACAAGTAAAATATGTCCGTTGTATTGAGGTTCACTTTCAGTTTTTGTTGTTTCAATGGTTTTTGTTTCAATATTAGTATTAAGTAATTGAGCAAAAAAATTATTAAAATAAACCGGAGAAAAAGGGTGGTGTAAAACGGGAGTTTTCCAGTCATCCGATAATTGCTTTGCAAAACCCTGAGGTTGTATATCGGTTATAAAGGCTATTGTTAAATTTTTATTCTGTAATGATTTGATATATGCGTTATGACTTTTTAGATAATCCTCGTCAGGAATATCGATAATTATAATATTGTCTGTATTGCTGTTATTAATATAATTCTCTATACCACTCCATAGTATTATTTTGTGCTGATTATCGAGGCTATTAAGCATGACGTCATTAATTAATGGCGCACCAGCGAATGGAAGGTATGTTATGTTATTTTTATTAAATGCTTTAATGGCTTTTTCTTCAGAAGCGGGTTTAACTTTAAAACTTACTTTAAAGCAACTTCCAGAATTTTTCTTCGAGGTAACGGAGACTTCTCCGCCCATCAGGTCTGTTAACTGTCTTACTATAGTTAAACCAAGTCCTGTTCCGCCATATTTTCTGCTGGTAGAGCCGTCTGCTTGTGTGAAAGACTTGAAAATATTATCAATTTCCTGTTGATTCATACCTATACCAGTATCTTCGATGTTTACAAGAAGATAATATTTATCTTTCTTTTCTTCATAATTAAAATGTACGTTCACTAATCCTTGTTCGGTAAATTTTAAAGCATTATTGCATATGTTTAATAATACCTGACTGATACGTAGTGGGTCGCCATACAGGCTTTCAGGTAAGGTCGATGATGTGGTAATACGAAAATTTAAGTGTTTTTCTTTTAGTAATACAGACATTGCGGATATGATATTATCAATAATAGAATCAATAGGAAATTCTACAGATTCGATGTTCATTTTTCCTGCTTCAATTTTTGAAAAATCTAGAATATCGTTTATTACGTTCATTAAAATTTGGCCCGAAAATGCAGCTTTTTCGAGATATTTCTTTTGCTTATTAGTTGGGTTAGTTTTAAGTGCTAAGTTTATTAACCCAATAATGCCATTCATTGGTGTGCGTATTTCATGACTCATGTTTGCCAGGAACATACTTTTGCTTTTTGCAGCCTGTTCTGCATTGTTCTTTTCTATTGCGAGTTCTTTGTTTAATTCTTCCTGTTCTGTATTCATTTTTTGTGTAGATAATAGAAGATCTGATGTTTGTTTGTTCTTAGCATGAAATACATTAGCCGCTTTAGCCAGGTCTCCAATTTCGTCTTTGCGCTTTATACCCGGAATATCTGATATATTTTCGCCTTTTGAAAGGGCTGCAAACACATTTGTAATTATACGTATAGGTAATATGATTCTTTTAGACAGAAACCAGCCTGTTAATAAAGCAATTAGTATTGAAACAAAGGATACAATATTAGATTTGATTTGAGATGAAATGGATTGAGTATTAGCTAGAGCAGTCATTTCTTTCTGAGATTTGGTTACAATCTCCCTCAAATGTCTGGTTAAATACAAAAATTCATTGGCTGAACCTGTCATTACTACATTTACAAGAAATATGTAGCCTCTGGTTGTTTGTGTTAATTTAAAAAAATCATTTTTCAATTTTTTTAATATTTCAGTAGGTTCCTGGTCTTGCCATTTAATTTTATTAGATAATGAATATATGCTTGTTATTTCTCTTTTGAATAGCTTTACATATTCCTGATCTGGAGAATTTAAGTATTGGTTTATAAGTTTTTCTGATAGTGCTATGTGGAGTTTAATCTCATTAATGTTTTTACCTTCTCTATAGTTTTCGGAGCCAACTTTTATAGTGTTTATTATTTTTTCGAGAGAAGAGTAAGCGGGTTCAATGTTATCTTTAATTATCGTGTTTCGTTGGCTTCGACCGTCAATGACGCTTGAGAAGTTGTCGTTGTAATCGTCCAGATGATCACGCATTCGTTTAATTATATCGGTGTGATCGGTGAAGGAGTCTATGTTTTTGACGGCATTTTGAAATGTATCTAGTCGTTGTTTTAATTTGTTCATTAATTCATGAAATCTAGAAATAGATATTTCACTTGCCGTTTCTTTGTAAATAAGCAGATTTCGTTGCAGGTCAATAACGTCGCGTTCTAACTCATATGCAAGTGCAACATGATTATAAGACTCATTAATGATCTTCTGATTGTTTAGTAAAGATGATTGTATTGTATGTGATAATAATATTTGTATGAGTAAAACTGATACGAGTATAACTAATACAAAAAATATCTGGTTTTTGAGTGATCGAATCATATATGATTTCTTTAAGCGCTTATAAACTCATACCATTTTTGTAAACTATATTCGTATGTTGGCATAACCGAATTCCATACAGCTACGTTACTGAATCTTTTTTCATAACTCCCACCTCTACGAACATCGCCTTTATATACGGAAATTTTTCCATCAGTGCCTCTAAGATCCATCGACGCGGCTTTTCCCTGATACCAGTAGTCCCATTCTGCCTGTTTTAAATGTTGTTTGGAACGTTGCGGGTTAGAAATGTAATAACCCTGTCGTGCAATAAACGCACCTGGCCAGCCTGATAGCCACCAGTTCATATATTCATAAGCTGCGTCTTTTTTTCGGCCTTGTGTAGCTGAAGATAAGCACATTACTCCATGCCAACCACGATACCCCTCTTTTGGTGCGGCATAAACAGCAGGTACATTTTTCCCATTGAGTGCAGAGATAGCTGGAGAGAACATGCTTTCTATATCAACCCGGCCTGAACTCATGAAGTCTACAGATTCAGGTACTGAATTCCAGAAACCACTAAAGTGCCCGGCTTTTTTCTTTTTGATCAAAATATCAAATAAGGTGTCTAGCTCTGCTTTACTGATGTTGCCTATGTCTTTGAATGTCATTAAACCACGTGCTTGAGCTGCCAAAGCCAGGTCAAACAGGCCAATGGTTGGGGCATTTACAATACTGACTTTACCTGAGTATTTTTCGTCTAATAACCAGCCCCAGCTTTCTGTCTCGTAAGGAATGCCTTTTTTGATTACTTCGGAGTTGTAGCCGAACGAGTCAACATTATGCACATAGGGTAAAAAGCTCACTCGTTCGGTATGTGTGGTACCTAACTCATCATCTTCCTGAACGTGTAATATTTTAAAGGGAGCATCACCTGCACCCAGTTTGGCTTGTGGGGTTAGGCGACCCGTTTTAGTAAGATTGTTAATTTCATCCCAGTGTTTAATGCGTTTTTTGTCTATTGCCTGTATTGATCCAGAACTCCAGAGTATATTGATGCTATTTGACCATTGTTCATATAAATCAAATGACTGGGGTGAAACTGATGCTTTCTGTAATACGGCTGCACTGCCTCTAGGTTCAAATTCTAGCTCAATGCCTAAATCTGCCATGGCTTGCTTACGTATCTCCTCCTGTAGGGTTACATGCGTTCCTAATACACGTATTTTTGTTTTATTTCGAGCAAAGACATAGGGTGCCTTGGCTGTTGTACAGGCTGCAAGCCCAAAAGCTGCAATGTTTTTAAGGCTTTCCCGTTTGCTAATATCCGTACAAGATGGTTTCTCTGTCGGTGTATTATTGTCCTTCATCTAGAACCCTTATTTTGCGGATAAATATCAAACATTAGTAAATTATAGACGTTATATCAGCTGTTGAAATAGTCAGATTGCAAATTTAACGTAATGACATGAAATAACGGGTGTTTCAAAAATGAGAAAGATATGTAAATTGTGTTAGTGATTAAAGGTTATAGCTCAAATATCGCTAAAATTATAAGCTGTTCATTCCTACTTAATCATACCGCTGGCTCTCATATCATCAACAACGAGAGCTTCTAATTCCATAATAATCGTCTCAGATGAGGTTGGGTTAAAACTTTCTGTTTTAGCAGACCAGATCATTTCTTCTGTATTTGCGTTATAAAGCTTCGTATCAATTCTTAATACAGAATCTGTAACGGTATTGCCCTGAGTATAAATAAATGAGTGAGACCGGTTGTAATAGCCAAACATGCCATAACCTGACCTCATATTAGGAATATAATCAACAGAGCCTCTGGTGACCCGGTCTTGTCCACTAACGCCATGAGTGGTAACAATAAGAACGCCATCTGCATTCGTTTTCTCAACCGCAGCAAGCACGTTTTCTTTATTCCCGTGTTTTTCTAAATTCGCTATTAACGTGTAACTTGAAATACCCGTTATTTCATTTGAAGTAATTAGTTTAGTGAACTGATCTTCAAACTTTCGCCTGTTGTCTTCACCATTAATAACACCGATAACTAGTATTTTACGCAGAGCGGGGCCTTCATAGTCTTGGGCTTTCCAGTTTTCAACATAATGTGTTGTACTGCACGCACTCATTAGTGTTGAGATAACTGAAATTGCGACTGTATATATGATTCTTTTAGTTGTGAAGCTCATCAAATATTCCATGGGTTTATATAACTGAGGGATTTAATTAATTGAAATTTTATATCACTAATTAAAATGCTGCTAACTAAACTAAATGTCTGGGTGTTTGTTTAAGCTTAGCAAGTTATGATCTGTACTTAATTAATCCTAGATTTAGTAGGGTTTATAACACTGTCTATTGTCTAAAATTTAGTCTATAAATCATAACTACACACTTCAAATGATCTTATTTATATTTATGTTAACACTACCCCTGATTTCTGCCAGGATATGGCAATTATGCCTGCTTTTACCTTTTTTACTATTAGCTGCCTGTAATAGTGCTGATACAACAAGTTACCAGCCCGAGTTTTCTAAAACTTCAGATTCACTAGCTAAAGATTATATATTTGGAGTTCATCCACAGCGAAACCCTAAAAAACTTAGAGAAGTATTTGGGCCTCTGGTTAATTATCTTAATCAGCATGTGACTGATGCGAACCTTGTCTTTGAGGCATCGCGTAATTTTGCGGCTTATGATAAAAAGCAGGCATCACGACAGTTTGATTTTGCCTTGCCCAACCCATATGGGACGGTAAAGGGGATTGAAAGTGGTTATCAGGTATTTGGAAAAATGGGTAATGTTGGGGATTTGCGGGGTCTGATTATTGTCAGGCGGGATAGTAATATCAACACAATCATAGACCTTAAAGGTACAACTCTTAGTTTTCCTGGGCCTACGGCACTTGCGGCCACGATATTGCCAAAATACTTTTTGTTCACTCAGGGCCTGAATGTTAAAGAGGATTTTAAGTCCATATATGTAGGGTCTATGGAGTCGTCATTAACGAATGTGTTTCGAGGTAATGTTGCTGCGGGTACCGCTTACCCACCTGCCTGGCGAGATTTTAATCGAACACAACCAGATCTGGCCTCTCAACTAATGGTAATGTGGCAAACTGATGCCATGCCTGATAATTCGTTAATGGCCCGAGATGATGTGCCTCAGTCGCTTGTTGATGAAGTTTCAAAAGCTTTGTTTAATATGCATAACACTACCCAAGGTAAAATTGTTCTGGCTAAAATGGATCTTGAAAAATTTAAACCCGCAAGTAATACCGACTATTCGGTCGTAAGTGACTTCATTATAAAATATGAAACTCAGATAGGATCAGTAAATTAAATGTTTAGATCCATTAGATCCTTAATAACTCGTTTTTGGATGGCTTCGATACGTCGTCAGTTAATACTCGGTATTGCACTTGTACATGCAGTCTTAATGACTATTTTTGTATTTGATCTGGTTGAGCGGCAAAGTGAATTTTTATATGAACAAAGCATCGCTCAGGCAGAGGGCCTGGCTAAGACATTGGCAACAACCAGTAGTTCCTGGGTTTTAGCACGTGATATAGCAGGACTAGAAGAGGTGCTTCAGTCTCAGGCGGGTTTTCCAAGTTTGCGTTATGCAATGATAATAACACCTCGAGGGAAGGTGGTGGCGCATACGGATAGTAGTAAAAATAATTTGTATTTATCTGACTCGGTGAGCCGCTCATTACTCAATAGTTCGGCAGAACTGCAAACACTTGTATCTGACAATAACCTGGTTGATTTGGCTTACCCAATATTGATTGAGAACGAACTAATTGGATGGGCTCGTGTCGGGATTGGTCAGGAAATAATTAGAGCAGGTTTACTGACTATTTCACGTAATGGTATTTTGTATACTTTGTTGGCCATTATTGTTGGAAGTATATTTGCGTACTTTATGGCTAAAAGTTTAACCGGTGGTTTGCGGCATCTTGTAGATGTGGTTGAGGGTAATCGTTTAGGAAAACGCGAACAGCGAACTAAGCTGGACAGGAAAGACGAAATTGGTTTATTGGGTCGAGATTTTAATTTAATGCTCGATGCACTTGAGCAACAGGAAAAGGATATACGTGAAAGAGAATTAGAGTTAAGAAAAATTTCGGATGTTTTACCAGCACCTGTAGCGCGTGTAGATAGTAATCAGCATTATGTATTTGTGAGTGCTGCTTATGAGCGTTGGTTTGGTAAGCATCCTAACGATGTGGTGGGGCACCATATACGAGAGTCAGTTAGTGAAGAGCATTACTTTAAAGTTTCTCCATATTATGAACGTGCATTGATAGGTGAGACAGAAACTTTTGAAATTACTAATGAGACTACTTCGGGTGAGATTTTATATGGGCAGGTAACGGCTGTACCTGATTATGATAATTCAGGTGATGTTTGTGGCTTTTATATAATTATAGCGGATATAACAGAACGAACTCTCGCAGAGAAAGAATTGCAACAATCACAGCAACAGGCAAAAAATTATTTAGATGTCGCAGCGGTTATGTTTATATCATTGGATGTTTCAGGAAATATTTCACTTATAAATCAGAAAGGCTGTGAAATGCTGGGTTTAAGAGAGCAGGATATTCTTGGTAAAAACTGGTTTGATAATTTCTTACCGGAAACTCATATTGAGTCAGTAAAGTTGGTTTTTAAACAACTGATGGCTGATGAAGTTGAAAACTTGGAGAAATACGAAAATCTGGTAAAAACAGCTTGCGGTGATGAGCGTTTATATTCGTGGAGAAATACGCTATTAAAAGATAGTGCGGGACGTATTATTGGTGTGCTTTCATCAGCTGAAGACATTACAGAGGCTAGAGAGGCAGAAAGTGATGCTCAGGTATTACGTGATCAACTCGTGCAGGCCACTAAAATGGAGGCGGTCGGTCATTTAACTGCCGGCATTGCACATGATTTTAATAATATACTGGGTGTGATTCTGGGTTATACAGAATTATCTAGAGAATCGGTAGGAAATGATAAGGGGCGTATTCATAAATATCTAAACGAAATAGAAAAGAGTGGGCAACGTGCTACTGAGCTGGTTTCTCAAATGCTTACATTTAGCCGATTATCACCAGAGTTGCAGGGCGGTTGTGCCCCCGTTACATTGTTACCACCAGTCATTGAAGAGGTGGCTTCTCTTTTACGTTCGACAATCCCTAGTACCATAGAGCTAAATTGCCAGATTGATAACTACGATATTAAAGCCTGTATAGAACAAATTCAATTTCATCAAATTATTTTAAATCTGGGAATAAATGCACGTGATGCAATTGGTTCATATGGGGCTATTGATATTACTCTGGGTAAAGAAATAATCAGTTCTCGTGTCTGCATGTCCTGTCAGCAAGAATATAATGGTGAGTTTGTAAAAATCACAGTGCATGATTCTGGTGACGGTATTGATGAGCATGTTTTGAATAGCATTTTTGATCCATTCTTTACTACTAAAGGGGTTGGGAAAGGTACAGGTATGGGATTGTCAGTAGTGCATGGCCTCGTACATAAAGCAGGTGGTCATATTCATCTTGAATCGGTGAAAGAGCATGGCACAACAATTACAATTTTATTGCCTGTTGCATTAAATCAGCAAGATCTAAAGGATGAATTCACACTAGTGAATAATATTAATGAAGATCTGACAGGTCTTCGAATTATGGTGGTCGATGATGAACAAGCCATTGGTGAAATGCTGGAAGAATCACTTGTGATACGCGGTGCACAGGTAGATGTATACGTATCACCTATGGAGGCATTGAAGGCTTTTGAAGAGCATCATGATTCAGTTGATGTTGTAATTACTGATGAAACGATGCCAGGATTAACTGGAATTCATCTGGCAAAGAAGATGTTAATATTGAAGGCTGAATTGCACGTATTATTATGTACTGGTTATAGTGATGATATTACTAAAGAAAATATTAAACAGGCTGGGCTATCCGGGTATTTTAATAAACCAGTAGATATAAAAAAGTTAGTTCGTAAATTACAGGAGTTACACAAGTCGTTAAAATAAGTGTTGCCAGAACAGAAGTTATATCGGCTATGTCAAAAAATAATATTTGTTTATAAAACGTCTAAGTATTTCTTGAGAATACGGTGTAGGCTTTCTGCTAACTGCATTTTTTAACGCTTGCGCTTCCTGTGGTTTGAAATATCCGTGATTTCTATAGGTGTCAATTCGCAGTATAAATTCTTCTGCATCGCCCTCAGGGTGGAACTGTGTGGCGTAAACGTTCTTACCACTGCGAAACATCTGGACTGGGCAGTTACTGCCTGTTATTAACAATGTGGTGTCATTGGGTGTCGTGTCACAGGCTTCTTTATGGCCAAGCAGTACATCTATCTGCTTTGGTAAACCAGAGAGAAGCGGGTCATTTTCTCCTGCCTCGGTTATTTCAACTTGAACACAATTTACGGCTTCTCCATATTTTGTACTGATACTGGTGCCAAGGTGGTTTCCAAGTAATCCATTACCTGAGCAAGCACCAAGAAAAGGAAAATCACGAGATATAACTTGATCTAGTAAGTGATTGAAATCTTTCTCTATCTGTTTTTGAATATTAGACTTTTTATTTTCCGGGGTGCTGATATCAAAGGGGCTTCCACCTACGACGATAGCCGAATAATCGTTAATATTTATATTATGAGGTATACCTGATTCTTCAATGCGTATTCGAGATGTATGTTCTGCCAGCAATTCTCCATATTTTAGAAAACAGGCATATTCACTATTTGAGGTAGAATCTTCGGGGCGTAGTTGCAGAATAAGAACGGGCTTTTTAGATGTCATACTCTGAATTCTATCAAAATAAGTATTTTAGATTGCTGATATAAATTAAGAATAAGCTTATGACTTCCGGACCATATGAATAACTATTGTATAACGCTTATATGCTGAATTTTATATCACTATTCAGGGATCTATCAGTTGAATTGCTCATAAAATTTATAGTATCCATGAGTTGTCAAAGTGAGGTGTAGTAGGGGGCTTACTTCGTAAATATCTATTTCATTATTGTATTTGTAGCCATGTATCTAGTGCTAATTTAAAAACTGACCGTGTATAAAGATAGATTCATCACAAAGCGGTGATAACACTATTGATTAGTATATGAATATATTATAATATACTTACATGAGTTATGGAGTAGTTTATATTCTAGTGACTCTTCTCAGATACCCATTACATAACATGGGCAGGGTAGCAGGATTCCCCCTTTAGTTCATTCCAGGATAGTAGTTCAACGGAGTAAATTCCCAAATGTTTAATTTTTCCTCACTGCAGGCCAGAACACTTGTGCCTGTAATTATTAGTTTTTTCGTGTTCGTAGCATCAGTCACAATGACCAAACAAGCAAATTCAGCCACACTGGCAAGTGATTTACAGGCACTCGTTACACAAGGTAATGAAATTAATATTCAGTTATCAGCTATGTCGTTAAATGCAGACAATAGCTGTTCAGAACTTGGCACAGCCGTGACTTCAGTTGAAGCTTTCGTTGCTGCTATTAATACCGTGTCAGCAAACATCAACACTTTATCCGTTGATGTAGATAGCCTTGCTGCATTAGATGATCTGGCTATTGTAGCTATGAACTCTTCCAGTGTCCTTCCTGTATTAGCAGCCGATATCACTGCAATGAACCTAACTTCAGAAATGGGTGATATCCAGAGTGCAATGGATGCCATGTTAAAGCTCTCAGATGACATTGGTCTTATGGCTGATCGAATTCTAGAAATGGGTGACAAAATATTAGTTATGTCTGACAACATTGGTGACATGGCAGATCGGATTTTACTAACCCAGCAAATTCAAAGCACCAATATGGCATTAACTCAGTCATTCATATTGAGCACACAGGAAAATATTGTAGCCCTGACACGAACTATTAATAGTTCTGTTTATGCGCTTCCCTTAAATGCCCTGATTGATACAGCTACCACGCTGGTTTCTGACATGAATACTACATCGCTTAATGAAAATAATATGAGCGATGAGCTTTCAAATTTTGAAAATCGTATCAGCATTTATCTTGATGCTGTTGTGAGTTTGTCTAACACGGTTAACGCTAATAGTAGCTTAGCCACGCATTTTATAAACAGTGATACCTTAACCATGTTCGGTGATCTGTCTGTAGCAAACGCAGCTTTAGCGTCAGCACTTAATAGTTATGCACAGGCGGTAAATACACTAGCACCAACAACTAATGTTGTTGTGTTAGATGATGCAGTTAATAGTATGTTGCGTCTAGCTGCTGATATTGGTGTGATGGGCAACCGCATTGTAGAAATGGGTGACAAGATCAACGTGATGGCTGACAACATTGGACTAATGGCTTTAAATATCGTCGCCACACAAACCATACAACAACAAAACCTTGAGCTGACCGTTTCTAATATAAGCGCAGCAAAAATTACAACTGTCTCTGTTATTGCGCACTATGGCCTGTAAGCCATATTACGTTATTTCAGCTCAAAAGATTTTGGAGAAATATAAATGAAGTTTTTAATTTTGCAAAATGCAAAAGCTCTGATGGTGGTTTTATTATTCACTGCCTTCAGTCATACGGCCAATGCAACACTGGCCAACAATTTACAAAGCCTGTTAGGTGAAGCCCAGGCAGTTAACACACAAATAGCAGGAATAAATTTAACAGACAGCAATATGTGTAGTGAACTTCAAAGTGCACACAATGCGGCAGAAAATTTAATCGCTAATATCGAAGCAGTTAGTGCTGGTTTAACTGGGCCAATGAGTATTGATGTAGATAGTTTGCAGTCACTGGATGACCTTAGTGCTGTATTCGTAAGCATGGCGGGGAATAGTACGGTTCTTTCTTTAGATTTAACGGCATTGAATAGTACAACTGAAATGCTTGCAATCAGTAATGGCTTAACGGCTATGTTAAGACTATCTGATGACATTGGTACTATGGCCGATCGTATTTTAGAAATGGCAGATAAAATTTTAGTCATGGCTGATAATATTGGTGTAATGGCTGATCGAATTATTGTTACGCAACAAATTCAGAGTGCTAACCTGGCCCTTACTCAGTCATCTATCCTGGCGACACAGCAAAATAGTATAGCTTTGGTGAGTGTTGTAGCGAGTAGTGATTACGAAGCAGATTTTGATACGCAAACACTAGCAGGCAATATTCTGTCGCTGGATATTGCGGCAACTCTATTGACTACATTTAATATGGCAAATAAATGGTCAGATATCGCTACCGATGTCGATGGTCTGAAAGCTCAGGTAGATGCGACCTATGCAATCATTAAAACAGCATCTGAAAGTAATACGCAATATGTAGACGTTGATAGTTACACTGCTCTGGCTAATATGAGCATTATGGTAAGTTCAATGAGTATTGCAGTAGAGGGACTTATGCTGGGTACTGAGGGTTTATCGGTATTTACCCGTGATTCCACATTGGATGCTAGTATGGATAGTGTTTTAACTGTATCAGCCGATATTGGAACAATGGCTAATCGTATTCTAGAAATGGCAGATTTAATTTTAGCCATGGCAGATAATATCGGTTTAACTGCGGATCAGATTATCGCTGCGCAAGCACTGCAAAGTACCAACTATGCCAGTACGTTAATCATGGTTGAATCAACGCAGCAAATGGCAATTTCTATAATAGCAGTGAATTCTTTGTAAAAAATAACAAAAATCACATATAAAAGCCCGGTTTTTCCGGGTTTTTTTATGTCTGATAGAAAATCATAGTATTTGAAACATAACTAATGATTAGAATGTTATTTAAGGTGAAGATACAGCAGGTTTTTCTTAGGTGTCAATTATAAGAAGAAATTCGAACCTTTTAATGCGTTATATGAATTTTAAATTGGTTATAATAAATTAATAATTGTTTGTGTTTACTTAAAGTATGATTTATCAGATATATAAAAGGTCATGGGAATAACTATGCTTAAGAAAACTATACGCTGGCTAAGCAGGTTGGTGCTAAAGCATATTTACACTATATCGATGTGTGTTTTTTCTGTAACGGCTCAAGCCACATCATTTGAGTCGAACGACCATGCTGTCATTCTTATGTACCATCATGTTTCTACTAATACACCTCCGATCACCAGCGTTAAACCGGAAAGGTTTAAACAACATATACAATATCTGGTGGATCATAAGTTTAACGTCTGGCCTTTATCAAAGGCATTGAGACATCTTGCATCAAATAGGCCTTTGCCGCCTAAGACTGTTGTTATTACTTTTGATGATGCATATAAGTCAGTGTACACAGAAGCCTTTCCTATATTAAAGTCATATCAATTACCTTTTACTATCTTTGTGACAACCAGTTATATCAGTGATGATAATTTAAATTTTATGAGCTGGGATCAGTTAAGAGAAATAAAGTTATCAGGAGGCGAGCTGGGTAATCATACTGATCGTCATGCGCATTTAATTCGCAGAAAAAATAATGAGACGAGACATCAATGGCGTACGCGAGTACGTAATGAGATTGTCACTGCACAGACCATATTAAAAGCACAAACTGGTAATTCTTTGAATGCTGTAGCGTATCCATACGGTGAGTACTCAACAGAGCTTAAAATCATATTAAGGGAGTTGGGTTATTTTGGACTGGGTCAGCACTCAGGTGTAATGTATAGGCAAAGTGATTTTCTTGCGATACCACGTTTTCCCATTGCCACCGGTTATGATGGCTTAGATGACTTTGCTTTAAAAGTCTCCAGTCTTGCTCTGCCAGTCACGGTGGTCTCACCCGATAATGGTGTACTCAACAAAGATACAAAAATACCTGAATTAAAGTTGCACTTGCATAAAGGGGATTACAGCAAAATTGATTTTGCCTGTTATGCTTCAGGTCAGGGAAAAATACAACTTCAGTGGATAAATAAAGAACGAGGCCTGGTGAATGTGAAAGCTAATAAACCGATTTCTCCGGGCAGAACAAAATATAACTGCACCGCACCTTCTTTGAATCAGAAAAATGTATTTTACTGGTTTAGTTATTTATGGATGAAACCGCAAGCCGATGGCAGCTGGTATGTGGAATAACTATTAAATAATAAAATTTAAATCACTGGTAATAGTATGAGAGGTTTTAAGTGTTTTTCTAATTAAGAAACTGCTATAGAAGATCAATATTTATATGAATAGGTTGATAATCTGTAGCAGTTCAGTCTTGATTTTTTATTCTAATTATTTAGCAGGTTTAGTAGCTGCTTTACCAGCTGCTGGTGCTACAGTTGTAACATCTTTTCCTGTAATAGGGCTGACAGTTGATTTTTTAGCCATCTCACTCTTAGTTGCGGTTGCTTCATTGGCCTGGCACTTAATAAGTGCTTCCTTATCTAAAGTAGATGCACATTCAGCATGAGCTAAACCAGTTAAAAATAATCCACACAGTATAAAAGTAATTTTTGATTTCATTTTTTTGTTCTCAGTTAGAGGTTATTAATAAACGCGTTGATAATAGGCTCTATTAATAAAAACAGTTATCATTGTTTCTCATAAATGAGGTCTTAATCACATTAAACTAACAATATACAATTAAAAGCCAACGAAATCATAAGCCATATAAGAGAATGCCTATATTTTACATGCTCTGAAGTAAGTGATTTTTGTTTTGATTGTAGGTATTGTTTATAACTTTTAGCTATTAAAAGTATCACGAGATATAACTTGAAATTTATACAACACGTCATGGAGTTGCTTCACGATATATTAAAAAGTAAGGAGATTTATCGTATTAAAGATGGTGAAGGTTCAATTGTGGTTACGCAGCGCGGCAATAAACGTTTCATGAATTTCGCTACGTCTTTTGAGCAAAGCAGTGTAGAAATGGATAAGCCTCATTACCTTGTTCATGAATACACGCGGGCAATGATTCTGGCTTTGTCTTTTGTTGATGCCAGACGGATAACGTTACTAGGTCTGGGTGGAGGTGGGCTGGTGCATTGTTTAACTCATTTTTATCCTGATAAGGAATTAAATGTTGTTGAATTACGTCAGGCAGTTATTGATACAGCTTATGCATGGTTTGATTTGCCCCGAGTGAAACAGCTTAAAGTGAACAGGTGTGATGCTTGGCAATATTTAATTAAATCTAAATCAAACAACATAGATATAATATTTAGTGACTTATATGATGCAAAAGGCATGTCTGATTGGCAGTCACAATTAGATTTTATTGATTTATGTTATAAGTCATTAAGTGAAAATGGCTGGTTGGTGATTAATTATCATGTGATCCCCGCACAGGACTCGCTTTTAATGTCTCACATAACTGAGCTATTTTCTTCAATATTTCAATGTGATTTAATTCAGGGTAATCATATTCTGTATTGTGGACGCAGTGCTAAGCCTATATCTGAAGCGTATTTAGCTAATCAGGCAGGAGCATTAGCAAAACACGTTAAAATGCCATTAATGAATTATTACCATCAACTAGTTCGACTTAAACCTGAAAATATTGAAAGCAACAGGATGTAAAAACATTTAGTTATTTCGTCAAAATCTTAATAAGAATGTTAGAACACGCGGTATTCAAGCACTCATTTTTACTTATGCTATTTTCCTGCTTTCATCGTATATAATTGGCATTGTTTTGATCACAATACCGCATTCCCACCAATACTTGGTATAATCTCCCTTTCAATCGAGTTAACTCCACCTATGTCAGCTTTTCCAGTTCCCGTCGCCAGAACAGCCCTGTTTGATTACCCAAAATATTGGGCTGAATGTTATGGCGTGGCTGATTTTCTACCGACAAGTCGTGCTGAGATGGATGCGCTAGGCTGGGATTCCTGTGACATCATAATTGTCACGGGTGATGCATATGTAGATCACCCTTCATTTGGTATGGCGATTATTGGTCGTTTGTTAGAGAGCCAGGGATTTAGAGTGGGTATTATCGCGCAGCCTGAATGGGCTTCGAAATCCCCATTTGAAGTGCTGGGTAAACCGAATTTATTCTTTGGTGTTGCTGCGGGCAATATGGACTCGATGATTAACCGTTATACGGCGGATAGAAAAATGCGTTCCGATGACGCTTACTCACCGGGTGATATAGGTGGTAAACGTCCTGATCGTTCATCTTTGGTATATGCACAGCGTTGTAAAGAAGCCTGGAGTGACGTACCGGTTATTCTGGGAGGGATTGAGGCTTCATTGCGCCGTATTGCGCATTATGATTACTGGCAGGATAAAGTACGACGCTCAATACTGGTTGATGCGACTGCCGATATGTTGTTATACGGTAATGCTGAACGCGCCATAGTCGAAGTAGCGCACCGACTTTCTCAGGGTGAGGCTATAGAGCAGATTACCGATATTCGTGGCAGCGTGTTTGTACGTCGGGATACGCCTGAAGGTTGGTCGGAAATTGATTCATCCAGAATCGACCGACCAGGAAAAATCGACAAAATTGTTAACCCATATATTAATACTCAGGAAATGAGTGATTGTGAGCGTGAACGTCGTGATAATGCATTTTATGGAGCACAGGTTAATGATAAGGGAGATGTATTAATAGATCCTGATCGCATTAATAAAAGACCTGTTTTAGATCGCGAACACACGGTTATTCGTTTACCCACGTTTGAGAAAGTAAGAAATGATTCTGCGTTATATGCCCATGCAAATCGTGTATTACATCTTGAAACTAACCCTGGTAATGCTCGTGCACTGGTACAGAAGCATGACACCTTAGATGTCTGGTTAAATCCGCCACCGATTCCACTCACAACTGATGAAATGGATTATGTATTTGCAATGCCATACGCCAGAGTGCCACACCCTCAATACAAGGGTGATAAAATTCCAGCGTATGAGATGATCCGTTTTTCAATTAATATTATGCGTGGTTGTTTTGGTGGGTGTACGTTCTGTTCTATAACTGAACATGAAGGGCGTATTATTCAAAACCGTTCAAAAGAATCAATCTTGCATGAAATTGAAGAAATTCGAGACAAGGTACCAGGTTTTACCGGTGTTATATCAGACCTTGGTGGGCCAACTGCAAATATGTATCGCATAGCCTGCAAATCCCGGGAAATTGAAGCTGCTTGCCGTAAACCCAGTTGTGTCTACCCGGGTATTTGTAATAACTTGAATACAGACCACTCTGCACTGACAGAAATCTATAGAGAAGCTCGTCATTTGCCAGGTGTTAAAAAAGTTTTAATTGCCTCCGGTTTACGTTATGACCTGGCAATACGTGATCCGGAATATGTAAAAGAGTTAGTGACTCATCATGTAGGTGGTTGTTTAAAAATTGCACCGGAACATTCAGAAGACGGACCATTGTCAAAAATGATGAAACCCGGCATGGGTACATACGATAAATTCAAACGCATGTTTGAAAAATATTCAAAACAGGCTGGTAAAGATCAATACCTGATACCGTATTTTATAGCAGCACATCCGGGTACTACTGATGAAGATATGATGAATCTTGCTCTGTGGTTAAAGCGATATGGTTTTAAGGCAGATCAGGTGCAGGCATTTTATCCATCACCTATGGCAACGGCTACGGCGATGTATCATACCGGTAAAAATCCTTTACGAAATGTTACTTATAAAAGCGAGCAAGTAGAGAGTGTTAAAGACCCAGAGCAACGTAAACTACATAAAGCATTTTTACGTTATCATGACTCAGCTAACTGGCCATTACTGCGTGAAGCATTAAAACGAATGGGGCGAGCGGACTTAATTGGAGAGGGCGATAAACAGCTAATACCAAAAGAGCAGCCAAGCTCAGTTAAAGATTACTCTGCAGCAAGAAGAAAAAACTCTGCCTCTGCACATAAGCGTCGTACAAATTCGAACAGGCATAAGGGCAAAACAGTTCTTACACAGCACACAGGTTTACCACCGCGTAAGAAGTAAAAATAATAGGGTACTGAAGCCTGTTATTTTTACTTTTAATTTAATATAGTAAAACCATACTTCTAATTCACAAGTGGAGATCTCGCTATGGATACCCTGATAAGTGCAGAATGGCTAAAACAGCATATTAATGATTCAGATCTGGTGGTATTAGATTGTACGGTTGTCACTATGCCTGAAGCGAGTGATCCGCGTGGATTACATAATGTCAGTGGTCGCCTGGATTATGAGCTTGGTCATATACCCAATGCAGGCTTTGCGGATCTTAAAGATCAACTTTGTAAAACCAATGATCCAGTGGAGTTTGATTTATTAAGCCCCCAGCAGTTCTGTGCTGAGATGGGTGCACTAGGCGTAGGTGATGACTCCCGTGTTGTGCTTTACGATGCAAATTACACCGGTTGGGCAGCACGAGTTTGGTGGATGCTACGCTGGGTTGGTTTTGATAATGCTGCAATTCTAAACGGCGGTCTTGCTGCCTGGACTTCAACGGGTAATGAGCTTTCCCTGGAGCCTGTTAATCGACCTGTTAAACAGTTAACTCCCAAGCCACGCCCAGAACTGATTGCTGATCATGATGAAGTGCTTGCCAGTATTAGCAATGATGCTGTAATTCTTATCGATACGCTACCCGAGGAATTTTATCGTGGTGAGATGAGCATCTATCCACGACCCGGTCATATTACGGGCGCTGTGAATATTAATGGACTGTCTTTACTGGATATGAAAGGTCACTTGCTTTCGCAAAATAAGCTTGCTGCAATGCATAGGTTTGATCGCACGTCCCGATTAATTACATATTGTGGTGGTGGTATTGTGGCATCGACAGATGCATTTGTGCTAACTCGCCTTGGGTATAACAATGTAGCTGTTTATATGGCTTCGCTAGAGGAGTGGGCGTCAGACCCAAATAACCCAATGGAGACAGGTGAAGGTTAAATTTACAATATTGATCTTAAACATTGAATTAATGAAGGAAGTAAATATTCAAAATCAGGTTAAAACTACGCTAAGTGTGTATTCAATATTTTCCATTTAAGTTATAATTCTCGCGTTTAAATTGTTAAGTTGTAGTTATATATGCCTGTAGATTTCCAAGCCATTCAAGCACGTTTAGTTCATTTGCGTGAGAATAAAATATTTGAAACTTTCGTAATTCTTGTCATTCTTGTTTCTGCTCTGGTCATTGGCGCAAAAACATATGCTATTTCACCTGCAGCACTTAATATGCTTATGTTTTTAGATGTAGCTGTTACCGCAATATTCCTTTTTGAAATAATCATTCGTATGTTAGCGGAAAAGAATTTACTTAAGTTTTTCAGTAAAGGCTGGAATGTATTTGACTTTATAATTGTGGTTGCCAGTATTATTCCGGTAGAAAATAGTGAAGCGGCGATGTTAGGTCGTCTACTGAGAATATTTCGTGTATTGAGGCTCGTATCAATTATACCTGAGTTGCGTGTTTTGCTTGCTGCATTTGTCACGGCCATTCCTCGAATGGGTTATGTATCTTTATTAATGTTTATATTTTTCTATATATACGCCGCAATGGGGAGTATCTTTTTTGCAAATATAAACCCAGTGTTATGGGATAATATTTCGATATCAATGTTAACTTTATTTCGAGTGGCTACATTTGAAGACTGGACGGATGTGATGTACGAGACTATGGCGGTTTATCCGCTGAGCTGGATATATTACCTTTCGTTTATTTTTATCGTAGCATTTGTTTTTTTAAATATGATGATTGGAATAGTATTAGAAACTTTGCAAGCTGAACATCAAAAGAACGACCGCGAAAATGGAGAAGGTGAGGCTGGTGAAGTGCACATTATGGAGCAAAGAACCCGCGAGATGGATCAAAGGTTAATTAATATAGAACAGATGTTAGAAAATCATCTAAAGAAATAAAAAGCTCAAATTAACTATATAGTTAAGTAATAGATATAGAGTATTGGTGTTAGACTCAGTATGTTAATTGAAAAGATAAGTGAATCTATTGCTTTAAATAAAAAATGGCAGATATTAAACATATAATAGAGCGTTCTATTGAACTTGAGAGAGTGCTTGTGCCTTTGTTGGGGGCGAAGCTCTTCGATGAGTCTGACAGATTAACAGTTACACGAACCGTATGTAGTATTTCACTTGAATATGCAAATAGTGCAAGGTTACTTATTAAGGCGGGTAACTTTACATCGGCAATTGGTTTGATGCGATTACAATATGAAGCCATTGTTAGAGCTGTATGGTTATTATATGCGGCCACTGATACTGCGGTATCTAAGCTAGCTGTAGATTTAACGCCTGAGACTGAGCAGAAGGCGAGTAACATGCCTATACTTAGTGTGATGCTTAAACAGGTTAATGATAAAGCACCTAAACAGGCAACTCAGATGTTAAATGAGTTTAAAGGTGTATCAGGCAAAGCCATGAATTCTTTTGTGCATTGTGGTATACATGCGGTTAACAGACATGACTCGGGTTATCCAGTCCATATAATTATTCAAATATTACAAAATTCAAATGCTTTATCAGTTATGTGTGGCATGTTACTGGGTATTATATCCGGTGATAAAAGTGCTTCAAGTAGCATAAGCAGAGTACAGATAAGCTTTAAAGACTGTCTTCCTCCATTAAAATCAAGCTAAATATAGGCACCTATACGATGATTGACGGGGGCTTTGTTAAACCGCGTTAAATATTAGGAATAATATGCTCTTATACGGTTTTTCTAACCCATTTCACATGTTGCATTCAAGATCATTAAATTATGTTTTGTAAATGTACCGCGTTTAACTTCGGGTGGAATTAACTGCTATATTAGGTAGAATTGTAGATATAAGTGATTGTAAAGGTGCATTTATAGCGAATCAAAAGACCCTGTCATAAATGATAACGCTGTGTTTACTAGGGTATAGTTATTAAATGTTATAAAAATAGTATAAGGATATGTTATGCCAAAGTCAGTATCTAAAGTTCAGCTTTTTTTAATTGGTTTGAGTGCAGGGCTTATTGCTGCTCTTTTTCCACGTTTACTACCATTGATATCACAGTCCAGTGATGGTGTTACATTTAGTTTTTTTAATCAAACTTATTTCATTGGTGTTATATTATTTGCATTGATAATTGGGATCTCAATGATATGGCTGTATATGGACTCAAAAGATAGCTCAAGACAGTTATTTATGTCTGCACTTGCACTACCGGCTATTATTAGTGGTGGTTTAAATGTTAGCAGTGTTTCGTCCACGGCAGAACAAAAATTGAATGATCTTGAAAATCAAACAATAGAGTTGCAGTCCAAACTGGAGAGTCAAAATTCTATACCCGTTATAGAGATTGAAGGCTTGTCATTTTCCAGCTCATCAAATGAATCTATGTTAGGTTTAGTGGGGATATCCACGGCTTTAGCACAAGATTTATTACCAGCCCCGAAAACAGCAAAACAAATTTCTAGCGTTGGCGTAAATGCTGAAAGTTTAAATGAAAATTACATTGTTGTGTTAATGCAATCGTCCATTAAGCAAGACATATTAAGTACCCAACAAGCTTTAATTGCACAGAATATAAAAGACACTATTTTGTATGAAAAGAATAGTCAGTTTTATTTAATGAAAAACGTGAGAACGACTAAAACTAAAGCGATAATGGATGTGATTGAAATTAAAAATAAATCTAATCTAAAGCCTTCTATATTAAAAGTAAAATAGGTTCTCTTGTTGCAAAAAATATTAAAGCAGGAAGTTTGTTATAGTACAAATGAGCCGAGGTAATAAATATTAATTTTCGGATCATTTTATCTTGTATTATATGATATTGTTTTTATTTATTACTAATCCAAACAAAATCGTAAGGTTTTAATACAATATTCTCACGTAGATCCTGATATTTATAGCCTGTAATAAGGTCATGCCAATCATCTAATTCAATTAGGTTTACATCACTTAATGGTATGGTTTGAGTTATGTTAGTAATATTATAGATACAGAATATGCTCTGTACCCGGTCCTGACTTTGTCGCCAGAATGCAAATAATGACTGTTCAAAGTGTAGAGTGAACTGAGTGGCATTCGGGTGAAATGCTTTTTGTACTTTTCTTATATGGATGATTTCTTTTAGTTTTGTGAATATTTTGTGATGAATTGTTTCTTTAGAATCTAGTAGAGATGTTAATTCATCGTAATCCCAGTTATGTCTGTTAATAGCGCGTTTATTTGATGATAGCTCCATTTTTCTGTGGTCATTATGTGTCGCAAGTAAGCTGTGTATATAAAATGCCGGCATGCCTTCCAGTGCCAGCATAATAGCATGTGCACAAATAAAACGATCCTGCTGGTAATTGTCTTCGCCTTTAAAAGTGCCTTTCATCGCATCAATGAGGCTAATGTTTAATTCATATGGTCTATGGCCGCCATCTGGCATAGCTCTCCATGACACGTCACCACCAAATTTTTGTATCAGAGTGGCCATTTTATCAACCGTTTTATCTGATAGTATGCCTTCAACAGGGCGTAGACCAATGCCATCGTGTGAGGCGATGAAATTAAAATATGAAGTTCCATTTTGAGCAGGTGGCATGCTCATTAACCATTGCTTTAAACGATCAGATTTTCCGGATAACATTGTATATAGAATGAGGGGTGGTAGTGAAAAGTTGTAAACTAGGTGCGCCTCGTTAGCATTTCCAAAATAGGACAGATTCTCCTTGTTGGGTATATTTGTCTCAGTTATAACTATTGCTTTTGGACTGTTGTGCTCAATAAGTAATCGAAGTAATCGAATAATTTCATGTGTTTCAATCAGGTTGATACAGGGTGTGCCAATTTCTTTCCATAAAAATGCTACTGCATCTAATCTGAAAAGGTTAACCCCATTATCTAAATATAGTTTTATTATTTTAACAAATTCGAGTAGTACATTTGGGTTCTTAAAGTTTAGATCAACCTGGTCATGACTGAAGGTACACCATACATGTCTGGTACCATCTAATGTTTCCGTTTCACGTAAAAGCGGGCTGGTGCGAGGTCTTACTATTTGTGTTAAGTCCGTTTCAGGATCTTCTTCAATAAAGTAATCGGCACCAGGGTGCTTTCGTTGTCTATAGTTATCAAACCACAGGCTTCGACTAGAGCAATGGTTAATAACTAAATCAGCCATTACTGAAAAGTCTTTTGATATCTCATTGATCTGTTTCCAGTCACCTAGTGACTGGTTAACTTCTGAGTAATTTATGACAGAAAAACCATCATCAGAACTGAAAGGGTAAAAGGGAAGTATATGAATTGTACTGGCAATATTCTCCAGGTGGTTGCTGAGAAAATAATGCAATGTTTCTAACGGGAGTTCATTTTCTCTTTTTATACTATCACCATAAGAAATGGCAACGATATCATTTTCTGACCACAGGTTACAATGTTGTTTTGCTTCATAAATAACCTTTTCAAAATCCATTAAGTCAATAATTTGATCACAAATATTTTTATGATTGACGTCTGGGTATATCTTTGTTAAATGATCAATAATTCGATCTTCTAAATTTTTTAAACTTAATGGCTGATCGTTTAAACTCATGAAAGCTCTTTCCTGTCTTTTTCTACCGCATCAAGTAATTGAGTAAATATATCTGGAATAGCACTAGAAACTCGGTTCCAGCTTGGGATGAATGGGGTTTCATCTGAGTCATCAAGGAAAAGGTTCCCTGCATGCTTTATATTTTCGGCAAACATTTCTACCATTTTTTCTTCTTCATGTGTTTTGTAATCTAAGCCATTAAATATGGCATCGTTCTGATAGCTGTCTATTAAGTCGAGTGCTATTCGGTAATAAGTAGCTTTAGTTGTTCTTAAGCTCTCATTAGTAAAGTTAATGCCGTCAGTTGCCAGTTTCTTGAAAATTGCTTTAGTTATTTCGACTGACATCTTTGATAAACCCTTTTCTTTATCTTCTGATGATAAGTTCTGGTGTTTGTGGTCATAATTTTCAGCGATATCTACCTGGCATAAATGGCTAGTCGCATAATTTTTACGCATTTCCATTAGTATTCCTACTTCAAGTCCCCAGTCGGTTGGCATTCTTAAACTTTCCATTACATCGTGACGCATAGAGAATTCACCTGCCAGTGGGTAGCGAAAACTATCAAGAAAATCAAGATATTTGTGCGAGCCAATTTGCTGGCTGAGTGCACGAACTAATGGTGTGACGAGTAATCGTGATACTCGTCCGTTCATAGAGTTGTCAGCTATGCGTGGATAGTAGCCTTTGCAGAATTGATATTTGAATTGTGGATTTGATACTGGATAAAGTAAATTTGCGAGCATGTCGCGTTTATAAGTTATGATGTCACAGTCGTGTAATGCGACGGCTTGTGTATTGCGTTTTGCCAGCATGTAACCCATGCAGTACCATACGTTACGGCCTTTTCCTCGTTCTGTAGGGGCTAGCCCTTTTTCACGAAGTTTCTCGTCTATAGCTAGCAGGTTAGGGCCGTCATTCCAGAGTATATCGTGTTGCTGTGGTAACTCTGAAAAGAACTGAATTGAATGTTTAAACTCTTCCCGAGTTGCCTGGTCAATGCCGATAACAATTTGATTTAAGTATTCAACTTTCTTTAATTCATTAACAATGGTAGTTAATGCCGGTCTTTCTAATTCTGAATAAAGGGAGGGAAGTATTAAACCCATCGGTCTGATATTTGAAAAATACTTTAAATCTTTTTCCATTTCTTCCAGTGTTCTTGTTGATAAATTGTGTAGTGTCGTTATACGACCATTTTGAAAAAAGTCACTCATTGTGAATCCTTTAATATATTCAATGCCATATAGATACTCTCGGCCCAGCCTTCTGGAGCGTCTTTAGTGCTGTGAATAGTGGGAATTAATGTGTTCAATAGCTGATGATTTGATGGAGAGTTAACAATGATAGAAATGTCACTCTCTTTAAGCATGGCTGCATCATTTTCGCTGTCGCCTAAAATAATGGTTTTAATGTGTATATCTGGTGTAGATAATATTTCTTTAAGTTTGTTTGAGGCAATGCCTTTGTCACAGTTACCAAGTACGTGTAAAAATCGTCCACCCTGTAAGGTATTCAGCTTATGTTTCTTTAGTTGCTCTTTAAATAAAGTTAATTCTTTTTTTCCAGCTTTCCATATAAGCGGTTCACTGAACTCTCTTGAGGTGGCCTGTTTAGCTTGTGATAGGTTTAAACCTGTTAAAGAGGCTGCTTCTTCCGCATTACATGCAGATAATAATTGGTAACAGGCATCAGGTGTGTCTATATGATTTAAAATATCGCTTATTTTTACATGTGTCATTCCTAATACAATTTCTCGGTATTCATCTCTTGTTTGATAATTTTTATTAAGATTAATTCCCGCATATAGATTTTTTGGGATATATATGCAAGAGCCATTTTCAACTATAAATGGAGCTTGAATATTTAGTTTTTCTTGAAGTGACACGCTTTCACTGAAAGTTTTACTGGTATTAAATATAATGGGTATATTAAGTGACTGTAATTTTTTAATGGCTGGTATTGCCATGTCCGTAGCGTAGTCGTGATGATTTAACAGGGTGCCATCTAAATCTGTAATTACTAACCATTGTACGGGCTTCTTATTTGTCATACAGTTTTAATATCTTTTTTATCGAGTGATCGGCATCAATCGGGATGACAATGTCTGCTGTTGAAGGCAGGTGTTGTAATGTGTGTCTGGTAATTCGCTCATAATGTTGTATGAATCGTTTTAGTTTGTCAGGTGACATAATATGAGATTGTTCACTGGATCTGGTGTTTCTCCTTAGTTTATCTTCTTGAAGGCTTCTCCATTCATAAATTTTTTCAAAATCAGGTGCTTTTAACATGATGCTCATATCAGCATTATCAAAGATTCGTTTGTGATATTCTTTTAATTGTTCATTAGCATAGTGTCTCCATACACCTTCCGGGTCTTCTGTGGATTCAAGATTATTGATAGGGGTTAAGAGTTCTTTCTCGTTTTGTACCGGGCTATGATTACACCAGCCTTCAAACAGTACAATATCAGTTTTTCTTTTGTTTAGTACCCATTGATCTTCAGTATATCGGTCATCAATTGCTTTATTAAAACGAGGAACTGAGCAGGGTTTGCCTTGCAGAAGCATAGAAAGTGTATTTTCCATTAAGTGTACATCGTGTGTACCCGGTACACCTCGAGTTAAAAGTAATGGGTGGAGTGATTTTGCTAATGTCTCTCTTTCAGACCGTGTTGAGTAAAAATCATCCAGAGATACTTCAGAAACAGTAAGGCCTGATTCAGCTTCGATTAGGTGTTTTAAAAAATGGGTGAGTGTGGATTTACCGGTTCCTTGTGCGCCATTGATATTAACGAATAATGGCTGTTCAGATTTTTGACTCATAATATGATGAGTTAGAGGAAGGTATATGAGCTCAATGATGTGACTAAAGTCTGTTGGTAATTGCATATCATTTATTAATGATTGGCTAATAGCTTGTATTTTATCTGTTTGGCTCATGTTATTAGTATGAAATCTATTATGTTAAATATTCAGTTTTAGTTTGGTGTATGTTCTATTTAAGTAAGAAAATCATATTTGTAATTTACAGAAGGTTAAATATAAAGCAGAAATAGAAACGTTGATGGTTGATCTATCTGCAGGAATTTGACCTGTATTGCTTTCTGTATATTAAATACTTATTTAAATGCCTATTCTTTATGCACTATTTAGGATCGTTATACCAATAAATTTACGCACCATTAGGGATTTGTGGTCTAAAATGGTGCGTTAAGGTATTTAAATAATAGTTCATTTAGTAAATGTATATCTGCATTATTCATACCAATTATAGAAAGTGCAAATAGTATCATTCACGTATTTATAAAATGACTATGATAAAGCATGTTATTTGTCTTATAGTTGTACTGGTATAAACCTTGCTATAGTTCAACTATGATTTTCTCAGAAGATAACTGGGAATTAAACAACAGGAAGAGTGATTTATGAAACTTGCTATGATTGGCGTAGGTAAAATGGGTGCGAATATGGTGCGCCGTCTTGTGAATGATGGCCATGAAGTTGTCGCTTATGATGTTGATGCTGACAGTGTCATTAAATTAGCAGAAGAGCATGAGAATATTTATGCAGCGACATCACTTAAAGCGCTAATTGAAAACCTTGAGCCACCTCGTAAGGTGTGGTTAATGGTTCCACATCTGTTTGTTGACCGGAGTATTGAAGCATTGATTGAAGCTGGGATGTCTGATGAAGATTTACTGATTGATGGGGGCAATTCAAATTTTAATTTAAGTAAACAACGCGCTGAATACCTTAAACAAAAAAATATACACTTCGTTGACTCGGGTACATCGGGTGGAGTCTGGGGTTTAGAAAATGGTTACAGCATTATGCTCGGCGGCTCTAATGAAGCCGTTGCTATGATTAAACCCGCTATAGAGACATTAGCGCCAGCCAAAGATAAAGGATGGGGACATGTTGGACCAGCGGGTGCCGGTCATTATGTCAAAATGGTTCATAACGGTATTGAATATGGAATGATGCAGGCTTTTGCTGAGGGATTTGAATTGCTTGAGGCAAAAAAAGAAATGAATTTAGATCTTTCTCAGGTATCAGAAATATGGCAGCACGGGAGTGTTGTAAGGTCCTGGTTACTGGATTTAATAGCCGATGCTTTTGGAAATGATAAAACTTTATCTGATTTGAGCGATTATGTTGATGACTCGGGTGAAGGGCGCTGGACTGTTCAAGATTCAATAGATCTTGGTGTGCCTACACCAGTGTTAACACTGGCATTACAAATGCGCTTTCGAAGTCGTCAGGATGACGCTTTTGCAGGAAAGGTATTAAATGCAATGAGAGCCGGTTTTGGTGGTCATGCTATTCGTTCAGCTGATTAAGAGAGATTAACTGGGAGTTTAAATGGAAGAATCTAACGTTACCCACTGCATTGGTGAGTCAATAATGCCGGCTAATATTGTCATACTAGGAGCAGCTGGTGATCTTACTAAAAGAAAGTTAGTACCGGCACTGGTAAAAATGTTGCGCTGTGGTTTATTGCATAGTGAGAGTAAAGTAATTGGTGTTTTTAAAGGCCGTTCTAAAGAAGAGTGGCTTAACGAGTTATATGAAGGTTTCAAGCGATATGCTCCTGAAATTGAAATGGGGGACGAGCGTTGGTCTGAATTTACTGCCATGTTTAAAATGGTAAGCGGAGATTTGCAGGAAGAGCAGACCTACAAGGAAATATCGGAATCGTTAGAAGAAATACAGGGCTCAGTAAACGCAATGTTTTATTGTGCTGTTCCTCCACGTTGGTATACCACTGTTGCAGCTGGCCTGCATAAACTGGGTTTAACAGAAGAAACTGATGGTTTCAGAAGAATGGTAATAGAAAAACCATTCGGTATGGACCTGCAAAGCGCAAAGAATTTAAACTGTGAGCTTCAGGCATTACTGGATGAGTCTCAAATATATCGTATTGATCACTATCTAGGCAAAGAGAGTGTGCAGAATTTACTGGTATATCGGTTTGCTAATAGTATTCTAGAACCACTCTGGAACCGTAATTTTATTGATCATATCCAGATATCAGCTGCTGAATCTATTGGTATCGAATATCGTGCTAATTACTATGAAAAATCAGGTGCATTGCGTGACATGATTCAGAGTCATTTAATGCAGGTAATGACGCTGGTAGCTATGGAGCCACCGGTTGAATTTACTGCTGATGCGGTACGTGATGAAAAGATAAAAGTACTGCGTGCAGTCAGACCTTTTGAAGATGAGTTAATTAAAGAGCAAACGGTAGCGGCTCAATACAGTAGCGGACAGATTGACGATGAACAAGTTAAAGCTTATGTAGCTGAGGATGGTGTGTCACCTGAATCAGTAACTGAAACATTTACGGGTATACGTTTTAATATCGACAACTGGCGCTGGCAGGGTGTACCGTTTGTTTTATGGACAGGTAAAAGGTTACCAAAGCGTGTTTCGGAAATTGTTATACGTTTTCGTAAGCCGCCTTTCAATCTTTTTGATGCACATGCAAACCCGCCTCAGGCAAACTCTCTCGTGTTTCGAGTTCACCCTGATGAAGGTATAGCGCTTAGAATGAATGCAAAAAAACCGGGACTTACAACAGATACTCAACGTATGGTCATGCGTGCACCATATGCTGAAGATGGCTCGGATGTTTCTGATGCATATGAAGTGCTATTACATGATGTTTTGACGGGTGATGCGACTTTATTCTCACGAGGTGATGAAGTAGAAGAATCGTGGTCAATTATTGAGCCGATATTAAATGCCTGGAAAGATAGAATTTCCGTCGAGCGTTATCGTTCAGGCACATGGGATATAACCGGCATGGATAAATTATTTGAAGACTGCGTAGGTGGCTGGCATAAGCCAAGTTAGTATTATGCATAAGTGGAATGTAAGTAAAGACTTTAAAATTGCATCTAAAGCGGCAGCTGAATTTCTTGCTGAATCTATCCGTAATTGCGTGAGTAAGCGTGGTGTGTGTCATATCGTTTTGCCAGGTGGAAGATCACCCGAACAGTGCCTTCAATTCCTTTCTGAAATGGAACTACCCTGGGAAAAAATAGACTGGTATGTGGGTGACGAAAGAGTATTGCCAGAGGGTAACTCTGAGCGTAATGATGTAATGATAAAAAATAATTTATGGTCAAAAATTCCATCAGGTAGTATTCATACTATTCAGGCCGAGTTGGGTGGAGAGGTCGCAGCAAAATTATATAATGCAGAATTAAAAGATCTTAATGTTTTTGATATTGCTTTTCTTGGAATGGGTGAAGACGGGCATACTGCTAGTTTGTTTCCTGGGAATGTGGCTCTAAATGACATTCGAGATGTTGTGCCTGTTTACAACTCACCAAAACCCCCTGATGATCGTGTCACAATTAGTATAAAAAAATTATCTAAAGCGAGAATTAGAATGGTTCTGACAGGAGGTATATTGAAAGCAGGTATATTGTCTCGTATTAAAAAAGGAGAAAAAGTACCTATAAATATCATAGGAGATGTTAACTGGTTTGTTGATGAGGCTTCGGTTAATGTCTGAAATCATCTTTAAGTTATTATAACTGGGGTTATATTTTTTTGGTGTAGATATTTAAATAAGAGTTACATTTTTTAATGACTCTAATGAAGAAGTTGGTTTTATACTTAAAATGTAAATCACTGCATCACCTTTAGAACCCGGTCTTGTTACAGAGCTGATTAAGTTTGAATGGCCAAGCTTGCATACGATCGTATGTCTTCAAGGTTGTTGTATGCATAAATGTGTGCGTCTTCATGATCTTCGAATTGTCATAAACGTTTTTTATTGAAGGTATTGATACTTCTTTTTTACTTTATTACCTGCGTTCAGGCCAAATACTACTATATAGCCCAGTTTTATATTCTCTATAGATTTTAAATATTGTATGGCATAGATATTACATGCTTATTAAAATAAAATATCAGATTATTTTTTATCAATTCACTAGAAGATGTTGAAAATATGAGTATTCCAGAAATTACACTAACAACACCGGCATTATTATTTCCTACGGTATCGTTACTACTGGTTGCATACACAAATCGCTTTAATGCTATATCATCTCGTGTGCGCGCAATGACAGCAAGTTATAAAAACACTCCAGATGATACACTTATGCAACAGATGGAGAGCTTACGATCAAGGCTCTATATTATTCGTAATATGCAGGCGTTTGCTGTAGGTAGTTTGTTCTTATGTGTGGTTTGTATGTTTGCATTATTTGCTGGTGCGGTTCTGTCTGCAAAGTTGATATTTGCAGTTAGTCTTGTTTTTATGTTGATTTCACTAGGCTACTCTTTACAGGAAATATTGAAATCAGTTTATGCGTTGAATCTTGAGTTGAGTGAATTAACAGATAAAAACTAATGCAAATTTCTCTTTATTAAGAACAGTTCAGTCAGAATTATCATTGCAGCTGATATATTTGTCGTATACGGATAATAGGTTGCTATATCAAAAAATGTTTACTACATATTAACTATGAGTATCCGTTGTTACAGTCAGCGCTTGCTGAACCCCTTTCGTGGTGTGATGAACATTATAGAATATGCCGATGCAGAAGCGGTTACGCTTGATGGTATTCACTGGGATATTTATGTGCGTAATTCTGACCTGGTGCTTGATCTACAAAATCGAAGTCGTGTGCAAACCAGTGATATTCGTTATGGTAGCTGGTCAGTTAAAGACGGACTTAAACGGGGCGCGATTTATCCTTCTGACGATTTTAGAGTTTTAGAGAATCGTGGCGCTATTGTGTATGAGTATTTACTTCATCATTATAAAGATATCCCATTTGTATTTGAAGATAAGTATGAATTGTGGCTGCTTGATAAAGAAAATAAACCATTGGCTCTTTTAAGTAGTGCGGTGGATACACGAGATATTGAACTGGATCTATTGATTAGATGGAAGGCAGGTATAGCTTGCAGTAAGTCGTTTAAAAGTACCTTATGGCCTGAAATATGCGGTCAGGGAGAACCCCGGAGTTGTGTTGCAGATTATTTGAATAATTATGTAAATAGCTTCTCATCTAAAGAGCCATCAGCACAATGGTTTTATAGAAATAAGACATGTTGTTCGGGCATACAAGGTATTAATTTAGACAAACAGTTAGAGCATCGATCGCTTGATTGTAATGATTTTCCTGAATTTTATATCAGCATGAGTCATCATGATGAAAAACATAAAAAGCTATTGAATGACTTTTTAAACTGGCAGGCACCTTTTATATTGATGTTACATAATATAGATGATATTGATCGTGAACATTTTGAAGGACAGGCAAGGCTTCAGGCTTTGGTAATGGATAGATTATATCGACTTTATCCAAAAATATTAAATGAAGCATTATTAAATGCTGCAAGAGTTGAAGCTGTATTGCGTAAAAGTCAGCCTCAGTTAGATGAAGACGAAGAGGTTGTTATGTCCACGGAGTATATAGAAGTAGGCGTAACACGTACTAACTAGTTATATTGTGTGTAAAAGAGCCTTTTAAGTATTAAATGATACTTAACAGGCTCTCACTATCTTCACTTAGAATAATCTCTTAAAAATGGCTTCCATTTGATATTCAGCTTCTATGCGAGACTGATTAGTTTCCACAAAGGCTTTATTATAGATTGTTGAATCATTTTTTTTGTAATTTACATCGAGTAAAAGACTATTTAGTCTAGTTGAGAGTTTTGGTGTATAAAAACCTGGGTCAATCTTCTTTGCTGCTACCATAATTAAGTACCGCGGTTGATGGTTATATGATAATTATAGTGATAACGACAGGTTTAAATTATGTGTGTATCACACTTTTAAAGGTTACTTAAAGAAAAAACTTGATCAAGTTCACATAATAGCATGCCACAATGCAGTGATAATGGCTTAGGTGTTAAAAAATTATGTCAAAGTAATAATTAAGCTGTGCTGCTAATAAAATCTGTCACATCTCTAATGGTCTTTTTATCTTTTAATATACGGTGATGCCCAAGTCCATCTGTTTTTATTGTCCTGGCGTTTTTCCAGTGTGTTTCTATATCTTTAAATTGTTTTTGTGGTATTTCTTCGTCCTCAATATCATAGAGCAACAAACCTACACTGTTATTTAATGATAATAATTTATCAGGTGATAAGTAATCCCATACTTTATCAACATTAAGAATATTTTGCATTTTTTGTTCTATCAAATCACGAAATCGTTCTGATAGTCGTGGGTTTAGGTTTAAAAGACCGCTATAGGTCTTGTGCATTTCATGAGCATCAAGGTGTGGAGCTATTAATATCATATGTTGTGCAGAAAAACCTCGTTGCATCGCTACTACAGTTGCCATTGCACCAAATGAATGTGCAATAATAGTATGAATATTACCGAATTTATTTTGTATGGAAATTAATGTATCGGTGAAGTCGATTAAGTGGCTTTGTTTCCCTGGATTTAACCCATGTGATGGGGCATCAAATATGGCTATTTGGTATCCGGCTTTTACTAGCGTTGGAATAAATTTTCTAAACTGAGAACCTGAGCCACTCCAGCCGTGCATCATTACAATTAAAGGTCCTTCTCCCCATAAATAAACAGATATATTTTTATCTTTTACTTTAACCTCTATATGGTTGTCAGCTGTCTGCCAGAATTTTATTGTCCAGGGTTTGGTTTTGTTTTTAAATACGGTAAACCATAACTCACTTATTATCCGCGCAGCCCAGTTATTGTTTATGTAGGAAAGAAAATTTAAACATCTTCCGAGTAGCTGATATTTAAACGGAATAATTCGCTTATTTCCTTTAGAAGGGCTTAGTAACTTAATCATTGTTTTCCTTTTTGTATCTATGACAAGTGAATGTAGAGACTTATATCTGTCTCCAATAAGCGAATCCTAATTATGTCAGTTGCGATCATAAGAGAATAGTGTCATATTTGACATAATGCAGGCGATATAAGACATGATTATGCAAATTGCTATCCTACTCATGAATCGATGTTTTGGAAGTGGTATTCATAGTATTTTAGATACACTTATAGCCACAAACTACACTCTGGTTAAATCGGGTCACAAGCCCTTGTTTGAGTGGAATACTGTTTCTATTGATGGTGAGCCTGTAACACCAACAAATGGCCTTGTAATTAAACCTGATTATGGTTTAGACGATTACCTAAAAAGTGATCGTGTGCCTGATGCATGGATTCTTCCTTCTGTGTTCGAGTCATTATCAGCATTTGAAAAAGTTGAACGGTTTCTTGATTCAGCAAAACCTTTTATACCGGTTATCAAGCAACACAATGATAGAGGTGGATTATTAATTAGCATTTGTAGTGGTTCTTTTCTGCTAGCTCAAGCTGGCTTAATGAATAACCTGCCTGCTTTAATGCACTGGAAGACTGAAGCTTTCTATAGGCGATTATTTCCTGAATTGAAAATTGATACACATAATGCTGTAGCAGACTACGGAAACATTATTAGTGTTATAGGTGGAAGTATGTCGTGTGAACTGATGGTAATGCATTTAGTCGAGAGATTTGCAGGTCATCGTACTGCAGTAGATACAGCTAAACTATTAATGATGCACTTAAATGCGCCATCAACAAAGGCTTTTAGAACGGATGTTGAAACTACTGATCATGCCGATGAAGTTGTTTTACGTGCACAACGTTATATAGAAAAGCACAGTCACGAAGAAATTAATATTAATTTTCTCTCCAGTAAACTTAATATTAGTGACAGACAACTTAGCCGGCGTTTTGTAAAAGCACTACAGTGCTCACCTTTGCAGTATACGCAAACTATTCGAATAAACCGTGCCTGTAAATTGTTGGAGCTTACTCAGTTACCCTCTACAAAAATTGTATATGAAGTAGGTTACAAAGATGAAAGTAGTTTTCGAAGATTGTTTAAAAAACAAATGGAGATGACTATGGAGACTTATAGGCAACGGTATGGAAATCGTTTTGAATTTGAGAGTTAGTTGGATGAAGTTTAACTTTGAATTATCAAATAAAGTAACTAACAGATTATATTTCAGGTGTTTATAACCACAAGTTATTTAAGTCTATCCGGCTTCGTATCCGCGTTAAACTAAGCTCAACATCATATTTCAACGATCTCAGAGATAATTTTGATACATATTCCATTAAGTAATCGGTATTTAGGGTTAGGTCCTCAGTTTTATAAACAATCCAAACCTGTACCAGTAGCAGCGCCTTCATTAATTAAGTTTAATCCAGAACTGGCTGTCTTAATGGGATTATCAATTGACGATTCAGACTTAGTTGAGTCTACAATGATATTTTCGGGTAATCGAGTACCTGAGGGATCAGCACCACTTGCAATGGCTTATTCAGGATCTCAGTTTGGTAGTTTTAACCCACAGCTGGGTGACGGTCGTGCAATTTATTTAGGTGAGGTCAATACAGCAGGAGGAGAGAGTTTTGATATTCAATTGAAAGGTTCTGGTAAGACGGCTTATTCTCGTAATGGTGATGGTCGTTCTGCTTTAGGCCCTGTTTTACGTGAATATCTGGTAAGTGAGGCAATGCATAAATTAGGCGTGCCTACTACCCGTGCATTAGCTGCAGTTTCAACAGGTGAGGAAGTTGCACGAGAAACGCTAGCTCCGGGCGGTGTTTTAACTCGAGTCGCATCAAGTTTTATTCGTGTAGGCACATTTCAATATTTTGCATCCAAGGGTGATATTAAATCGATACGAATGTTAGCTGACTATGTCATCGAGCGTAATTTTAAAACTATTCTTGGACGAGAAAATCAGTATCTGGAATTTTTAAAGTTAGTTGTGGAGCGTCAGGCAAGTTTAATAGCTAACTGGATGCATTTAGGCTTTATTCATGGTGTTATGAATACAGATAATATGTCAGTAGCTGGAGAAACTATTGACTATGGTCCCTGTGCATTTATGGATGAATTTAATCATAACCAGGTTTATAGCTTCATAGACCGGGGAGGGCGCTATGCTTATAGTAACCAACCACCTATTGGATTATGGAATCTAACTAGACTGGCAGAGTGTTTGGTTCCGTTGTTATCAGGTGACACTGATATAGCAGTAGACCAGGCAAAAGGAGTTTTACAATCATATGAAGAAAAATATCAAAAATCCTGGTTAACAGGTATGCGTAAAAAAATTGGTTTAACTGATAATGATGATCATAATACTGATCATCAGGATAAGAAATTAATAGATTCGTTATTTGAAATCATGCAGCTTAACCATGCTGATTTCACGCTGACATTTTTTTATCTGTCGCGTTTAAATATAAAGCCTTCAGAGAATGATGACGAGATGAAAAGCCTTTTTGATAAACCAGAATTGTTAGAAGTTTGGTTAGTCAAGTGGAGAAACCGATTGAGTAATGAAAAACAAACTGATGTGACAAGACATCTCAGTATGCAATCAGTTAATCCAGTATATATTCCAAGAAATCATATGATTGAAGCGGTCATTAGAGCGGCAGAAGACAATAATGATTTTACATTGTTTCACGAAATGAATAGGGTGTTAGAAAAACCATTTATATTGCAAGAGGGAATGGATGAATATATGTTGCCGCCTGATCCAGAGCAAGTGGTTGAAAATACTTTTTGTGGAACATAGTTAATAATTTATATTGTAATCGTTTTTATGCTACGTATCTACTTGACGGATTTTAAAATAACAAATTTTTTATTACTGGCTATCATTTCGCAGCGACCAAACAGTTTCTTTAATTTTATGTGATAACCAAGGTGTCTATTACCTACTATTATCATTTCGCCTCCTGTTCTTAATTTGTCTTTTGCTTCATTGAACATCTGCCAGGCAATGAAATCTCCCACAACATGGTTTTGGTGGAAAGGTGGATTGTTTAAGATTAAATCAATTGAATTAGTTTCAATGCCCTGTAAACAGTCAGTTACTTTAAATTCACATTGTGAATGATCTTCAAGTAATTTTTTGGCGTTTAATTTTGCAGATTCAACCGCCATAAAAGATTCGTCGACAAAGCATATCTTTGCCATCGGGTTAAGATGAGCAGCGGTTATACCTAATACTCCGTTACCACAGGCCAAATCAAGTATGTTGTTGTAGTTATTTGATTTTGGTATGTGTTCAAGCATAAAGCGACTACCAAGATCTAATTTTTCTCGCGAAAAAACATTTGCGTGGTTAAGGTAAGTCTCATCGGTAACATCATTTTTGTATTGACTCGGGTATGGTGTTTTTCCTGGTTTTAGCTCTGTATTAAATTTGCACATTACCAGTCTTGCCTTTTTACGTGCAAGTGAGGTTTTTGTTGTGCCTAAAATGCGTTCAAACAACTTAAGTGTAGAAGTGTGAATATGTTTGCTCATTGCAGCGGCAATAATAACGGTATTCTCTTTGCAGTTATTTCGAATACGAAATAATTCATCTTCTAGCATGGCCAGGTTTTTGGGGATTTTGATAATAACGAGATCGACAGTATTAATAATTGATTTTAAACTGTTTTGAACGTTAATATTATCAACTGGTATTGAATTTGCTTTAGCATTTTCAAAAATTGCCTGATGTGATACGAATGAGTCTGAAACAGAGCATGGTGAATATTGAGATAAAGATATACTCAGAGCACCAAATGCATCATTGAATATTAAAATATTAGATGAATCGCTGAGTAGGGATTCATCATGCAAATGTGAAAGTAAATACTCATCTGCGGCATCCCAGGCGCGTAACTGGTCATCTTGACGGATAGGGTAACGGTTGAGTGTAAATTGACCTTGCGGTGCTTCAAGTGTATTCATAGTGTGTAGTTTAAACTGTTCAGCCGTTTGATGCTCAATTATGTTTATTTGAGGTCTAAATTTTAATAATAAGCCTATATGTTCAGTTGTATATTAAATACCTGTTTAATTATACAAGGCTGTGATACGTTTATAATACTATAAGAATCAGTCTTCTTAAGCATGAAGAAAACACTTTGTCCATTCTCAAAACCAATCATAGGTAACTGGTGTAAGTGCCAATATGCCAATTTAGACGAGCGTTGTGCTGGTAAAATGACCTGTTTGAGGTCTGATCAGTATCTAACTGGCTGTTATGATCTGGTTGATGTTTTAAAAGATAAATCACGCTTTATCCTTGGTATTAGTCATCCAGACCAGGAATTAACTCATATGCAGTTAATGAAAATACGCTGTGGTGGCTTAATAGGGATGCAGAGGGTCTTATCTGATCATGTTGAGGATATTCCTGATGTGTTAAGTATAATAAAGAAGGCAAATATAAAGTTTGGTAATATTATGGCGTTTCCTTTTAACGATGTTGTTAGAGATATTAATGAGTTTTCACACCGTAAAAAACGTCATTGATTTGATAAAAAAACTTTCATTTACTACATGTTTTTGTTCATTTCTAGTTAGAAATTGTTAAGTTCGATTTGTGGTTATAGATTATGTTTAATTTTGGATGTTTTAATTACATAGTATAGTAACTGTAGTAACGGTTTAAGTTGTAGAGTGGTATGAAGTATTTAGTTGTATTGTTTATGTTGACTGTATCGGCAGGTGTAGCAGCAAATAAACGTTTTGATGATGTGGTAGTGTCCCAGGTAACAAGCATTTATGATGCTGATACTTTCAGGGTTGATATTGATTCCTGGCCAGATATTATAGGTTCTCGAATGTCAGTGAGGGTGCTTGGCGTTGATGCGCCTGAGATTCGTGGTAAGTGTGATTCTGAGAAAAAGTCTGCTCGTTTAGCTAAAAAATTTACAGTTAATTTTTTACGTGAAGGGTCTTATATCGAACTTCGTAATATGCAACGGGGGAAGTACTTTCGCATACTGGCAGAGGTTTATGTCGATGGTTTTAACTTGGCAGAGGCGTTAATAAAAGCCAAACATGCCAGACCATATACAGGTGGTAAGCGAAAGGGTTGGTGTAATTAAAAGTATATAGGGGCTGAAGGGATTATTATTTAATCCCTCCGGCCCCTTTTTTTGGTAAAATCTCTGGATTCAATTAATTCATATATGGGGTGGTAAATGTCTGAGGTTGTTTTAATCACTATCTCGGGTCAGGATCGGGCTGGGTTAACTTCTGCCCTAACAGGTATTCTGGCTAGTTACGATATTAATGTTCTGGATATAGGTCAGTCTGTTATTCATGAAAGCCTGACTCTGGGGTTTCTAATAGAGTCACCTGAAGATGCAAAAAGCTGCTCGGTGTTCAAAGATATATTATTTAAGGCTCATGAATTAAATCTTAATGTTCGGTTTACCCCCATCACTAAAGAAGATTATCAGCATTGGGTTAATGCGCAAGGTCAGGCAAAACACATTGTTACCTTATTAGGTAACCAGATTACGGCGAAACATTTAAGTAAAGTAACTGAGGTGGTTAGTGAGCACGGTTTCAATATAGAGCTTATTAGTCGATTATCCGGACGTTTATCATTAACTGAACAAGATCAGCCTTCATTACCTCGTGGCGCTTCGGTGCAGTTAACTTTAAGCGGCGATGTACAGGATGTAGCTTCTATGCATGCCAGATTTTTAAATATTACTCAGGATTTAGATCTGGATATCGCTGTTCAGGAAGATAATCTTTATCGACGTAGCCGGCGTTTGGTGTGTTTTGATATGGATTCTACTCTTATTCAGGTCGAAGTGATCGATGAATTAGCAAAAGCAGCTGGTGTAGGCCAGCAGGTTGCAGAAATTACTGAATCTGCGATGCGTGGTGAAATTGATTTTTCAGAAAGCTTCCGTCAGCGAATGGCGCTATTAAAAGGTATGGATGAATCAGTATTAAAAGGCATAGCTGAAAACCTGCCAATTACAGAAGGAGCAGCTCGTCTAATTAGTCATTTACGACATTTTGGTTATAAGGTCGCAATTCTTTCTGGTGGATTTACCTATTTTGCTAACTTTCTTAAAGAGAAACTTGGAGTTGATTATGTTTATGCAAATCAGCTTGATTTTGAAAATGGAAAGTTAACAGGCAAAGTTAAAGGTGAAATTGTTGATGGTCAGATGAAAGCAAAACTATTACGTAAAATTGCTCAGCAAGAGGGTATTAGTACAGAACAGGTGATTGCAGTTGGTGATGGTGCAAATGACTTACCAATGCTGGCTATTGCAGGTTTAGGTATTGCATTTCATGCTAAACCACTAGTTAAAGAACAGGCTAAACACTCTATTGCAAATTTGGGTCTTGATGCGATTTTATATTTGTTAGGTATACGTGATCGTGAGCTTACTGAGCTGGAAGATAGTAATCGATAAACTATTGCTATGTGAAATCATCATATATGACTATTTTACATAGTCATATTTAAACTTTGTTTCTGGATATTATATGTCTCGATATATAGAGATTAGTTGTAATGAAGAAATGAAAAGTATTATTTGTACTGCATTGCGAAACTTTGCACGTATTGCTTATCCAAAAACACCAAATTCAGAATGTAATCTTGTTGCTAGTGATGCTTTATTAAATGCGGCGAACAATTTTGAGAAAAGCTTTATAGAAACAGGCAGAGGCTTAATTAACCGGCGTTTACGTATGATGCTTAAAACAGCTATAGAGGCACATTATAAAATAATTTCAGAGATAGATAATTCTAACACCATGCATCAATGTGCCGTTATGTTGAAATTATGCGATGGTGAAATTATACAATCTGAGCAATTGCTAGAAGCTAAAAAACTAGATAAATAGTTCTATTTCTAATACATTCATGCTGTCATTGTTAATTCAAATATTAAAAATCTTTCACATCTAGAATTTTACAGCCATAACAATAAGCATGATCTTCGCAATAAGTTGCTACTCGAATTATCTCTGTTGAAATTTCAACTGGAGGTTCATCATCGAGATGTGACTCCATTAATATCGTTAAAACGGTTTCCTCAGATACTTTGTGTTTTAAACCAAGTAATGCACCAGTCTGGCTTAAATTAATTAAAGTTCCAGAGCTTAATTCATTGGCATTGGCTAAACGGTATTTGATGTCACCATTAATAGGTGCCCGCGGACTGAATCGTCGATCTATTGTGTTATCGGTTGTTTTAGACATAATTACTTCTCCCTGGGCTCGGTGTATTATTACACTTTCCCGTACGTCATTAACTTGTTGTAAATATAGCCACATATTATTTATTTGTAATCATTTGTTCGGGTAGAGTTTGTAATAAAACTATAATTTATGATGTAAAGTTCACAGTTTAAAGTATTTTTTGAGGACATTTTATGTCCATTTATACAATCATCTGCCCATAAATAAATAATGACTCTGGTATTTATCACTGCTTTACTTAATTTGTAACGTTATAGATATTTAGAGTTATACTCAAAGTTAAGCCAATTCGTCCGCTAAGCTCAAAGAGTAATTGAAAATATCTCCAAAAAACCCTGAAATCACTCGAATGGGTGATAGTAAACTGACCTTAATATCCTGATAATTGAACTAAATAAGTAATTCGAATGTATATATGGATTAGCTTATATAGTAGTGAAAGCACGATAATAATAAATGAATAAATATGCTGAAGGTCAAAATGAAAGAGTATAATCAACGAGAATATTTTCGCTTATCTTACCCTCGTACTCATCGCCCATCATTAATGATCGATATTGATAATTATGAGATTGAAGATGTATCAGAGCATGGTATGAAATTCAGGATTGACGATGATCCAGCCTTTATGGTCGACGATAATGTAACGGCTATAATTGCATTTCCTGATGGTCGGGAGTTTGATCTAAGTGGGCAGGTTGTAAGAATAGATCATGAATTTGCTGGTTTAGAGTTAGATACTCCCATTCCAATTAGTGTTATCAGGGATCAAACGCTATATATTATGAATAATTATTCGGCGAAAAACTAGAAGGATTTACATAGTCTTAATTTAAATTGAATTTGTGAAACAAATTTTTAAAAGAAAAAAGGGATAGCTAAACTATCCCTTTTTTTTATCTAGAAATAAAAACTAGTAACGTCTAGTTTTTATAGTGCTTTCTACGGTTATGCTTTTTATTGCTTTTGCTAATTGCCCATGTAGCATCCCCATCATCAGCTGCAGAATGTTGCACATTAACATATAAGGTGTCTGGATCAGTAGGGCTAAAGTAAATACCAGTACCTTCAGCAGAAGGATCAGTTAATGAAGCGAAAAGCTTAACTTTTTTAGATGCGCCAAATTTATTAACTTTTGATGTAGATGCAAACCAGATATCTGACGGTTTATTATCTTCAATCATAATCAAATCACCATTTGGTGCTTCTGCCAGATTGTCGACACTATCAAATCCAGTTTGATGCCCGTCGTCTCCTGGTTTGCCAATTTCTACAGGTGCATTCAGACCAGGCTTAACAAAGTTAGACACATGCATTGTTAGCATATTTAAAGCGATAACACGCCCTTCATATAGTTCGCTCTTGAATTCAAGGCTACCATAGTTATCCTGAGCTGGATCAGTTTCAGTTGCAACATCACGTGGGCCTTCAGTAATAGCAATGTATAATGTGTCATTAATAATTTCCAGGTCCTCAGGTCGTTGATAACTTTGACCACCATATTCAGTTCCTGACTCTCGTGCTAATAACGGATCAATTGGACCAACCCATTCTGCTTGTCCCAGACCGTCTGCTCCATTAACTTTAAGTACAAATAGCTCACCAGATGACAGGTCACCGTAAGTATTGGGTACAAATTTGTAAACACCACCACCACAAGGCACAACATTTTCACATCCTACAGAACGTCCACGATGTTCATCAACCATATAAATATTGCCTTCTGTATCAAGATCAATGCCTTCATGAGCAAGTCTGCCGGCTTGAGGATGGTCAATGATTTCAGCTGCTGACATCATGTCATCATTAAGAACTAATTCAAATAAACGACCGCCATGAGTTTCTTCTGCAAATAATAGTGTGCCCCATGGTGTCCAACGAATGCCATCTAATGCCGTGTAGCCATCTTCTAAGCCACCTTTTTGAGCGAGAATTTTAGTTTCACCTGTTTCTAAATCTACTACTGAAACGGTGCCTCCAATTGCGTCAACGACATCATCACCACGACCTAAACGAACTTCATGAGTTCTGTATAGATAACGACCGGCCATTCTACCTGTTTCGTTTACCACATTCATATCATGCCAGTCATCACGACCTTCGGGATATATATTAAGATCTGATTCATCCGATATTACAGTTTGTGTAAATCCTTTAGGCAATTTCCAGGGTGCGGATGCATCCCAGTCTGATGTATTTGCAGAGGTTTCTAATTGTTTGAATTTAAAATTAGAATCATTTCTATAATCTCTATCTGCAATAGATACGCATGAATATGATAAAGAAAGTATGCCGGCTATGGCTGAATTAACTAAAGTCTGTTTCATCATGTGGTTTAATCCTGTTGTTTAAGAAATCTGATAATGTCTAAGTTGATATCAGCTATCGTTGTAGACGCGAAGCATTATTCGATTAAATTATGACGAAACGTTTAATGACAAGTTAACGAAATATTAAATAGAAGGGCACAGATGGTAGCTAAATATATACCAATTCATGAATATGGTGATTTTTTCTGTATTATGTAAAATATTTGACTGGTATCAGTTTCTCCGTCCTTGTTTAGCAGGTTATTTATGAATAAAAGCGTTATCACCAATGGTCTGGCAATTATTATTGTTGTCATGGCATATATATTTGAACATCAGCTTATTTTAAATATTGGTTTATTCGCACTATCAGGCGCAATTACCAATTGGCTTGCAATACATATGTTATTTGAGAAGGTACCCGGCTTGTATGGTTCAGGCGTGATTCCGGCTCGATTTGAAGACTTTAAGCTGGCGATTAAAGACTTAATGATGTCACAGTTTTTTACTAAAGATAATATTGATCGCTTTTTAAAGAATCCAGGTAAGGATAGTGATTTTCATTTAGCACCCGTTATAGAAAAGGTTGACCTGGCGCCGTCGTTTGATACTTTGGTCAAGGTTATAATGGAATCTTCTTTTGGTGGAATGTTAGGCATGTTTGGTGGTCAGGATGCATTAACACCTTTAAAAGAGCCTTTTATTGAAAACATGAAACTGTCATTAATTAATATGACAAAAGAAGAGGCTTTTCAGACGCTTTTAAGAGATGAGTTAGAGCAGCCTGATGTTATGATTGAAATTAGACAGCAGATTGAAGACATCGTCGAGAAAAGGTTAAATGAACTAACTCCACAACTTGTTAAAGAAATTATTCAGGAGATGATTAAAAAACATCTAGGTTGGTTAGTCGTTTGGGGAGGTGTGTTTGGTAGTCTAATAGGGCTTATTTCAGGCTTAATTCAGTTCTAAATTACTAGTTATATTCGTTATTGTGACTTTGAATGAATTATAATTATTCAAACCGAATGCAAATTGCAATTACCTAATGCATCCTGTTAGTCTATAGTTACTATCACGCTAAAAGGATGTATGCATGAATCACTCTTCACTTAATATTGACGAGCTCAAAGCGTTAAAGCTTCTTCGTAAAAGAATTAAGTCTGCCCAAATACCATCCTCTAAACTCGATAAGACCGTTAATATCGCTACATGGAATATTCGTCACTGGGGCCAAAAAAAACGTAAAAAATGCTCATTACATTATATTGCAGAAATTCTACAGCAATTTGATTTAATCTCAGTTGTTGAGTTACGCCGTGATGTTTCTGAGCTTAAGTATGTGTTGGAGTTACTCGGCGAATACTGGTCTGCTATCTATTCAGATTATATTCCAGATGCAGGTGGTAACAAGGAGCGTATTGCGTATGTTTTTGATACCCGATCTGTACAGTTTACAGGTATGTCTGCAGAAACTGACGGTCCTAGAAAGAAAAATAAAATTACAGGTATTTATGAACCCACTTTTTCCTGGTGGCGAAAACCCTATATGGGTTCGTTCAAAGCGGGGTCGTTTGATTTTGTTGTGCTATCCGTGCATTTGCAATGGGGCACAAGAGGCGGAAGAAAAAAAGAACTTGAAGAATTAGCAATTTGGGTTAAAGAGTATTTAAAAGATGAGTATCGTGTAGACCGAGATATTATATTAATGGGAGATTTTAATATTGATAGTTATGAGTCTGAATTGTATGAAGCGGTATCACAATATGGTTTAAAAGCACCGGATGCTATAATTAAATCAAAATTTGGTAGTAATCTTGCAACTAATAAAAGATACGATCAAATCTTACATCACCCACAACAAACGGGATCAGTTTTTACAGATAAAGGTGGAGTATTAGATTTTTATAAAAATAATTATAAATCATTAAAGCCTTATAAAAATTTGACAAAAACAAAATTTACTTATGAGCTATCAGATCATTTGCCATTATGGATACAGTTAAATATTGATACGGCAGACGAAAAATTAGATGCGTTAATTTCGGGTAAGCGATAATAAAGTATCTAATTAACAGTTATGATAAGGACGCACTAAGTATTAATCTGTATCAGAAAGTATATTACATATAACAACTTGACTGATATACCGTTTTAAGGCGTTTAAAAACATCTCCCGGACAGTTTAAATACTTTCGTCCATCAACTTCGTTTACGGGTATTAACTCTGCGCCAGTGCCTGTTAAAAAGCATTCATCTGCTGCATAAATGTCATATGCAGCGAGTGTCTTAATATGTGTTTTTATTCCAGTCTCATCGGCTAGTTTTAGTATTTGATCACGTGTTATACCCGCAAGTGAACCGTCTATAGAAGGAGGAGTAAAAAGTTCTGCATCACGCACTATAAAAATATTATCAACGCTGCCTTCTGTTATATACCCCTGTTGATTTAGCATAATTGCTTCTTCTACACCTGCATTGTTTGCTTCTATTCTAGCCAGAATAGCATTCAGATAATTAAGGCTTTTTATTCTTGGGTCTAAACAATCTGCAGGTATGCGTCGCGTTGATGCAATAATTGTTCGTATACCCTTTGATTGTGACTGTTCATCAGACATGTTTAAAGGGCTTGCGATAATAATCAATTCGGGGGAGTTGCACAGGGCAGGGTTAATACCAAGCGGTCCTTTACCTCGAGTAATGATGAGTCGAATATACCCCTGATTTTCTTCATATACTTCAATAACTGAAGATAGTATAGAACGGAGTTCACTTGAGCTTTTAGGCATCTTAAGCGCTAGTGACCTAGCTGAAGACTCCAGGCGACTTAAATGGGCGTCTAATAAATATGCTTTATTGTTATAAAACCGAATGCCTTCGAAAATACCGTCTCCATATAATAGACCATGATCCATTACTGAAACTTTAGCGTCTCTTAGTGGGATTATTTTATTTTGAATCCAGCAGATACCTTGAGTTGACATATTAGCTCCTGTTTATTGGTCAATATAGGTGACCTATATTCTCGCAGTAATTGTGTTATTATGTCAACATGATTGACATAAATAAAAAAAACCTTAAGCATAATCGATTAGATGAATTAAATGATGCGCTTGAAGCAATCCATTTTGGTTTTAAAGCGCTAATCGCCAAACCGGATGAACGTCTGGCAGAAATACACTTTTCACGTGTACATCATCGTATTTTGTATTTTATAGCCCGTTACCCTGAGAGCAACGTGAATGAACTACTTGAAGTTATGGGTGTGAGTAAGCAATATTTAAATAGGCCTTTACGTCAATTGACAGATGCGGGATATGTTGATGTGAGCGTAGATAAAAAAGATAAGCGTGTTAAGCGCATTAAACTGAGTAAAATAGGGATAAAGCTGGAATTTGAATTATCTGAGGATCAGCGAAAGCGTTTTGAGAAAGTCTTTAAAGACGCCGGTCCGCATGCGGAAGCGGGCTGGCGAAAAGTAATGGCATTACTGATAAATTCTGGATCTTGATATAGTATTAAGTATGTGATTTAACCCATTGAATAATTTCATCTTTACCCATTGCGCCAGGCTGCCTAGCTATCTCTCTACCATTTTTAAATATAGCTAATGTGGGTATGCTTCGTATATTAAATTGCGCGCCTATGTTTTGCTCGTTTTCTGTATTTAGCTTAGCCAGACGCACTGCTGGCTCGAGTTCTCTGGATGCCTGCTCAAAAGCCGGTGCCATCATTTTGCAAGGACCACACCAGGGTGCCCAGAAATCCACAACTACCGGAATATCGTTTTTAGTAATATGCTTTTGAAAAGTAACTGTATCTAACTCAATAGGTTTGCCTTTAAATAGTGGCTTATGACATTTACCACAATTGGGTTGTTCAGTTAAACGTATTGTAGGGATACGGTTAATGGCTGCACAGGCAGGACATACGATATGTTGTGAATCACTCATGATTAATCCTTTGAAAAACGGTTGTTGATTATAAGTGTATTCTTATGAATGTGGGGCTGCATGCATTAATATTCAATATAAGTTAATAACTTTATTCGTATTTGTATTTTAATATGCTATGAAAATACCATTAAGTGGCTTTAAACGAACTAGCAATATATATAATCATAGGTAATCAATCATACTTAAGCGTATTAAATCCTCTATAATCACTCTCCGTTTTGGCCCTCATATATTGCATCAGGATATTACATGAATTTTACTTCTTTAAATTTAGCTCCAGAAATTCAAAAAGCGATAGATGCCTGCGGTTATAAAAAAATGACTGATATACAGGAAAAAGCGATACCACCAGCTCGAAAAGGGCAGGATCTATTGGCAAATGCACAAACAGGTACAGGAAAAACGGCTGCATTTGCTTTGCCTATATTGCAGAAAATTCTTGATCGAGCTAAACCCACAGTAGCAGAGAGGCCAAGGGCATTAATATTGACACCAACAAGAGAATTAGCTGAGCAGCTAGCGTCTACTATAAATGGCTACGCTCAATTTACATCTATTTCAGTAATGGCGGCTTATGGTGGCGTTAAAATGTCTGGGCAGCAAAAGAAGTTACGGGCAGGTGTCGATATACTGGTTGCCACACCAGGGCGTTTACTGGAACACTTATCACAATGTAATGTGCATCTTAATGATATAGAGTTTGTTGTTCTGGATGAGGCCGATCGTATGTTAGACATGGGGTTTATTAGTGATGTTCAGGCCTTACTTAAACAGACGCCAGATAAACATCAAACAATGTTATTTTCGGCTACTATGTCTAAAGCCGTAAATGAACTGGCTCATAAAACGCTAATTAAACATAAGGTTGTTAGTGTTGCTAAACAAAATGCCACGGCAGATACAGTTGAGCATGTTGTGTATGCGGTTGAAGAACGTCGTAAAGCTGATTTGTTTCTTGAACTGCTCTGGGAAGAAAACTGGTTTAAGGTCCTGGTATTTACCAGTACTAAAGCTCAGGCAGATGAATTACAAAAAGAACTTAAATATAATAAAATAAGTTCAGCCGTATGTCATAGTGATAAAAGTCAGGGCGCACGTAGACGAGCAGTAGCTGATTTCAAATCAGATAAAATACAGGTTTTAATTGCAACAGAAGTAGCCGCACGTGGATTGGATATACAGGGCCTTGAACATGTCGTAAATTATAATTTACCTTATCTTGCTGAAGATTATGTTCACCGTATAGGTAGAACAGGACGTGCAGGAACCAAGGGGCAGGCCATTTCATTTGTAAGCAGGGAAGAAGAACGTTCATTAAATAATATAGAACGCCTGATTGGTAATAAAATTAAACGTGTTTCCATGCCAGGTTATGAAGTTGGTAACCGTGATTCATTATTAGAAAAAATAGCTAAAAATAAAAGACCAGCTCGATCTAACAAAGCGACACAGACCAAAATTAAACGAAGAAAAAAATAATTTAAAACAGTACAAAAAAATCTCTATGTGTAAATTATTAAATGACTGGTCACCCTCAAAGGCTGCAATTGATCTGCTTAAGTTAAATGGTGTCGATGACAATCAGATAGCGCTCTCTGTTAAGTATTTAAAGGATCAGTCAGATCTGGTAAATATTGATGATGTTAAAGGTTATGATAACTGGAATTCATTGTTTATAATGTTTTGCATAAAAGCTAATAAAAAAACTGATAGTTAATCATTTTTGGAAACGAATAAATATAATTAATGCATATTTTACCAATTAATGATGTCATAAATGAAATTACCAGTAAATTAAATATACACAATCGCGTTGTATTACAGGCACCACCCGGTGCGGGTAAAACTACAGCTGTTCCTATAGCCTTGCTTAATCAAACCTGGTTAAAAGAGAAACAGATTATTATACTTGAGCCAAGACGATTAGCTGCCCGTAATGCAGCAACACGCATGGCGTTTCTTCTTAGTGAAAAAGTAGGTGAAACGGTAGGTTATCAAATACGTCAGGATAGCTGCTTTAGTGAAAAAACTAAAATACTTGTTGTCACTGAGGGAGTTTTAACACGAAAGTTGCAGGCTGATCCTGAATTAAAAAATATAGCCCTTGTAATATTTGATGAATTTCATGAGCGCAGCTTAAATGCAGACCTGTCTCTAGCGCTTTGTTTGCAAAGTCAGCAAATATTAAATGAAAAATTAAAAATTCTTGTTATGTCAGCTACTTTAAACACCACTTTAATTTCAAAATTACTAGATAATGCGCCTGTTATACAAAGTCAAGGTAGAAGTTACTCTGTCGATATAAGATACTTAGATAAACCGATAAAAAGTCATGGGAATAGATATGAGGCTAATAAGTTACTAATATCGAATATAACAAGTATAGTTAAACAGATTTTGCATGAATTTGATGGTAGTTGTCTTGTTTTTTTACCGGGTGTAAAAGAAATTACCCAGCTTTATCTGCTACTTAAAAAACATATAAAATCAGAATCAATCAATAATGTACTTATAACTCAGCTTCACAGTAATTTAACTAAAGAACAACAGAATCAGGCTATTGCTGCAACAGCTAAGGGTGTTCGTAAAATAGTACTAGCTACCAATATTGCAGAAACCAGTTTAACTATAGAGGGTATAAATTGTGTCGTAGATTCAGGTTTAGAACGAATCCTGGAATACAGTTCATCTTCTGCTTTGAATGGATTAAAAACTCAGTTTATTTCTGAAGACTCAGCAACTCAACGATCTGGTCGTGCTGGTCGTTTGACAGCGGGTACTTGTTTCAGAATGTGGACTTATCAGCATCAAAAACGCTTGGTCAAGCACTCAATACCAGAGATATTACACAGTGACTTATCATCACTGGTGTTAGAGTTGAGTAACTGGGGAATTAAACATGTGGGTGATTTAAGCTGGCTGGATGAACCACCTGAAAAATCGATAAAACAGGCTTCAGAGCTGCTTCAAAATCTAAATGCAATTGATGAGCCCGGTAGAATTAATGAGCATGGACGGATGATGTTAAAGCTGGGCTGCCATCCGCGATTGGCTCATATGATGATATCAGCTATTAGTCTGGATCAAACATATCATGCATGCCTCATTGCGAGTATTTTGTCAGAAAAAGATTTGCTACACTCACAAAAGGATAAGACAGCTGATCTAATAGATAGGGTTAATATTCTTAATGAATTTATAGTTACTAATAATGTGTATCACAATCTGGATAAACACCAATTTCAGCGATTTATTCAAACAGCGGAGGATTATTACAAACGTATAAAAAGTTTCGATCCATCAAAATATAAAAAAATCGATAATAGTCTTACAGGTGTGTTATTGGCCTTTGCTTATCCAGACAGAATAGCTAAACAGCGCAGGGTAAATGAAGCACGATATTTATTAAGTAATGGGAAAGGTGCTGTGATACCCGGTTTTTTTCAACAGCAACTTTATGAATATATTGTTATAGCTAATATTGATGTTTTATCCGATAGAGAGGTGAAAGGCGAAGGGAGTATTTATCTTGCGGCAGAAATTTCTGAATTACAGATAGAAGAATATTTTAATGAAAATATCGAGTTTACTGAAAAAACAGAGTGGAATGAAAGTCAGCAAAGGGTAGAGGTAAAAAAATCATCATCTATTGGTAAGCTTGTCTTAAATGAAGAGTTAATTACGCCTGAAGATAAGCGTTCAATTCATGAGTGTTTACTATTAGTGATTAAAAATAAAGGACTTGATTGTTTAAATTGGTCACCAGAAGCAACTAACCTTAGGCAGCGTTTATTGTTTGTCCAGTATTATACTAAGAATAAAAAGTTAGTTATTAATCAGTCTGCAGCTAGAAATTTCCCTGATTTTTCTGAAGATGGTTTGGTTGCTAACTTAAAATTATGGCTTTTGCCTCATTTGACAAATCAGAATAGTCTCAGGCAGCTAAATAATCTTGACTTATGTGCATTGTTAAAAATGCAACTCAGCTGGGATCAACAGCAATTATTAAATCAATTGGCACCTGATAAAATCACTGTACCAAGTGGCTCAAAAATATTTATAGATTATAGCGATATAGCACAACCTGTGCTTTCAGTTAGGTTGCAGGAAGTTTTTGGGTTATATGATACGCCTGTTATATTAGATGGTTCATGCAGGTTAATGATGCATTTGTTGTCGCCTGCCAGGAAACCAATGCAGGTAACAAGAGATTTGAAGAGCTTCTGGGAAACGACTTACTTTGAGGTTAAAAAAGAACTCAGGGGTAAGTATAAAAAGCATTACTGGCCAGATGATCCGCATACAGCTGTTGCGACAAGTAAAACCAAAAAGAATATGAATAAATAGAATAATATAGTTTAATTTAATTGAGATTAAAAAAACTCTCTGAAAGTTTTACATTTATGTAACAGGGCAATAACACTGGCGTCAGCCAGCTTAACGGGCAGTGGATCTTTTTTCAGTATATTCTGAAGCGTTATGGTTTCAGCATGTAGTGCAGATGCGCATACAGCGGCAGCTGACCCCGATAGTTTGTGAGTGAGGTCATATAGTTTTATATATTCAGATTTTTTGTGTGCGACATTTATAGAATTTTCAAATTCTAATAAACTGCCAAGGAAATCGATGAGTAACTCTTTTGCAATTAATTTATCTCCACCTACTGTTGCTAATGCGTCTACATAGTTGTAGGTTTGTAATATTTCGGTATCCGGGCTTTGTAAGGGGGTTTTAATTGATTGATTTTTATTGTTAAATGTCCATTCACTGATGATTTCATATAAGTTTTCTGGTTTGTAGGGTTTGGCTAGTAAGTCATTCATGCCAGATTCAATAACGTCTACTCTCATATCTGAAAATGCATGTGCAGTTAGGGCTATAATGGGTGTGTCATCACTGCATATTCTAGATTCACGTATTATGCGCGTAGTTTCTATGCCGCTCATATCGGGCATTTCAAGATCCATCAATATTATATCGAAATTGTTATTATTTATTTTATCTAATGCTTCGGCACCACTAACAGCGGAAATTACCCTGGCCCCCTCATTTTCTAATAAAGTAGTAGCAACTTTAAGGTTTATACTATTGTCATCTACAACCAGTATGCATAAACTTGATAAATTATTTTTAATCTCGTTTGTAGATGCCTGTAGTACAAGTACCTCTGAAGTTAAGCTAAAGTCACCAGGCTTTTCAAGTTTTATATTAATACTGAATGTTGAACCTTTATCTGGGATACTGGATAATTTTATATCGCCACCCATTAATGATACTAACCGCTGTGTTATAACGAGCCCTAAACCAGTGCCACCATAACGTCTTGTGATGGAACTATCACCTTGTTGAAAAGGGTTAAATAATATTGCTTGCTGTTCAGGGTGTATGCCGATACCTGTATCATGTACTGATATATTTATTCCAATCTCTTCTTTGGAATTATCTGATTGTTTCAATTCGGAGCATATTTCTAGTCTTAAGGTAATGCTTCCATTATTCGTAAATTTTATAGCGTTACAAATCAGGTTGGTTAAAACTTGTCTTAATCTGACTGGATCTCCGCGCAGAACGCTTGGTATCTTTTTATCAATAAAGGTTCTGAATTCCAGGTTTTTATCTGAAAAATCATTTTTAAATAGAATGCAAATATCTTCAGTTAATTTATAAATTGAAAAATTAGTATGCTCTAGAGTAAGTTTACCCGCTTCAATTTTTGAAAAATCCAAAATATCATTAATTATATTAAGAAGATTATCGGTTGAATTTGTTATATTGGTTAAATATTCTTTTTGTGTTTCGCTCAATGCGGTTTTTTGTAACAAACTAGTAAAACCAATTACGCCATTCATTGGAGTACGTATTTCATGGCTCATGGTGGCAATGAATTCGCTTTTAGCCTGATTTGCCGATTCAGCGGACTCTTTAGCAGATTCAAGCTCCCTTGTTCTGTCTATTACCAGAGTTTCAAGATCCTGTTGATAACTAGTAAGTTTTTTATCATAAACCTGTATTTGATCTAGCATAGAATTAAAGCCGTTAACTAATGTACCGAGTTCATCATTGCTGATTGGTTCAGCCCTGCAACTAAAGTCCTGATTGGCTGCAACTGATTCCATGGTATTTAGTAAGCGCCTTACGGGAATAGAAACAACTCTCTGAAGGCGATTCGAAAGCAACACGGCGATTATCATGGAGATAACAAATATAACGATTAAGATATAAATTTGTTTTTTAATAACAGTGTGAGCCTGGCTCATATCACTAACAATAGTAAAGTTTCCGATTATTTCGTCATCAAATATTATCAGCTCACTTACACTGACAGTGCCAAACAAAAATGATGATTGATTCTGATCTTGAGTGATTTTAATGCGTTCATTATCTGAAAGGTGTTTAAACTGCGGTGACTGATACTCTGCTAGCGTGATGTTATCCAGATTTATCCCCGCCCATATAATGTTTTTCTGAGAAGACAGGGTAGATAGTATTTCTGCTGTTGCAAGTTGGTCTCGATAGGTAATAGCTGCGCTGCTATTAGCACTTAAGACAATAGCTAATGTACGTAGTCTCGCAGCTGTTTCATCCCGGGATGAAGCTATTTCAACAATTATTAGCAATGTAAAGCTAAGTAATAGTACAGCAGTGGCTGTAAGTAATATAATGGCTTCTAGTTTCTTTTTGATAGAGGAGTTTTTAAGTATCAAGGCGCATCCTCTGTGTTTATTACCTCTGCAAGTATAAGTAGTCTTGAGCTTATTTCTAAACCTGATTGGCGTGCTGTGTTCAAATTAATAATCAGGTGTGTTTTACGGTTTTTCCGGTAAAACTGTATGATGCCTCCTGTTTTAACAAAATTGGATAAGTCACTAACAGTGAGAACAGGCTTATTTTTTATAGGTTTTAGTATTTTTTCAACTTTATTTATTTCAGATTTTGCTATGTATAATATATGGCAGTTTTCTTTAGATTGTTTAATCTTAACTGGCTTTATAATTACTGATCTACCTTTTATAAATTTACCACCGAGGCGATTAAGGTCATTAACCAGTTTACTATTACCTATTGTGCAAAGTATGAGAGGTCCATCCTGGCCAGGTGTGTTTTCAGGCCAAATTGTGAATTTGGCAAAATTATAGGTAAAAGCGGCTTTGAATAGACGCTCATCTTCCGATTCCGTATCAGCAGCATGTGATTGAATACTGATGAGAAAGATATACGAAAATACCAATATGTGGATACAGATTTTTTTCAAATCATTCTCCACAAGTATTTAATAGAAAGGGCTTTGTAAATTAACTGACAGCGAATTGTATTCAGAGAGTTTACTCTATCTAATGGTTTTCTGGCAGACACTGTAAAGCGATTGATAAGGTATATAAATCTTAGTATATATATTTTGTCTAGTGTTAAATTGTGACAGGGGATAATCATTCTAAAGTTACCGTTTTACTCAGAAGGTGACTTTTTGGTAACGAATGATTGTTGATTATTTTGCAATAAATTCATTGTTGTATATTCCTTTGTTTAAGTCTTCCTGATTTTTTTGAATTTTAAAATTTATAGCGTATTTCAGCATAAGCGTTTCGTTCAGGTAGTGGTAAATCATTTTCAATTGATCTTCCAGTGAACTCTCGTGCATCACTATCAAATAGGTTTCGTATTGACGCTGCAAATTCCAAGTTATTAGTTGCTGCAAAACGAATTGTTGTATCAGCAATTGTATAATCGTTTACAGCTGGACGAAGGTCACCGGTATTTCGATCACGTTTACCGATCCAGCTAGCCTGTATATTCAGGTTCCACTTAGGTAGAAATGCCCAGTCTGTTCGTAAATATGCGTCTTCATCGGGTTCCTGAATGGCTTTCAGGTTGCTATCAGCCTGATCACGCACAGTATAGTTTGCATAAACACTGATACTTTTTGAGGCTTGCCAACGAGCTTCAATTTCTATGCCATTAATGGAGTGATCGCCTGTGTTCTGAAATTGTCCTGATATACCGGTAGGACGTATTATGTCCGTTTGGTCAAACTTATATATATTAAGTCCTAGCTGCAGGTCTTTCTTGGCAATATAAGAAAACACAAGTTCCAGGGTTTCTGAACGTTCAGGTTCGAGGTCAGGGTTAGGTGTCGTAAAAGAAGTTTCATCATAAAGCTCCAGGTAAGAAGGTGGGCGAAAAGCCTTGCCATAAATTAGCTTACTTGTGAGCTTTTCAGAGCTTTGCCATACCAGTGCCAGTCGTGGATTAAATGTACCACCAAAATCTGAGTATTCATCATATCGAGCACCGGCTGTTAACTCCCAGTTATGCGTAATTGTCCAGATGTCTTGCAGATATATATGAGCTATTTCACGTGTGTCTTCTGGTGCAAATGCGTAAACAGAATCTGAAATATCGACTAATGGTCCACCAGCTGGCAAAGGGCTACCATCTGAGGCAGTGCCATAATTAACTTTATGGTTAACTGAATATAAGTCCTGCCAGGTATATCCTGCGCCAATTCTTACGGAATGATTATTAATACCACTGAAAAGTGTACTTATTTCATAAATTAAGCGGCGTTCCGCCGATTCTTGGTGATTTAGCTGGCCATCGGGGTATGTGCCTGTTGTGTCAACATATCCAGGAGGGCGCTCTTGAAAACCGTTTCCTGAGTCATACTCAATGTGTTGGTAACGAAGGTCCATATTTAATTCCCAATGATCACTAAATTCAGCATTGTTATAGAGTAAATCAAGGTTAAAACGACTATCGCTGCCATTAGTTACTGGGTCTAATACTCCAAAACCCGTTAAACCAACTTCCAGATCACTGTGACGTATATAGTCAGTCTGTAAACGCCAATGTTCTTTAGCAAGAGAAAAGCGGATATCTTCATTGCGCCATCCGTAATGGGCATTTCCGGGTGATAATGATACGTTAGTGTTAAATGTTTGATCTCTTAAGGTTTGCCCATCAGTTTCAATAAATGGATTATGGCCATTAGTATCAGATATATTTGCTGTTACAGCAATCTCATATCCGTTTAGATTCGTTCCGTGCTGCATCCAGGCAGTTTTCGAGTCAAAACTACCTACACGTACCCCTATTTCAGAGTGCTCTATATTAGCTGCAGTTTTGGTTATAACATTTATAACGCCTGCTGATGCATCTGCACCAAACAGGGCGGATCCAGGACCCCGAATGATTTCTACACGCTCTATGACGCTAGCTGGTAATCCTTTCCAGAAAATACCAAAATTCCATACAAGATCAACTGTGGAGTTACCATTAATCATTAATAATGTTTGCGTTCCTTTAGCTCCCCTAAACTGAACCAGTGGCCTAAATCCAAACTGACTTTCTCTTATATGAATGCCAGGAACCCCTTCAAGAACATCTACGAGATTAGTAGCACCCGTTGCTTTAATATCTTCTGATGTAATTAAGGTTACTACTGCAGGGGCTTTAGCCGCTGTCTGTTTGGATGCAGTGGCAATTGTGGTTTCAAGGCTAACTAAATCTTCAAGGCTTAAGGAAATAAAGTGATCAAGTCTTTCATCCGAGTCGGATTTAGCCAGGCTATTAGAGTAATAAAGGGATAAGCACAATATAAGAGCTGAGTGATTTAGCAATTTAATAGAAGTTTTATAACACATTTTTAATTGTAATCTACTCATCATGATTTATACATTATGTAGTTTAGTATGATTGGTATCAAAACGCATTCATATAGTGACTATATATGGCTTTATTTAACCCTGATGTAGCTCCAGTTATCTGTGGCACGAATAGATTGGCAAATGTCACATACGGACAAGTCACGGACATTCCCTGATCGTACTATAGCTATTTATTGAAGTTATAAATGGAGTGAATACATTGCCGAGAAAAATAGTACCTAAATTATGCGCATGTGGATGTAATGAATTGACCCGAGGAGGGGAGTTTATTCGTGGGCATGATTCAAAAATTTACAGTGCAATTATTAATCATGTTGGTGGAATTACTAACTTAAGAAAACTGGTTGAAAAAAGCACAGGAAAGGAAATAGTTATACATAAGTCGCATGCTTCTTTATATACAATGGATGAGCTAACAAAAATCTGGAAAAATTAATTCATAAGCTATGTAGTGTAAGAAAGTGAAAAAGCTTATCCGTTGCGTCTTCATGTGAGTTTCCTCACACTATACTTTAATGCATATTTATATAATTACTGGGAAATTATTTGAACTGGTAAAAAATATGAAAAATATATTATTATTAATCTGTTTATTGTGCGTTGTTCTATTTCTCTGGTATTTTTCATTTGTTCTTCCTACTGCAAATACTGCTGATTTTGTAATTGAAGATCATATTTTGAAAATTAACAACTGGTTTTCGATAGTTTCCATGCTAGCTGCTCTTTTTTCATTGAGTCTTGTTGTACTGAAATTAGAATCACAGAAAAAACATTTTGAAATAATATCTCATCAGAATAGTCTTAATCTGGAAATAATGGCGCTATCATCTCTTATCCAGGAAAGTGATGCTACACTGCATAGATATGATCGTTGGGAAGCGGCTGGTATTAAAGGGGACTATGTTAATGCTAAGTCTGGCGTTCGTGAAAAAATGAATACTTATAGAGAAGTGTTAGAATCAAAATTTGAAGAGATACATAGTAGCCGTCTCAAAAATGATTAACATTTTATGAATTTACTTTATCACATGATTTTATATGTGTGGTATAAGATATACTAAATATTATTAGTGGTTAATAATATTAGAGGTAACTAATAATTTATTGAATTGATCTTTATCAACTCGCTTAAAATTTTCACTAAATATACTCAACGCACTCAATATTGAGTAGTCACTTAAATGGTGTAAATATGCAGATAGAAGATCGTTATATATTATCTCGTGTTGCCACGACCGTTGCCGTATTAATAGGCGTGATGTTTGCTCTTATTATGGTTGCTAACAGTATTGCCTAGAGACTGAAATATTTATTTGTTATATCATCTTAAGGCTTTAATCAGTATAAAACGTATTTCCGCTGAATTAGCGGTAATACGTATTTCTTCTATTCTTTTCTAATATTAATATCTTTATACATTTTCATATCTCTTTACTAAAACCTGGATTCTAATTTGGGGTTGTGATTTATCTAATATTATTAATCGTTAATAAGGGTTATACTCAGCGTTTAATATTGTTGAAGGTTGCAAAGATTGATTAAATTAAAACATATTGTTAATGGCGTTGTTGTTTCTGACTTTGAAATTCAGGTTGGGGAATTTACTATCGGTAGGGCTAAGGGTAACAGTATGCAGCTAGAGGATGGGGCGGTAAGTAGTCACCATGCTAAACTAATTGTTGAGCGTAGCCCTTATATGGAATCTATTTTTGATATTACCCTTGAAGACCTGGGTAGCACCAATGGTACCTATCTGAATGGCTCTAAAATATCTTCTCAAAGACTCAGTCATAGTGACCTGATTAAAATAGGTACTCATGAGTTCAAGATATATGATGCCAATTCAGGTATTGGTACACAAACTGAGTTTTATGTGCCTGATGAATAGGGCAGGCATAAAGTGCTAATATGATATTTCAAGCAAAAAAAAGCCCGATTAAATCGGGCTTTTTTATTATTGACTGTTGTAATCAAAAGTTCTTTTGGCAATGATCAAGTCTTGCTTTATAGGACAGTTCACATGAAGCCGGGTTATTACCTGATACAAAGCATTGACGGCGCTGTTTTAATGAATATTGTTTGCAGTTGTCCATTGTAGCGCTTACTTGTAGTATTTTTTTCGTGCGTTCATTTTGACGAGCACGCTTACCAGCCCATGGATTTTTGTTTAATGTCTGCATAGATCCACTATCAGTGCTTTTAAAGTAGTTATTGAACTCATTAGCGATTTGCTGTTTTTCAAAATCTGAGAGTTCTGCGGCATTAACAGTGAAGCTTAATAAAAAGGTAGTGATTACTAGTGAAATACGTATCAATTTCATGATTTATTCCTATAAAAAGGGAGTTAAAAATCTACGCTTTCTATTAATAACCTAACAGGAAATATAAAAGCGTTCATAACAGCTTAAGCTGCAGACTTTAATCATTTTTGATAAGCATTAAGACGGGATAGGT
>Ga0316204_10000975_pt1 | contig 88052 bp, 91 predicted proteins | sample 6monrhotite_MG_2_FD_205661 | JGI IMG/M metagenome (GOLD analysis project Ga0316204, IMG submission 205661) | Microbial mat bacterial communities from mineral coupon in-situ incubated in ocean water Damariscotta River, Maine, United States -... | ecosystem: Environmental > Aquatic > Marine >... | reverse complement strand
TCACCCGTCTGAACGTCTAAAACCACTGCAGACCCTGCAATGGCTTTATGTTCTATAACAGCTGATTTAAGTGATCTGTATGCTAAATATTGTATTCGCCGATCAATACTTAAATAGACCGGCTTGCCCGGCTCTGCCGGCCGTAGCCTTTCTACATCATCGACCACCTGCCCAAGCCTGTCACGAATAACTCTTTTTGCACCCGGTTTGCCACTTAACCATTCATCATATGAAAGCTCTAACCCTTCCTGCCCTTTGTCATCAACATTTGCAAACCCGAGCACATGTGATGTCACTTCACCCGCCGGGTAATATCTTTTATATTCTCGCCTTAAATAAATACCCGGTATTGCCAGCTGTTTTATTTTTTCACCTACTGTTGGTGGCACCTGACGAACGATATATACAAATTCTTTATTCTTATTTTTTGTTAACTTTCTTTTTAAATTCTCAAAGTTAATATTCAATGCCTTTGACAGCTCAGCAACCTGCTTAACATCAAACGACATTTCTTTCGGGTTAGCCCACACCGAATCAACCGGAGTGCTAATCGCTAAAGGCTCGCCATTTCTATCATAAATATCACCACGATGAGCAGAGATAGGCACGACTCTCATATGACGAGCATCACCCTGTTGCTTAAAAAAGGCCTGATTAAACACCTGCATATCTAATGCACGCCAGAACAAACCCAAAACGGCAAGCGCAAACACGGCCAGTACGACCATGCGTCTAAATTGAAATTGAGCTTTGTTGTGTTTATCTCTCATTGTCTGATATATATAATTTCATCTGCCTTGGGCAATTTCATGTGTAATTTTTTACGTGCAATTTTTTCAATGCGTCCATGTGAAGACCATGCACTTTGCTCAAGCTGCAACCTTCCCCATTCAATATTTATTTCATCAACCTGTTTATGCAATTTTTGTAACTCCACAAACAATTTTCGTGATTCATGCTTGCTATATATCACTGCAACTGCAGATGCCATGGTCGCCAGAATTAATGCGCCAATGGCTATCCACATCACTTTCACAAAACCCTCTCCAGCACTCGCAACACCGAACTTCTTGCACGAGGATTTTCCTTCAGTTCCTGCTTACCCGCTTTAATAGCTTTACCTATCACTTTATACGGCTGTTCGATATCTTTCGACATCACCGGAATCTCTTTTGGCAATTGAGGACCACGTGACACATCTCTAAATAACCGCTTTACCATCCTGTCTTCCAGAGAATGAAAACTGATCACCGCCAAACGACCGTTTACTGACAAAACATTTAATGCTGCCTGCAGCGCACTCTGCAAAACTTCCAGCTCACGATTAATATAAATTCTTATAGCCTGGAAGCTCTTAGTGGCCGCATGTTTGTTTTTTTCTTTAACAGGTTTTGCAGCTTCTATAATATTTGCCAGTTGCACCGTATCGTTAATGGGCGCTTCCTGGCGCGCTTTAACTATGGCGTTTGCAATTCTTCGCGCAAACTTCTCTTCTCCGTATCGCATCAGCACAGTCACCAGGTCATACTCATCAACTGTTGCTAGCCACTCAGATGCTGATTGTCCCGCCTGCGGGTTCATACGCATATCCAGTGGCCCCGACTTTATAAAACTAAAGCCACGTGACGCATCATCCAGCTGTGGCGATGAAACCCCGATATCCAGCAATACACCGTCAATCTTTTTCATCAAACCCAGGCTTTCTACTACCGCCTGCATTTGCTCAAAATTTTTCTGCACAATGCTAAACCGAGGGTCATCTGCAAACTTCTGCCTGGCGACTTCTATTGCTGCAGGATCCTGATCCATTGCCAGCAAACGCCCATGCTTACCCAACTGATTTAAAATCGCCTCTGTATGCCCGCCTCGACCAAAAGTGCCATCCAGATAAATACCGTCTGGCTTTATCGCCAGAGCCTCCACCGCCTCAGTTAAGAGCACCGGACGGTGACTGCTTATATTCTGCGCCATTACAATGACAAACTTTCTAGTGCCGTGGGCAACTCGCCCTCATCACCATCGACTTCTTCCAGCCACAGCTTCTGATTTTCAGTCCATTGCTCCTCATCCCAGATTTCAAACTTTTTACCCTGGCCAATTAATACGCACTTTTTATCTAATCCGGCATAATCACGAAGCATGGTGGGTAATAAAATTCGCCCCTGACTATCCAGCTCAGCTTCGGTTGCATGCCCTATTAACAGGCGCTGCAATAAACGAGACTGTTTGTTTAAACTAGGTAAGCTGGCCAGCTGCGCTTCAATGACTTCCCATTCATGCTGTGGATACACAAGAAGACAACGATCCCTGTCAACAGTAACAATCAAACGCCCGCCACAAGACTCCATGAGCCTGTCACGGTAACGGGATGGAATGGCCATACGGCCTTTTGCATCCAGCGTTAAGTTGTTAATGCCACGAAAAATCATTCTTATTCTTTATATCGCCATTTTTTATAAGCCAATCTTAAAGTTTCAAGTGGTCAAACTGAATAAAATGCATTTTTACCCACAATCATCCACATTTCCCCACATAACCGAACTATAGGTACCACTGCACACCACTGTCAAGAAAAAACAGGCAATAAATAAGGAATTATTTCCTTATATGACAACAACTTAGAGCTATTTCACAGAAATGACCACACGATGAACGGAATAAGCAAAGAAATCTCAATAGGTTATGACACAAACCTAAGAAATCACTTTAAGTTTTGGGTTTTTTTGAGGATTTTTAGAAAAAAAGGAAAGAAATGAAGCTGGCCTGTAAGCCGGGTTCTGTACAGCCGAAACTGTGACAATCATTCATCTAGGATGCACATCGCTATGCATCTCGAGCAACCTACCCAGAAGCAGCGCGGGCCACGCCTCAGCTTCTCTATTTGGTCTTGCTCCGAGTGGGGTTTACCTTGCCACAACTGTTACCAGTTGCGCGGTGCGCTCTTACCGCACCATTTCACCCTTACCTCAGAAAACTGAGGCGGTATTCTTTCTGCTGCACTTGCCGTGGGTTCACACCCCCCAGGCGTTACCTGGCACTCTGCCCTATGGAGCCCGGACTTTCCTCTCTGCCAATCCCGAAGGGACTAACACAGCGACTGTCTGGCCAACTTCGCGCAAAACTATAGCACAGATTTAAATAAGTAAAAGCACGATTTACTATTTAACATACCTGACTGAAAGACCAGGTGAAAAGAAAACTTCAAAGCATTGAATTATCGCTTTCTCATTTTTTTACCCAAAGCAGCACTCAGCCGGTTATTTCTGGCTAACAGCGGCAAGGGTTTTCGAGTACGCACACCCAGTTTTCTTTTTAAAGCATTAAGCCCGTCATGATCTGCAGAAATTTTCAATCCTGCATCTATCACATGCAAAGCCTCTATCCGATTACTCAAGACAATCTCAGCCCTCGCCAGATTCATATAAATATCACCATCAAGAGGCGCTGACTTCACCGCATGGCGACATATTTCAATCGCTGAATCCTCTCCATTCAACAATAGCGAGAACCCGTAATAAGAGGTATATTTAGAATAAAACCGACTGTTGTTTGCAACAGAATCGCATGCACGTTTAAAATAACCCACAGAGTCATTGATAGAGCATTGCTCTAAAAGCTCAACACCTTTAATAAAATCTTTACAACACAAATTTAAATCACGATAGACAGCTTTAATGTACGACACAGAAACCTCCTTGTTAGTATTTACTACTCCTCACCTTCTACTTTTAAAACTAAATAATATAAACAACTTTTAGCAAACCCTGCAAAAGTCACAAACAACAAACTATTTTCTAAAAAACTTTCCAAGCTTCTTATTCAATACGTTATCTCTTGATAAAAACAAAATAGGAACCTTTTTTCTCACCCCCAAAGACTCACGAAACTTCTTCATCCCATTATGCAAAGCATCCACCTCAAGCCCTCTTTGCAACACACCTACGGTTCGTTTTCGATCATGGAACTGCCATTCGGATTTGGCCAGATTATAAAATACATCACCATCTGACATTTCATTACGCGCAACTTCACGACATATCGACAAACCACCACGGTCGCCATTTAATACTCGCGCATAACCGCAGTAAGATGCGTATTTATTATAGTTTTTATCACTATAGGAAACCTGCTCATAAGCCATTTCAAAACAATGACTTGCCTGCGCCACCATGCCACGCCGCAGAAACTCAATACCATTTATAAAATGAGGGCTACAGTAACTGTAATCCTTATCTGTTATTTTTTTCATGCCCTTACCATTTTTATTTAAACTAAGCGCTCCCTTGCCTTTATTTTTTTCAAAAAAAAAGCCACAGATGAAACACCTGCAGCCAACCACGCTAATACATTTTATTATTATACAAGTATGCTCTTGCTTGTTTTTTTAATTTTTTACCCGTTATATCTGTCTACTTTTTTCTATAACTACTTTTGTCTCAACAACTTACCTAAGGCATGATTCAATGGATGTGTACGTGGCAAAAAAGGTAATGGGCTGCGTTGTCTAATACCTAATTGCTCACGCATCTGACGCATACCCGGATGACGATTATCAACCTGCAAGCCTTTTTTCAGAGCAATAACAACAGCTTTACGATTTTCGTAATACCATTCAGCCCTGGCCAGATTCAGGTATACATCGCCATCATGCAACTCATTTTCTGCTGCCTGTCTGCACATGCTTAAGCCACTTGCGTCACCGGAAAGCACACGAGCCAATCCACAATATGATGCATACTTATTGTGATAAACATCGGCATGATCAACTGATTCATAAGCCTGTTGAAAGCTACTAACCGCTTTTGGCATTGCACGGTCTTTGAGATGAGAAACACCTTCCACAAAGTCATCGCAGCAAGCGCTGAAATCTTCGTAAACTGCTTGTAATGATGCCATTTTGAACTCCATCTAAATTACTTATATCTCTGTCGACTTAAAAAATAACGCACAAATACGTAACTGAATAACATGTTTTTTTCATTTAGATGCCTCACAATCAAAATTTTACGGTCGCTATCAGCGCAAGTTAAGTTATGACACCGTGACTGTAAGTCTAGACGAATAATTAGCATACCTCATACCTATTTTTATTTTATTAACATAAACAATAAGTTAGCAATATAACTATCTAAACCTGAGTATAAGTATAGACCTGTTTGTAAAAATTCTCGACACGGTTAACTGGAATTTTACTACGTGTATTTCCACATTTTCAATAACTAATTAATTATCAGTCGCTTACACAAGCTCAAAGTGTAAACTATATCGACAAACTTATAAGGCAAAATCTGCTATCTACAAAAATATTGATAAATATCAATTAGTTACCTGACAATTCAAGTGCCAGCTTATAAACATCATTTTTCTTCACACCGGTAATTTTGGCCGTCAGTTTACTCGCCTGTTTCACCGACAGGTCATCAAGTAAAATTTTCAGCACTTGCTCTACACCTACTGACAGCGTATCGATTGATTTAGCCGCCCCTTCAACAACAATCACAAATTCACCTTTTTGTTGATTCAGATCGGCCTCCAACCACTCAGGTAACTCAGCTAAAATACAGCTATGAATGGTTTCAAAGGTTTTGGTAATTTCCCTGGCCATCACAACCCGACGTTGTCCGCCAAATACCTGCATCATATCCCTGACCGATGTCACGATACGGTGGCTTGACTCGTAAAAAATCAATGTAGCAGTCTGTTGTTCAAATTCCTGATAAAAGCCCTGCCTTGCGCTCTGTTTATGTGGAGGGAAACCGGCAAAGAGAAACCTGTCAGTTGCAAGCCCTGACACCGAAAGGGCGGCAATCGCGGCACAGGCGCCGGGCACAGGGCTGACTTTGATTGATGACTCATGCGCCGCCTTCACCAGTCGATAACCCGGATCACTTAATAAAGGTGTACCCGCATCTGAAATCAGCGCAATATTTTCACCCTCATGCAATCTCTGAATCAGTTTTGGGGTCATTTGTTGTTCATTATGATCATGATAAGCCAGCATATGGGTGCCGATACTATAATATTGCATCAGCCCTTTACTGTGGCGTGTATCCTCAGCGGCAATCAAATCCACCTGCTTTAGTAGCTCTATAGCTCTTTCCCCAATATCAGCCAAATTGCCAATTGGGGTTGCTATTACATAAAGTGTGCCCTGATTCATTGACAGTCGCGGCTCCAAACAAGATACTCTACAAAATTATGAATAATTTTTTCAAAATTACCCGAACGCACACGTAGTGTGTGACAGAAAGCCTGACTAATCAGTGCTTCACCCTGGCTCAATCATAACATCAGTTGCTAATTATTAAGATAATGACAAAACATTTAAAACTATTAACACTATTAACTTTTGCTGTATTCATTTTTGCGTGTACGCCTAAAGACAGCGTCATTAGCGATACCGACACATTGGACGGTCCTCAGGGCGATGCCATAGCGGTTCCGACTGAGTCACCCGAGAAATATATTGAGCTGGCTGCACAAACCACTGGCACCGAGCGCAACGAACACCTGATTAGCGCAGCACGAATACTTTATCAACTACGCAGGTATGATCAGGCGAATCAACAAATAGCTGAAATTAATTACCCCTTATTATCTCGTGATGAATCCATAGAGCTACAATTTTTAAAAGCTGAAATAGAGCTAGGTCGGGGCAACCCAAGAGAATCACTGAGACTATTAACCACTTCCAGCATTTTACCAACCCCACAGAATAACCGCTTACTGCAATTAAGGGCACGTGCATTCCTGCAAGCAGGCTACCCACTTGAATCCGCAAAAACCCGAGTTCAACTGGATAAATCACTCACTGACACTTTTGACCAGGACATGAACCACCAGGCCATCTGGGAAGCCTTATCCCTGCTACCCAAAACCAGTTTACAGCAAGCCAGCCAGGCGCCGCTAAACCCTGAGCTGCTTGGCTGGGTAGAACTGGCTAAAATAGCCAAACGTGGACAGATAGACTGGCTCAATATGCAAGATGGCATTTACAGCTGGCGTAAAAAATACCCCAAACACCCCGCAGCCAAGGTTTTCATTAATGAACTGGGCAGCAAGCAGATAGAATTAATACAACAGCCTAAACATATTGCAGTACTGCTTCCGCTAAACAGTAAATATGCAAAAATTGCCGCTGCTATTCGTGATGGAATTATGTCAGCTTATTACCAGCACCCTGACAAAAGTTTTTCACCAAAAATCTCATTTATCGATACCGGCAATAATCAGGCTGCGATTTCGACTTATTATAAGAAAGCGATAGATAATGGCGCAGACTTTATTATTGGCCCCTTCCTTAAAGAAGGTGTAGACATACTGGCACGTGCCCCTCAAATGGAGGCACCAACGCTGACCTTAAACTATGCCAGCACCACCGGCCCAGGCAAGCCCACTAACAACCTGTTCCAGTTTGGCCTGTTACCAGAGGACGAAGCTCGCCAGTCTGCTGAAATGGCCTTCCGTCAGGGCCACACCCATGCCGCAGTCCTTGTACCTGAAGGTGCCTGGGGGGAGCGTTTACGTGAATCTTTCCAGCAACGCTTTGAAGAACTTGGCGGCTCGGTAATTAGCACACAAACCTACAAAGCCAATAAAAATGATTTTAAGCAACCAATCCAGAACCTGCTCAACATCAATCAAAGTTACACACGTTACAGAAGTGTAAAAAACATTATGCGCACCAATATGAAGTTTACGCCTTATCGTAGACAGGATGTTGATATGATTTTCATGGCGGCGACACCCAAAGATGCACGCCAGTTAAAACCGCAATTTAAATTCCACTATGCCGGTGAAATACCTGTTTATTCAACTTCACATGCCTTTACCGGCCAGATTAAAAAACGTGCTGACAGGGATATAGATGACCTTAATTTTATCGACATGCCCTGGGTATTAAATACATACAACAGACAAAAACAGTCGTTAAATAAATACTGGCCTGAGCACCATCGCCTCTCACGTGTTTTTGCTTTGGGTGTTGATGCCTATAATGTCATTCCATTTTTAGGCAGACTTCAGGATAAGTCATACGAACGTTTTTCTGGCCAAACAGGAAACCTGTACCTGGACTCCTCTAACCGAATCCATCGAGAATTATTATGGGCACAGTTTAACAGAGGCATTCCAACACTTATTGATATCAGCACAATGCCTATCAATTTTGCTAATGATGAAACTCAATCCATTCAACAAAAAATCCAGTAAGGGTCAACAGGCAGAAAATATTGCCTGTGACTATTTGAAAAAAAATGGTCTAAAGTTGATAGATAGAAATTTTTACAGTCGCTATGGTGAAATAGATATCATTATGCAACATAAAAACACACTGGTCTTTGTTGAAGTACGCTACAGAAAAAATGCGGATTTCGGTGGCGCTAAAGCTAGCATCACCACCAGCAAACAATCAAAAGTTCGTAAAACTGCCCTTTATTACATGCAAATAAAAGGGCGTGAATTTAATTCGCGAATTGATGTTATAGCCATTACCGATACAGCTGACAACAAAACTAAATCAAAGAATCAAAACGAACCTGTAATCGAGTGGATTCAGAATGCGTTTTAATTCAAGCACCCGAAAGTAACTAATGAACCTTATCGAAATAATTGAAAATAATTTTTCTGATAGTATTAATACCCATCAACGCACACTGGACAAGGCTCAAAATTCAATTGCTCTTGCAGCACAATTGATGACCCAAAGCCTGTTGTCCGGTGGCAAAATCCTAAGCTGTGGTAACGGAGGCTCTGCAGGCGTAGCACAACTTTTCTCATCAAAAATGCTTAACCGCTTTAAGATGGAACGCCCGGGTCTACCTGCCATAGCACTCTCTACAGACACATCCATTCTCACCTCCATTGCCAACGACTATAGTTATGACCAGATTTTCTCACGCCAGGTTGCAGCACTCGGACAGGCCGAAGACATACTGTTAATTATTACTACCAGTGGCAACTCTGGCAACCTGGTAAGTGCTATTGAAACAGCGCATCAGCGTAATATGAAAATCATCTCGCTGACCGGACAAAATGGGGGTGAAGTCAGCTCTCGAATGCATGACAGTGATGTTACTATCAATGTAGATTCAGATTCACCCATAAGAATCCAGGAAACACACCTAATCATCATCCATTGTCTGGGTGACCTGGTTGATTCGCAACTTATTGGCGCATAACGCTAAAATAATCATCACATACTTTTACATAACTTTGATATACCCAGCAAATGAATAATGTTTTTTTAAAGAAGTTACAAAACCTGTTGCCCCCTGAAAACATTTTAACCGATGAAGCTGATTGTCTTGCTTATGGCTACGACAACAGTCGACAACAGGCGATGCCTACGGCTGTTGTACTGCCAACAACAGAAATGCAAGTGCAACAAATTACTAAAGCCTGTAATGAAAACAATATTAAACTTATTGCACGCGGACGAGGCACAGGCACAACTGGCGCAACGGTTCCCGTGTCTGGTGGTTTGGTCATGTCTTTTGAACGCATGAATAAAATCATTAAAATGGATGCCGATAATAGATATATTGATGTGCAACCCGGCGTTACCAATCAGCAAGTACAACAATGCGCTGCTCAGCATGGTTTTTTCTGGGCACCTGATCCTACCAGCGCAGCTTTTTGCTCTGTCGGTGGAAACCTGGCTTATAACTCAGCTGGCCCTCGTGCGGTTAAATACGGCACCTGCCGTGAAAACACATTAGGCCTGAGAGCTGTCACCGGTAACGGCGACATTATCCAGTGCGGCACCCATACAACTAAAGGTGTTGTAGGTTATGACCTTACACGGCTGATCATAGGCTCAGAAGGCAACCTGGCGCTTATTACTCAAGCCACATTAAAATTATTACCCCTACCTACAGCAAAGCATACTTTAAAAGCAACTTATAGCAGTATAGATGCCGCGGCACGCGCTGTTTCAAATATCATGAAACAATCAGTCACACCCTGCGCTTTAGAGTTTATGGATAAAAACGCACTTGATATGGTGCGAGATTACTCAACTGCAAACTTACCCACAAATGCAGCCGCTATGTTAATGATTGAAGTTGATGGCAATGAAAGCACAATCGACAAAGAATCCGAGACTATTCTTACCGCCTGTAAAGTTGATGGACATCTGAAAACCGAGATAGCTTCCACAAAAGAAGAAGCCGCGGCACTCTGGCAAACCCGAAAGGCTCTTTCTCCGTGTTTACGAAAAATTGCACCTAAAAAAATTAATGAAGATGTAGTTGTGCCGGTTTCAAATATACCCGCACTTATCAACGGTCTTGAGGTACTCAGCAAAACTCACAATATTAAAATTGTTAATTTTGGACATGCGGGTAATGGAAATATACATGTCAATTTACTCGTCAACCCTGATGATAAGACTGAAATGCAGGCCGCTCTACAATGTTTAAATGAGATATTTGATCTGGTATTAAGCTTAAATGGAAGCCTCTCCGGAGAACACGGTATCGGCATAGAAAAACGTGACTATATACACAAAGAGTTGGGAAGCACCGAGTTAAATATAATGCATGAAATTAAGCAGGTATTTGATAAAAACAATATTTTAAATCCCGGAAAAACACTTCCTCCCCATATTTAGCAAAAGCCAATATCACACTATCACTTAACTTTAAATCTGTCACCCGCAAAATCTTTCTGGTTAGATCTTTAACATTCAAAGCATATCCGTACGACAAAGGACAGAAGTTCGGAGTAATGCTTGTGCCGAAAATAAGCAAAAGCTTTTACTTAATTTACATTATCGTTTGAGTTAAGAGACCAGCATCTACAATGCATCTCGCTAGTAGATTAGCTGGTTACAAACACTTACTTATGCGCTATTTCTTTATCCGTAAATAAATAGTCTTTCAACTCTTTATCAAAGGTCGAATCTTGACGTCGTATCCACTCAAGGACCATTGCCGCATGTTCTTTTTCCTCGTCTCTATTATGCGCAAGGATTGCTTTTAACTCTTCATTTTTACAGGCGTCAACCCTCTGATTGTACCAGTCTACAGCTTCGAGCTCTTCCATTAACGAGCTTATTGCCCTGTGCATATCTCTGGTTTCATCAGTTAGCTCTTTTAGTGGTTCGTGATAACCTTCATTTGACATTTTATTACCTTTAATTTTATTAATAAGTATTTTTTACAGCTTGCCCAACACCGAACATTAAATAGCACAGTGTTGGCAATTTACATTTTTTATGCCATTAACTAGTTAGCTGGATATTTCACTTAAATCAACCCCCAATGCCTTAGCCACACCTTCACCATAGGCTGGATCAGCCTTAAAACAATTACCAATATGACGTTTTTGCACCTCGATATCCGCGCCACCAACCGAACGCGCGGTATTTTCAAACAGCAGCTGTTGTTGTTCTGAACTCATCAGGCGAAAAAGATCTCCTGGCTGTGAGTAATAATCGTCATCATCTTCACGGGCATTCCAGTGATCTGCCGCGCCATGAAGCTCCAGAGGTGGTTCATTTGCTTCTGGTTGCTCCTGCCACTCGCCTAAACTGTTAGGCTCATATCCTTTCGTGCCTGAAAAATTACCATCCACTCGCATTGCGCCATCTCTGTGAAAACTGTGTACCGGGCAACGCGGCGCATTAACCGGTATATGCGCATGATTGACACCCAGGCGATAACGCTGTGCATCACCATAAGAAAACAGGCGTCCCTGTAACATTTTGTCCGGAGAAAAGCCTATTCCAGGAACCACATTCGCAGGATTAAATGCAGACTGTTCAACTTCAGCGTGATAATTATCAGGGTTTCGGTTGAGTTCCAGCACACCAACATCGATCAATGGATAATCCTTGTGTGACCATACCTTGGTCAGGTCAAAGGGGTGGAAGCGATAGTTAGCCGCATCTTTCTCTGGCATGATTTGCACTTTAAAGTCCCAACGGGGGAAGTCTTTATTCTCAATGCTCTCATACAGATCTTTTTGATGACTCTCCCGATCTTTACCTACCAATTGCTCAGCTTCTTCATCAGATAAGTTATCAATACCCTGCTGGCTCTTAAAGTGAAACTTAACCCAGAAACGTTCGTTTTTCTCATTGATAAAGCTAAAGGTATGGCTGCCGAATCCGTGCATGTGGCGATATGTACGGGGGTTGCCACGATCACTCATCAGGATAGTGATTTGATGTAAAGCTTCAGGTAATAGAGTCCAGAAGTCCCAATTATTCTGCGCACTGCGCATATTAGTGCGTGGGTCACGTTTGACCGCATGATTTAAATCTGGAAATTTAAGCGGGTCACGTAAAAAAAATACCGGCGTATTATTACCCACCATATCCCAGTTACCCTCTTCTGTATAAAACTTCACGGCAAAACCACGAATATCTCGCTCAGCATCTGCTGCACCGCGCTCACCCGCTACGGTAGAGAAACGTAGGAACACCTCGGTTTTTTTACCTACTTCAGAGAACAATTTAGCCTTAGTGTACTGGCTTATGTCATTGGTAACGGTAAATGTGCCATAGGCTGCGGAACCCTTGGCATGCATGCGCCGCTCTGGAATCACCTCACGGTCAAAGTGCGCCAGCTTTTCCAGAAACCAGAGGTCCTGCAGTAGCATCGGACCACGAGGCCCTGCAGTTAATACATTCTGATTATCACCGACAGGTGCACCATTGGTCAGGGTTAGCTTTTTCTTATCACTCATCTCGCTCTCCATGTAATTTAGTTGGTATTTTTTATTAACCAGTAATACCGGCTGTATGCTTACTATAGGGCAGGAGTAGACGATTGATAAAATTGATTGTTTCAATGAGTTAGATAGTTAAAAGCTATTCAAACTAAACTCGCTCTTTCAGAGCGCATACTGATTTTGCAGCATCAAGTACGGGCGATAAATTAAGAGTATAACGATCAAAGAAGAGAAAAAGATTTTACTGACGCGTTAGAAACTTATAATTAATTGCGGGGTTTCATTCCGCTGTTCTCTCCACCAACATTATTCCGTCTGCAAAAGAAGCTAGTTTTATTTTTGAAGAACAGCATTGATTTAAACTAACCATGTGATTTTTGATTAATGTTTCAAAATCACTGATTGTTGTCATTTTATTAATTTTAAGAATCTCTACTATTTTTTTATCTTTATTATAAGCAAGTGAATACTGCTGACCATTGCTATCAATTATTTCATCACCAGTCGTATATGGATGACTATTTAGATCAGGGTCGCCAAACCATTCCTGTTCATTACAAATATACGTCAACTCATCTTCACCGACATACTTGATTACGACTGGCCATTTAACCATATTAACTATCTCAATAATTTCATGCTGTGTAATTTAAAATGCATATATTAAATCATCTTCTTAAATCTATGATTTAATTTTTAAAACAGATACATAAGCAATAATATAAATAGCGCCCCGAGTAACATAGATTTACCCAGACTTAGACGAAAATGTTTTTTATGGGCAAGATTTCTCAGAACCTGCTCATCGTCCATATTGGCACAATGATGACACACAGTTTGCTTTTTGGGATAATAAAAGCCACATCTGGAACAAGTTTGTAAACTTGCTCGGTGTTTCATTTTTTCATTCAGGTCTTTGATGTGATACCACATTCATTCATACCATTAGTAAAATTAAAATACCATTACCGCCTTACCTGAGCATTTTACGGCAATTCATTGTATGTTTTGAAGTAGTGAATATGTTATGAGCCCTGAAGTGATACCGGCTTATCAGGGTGATTAAATCGACTTGAGCTTATTTTACAACTCTAAGTGAAGGCCTTGGCCTACCATCATCTGGGCCTGAGTCGTCTGGTGAGCCTGGTGTTTCTGGCTCTTCATTAAACATCATTCCCTGACCATTTTCTCTGGCATAGATTGCTAGTACCGCATTGGTTGGCACAAACAAATTGACGGACTGGCCACTAAAGCGGGCACTGAAGGTAATGACATCATCCGCAAGTGTGAGACCCTGCACTGCCATGGGTGCGATATTCAGGACTATTTTATTGTCCTGAATATGCTGCGGGGGAACATCTACGCCCTCGACGAGCGCATCTACCAGGATGTAGGGTGTCACACCATTATCTACAATCCATTGATATAACGCTCTGATTAAATATGGGCGGCTGGATGTCATTTTAATAATTAACGCGATCTTAATTTAAGCAAATATTACCCAATTATAGACGCATTTCCCTTTCAGTTTCTGTCAGGCTCAGCTTAAATGCTTCACGATTAAAGATTCGCTGCGCATAGTCTGATACGTCTTTTGCCTCATCCGGTAATTCGATACCTAATACTGGCAAACGCCATAATATAGGAGCAATAGTTGCATCAACCAGACTGTATTCTTCACTTAAGAAGAAAGGCAGTACTGCAAACAATTCATTTGATGAAACAATACTTTCACGTAACATTTTACGTGCTTTTGCTGCTGTTTTTTCGCCTTTATGCAAAATATCATGCATTAGCGGATACCAGTCTTTTTCAACACGGTGCAGCGCTAAACGTGTTTTTGCACGCGAAACCGGATCAACTGGCATTAATGGTGGATGAGGAAAGCGTTCATCTAAATATTCAATAATTACACGTGAGTCATAAAGCACAAGATCACGATCAATTAATGTAGGAACGGTATTGTATGGATTTAATTCAGACAAATCTTCCGGTGGTGTTTCTACATCTACTTCAATCGCTTCAAAAGTAATATCTTTTTCAGCCAGCACAATGCGCGCAAGATGACAAAATGGGCACGAAGGCGAAGTAAACAGGTTCATCACTGAACGACGGTTGGCGAGTGTATTAGACGCCATAATTTTAAACCTCAAAAATTTCAATAGTCAGAAAGACAGAAGTCGCAAGCCCTCGTCAAACTGAAGCAGCATAGCTGCCCCGCTTTTGACGAATGACTAACGACTAATGACTAATGACACTTTTTAGTGAACGTCTTTCCAGTATTCTTTCTTCAGCAAATAAGCAATAATTGCGAAGATAAATAAGAATACAATCACCTTGATGCCAAGGCTCTTACGTTCAAGCTGCATTGGCTCACCCATGTAAACCATGAAGTTAACCAGATCACCAACGAACTTGTCATACTCTTCAGCATTCATAGAGCCGGCCTGAACCATTTCCATTTTCTCGTAGATATGCTTGTCGTTGTCATCTTCACCCTTCTCTGTACGGAAAACAGCTTTTTGTAAGCCCTGCATTTCCCACAGTACGTGAGGCATACCAACGTCTTTAAATACCATGTTGTTCATGCCACTTGGGCGTGAATCATCCATGTAGAAAGTACGCAGGTAGGTGTATAACCAGTCAGCACCACGTGCACGAGCAATAACCGTCAGGCCTGGAATTTTAGTTCCAAAGGCAACGCTTGCGTAGTCATTGTTCATAGCCACTTTCATTAACTCACCCACTTTGGTTTTTTCGCCATCGGCGCCACGGGTAGAGATTAATTTTTCGCTAACTTCAACATCAGTCCAGCCAAGGTCTTTGCCTATGCGGTTATAACGCATGTAGTCAGCAGCGTGACAACTTAAGCAGTAATTTGCAAAAGTTTCAGCGCCTGCTTTTAAAGACTCTTTGTTTTCCAGATCAACGGGGGCCTTATCTAGCGGAAAACCACCGCCAGCCGCCATTACCGAACCAGATAAAACAAAAAGAATTACACTTAAAAATTTCTTCATTTCGTAATCCTCTCTGGAACAGGCTTAGTTTTTTCATTCTTAGATGTGAAGTACAGAGCAACAAAGAAGCCAAAGTAAATAACACTAAATATCTGAGACATCAGCGTTAAAATTTGTGTTGCAGGCTGCATGCCTAACCAGCCCAGTGCAATGAATGAAACAACAAACAACACTAGAAGTACTTTAAAGCTTGTACCACGGTAGCGAATTGATTTCACTTTACACTGATCGATCCATGGAAGCAGGAATAACACAACAATTGCCGCGCCCATTGCGATAACACCCATTAGCTTGTCTGGAACCGCACGCAAAATCGCGTAAAACGGAGTGAAGTACCAAACCGGAGCAATATGCTCAGGGGTTTTCAAAGGATCTGAAGGAATAAAGTTTGCATGCTCTAGCAGATATCCGCCGCCTTCTGGGGCGAAGAACAATACCAGACTAAAGAACATCAGGAACACAATCACACCTACAATATCTTTAACAGAGTAGTAAGGGTGGAATGGGATGCCATCTAATGGAATACCATTTTCGTCTTTGTTCTTCTTGATTTCGATACCTTCAGGGTTGTTAGAACCCACTTCATGCAGCGCAATGATGTGTGCAACAACCAGGCCTAACAGTACGATAGGTAGTGCGATTACGTGTAATGCAAAGAAGCGATTAAGTGTCGCATCAGAGATGACAAAATCCCCTCGAATCCACAGCGTTAGTGGCTCACCAATAATCGGTAAAGCACCAAACAGTGAAATAATTACCTGTGCACCCCAGAATGACATCTGACCCCAGGGTAGCAGGTAACCCATAAAGGCTTCTGCCATCAGCGCAAGGTAGATAAACATCCCGAACAGCCACACTAATTCACGAGGTTTTTTAAATGAGCCGTACATTAATCCACGGAACATGTGCAGGTAAACCACCACGAAGAAGGCCGTTGCACCCGTAGAGTGGATGTAACGAATCAACCAGCCGTAAGGCACGTCACGCATGATGTATTCCACCGATGCGAAAGCTAATGCGCCGTCTGGCTTGTAGTGCATTGTTAAGAAGATGCCGGATACAATCTGGATAACCAGAACCAGCAATGCTAGTGAACCAAAGAAGTACCAGAAGTTGAAGTTCTTTGGTGCATAGTATTCAGCTAAATGCTCGTTCCACATTTTTGTGGCAGGGAAACGATCATCAACCCAGGTCATTAAACTTTTAAACATTATGCAGCTCCTCCGGCAGGACCGTCTTCACCGACAAGAATAGTGCGTTCGCTCTTATAGAAGTGAGGAGGTATTTCCAGATTTAATGGTGCAGGGACACCACTGTATACACGACCCGCAAGGTCAAATTTAGAGCCGTGACATGGGCAGAAAAAACCGCCTTTCCAGTCAGCGCCACCTAAATCTGCCGCACCCATTTCAGGGCGGTAGGTTGGTGAGCAACCCAGGTGAGTACAGATACCTACCATAACCACAATATTTGGCTTGATAGAGCGAGTATCATTACGCGCATACTCTGGCTGCTGATCATTCTCAGAAGCGGGATCTCGTAACCCATCATTCAGAGTTGGCAGATCTTTCAGATTCTGCTCGGTACGCTTGATAAGCCATACTGGCTTACCACGCCATTCAACTGTCAGCAATTGACCTTCTTGTAACTTACTGATATCCACTTCTACAGGCGCACCTGCAGTTTTGGCGCGCTCACTAGGAGCCCAGGAAGACAGGAAGGGTACAGCAACAAAACCAGCTCCAACAGCACCAACCGCAGCGGTTGTGTTTGTCAGAAAACGGCGTTTATTCTGATCTACGCCTTCTGTAGCCATGAGTACCTCTCTTAGACTATTATTAATTAAAATCGTGTTTCCGACACATCCATCTTAGCTTAAGCATTTAACTGCTTAACCCATTGATTTCATCCAGAAAACAGTATTTGATTTATCACCCCAAACCTAGTTTGGATACATGAAAAATTGCCGCAGTATGATACTGCATTTCACTATTTTATAAAAGGGTTAAATAAGTTTTTACTTATTTATCAATTAGTTAGTATATATTTTATGCAAATAGGGCTACACAGGGTTATGAATATCCACAAATTCTGCCGTCACACCAAACTCTTTCGACAAATGTTCCGCCAGGGCCTGAACACCATACGACTCTGTGGCATGGTGGCCAGCGGCAAAATAATGAATATCCAGCTCCTTTGCCAGATGAAAGCTCTGCTCTGAAACCTCGCCACTGATAAAAGCATCCAGACCCATTTTTGCCGCATCTTCTATATAGTGTTGTGCACCACCGGTACACCAGCCAATCGTTTTAATCGGTTTATTAGATGAGGCCGCCAGATGCATAGGTTTTCGATTGAGTTTATTTTCTATGTGCCGGCCAAGCTCACCGGCACTCACCGACTCTTTTAGCTCACCGTCCCATAACAAGCCCTTAGCGGGCCCCTGCTCTACACAACCATTAACATCAATCTCAAGACGCTGAGCAAGGGTAATATTATTGCCCAGTTGCGCATGAGCATCTAACGGCAAGTGATACGCTAATAAGCTAATCCCATTTTCCAGCAAACGCTGTATGCGCTTACGTTTAATTCCGGTAATCGTTTCTTCTTCGTTTTTCCAGAAATAACCATGGTGTACCAGCAAAGCATCCGCCTGCTTCTCAATCGCCGCTTCTATCAGGTCCATACAGGCTGTTACGCCGCAAATAATAGAATTAACTTCACTGCGCCCTTCTACCTGCAGGCCATTTGGGCAATAATCTCTGAACTCCTGTACTCGTAACAGGTCATTACAGTGCTCTACAATTGAATTGAGTTGTGCCATTGACTCTCCAGTATAATTGCCGACTATTACACTTATAGTGATATGTTTTTTATATAACTATTTTTATTAAACCAGATTCATACAAATAATATTAAACAAAATATGAACACTTCGTATTCTACACGTTTTCTTTTCAGCTGGGCTTTAATCGGCTTATTCTTAGGCGCTTTACTGATTCTAATTTCTACTGGTTACATCGGTTCTCTTTCTAGCAGTCATAAAGCCAAACCCGATAGTTATGCCAGTGCTGTAAGTAAAGCCGCGATATCAGTGGTTAGCATCAGGGCATTTCATCTGGTTAAAAAAACCAGCAACTTACCAAAAGCTGCCGATCAACAAAATAAAACTCCCGAATTTAAAATCAGGCCTAACAAAGGCTCAGGCGTTATTATTAACACCTCGGGATACATCGTCACTAACCACCATGTAGTTGCCGGAGCACAAAGCATAGAAGTCACACTTAATGACGGTAGAAAATTTGCCGCTCAAATTCTGGGCCTCGATCCTGACACCGACCTTGCGGTTATCACCATAAAACTCAACAACCTGCCCGCACTTTCTATTGCAGATAGCAATAACATTCACGTTGGCGATATAGTATTAGCCATAGGCAACCCGTTTGGCATTGGGCAAACTGTGACCCAGGGCATTATTAGCGCAACCGGCCGTGACCGTGTTGGCCTTAATACCTATGAAAACTTTATTCAAACAGATGCGGCGATTAACCCGGGTAACTCAGGCGGTGCGCTGATAAACACCCGAGGTGAAATCCTTGGTATTAATTCAGCAATTTATAGCCAGTCAGGAAACTACCTGGGAATTAGTTTTGCCATCCCCATTAATCTGGTACTGGATGTGGTCAAACAGATTATTGAAAACGGTGAGGTTATTCGTGGCTGGTTAGGCGTTGAAGGTGTAGACCTTTCACAACAAATGCTACAAAGAATTGGACTGTTAAATATTCAGGGCGTATTAATTACCGACGTTTTTGATCATGGCCCAGCTGAAATGGCAGGCATAAGAGTTGGTGACATTATCACTCATATTAATAAAAATGTAATTCGTGATACCCGTGATGTATTAAATGCCGTGGCCAGCGGTCGCCCAGGCGACAAGATTTCGATCAGTGGTATACGGGAAAGACAGAGTTTTGTAACTGAAGCGACACTGGATAAGCGACCACAGGAATAGCGCCGTTTATTAATAAGATCTAATAAAAAAGAAACCGCGAATGAACGCAATAAAAGACAGAGCGTGATTTCAATTAATTATTTCGCTAGTTACAGAAATCACAAGCTATTTATTAGCAATTGAAACACCAAACCAGCATACCCTATTATTGCGTTTTTAGCGTTTATTTGCGTTGTTCGCGTTTTCTTTTGACTTTAAAAAATCAAACAGAGTTAGATATAGCCGCCATCAAAGCCTGGTTTTCTTCAGGTGCACCGACAGTAACCCTCAAACATTGAGTTAATGCGCCACCGGCTGGATGCATATTTTTTATTAACACCCCCAGTTTTTTCAGCGCTTCAAAAATCTCTGACGCATCACCCTCTATCACACGCATTAAAATAAAATTAGCTCGACTTGGAAAAACATCAAACTGTGAATATGAATTCAATTCATTAAACAACCATTCACGTTGTTCACGAATAATCGTCGCCTGACTCTCAAAAACATCGGCGTGTTTTAATGCAAACTCAGCAGTGACCTGTGTGAGTATATTGATATTATAAGGCAATCTAACTTTATCAATTTCAGATAACCATTTTTCTGGCCCTGCCAATAAACCTAAACGCAGGCCCGCAAGGCCCATTTTAGAAACCGTGCGCATGACCAGTAAATTATCAAACTCACCTAAGCGCGGCATAAAGCTGGTGCAGGCAAATGGATGATAGGCTTCATCAACAATCACCAGACCTTCTGCTGTATTTAAGATTTCAACAATTTCATCTTCAGCAAATAAATTACCCGTCGGGTTATTCGGATAAGCTAAAAATATTAACGCAGGCTGGTGAGTTTTAATCGCCTCAAGCATTGCTGGCATATCCAGTGAGAAATCATCCTGCAATGGCACACCCACATAATCCATAGAGGCGAAGGTTGCTATCATGCTATACATAACAAAACCGGGAGCCGGTGCCAGTACCTTTCTACCTGGCTGGCTTACTGCCATAGCCAGCATTTGAATTAATTCGTCAGACCCATTACCCAGCACTATTGAATTTTCACCAGGCACCCCCATATAAGACTTAAGCATTGCTGTGAGCTTTTGCGCGGACGGGTCTGGGTAACGGTTTATTTCAGCATGCCTGACCAACTCTAACCACTCATCCATCAATGCCTCTGGCATATGATAAGGGTTTTCCATTGCATCCAGTTTAATCATATCCCCTGGATCAGCGACATGGTAAGCATTAATCGCCTGTATTTCTTTTCGAATTAAGTCCGACATTCCAATAGTTCTTGTTTGATTATGAGACTGCATAATAGCAGATTTTTTATTTGTTTTGTTTCTTAAAACACAAAAAACATTGACGCAGAGGCGCAAAGACACAGAGAAAACCAGATTTATTTAAACCCTGAAAACTCTTACATATCTGACTCTTACAAAAAAATTAAAAATTAATTTAATTTTTTTACTTGAAAAATTTTTTGCTATCCCTATCTATTATTCAAGATAGTTACTTAACGAATTTTAATTTATTCTGGAGATACAAAATGAGCCTGACACATTACAACCCCTGGAGCATATTCGACCAACTTCAAAATGAAATGAGCCACTCTCATGCGCTTAAAAACAGAGCTGATGATAACGGCAATGTTGTGACTAGCGACTGGGCTCCTGCAGTCGATATTAAAGAAGAAGACAATCAGTTTCTATTGATTGCTGACATTCCTGGTGTAGACCCAAAAGAAATTGATATCCATATGGAAAATGGTTTATTAACCATTAAGGGCGAAAGAAACTCTGAATTAAAAACCGAACACGAAGGTTTTAAACGCATTGAAAGAAAACACGGTGTTTTCTACAGACGTTTCAATATGCCAGAAGGCGTAAACCCTGAAGCGATTGAAGCTAAAAGCGACAATGGTGTTTTAACGGTAATCATTCCAAAACAGGAAGCGGTTAAACCACGTAAGATAAGTGTTAACTAAAAAGACTTACCGCTAATTAACGCGAAAGACGCAAATGTGTTTTGGGTTTATGCGCCTGCGGCGCACAAACCCAATTGATACTTTTGATTTTATTTGCGTGTATTCGCATTTATTTGCGGTAAACCGCTTTTAGCTTTTTCAAACCGCTTCGGTTTTGATTTTATTACAGCGCTTACACTTATAGACAGTTATCAGCCGTCCCTGCTTAGTATCAAATTGTTTTTCCTGATCCACCACCCACTTATGAAAGCCGCGCCTGCATAAAGTATTACCTTTATGTTTCTCGGAGGGTTTTACTTTTTTGAATTGAACTACGTCACCCAAAGCTTCTACTCTCTAAATTTCAAATGAACGCCAGATTGACATGATCGGGGACAGACCTCCGCTGTTTGAGCTCTGTCCCCTGTATTAATACCACCAAGAGCATTAGAACCCGTTATAACGACTTCGAATAATTCTCGTGGTATCACAAACAGGGGTCAGAGCTAAAGATCTGACCCCGAGCAAATTACGCCATAACATGACGCAAAAAAACCTTAGTCTTTTATTCGATATTCAGCCGAGCGCGCATGCGCGGTTAAGCCTTCGCCATGCGCCAATGTTGACGCAACTTTACCAAGCACTGATGCACCTTCAGCAGAGCAATCAATCAGGCTCGAACGTTTCTGAAAATCATACACGCCTAATGGCGATGAAAAACGCGCGGTGCGTGATGTGGGTAACACGTGGTTAGGGCCTGCACAGTAATCGCCTAAGGCCTCAGCTGTATATCGTCCCATAAAGATTGCACCGGCATGACGAATTTTCTTTGCCCATTCCTGTGGGTCATCGATTGATAACTCCAGGTGTTCTGGTGCAATATAATTGGCAACTTCAATGGCTTCATCCATATCCGCCACTTCTATTAATACACCGCGATCCGCTAGTGATTTTTGAATAATTTCGGCGCGGGGCATTTCTTTTATGAGTTTTTCAATACTGGCTTTTACCTTCTCGATATAAGCCGCATCTGGGCAAACTAAAATAGACTGCGCATCTTCATCATGTTCGGCCTGCGAAAACAAATCCATAGCGATCCAGTCTGGATCGGTTTTACCATCACATACCACACAAATTTCAGATGGACCGGCAATCATATCTATACCCGCCGCACCAAAGACCATACGTTTTGCTGTGGCGACAAAGATGTTTCCCGGGCCTACAATTTTATCAACCTTAGGTACGGTCTGTGTACCATATGCCAGGGCAGCTACCGCTTGCGCTCCACCGATGGCAAATACACGGTCCACACCGGCAATGGCAGCAGCGGATAAAACTAAATCATTAATTTCACCGTCTGGAGTCGGTACGACCATAATTAATTCTGGCACGCCTGCTACTTTTGCCGGTATTGCATTCATTAACACAGAAGATGGATAAGCCGCTTTTCCACCGGGCACATATAAACCTGCACGATCCATGGCTGTCACTTGCTGGCCTAGCAAAGTGCCGTCAGCTTCTGTATAAGACCATGATTCCATTTTCTGGTGTTCTGCATAAGCTCGCACACGTTCGGCGGCTTTTTCTAATGCTTCACGTTGCTCTGGCGTAATGTTAATTAACGAATCTTCTAGCTGTTCACTGGAAATTTCCAGCTCAGAAAACTCACTCACATCCAGGCGATCAAATTTATTGGTGTACTCTATTACTGCAGCATCACCACGTTTTTTAACATCTTTTAAGATATTATTTACCGTGTTGAAAACCTGCTCATCAGAAACTGACTCCCATGCCAGCGTCTCATCTAGCTGCTGCCAGAAATCTGCCTGGCCTGCTTTAAGCTGGGTGATATTAATCATGCCTTAACTGCCTGCTGCATCTGTTCAACCATTTTCTGAATTCGATCGTGTTTCATTTTTAATGAGGCTTTATTCACCACTAATCGAGAGCTGATATCAGCGATAAAATCCATGGGTTTTAAACCATTGGCTTTGAGTGTGTTGCCTGTGTCTACTACATCAACAATCAAATCTGACAAACCAACAATCGGACCTAACTCCATTGAGCCATAAAGTTTTATCACTTCTACCTGCTTACCCTGTTCGGCAAAATACTGACGCGCTACATTCACAAACTTGGTAGCAACGCGTAAACGACCGTCATGGGGCACAAAATCCACCAAACCTGCGGTCATTAATTTACACTTGGCAATATTTAAATCCACCAGCTCATACAGACCGTCACCACCGTGCTCCATTAATACGTCTTTACCTGCGACGCCTAAATCAGCAGCACCATACTGCACATAGGTTGGCACATCTGTGGCACGAATAATCACCAGCTTTACGTCATCCTGATTGGTATCAAGAATGAGTTTACGGCTTTTTTCCGGATCATCTAGTGGTGTAATACCCGCCGCTTCTAATAGTGGCAGTGTTTCTTTGAATATACGGCCTTTAGATAAGGCGATTGTGATGTTGTCGCTCATTATAAAATACGTCTTTAGTCGTTAGTCATTCGTCGTTCGTCTTAAAATCTTTTGCCTTTCGCTTTTGACGAACGACTAACGACGAACGACGCTCTTTTACTCAGGAACTCGGCGAATAGTCGCGCCAAGATATGCCAGTTTCTCTTCAATCAATTCATAACCACGGTCTATATGGTAAATACGGCGGACTTCGGTTTCACCTTCTGCAACCAGACCCGCCAGTATTAAACTGGCGGATGCACGTAAATCAGTAGCCATGATCGGTGCGCCATAGAGTGTATCAACACCACGAACTATTGCCGTGTTACCTTCTACTTCAATATTGGCACCCATACGTTGCAACTCCTGCACGTGCATAAAACGGTTTTCGAAAACCGTTTCAACAATAGTGCCGGTGCCTTCAGCAACGACATTTAATGCAGTGAATTGTGCCTGCATATCCGTTGGAAAAGCAGGGTAAGGTGCGGTGCGCACACTGACCGCCTTAGGCCGCTTACCTTGCATATCTAACTCGATCCAGTTTTCACCACAGGTGATTTTTGCGCCTGAATCACGCAGCTTATCAAGCACCGCATCTAATAGCGTTGGATCGGTATCTTTAACTTTAACCTTACCACCCGTTATTGCAGCGGCAACCAGAAATGTACCCGTCTCGATTCTATCTGGTACTACTTTATATTCTGTGCCCTGTAGTTTCTCGACACCTTCGATTGTCATGGTATCGGTGCCAATACCAGAAATTTTAGCGCCCATCTTATTCAGGTAGAGCGCCAGATCAACCACTTCAGGCTCACGTGCCGAGTTTTCTAAAATTGTGGTTCCATCAGCCAGCACCGCTGCCATCATCAGGTTCTCGGTGCCTGTCACAGTGACCATGTCCATCACAATGCGCGCACCTTTGAGGCGTTTGGCTTTGGCTATTATGTAACCATTTTTCACTTCAATATCAGCGCCCATTTCCTGCAGGCCTTTGATATGAATATTTACCGGGCGCGAACCAATGGCACAACCACCCGGTAAAGAAACCTCGGCGTACCCATATCGTGCAACCAGAGGCCCCAGCACTAAAATAGATGAACGCATGGTACGAACTAAATCGTATGGCGCTACCTGAGTTGACAGGGTTGAAGCATCAACCTCAATGCTCATGGTCTCATCAACCGTTACCGTTACACCCATGCTACCCAGGAGTGCCATTGTGGTAGTCACATCATGTAGATGAGGAACATTCTTTACCACAGATTTACCTTCTGCCAATAAAGTAGCAGCCAGTATCGGTAAAACAGCATTTTTTGCACCGGAGATTCGAACTTCTCCGTTAAGGGTGACTCCACCCTGAATTAACAGCTTATTCATTCAATATTCTAGTTTTAAAGCTCAGGCATATGCCGAGGTTAAGGGGATTTTCGGGTAGCGCTAACTCGTTTTACTACTCGAAATGACACAAATTTAATGTTCCATGCCTGATATCTCTCAAAGAGCACATGGACAAATCACCCCAATGGCAACTCCTGGTCGATTCCGTAAGCACGGGCAATCGCCAGTAATTGTTCAGGGGCGCTATGATACTTGATTTGTAGACCTTTTTGCTGGGACATTTTCATCCATTCGATCAAAAGCGCCAAAGAAGCACTATTAAATCGACTAATATTCGATAAATCGACATCAATTTGCCCATTTTCAGCAGGGATTGCCTGGAAATCGATTCCTGTTTTGTTCAGCAATTGAGCAACTGTATCAAAATTTAGCTGCCCTATAAGTTTTATCTGCCCTTTATTTTGCTCTATTTTAAACATATTCAGGCTTTTTCTTGTTTGTCGTCTGTTTTACCCGCATTTTTAGCCAGTAATTTTTCGATCAGGCCTTCAATACCTACCCGGTTAATATCAGATGCAAAGCTGTTTCGATAGTTGGTCACCAGGCTGATGCCATCGATTTTAATATCATAAACTTTCCAGATATCGTTTTTAATACGCAAACTGTAATTGATGGGGATCGCAGGACCACCATTGCTCTGATTAATCTCAGTTTTAACGGTGACAGTTCGTTTACCTTCAGCGGGTGGACGGTAAGGCAGAAATTTAATTTCCTCACCCGCATATTCGGTTAGCGACTTACTATAGGTACGAATTAGCATGGTTTTGAAGGCCGCTATAAAACGAGTCTGCTGATCTGCATTAGCCTTACGCCAGTTTTTACCCAGAGACAGCTTGCTCATCGCGCGAAAATCCAGATGCGGCAAAATAATGTCATTCACCAGCAGATATATTTCATCCGGCTTCTCTTTATATTTTTCTTTATTTTTTTCAAGCGCACTGAGCACCTTCTCAGAAGTGTCTTTTATCAACTGATCAGGGCCAATACTCGCAGCAACACTCGCCGAGCTAAATACAAAAAATAACAAAACAGACAATTGCTTAATCAGCTTATTCATAAATTTTTCCTTCTCTAAAATAAATAATACGTCTTTTTTATCTTTCGCTTTTGACGAACGACTAACGACGAAAGACTAATGAGGAGCCCTATTCTTCCTGTGCCTTGGAATACAACAACTGCCCAATAATCTGCTCAAGCACCAGGGCAGACTGGGTTAGTTCAATTTCCCCACCCTGAGCCAGAAACTCTTCATCCCCACCTGGCTCTAGTCCCACAAACTGCTCACCTAACAACCCTGCTGTCAGAATACTCGCTGAGGTATCCAGCGGAAACTGGTAGCCATCTTCAATCGACATTGTAACAACGGCGGTAAACTGCTCATTGTTATAGCTAATGTCCGCCACCTTACCAACTCGAACACCTCCCGCACTTACCGGGGAACGAACCTTTAATCCCCCAATATTTTCAAATTCGGCACGAATTTCATAAACATCATCGTCACTACCATAACTTGCCAGATTGCTTACCTTTAAAGACAGCATCACCATGGCCAAAACCGCCATAACAATAAACAGGCCAACGAGTATTTCTATATTTCTAGTATTCATTGCTTATTTCCTAAGCTTATTTCTTAATTAAACACACCCTACACATTAAACATCAGGGCAGTGAGTATGAAGTCCAGCCCCAGTATTGCAAGAGAACCGTGCACCACCGTGCGAGTTGTTGCCTGGCCAAGGCCTTCAGACGTTGGCACACAATCATAACCTTCAAACACCGCGATCCAGACCACCACAAAGCCAAACACCAGACTCTTGATAAGGCCGTTGATCAGATCTTCATGAAAATCCACCTTAGCCTGCATTTGAGACCAGTAAACCCCTTCATAGATACCAAGCATTTCTGTGGCGACAAAAAAACCACCCAGAATAGCCACTGCCATAAATATGAGCGTGAGTAGCGGTACTGAAATAATCCCCGCCAGAAACCTCGGTGCAATCACATATTTCATTGGATTCACCGCCATCATTTCCATTCCAGATAACTGCTCTGTACTTTTCATTAAACCGATCTCTGCAGTTAATGCGGAACCCGCTCGCCCCGCAAACAGTAAACCGGTAAACACCGGCCCCAGCTCACGTAATATACTTAATGAAACCATCAGGCTTATGGACTCTTCAGCGCCAAAGTCCACCAGAACAATATACGACTGTAAGGCGAGTACCATGCCAATAAAAATACCTGCTACCAGTATAATCAACAAAGTCTGAACGCCAACTGAATATAACTGGCGAATTAGTAATTGAGGTTTTCCCAGGATATAAGGCAGGCTCAACAGGGTCTGAAGCAGAAACATGCCCCCCTTGCCTATTCGACTAAAGCGGCTGAGGGTGTTATGACCGATTTTCTGTAACCAGTTTGAGATCATTTTTCAGCTCCCTGTTGCGCCAGGCCAGTCAGGTCGTCCATTAAAGAGTCTGAAGAAAAATGAAACGGCACCGGGCCATCTGCCAGCCCGCGCATAAATTGCTGAACCCAGTCTGAATCTGAGTTCTCGATTTTTTCAGGTGTACCGTGCTGCACCACCTTACCCGCGGATATCACGTAGATATAATCAGAAATGCTCGCGGTTTCATTAACATCATGTGAAACCACCACCGATGTCATGCCTAAGGCTTTATTCAGATCATAAATCAGTTTAACCAGTACACCCATCGATATTGGGTCCTGACCGGTAAACGGCTCATCATACATAATCATTTCCGGGTCAAGCGCAATAGCCCTTGCCAATGCCACACGTCGAGCCATGCCACCAGACAGTTCAGTAGTCATCAGATCTCGCGCACCGCGCAAACCTACCACATTCAGCTTAAGCAAGACCAGATGATGAATGGCGGATGCCGGTAGAGAGGTATGTTCGCGCAATGGGAAAGCCACATTATCGTAAACACTTAAATCGGTTAACAGTGCGCCGCTTTGAAATAACATTCCCATGGTGCGTTGACGTAGTTCATACAAGGCGGGCTGAGACAATTGATGCACATTCTCGCCATCCACATGAATGCTACCAGCATCAGGTTTTAGCTGGCCGCCAATGAGTTTCAGCAGAGTGGTTTTGCCGGTGCCACTGGGCCCCATAATCGCGGTGACTTTACCCCGTTCAATATCCATATCGATATTATCGAAGATCTTGCGATTTCCCCGTGAAAAACTTAAGCCACGGATTTTAACCAGTATATCGGGTGAATCAGTAGAGATAATCTTATTCCTTTTGTACCAGTGTAAACGCTCAACACACCTGAAATTACAGATGATTTAATTTCACGTACTATATACAAGTCTGTTTCACTAGCAAAGACCATGTTCGGTGTTTATGATAACAATCACACTTGTAAACCAGACAAAACTTATGACAGGACAAAGCCACTATAAATTCAATAATTCAAGTAACGACTTAAACTCATTGAGCTCTTTATATGACAAGGTTTGATCGTTTAAAAAAACTGCGCGTAAGCCTGATGCGTTATCTTGCAGCCATTCAGACCAGGCACGCAGGTTTTTACTTTGCACATTAATCACCGCCACAGCCGGATTTTTATGAATCTGTATATCACCCGAAAAACCACTCGATAAGTCAACAAACCCCGCAAATTGTGGGCTCAGTAGTTGCCTGACTTCAGCGGTTTTTTTTTCTATATCAGCTACTGCCCCCGCTTCTCTTTGCAGATAAAACCGAAAGCTCTCATGCACCTCATCACACCAGTGTTCAATACCAGCCCCCTGTGATTGCCAGATCCGCGCTGGAACCAGCACTGCAGAGAATTCATTGGCGTAATAACTTAATCGCCAGTCTTCGGGCAAATCTTCCGGGTAAAAATCACCGGACCAATGCAACCGCTGCCAGTCACAAGATCCCACCTGAATTGAACTCTGCGTGGATGCGGACTCTTGTTGTGATGAATTATCGTGTATCATTGCGCTCTTTATTTTTAAACTCGTATTATTTGCCTCTATGTTACTTGATTCTGTCTTATTTAGTTCTATCGCCATACTCGCCGGTTTTGCCCTGCTGATATGGAGTGCCGATCTATTTGTTTCCGGCGCATCGGCCACAGCTCGTAACCTGGGAGTTTCGCCTTTAGTTATTGGCCTGACAATTGTCGGCTTTGGCACCTCTGCACCTGAAATTCTGGTGGCATCTATTGCCTCTTACGGTGGCAACCCGGGGCTTGCGGTGGGTAATGCCATAGGCTCAAATATTACCAATATCGCACTGGTACTGGGCGCAACCGCAGTTGTAGTGCCCTTAAGTGTGCATTCAAGCATTCTTAAACGTGAATACCCTTTATTATTTATTGCCACCGCTTTAGCAATCGCTCTGGTTGTTTTTGACAATCACCTGGGAAGAATTGACGCTATTTTAATGGTGGTACTATTATTTGGCCTGATGACCTGGATTGTTCTGCAAGCACTCAAGCAGCGAAATTGCAATAACGAGACGGACTGCGAAATTGACTCTCTAAGCAGTGAATATGAGCAGGAAATCCCCATGGATATGCCCATGGGCAAAGCACAATTGTTATTATTCTCCGGTATTGCTCTACTACTGATGAGTTCAAAACTTCTGGTCTGGGGTGCAATTAATATCGCCACCGCCTTTGGTGTGAGTGACCTGATAATAGGACTTACCATTGTGGCCATTGGTACCAGCCTGCCGGAGCTGGCCGCCTCTATAATGAGTGCACGTAAAGGTGAGCACGATATTGCTCTGGGTAATGTGATTGGCTCAAATATGTTTAATACACTGGGTGTATTAGGTGTAACAGGGCTAATACAACCCTCACTACTAACCGAAGGTGTATTAACCCGCGATTTGCCAATAATGGCCGGTTTAACGATTATTATGTTTATTATGGCCTTTGGACGGCGTGGTGCAGGCCAGATAACCCGTACTGAGGGCGCAATATTACTCTCAATATTTGCCGCCTACCAAGTAATCCTATATTTTAGTGCCATACATTAAATACGAAGTGAATAAGTCGTGAATCAGACAATACCCCAGAACAAGATCAACCCTCAGCAACTAAAACAGCTTGGTCTTGCTGTTATTGAAACTGAGCTATCCGCCATTAAGGCATTAAAATCACGCATCGATGAAAGTTTTATTAAAGCCTGTGAGTTAATGCTGGGCTGCGAAGGCCGTGTGGTAGTGACGGGCATGGGAAAATCAGGGCATATCGGCAATAAAATTGCGGCAACCCTGGCCAGCACCGGCACCCCGGCCTTCTTTGTTCACCCGGGTGAGGCCAGCCACGGGGATCTGGGAATGATAACCCCAAAGGATGTGGTGATTGCTCTATCCAACTCGGGCGAAACCGGCGAAATACTCACCATCATTCCGATTTTAAAACGTCTTTGTGTTCCCATGATCAGCATCACCGGAAAACCCAACTCAACTCTGGCAACTGAGGCCGATGTCAACCTGCAGGCCCAGGTTGAAAAAGAAGCCTGCCCACTGGGTCTGGCGCCAACCTCAAGCACAACGGTAGCACTGGTGCTCGGCGATGCACTGGCAGTTGCCCTGCTTGATGCCCGTGGATTTACCGAAGAAGATTTTGCTTTGTCTCACCCCGGCGGTAGCCTGGGGCGACGCTTATTACTGCATGTAAAAGACATTATGCACACAGGGGAAGCCATTCCTGTGGTTAATGAGGATGCCAGCCTGCGAGATGCCTTACTGGAGATAACCCAGAAAGGCCTGGGCATGACCGCGATTGTTAATCAGCAACACCAGGTTATAGGCATCTATACCGATGGTGATTTGCGTCGTACTCTCGATAAAAATATTGACGTGCATACGGCAGGCATTAAAGAGGCCATGACAGCTAACTGCAAAACCATTCATGAACATATTCTAGCTGCAGAAGTCTTAACACAAATGCAGCAAAATAAAATTAATGCCATGCTGGTGGTTGATGATAACAACACACTTATTGGTGCCTTAAACATGCATGACTTATTACGTGCAGGTGTGGTTTAACCTGAGCGTCGAAGGCCTTTGATTATTACAGGATTTTAGCAATGCAAGACATACTGGAAAAAGCGAAAAAAATTAAACTGGTCATTTTTGATATCGACGGTGTTTTAACCACTGGCGCATTATTTATCGGTGATGATGGGCAGGAGTATAAAGCCTTTCATTCTAAAGATGGCCACGGCTTACGCATGCTGCAGGATGCGGGTGTTGAAGTTGCTATACTCACCGGACGCAAATCTAATGTGGTTGCCCACCGCGCAAAGGATTTAGGCATTACCCGTGTCTATCAGGGCAAACGCGAGAAACTACCGGCCTATGAAGAGCTGGTAAAAGAAACCGGCCTAAGTCATGAACAAATTGCCTATGTGGGTGATGATGTAGTGGATTTACCGGTAATGACAAAAGTTGGTCTGGCCATTTGCGTACAGGATGGCCACCCTTTTGTAAAAAAACATTCACACTGGATTACTGATCGCAACGGCGGCTGTGGTGCAGGCCGTGATGTTTGTGAGCTGATTCTGGAAGCCCAGGGTAAATTGCAGAATATGTTAGCAAGTTATGTTAGTTAGACAGCTTAAAAACCTCTCTGATTATATTTATACCCCCCCTGAACCCAAATAATTTAAGCCTATGCGCTACACCGTTCTTGCCATATTAATCTTTGTTGCCATTTTCGCACTATGGCTGCAGGAGGATGTGAAAAAAAAGCCTGATGTTGACTCTCAAACACAAAGTCGTTTCCCCGATTATTTTATGGAAAACTTTACTATCACCAGCATGAACGAATCCGGCAGGCCTGCTTATATTTTAAAAGCTAAAAAAATGCTGCATTTTTCTGATGAAGATTACTCCGAACTGGAGCAACCGGAAATAAGCTTCAGTGATGAAAAAAAGCAGTTCACCATACAGGCATCAAGTGCAAAATTTAAGCAAAGTGAAAACATAATTCATTTACATGATAACGTCATTATTCAACGAGACGCTGGAAACAATCAAAATGAACTTTCCATTTACACAAACTATCTTAAAATAGACACTAAAACCCGCATCGCTGAAACCGACCAGGCGGCTCGGGTAAAAACCAATAAAGCCGAACTTAATACCGTCGGCCTGATTTTCGATAATATGCAGGGATTACTCAAATTGAAGTCTCAGGTGAAAGGAACTTATGAATCTGCCCGCTAAGCTACTTTTATTGCTGGCCTTACTTTACAGCACACTTGTTACAGCTAAATCAGCTGATAAGGAAGCGCCGCTGCATATAGAAGCAGACCAGGTGGAAATGCGTGAGAGAGACAGCATAAGCATTTACACTGGGCATGTTAAAATTACCAAAGGCAGCCTGAAAATCACTGGCAACAAAATCATTATAAAAAGCAGGAACGGAAACCTTCAACTGATAAAAATACAGGGTGAACCTGCAACTTTTTTCCAGCTGAATGATCTTGGTGAAGAAGTCAGTGCTGAGAGTTTTCAAATGGACTACCTGGCGGATAACGGATTACTGGAACTAAAAGAACAGGCATTACTGGTAAAAAATCAAAATCGATTTAGTAGCCAGCACATCATTTATGATACGCAAAAAGATATTGTCAAGGCTGGTATTAATAATCAAATTTCAGATGATCAACAGCCGCCTCGTGTAAAAATCACCATTAACCCTAAAAAGCCATCCACCCCCGAATCTACCTCACCAGACAACCAGGCAAAGTAACAAAGCTCATATATGAATATTCTTCGCGCAGAACATATGGTGAAACACTTTCGTAAACGTACCGTGGTGAATGATGTCTCCATCTATGTACAGAGCGGTGAAGTGGTTGGTTTACTGGGCCCCAATGGTGCTGGCAAAACCACCAGTTTTTATATGATTGTGGGGCTGATCCCTGTCAATACTGGACATATTTACCTCAATCAGCAGGATATTACACAGCTGCCAATTCATAGCAGGGCAAAACTGGGTGTGGGTTACCTGCCACAGGAAGCTTCCGTTTTTCGAAAACTCAGCGTAGCGGACAATATCATGGCGATTTTGCAGACACGCCCGGAGCTAAACCGAAAACAGCGCCAGGAAAACCTGCAAAGGTTGCTTGATGAATTACAGATTAACCATATTCGAGACAATTCTGGCATCAGCTTATCCGGCGGTGAACGACGCCGTGTGGAAATCGCCAGAGCCCTGGCCGCCGAACCGGAATTTATACTTCTGGATGAACCTTTCGCAGGTGTTGATCCGATTTCAGTGCTTGAAATTCAACGTATTATCAAACAACTCACCGAGAGAAATATCGGCGTGCTGATAACCGACCACAATGTACGTGAAACTCTGGGTATTTGTGAGCGCGCCTACATCCTGAGTGCGGGGCAGGTAATCGCTGAAGGTAGCCCTCAGGTGGTGCTTGAAGACCAGAAAGTGAAAGATGTTTATCTAGGTCAAAATTTTAGTCTATAAATAAAAGTATAATCTTTCATGACATTTGCTATTATTAAGCAATATGGCACAACACCTGCATATGACTGCATATTTGTAGTAATCGTATGTTTTTTTGAAGTGAATTGTAAAAAAACACCCTAAGAATTCTAATATAACGAATGAAGCAGTCCCTACAGTTACGTATCGGTCAGTCACTCACCATGACACCTCAGCTACAACAGGCTATACGCCTGCTGCAACTGTCGACACTTGAGTTACAAACCGAAATTCAGGAAGCATTAGAAAGCAATCCAATGCTGGAACTTGAAGAAGATGCCTCATCTTCAGACCCCCTGGAAAATGCATCTCCCTCAAAAGAAGACATTAAAAATGGCTCGGATGCTGATACCAGTGATCTCCCGGAAGTAACCGACTTACAGAACGATGTCGCGGCGCAGGATGTAGACCTCAACAATGCTCAGGATATGCCAGACGAATTACCCGTTGATTCTCAATGGGATGATATCTACGAACCTCAGATGCAAACCAGCAGCGCACCTTCCGGTGACGATGACAGGGCCCGGGAATTTCTGGAAAACCAGAGCAGTAGCGATGACGCTCTGTTTGATCACCTGATGGATCAGCTATTGGTCACCCCTATGAGCGACACCGACCGAGCTATCGCAATGGCCATTATCGACGGCGTTGATGAAGATGGTTATCTGAAAGAATCGGTAGAAGACATTCATTCAGGCCTGGTTGATGATCTGGAGATTGAGCTCGATGAAGTAGATGCAGTTTTGCACTTAATTCAGCACTTTGACCCTCTGGGTGTCGCCAGTCGTGATTTAAAAGAATGCCTGTTATTACAAATGGAACAATTTCAAACCAGTTCCCTGCCGGCACTAAAAAAAGCGCGGGAAATTGTAAAAAATCATTTAGATTTGCTCGGCAACCATGACTATGCAAAGCTCAAGCGGTATAATCGAGTTAACGATGATGAGCTGGCTGAAATTATTCACTTTATTCAGACCCTCAATCCAAAACCTGGCAGTATGATCAGCAAATCGTCCACACAGTATGTGGTTCCAGATGTATTTGTCAGTAAAATTGAAGGCCGCTGGACAGTAAGACTTAATGGTGAAGTAGCACCGAAGCTACGCATTAATCCAACCTATGCATCATATATAAAACGTGGCAATCAAAGTGATGACAATACATTCCTGAAAAACAATATGCAGGAAGCTCGCTGGTTTCTAAAAAGTTTGCAAAGCCGCAACGAAACCCTGATGCGAGTTGCCACCTCGATAGTCGAGCATCAACGCACATTTCTTGATTATGGAGAGGAAGGCATGAAACCTCTGGTTTTGCGTGAAATTGCAGAAGAGCTTGAACTGCATGAATCCACCATCTCCAGAGTAACCACGCAAAAATATATGCATACACCCAAGGGTGTATTTGAATTCAAATACTTTTTCTCCAGCCATGTAGGCACATCTGATGGCGGAGAATGTTCAGCAACGGCCATACGAGCCATGATTAAAAAGCTGATAGAAAGTGAAGAACCCAGAAAACCAATGAGTGACAATAAAATTGCTACCTTATTGGTCGACCAGGGAATTAATGTGGCGCGAAGAACTGTGGCCAAGTACCGCGAGGCCATGATGATACCGCCATCTAATGAGCGTAAACGTCTAGCGTAAATAGTATTACTTACATTTCGCTAGTTTAAAAAGCAAAGCAAAAGTACTTAAGGAGTCCTTATGCAACTTAACTTAACTGGACACCACATAGAAATCACCGATTCACTTCGCAACTATGTTGAAGAAAAAATGGAACGCATTGAGCGCCACTTCGACAAGGTAACGAACACACATGTGATTCTTACGGTAGAAAACGTTCGCCACAAAGCAGAAGCCACTATCAACATGCGCGGCAATAATATATTTGCTGAAAGCACTGAAGATAATATGTACGCAGCCATTGATGGTCTCACCGACAAACTTGACAGGCAGGTGAAAAAACACAAAGAAAAAATTACTGACCACCATCAGCGAGACCCTCAACCGCAGCTGGATGAAGAGTAAAGAATAAATAACCATGGATATCAACCAACTCATTACTCCTGATCGCGTTAAATGCCTGGGTGGTATTAAAAGCAAAAAACGTGCACTTGAATCACTCGGTCAATTATTAAGCACTGGAGCAACGGGGGTTGATCCTACGGAAATTTTCCACCATCTGGTAGAGCGTGAACGCCTTGGGTCAACCGGTCTTGGCCACGGCGTTGCTCTACCACATGCACGAATTGCTTTTCAGGTAGAAACACCAGACGGCCTCCATGAGACATCTTTGGGCTGTTTCATTAAGTTAAACGATGGCGTTGATTTTGATAGTCCCGATTCACTACCTGCGGATTTATTATTCGCCTTATTAGTGCCTGAAAACTGTACCGATGAACATTTACAAATTCTGGCTTCACTTGCGGGCATGTTTAGCAACCCGCAGTTTTGTGAAACATTACGCCACTGTAACTCTGACGAAGAACTGTTTGCTCTACTATCAAACTGGACGCATTCACATCAAGCCGCCTCCTGACCCAAACGCTGACATATTAAAAGTCTGACAAACCATGGTCGAACAACATACACCTCTGGATCTATTTCACTATCTGCAAAATAATATCGACCTTAAATGGATCGCGGGGAAAACCTATGCGACTCGACCCATAAAAAAAGCCCTGCATCTCAATCGTCAGTCAACACTGGTTGGCCACCTGAACCTGATCAATCCCAACCGAATTCAGGTTATCGGAAAAAAAGAATGGCACTATCTGTTAAAATTAAAACAGAAAAGCAATAGATCATTACGAGAAATTTTTTCTCGACGCACTGCAGCAATAGTCTTCAGCAATGAAATCGAAGCGCCTGAAGAAGTGATTGTTCTTGCAAATGAAACCAATACACCTTTGTTTCAAACACACCTCGACAGTGGCGAGCTTATCGATTCGATTCGCTTTTATATAGCCGATATGCTTGCTGAAAAAACCACCATACATGGCGTGTTTATGGAAGTTATGGGCGCTGGCGTACTTATTATTGGCGAAAGCAGCATTGGTAAAAGCGAATTAGCGCTTGAGCTAATCACTCGTGGTCATCGTTTAATAGCGGATGACGCCCCCACCTTTACACGTATTGGGCCAAATCTGTTAGATGGCACCTGCCCTGATTTACTTAAAGACTTTATGGAAGTCAGGGGGCTTGGTGTTTTAAATATTCGAGCAATGTATGGTGAGAACGCCATTAAGCCAAACAAACACCTGCGCCTGATCATACATCTGGAGCGCATGACCCATGAAAACCAGCAGCAACTCGACAGGCTTTATGGTTCACGAACATTGAAGTCTATCCTTGATGTTGACATTACCGAAATAAAGATACCGGTTGCATCTGGTCGTAATCTGGCCGTTATGGTTGAAGCCGCAGTGCGCAATCATATATTGATGGAAAATGGCCACAATGCCAGTGATGATTTTATTCAACGCCAACGTACACATATAGAAATGAAAAACTAAAACAATAATGATAATATCTCAACTAAACTTAAGCGTACCATGAAACTTATCATCATCAGCGGACTTTCCGGCTCTGGCAAAACTGTCGCCTTACACACATTAGAAGATGAAGGCTTCTATTGTGTTGATAACTTGCCCCTTGGATTATTGCCTGCTCTCAAAGAGCAACTGACCAGCCAGAACTTACAGGTTTACGATAATATTGCAGTAGGCATAGACGCTCGCAGTGGCGCTAAAGACTTAAGACGATTTAATCAAATAGTACAGGCACTAAAGTGTGACTCTATTGATATAGAAGTTATTTACTTTCAGGCAGAAATCGATGAGCTGATTAAACGCTTTAGTGATACCAGACGTCGTCACCCACTTACACGAAAAGGCATGCCATTAGCTGAAGCCATTGACATTGAAAGAAACCTGCTTTCACCGATTGCTCATGATGCCGACCTTTGTCTGGACACAACCAACACCAATGTTCATCAACTACGTGCCATCGTAAAAGATCGCATTATTTCACGACCAAAACAGGAACTCTCAATACTGATACAATCATTTGGTTTTAAACACAGCCTGCCCACAGATTCTGATTTTGTTTTTGATGTACGCTGTTTACCCAATCCACATTGGGAGCCAGAGCTACGCCCCCTGACCGGTCAGGATAAAGAGGTGCAGGAGTTTCTAAAAGACCAGGAAGATGTGATTGATATGTACAATCATATTTGCCAATTGCTTGAGCACTGGATCCCCAAGTTTGCCGAACAGAGTCGTTATTATCTGACCGTATCTGTTGGTTGCACCGGTGGACAACACCGCTCAGTGTATATTGCCGAACGACTTAATGAATATTTCCGTGAAAAATTTTCCAGTGTTTCTTTACGCCACCGAGAAATGCAATGAGCGAAGTGCAACGATAATATGGAACAAAACATATCATGAGCGTTGGCCTACTTTTAATAACCCATAAAAACATAGCATCCCACTTGCTTGACACAGCCAGACTGATGCTTGATACCTGCCCTCTGGCAACCCGCGCACTTGAAGTGCCTCTGGATTATCCGATTGATGATGTTCTGTCTCAGGCAAAACTTTACATTGATACGCTTGATACCGGAAATGGCGTGCTCATACTCACCGATATTTATGGCGGCACTCCGAGTAACATAGCAAAAACTCTTGGCGAAAAATATGACTGCAAGCTTGTTGCAGGGCTCAATTTACCCATGTTAGTTCGAATTTTAAACTACCCACAATTAAACCTTGAGGATATGGCATTGAAAGCAATCAGTGGTGGTCACGATGGTATTATTTTATGTGAATGTAACGGACAATAAAACGCAATGAGTTCAATTAATCAGGATATAGAAATCATCAACAAACTCGGTTTACATGCCCGTGCTGCGGCCAAACTTGTCAACACAGCATCAGCTTTTACCAGTCATGTAGATATTGAAAAAAATGGACATCGCGTAAACGGAAAAAGCATAATGGGTGTGATGATGCTGGCCGCTGGTAAAGGCAGCATTATTACTTTACATGTTGAAGGAGATGATGCGAAAAGTTGTGTAGAGTCTTTATCTGCACTTATCAATAACCGCTTTGAAGAGGATGAGTAGAAACTGACACCTGAAATAATTATGCACTTTATTCACCTTACTCACACAACGGAACAAACTATATGACTTATAAATTAAAAGGCATTGGTGTTTCCAAAGGAATCTGCATAGGTAAAGCCTATGTATATTACCGTGAGTTACCCAAAGTACTAGAATACAGCATAAAAAAAGATCAGGCTGATAAAGAAATAACACGCTTTGAAACTGCACGCGCCGAAGCACAACAGCAGTTACATAACATAAAAAACACGATATCTCAGGACACTCCGCACGATATAACTCAATTTATAGACACACACTTATTAATGCTCGATGACCCTGTCTTATATGAAGACACGGTTAGTCATATTCGTGCACGACTCTGTAATGCAGAATGGGCGCTTCAGGTACAGGTTGAACGTATCGTTAAAATATTTGACGATATGGACGACCCTTATTTAAAAACCCGCAAAGATGACATTATCCATGTAGCCGAACGTATTCAGCGCTGCTTAATGGATGAGCCAGAGATTAATCATGCCGATGAAAAATTAGGTTCGCACTTAAAAAACCGAATTGTAGTTGCAGATGACTTAACCCCTGCTGACACTCTGTTAATGCAACACCAGAAAGTTGCAGGTTTTATAACAGAGTATGGTGGTCCGTTATCCCATACCGCCATTCTGGCTCGAAACCTGGGCATACCCGCTATTGTTGGTGTACATGACGCGAAACACTTAATTCAGGCGAATGAGCATATTGTGCTCAATGGTAACACTGGTGAAATCCATATTAATCCTGAAAAAAAGGAATTAAGCCAGTATAAAAGCCTGATCAGAGATGAACGTCAACGACGCAAAATTTTATTTGATTTAAAAAACAAACCGGCACTAACAAAAGACGGCTTTAAAATTACTCTGCAGGGAAATATAGATAGACCTGAAGATGTTCGTGCGTTACGCCTTTACGATCATACCGGTGTCGGTTTATATCGCACCGAAATGTTGTTTATAGAAAACAACGAATTTCCAGAAGAAGAACAGCAATTTGAAACATATCGCAAAGCTTTACGTTCTTTAAAAGGTCATCCTTTAACCATTCGTACCATGGACCTTGGCGCAGACAAAGTTATTACAGATACGACTCAACATGGCCCTCTGGTACATAACCCGGCACTTGGCTTACGTGCTATCAGACGCTGCTTGAAGGACCCTGATCTGTTTCTTAAGCAATTACGCGCAATTTTACGCACCGCAGGATATGGCCCCGTTCAAATGATGATTCCAATGATTACCTGCGTCTCTGAAATGGAGCAGGTGTTTGAACTGGTTGACGAAGCCAAATCTCAGTTAAGAGCGAAACGCCAACGCTTTGATACCAATATGAAAATTGGTGCGATGATTGAAGTACCCGCTGCTGCACTGGTTGCAGACAGCCTTGCCAGTAAACTGGATTTTTTATCCATTGGCACCAACGATTTAATTCAGTACACATTAGCATTTGACCGCATAGACGACGAAGTCAGCTACCTGTACAACCCATTGCACCCAGCTGTATTAAAACTCATACAGTTGACCCTGAATGCAGGTGTGACCCACGGTATACGTGTATCAATGTGTGGTGAAATGGCATCAGACACACAATACACGCGCCTTTTACTTGGCATGGGACTTAAGTGTTTTAGTGTGCAGGCCAACAGCATACTGGACGTTAAGCGCATTATTAATCACAGTGACATTGCAACCCTACGCGGTATAAGCCAGGACATCATTAGTATGGCTCACCCAGAACAGATCACACAGGCTGTTGTTGAGCTTAATCGTAAATTTAGTTAAAACTAAAAATTTAAAACACCTGACACAGAGACTCAGAGTCACTGAGGTGGTACCTGTATTCTCAGCTACGCCGAGAACACAATAATAAGTTTTTCTCTGAGCCTCTGTGACAAAATCTTTTGATTGCTTTGCTTTTTTATTCACGAATTACTGAATAAGTTTTCCTATCAAGCTACAATTACTACAAATATTTCTATAACATCCACAATAAATTTTAACCATGCACCGGGCTTATTCATGGTAGACAGCACAGACATCTCAGATAAAACAGAACAGCAAATACTCGCTTTATCTGAAGCGCTGGAATCTGGAACTTTGCAAAATGCTGAAGGCATGCTTAACGCCCTTCACCCCACAGAAGTTGCTCACTTAATTGAATCTCTCCCACCCCGAGAGCGTTTTGCTATCTGGTCACTGGTGTCTAAAGATATTGAGGCAGAGGTTTTAATTAGTCTTGGCGATGAAATACGTCTGGACCTGATTAAAGACATGTCACCGGAACAGCTGGTACAGGTGGCAGAAGACCTGGAGGTTGATGACTCAGCTGACTTCGTTCAATCTTTGCCGAATACGGTTATTGATCAGGTTCTGCACTCATTAGACAGTCAGCATCGCAAGATGCTTGAGTCTGTGCTTTCTTTCCCGGAAGACAGTGCCGGCGGTATGATGAACACCGACACCATCACGGTGCGCCCGGAAGTTACACTCGATGTGGTGTTACGATATTTACGTTTACTGGGTGACATTCCAAAACAAACTGACCACCTGATTGTTGTAGACCGGGAAAACCGTTATCTGGGTATCCTGCCCTTATCTCAACTTCTGATACATGAGCCGTACAATACGGTTGAGCAGATTATGGATGATGAGTCTGAAGCTATCCCTTCAGATATGGAAGACAATGAAGTTGCGAAAATCTTTGAAGGACGAGATCTGATCTCAGCACCGGTAGTTGATGGCAATAACATGCTACTCGGGCGAATTACCGTTGATGATGTAGTTGATGTTATACGTGATGAGGCAGATCACTCTGTTTTGAGTATGGCGGGTTTAAATGATGAAGAAGACCTGTTTGCTCCGGTGCTACCCAGTTCTAAACGTCGAGCTGTCTGGCTTGGCATCAACCTGATTACCGCTTTTTTAGCCTCCTGGGTAGTGAGCAACTTTGAAACCACGCTTGAGAAAGTCGTCACCGTTGCCATATTAATGAATGTGGTAGCCAGCATGGGCGGTATCGCCGGAAGCCAGACCATTACCCTGGTCATCCGCAGTATGGCACTTGGACAGCTGAGCAAAAGTAACCGGCGCTGGGTTTTTAATAAAGAAGTGATGGTGGGTCTGTTTAATGGGGTTATCTGGGCGGTAGTCGTCGCCATTATTGCTACATTATGGTTTAAAGACCCCTGGGTAGGAGCGGTTATCGCCGCAGCCCTCATCATTAACCTGGCATTTGCTGCAGCTTCTGGTGTGGCCGTGCCGATAATACTAAAAAAGCTGCATATTGATCCGGCTATTGCGGGCAGCGTGATCCTCACCACGATTACCGATATTGTAGGCCTGTTAGCCTTTCTGGGACTTGCCACAATCTTCCTGCTCTGACTCAGAAGGCCAAATCTCCCCCAACCCCTCTTTTTCTAAGAGGGGAGATCGGTAACCGAGGCTATCGACCTCTCCCTTAGAAAAACGGAAACGAGACTATCATCATCCCCCTTAGAAAAAGGGAAACGAAGCTATCATCATCCCCCTTAGAAAAAGGGAAACGAAGCTATCGTCTTCCCCCTTAGAAAAAGGGGGACCGAGGGGGATTAACATCAGTCCTTCAAATATTTCAAACCTCCATAAACCCACCCATATCACAGATAGACCCACAAATAACAACACACATGAAATAAATCCCTAATTTCGCTATAATCCCCCCTTTCTCAGGCAAGCAAGCTCAGTCAACAATATGAAATTTATCGAAACCCGTGGCAATGATGGCCAGCGCCCAACCCATGTTAATTTTTCTGCCGCCATTCTTAACCCTATCTCATCATTTGGTGGAATCTACTCCCCCGAATCATTACCTGATTTAGGTAAAGACTTTCTGCAAAATCATATTGATGCCGACTACAAAACCCTGGCTCGTGATCTGCTGGCAGCCTTTGAAATAGATATTGATCAGGATGTCATTGAACAAGCCCTTAATCTATACGATGAATTTGATGACAGCACAAACCCTGTCCCGGTTAATAAAGTATATGAAGACCTGTTTGTCAGTGAGCTTTATCACGGCCCAACCCGTGCATTTAAAGACATGGCATTACAGCCTTTTGGTATTGTGCTCTCGGCACTTGCACAGAAACGTAATGAAAACTACTTAATTCTGGCGGCGACTTCCGGCGATACAGGCCCGGCAGCGCTTGAGACCTTTAAAAATCGCGCCAATGTGCAGGTTGCCTGCATGTACCCTGATGGCGGCACCTCCGATGTACAGCGTTTACAGATGGTCACTGAAGATGCAAAAAACCTTAAAGTAATTGGCATTAAGGGCGACTTTGATGATGCTCAAAACGCACTAAAACAGTTATTAGGCTCTGCAACATTCAAACAGAAGTTACAGGAAAAAAGCATTTTCCTTTCTGCAGCAAACTCGGTAAATTTTGGACGCATAATTTTCCAGATTATTTATCATATTCATTCCTATCTTGAACTGGTGCGCCAGAATGAAATTTCACTAGGCGATAAAATATATTTAAATGTTCCCAGTGGTAATTTTGGTAATGCACTCGGCGGTTATTACGCAAAACGTCTCGGACTTCCTGTAGAAAAAATTATTATTGCCTCTAACAATAACAATATCCTGACCCAGCTCATCAAGTCTGGCAGTTATGACTTACGCCAGAAGTCTGTAATTCCTACAACCTCACCTGCAATGGATATTTTAAAATCATCAAATATTGAACGTATTTTATTTGATCTGTTTGGTGATGCACGCACTAAAGAATTAATGCAAAAGCTGGATAATGACAAACACTACGAGCTTAATAGCAATGAGCTTAGCCGTTTGCAGTCAATTTTTGTTGCTGATTTCTGCAATGATGAAGAAGGTAAAAAATATATCAAAGATGCCTTCGCCAAAGGTTATTTAATGGACCCGCATACGGCAACCTGCTTTAAAGCTTACGATACCTGCCGTGACAAACCATTAAAAACCATTGTTTACTCTACAGCGGAATGGACAAAGTTTTCGCCGGTTATTGCTAATGCATTAACCGGCGAAGTAGATGCGCATGATATCGATGCATTAAAATCGATTGCGGCAGAAGCCAATATAGAAATTCCAGCGGTAATTAGTGATTTGTTTGCTAAAGAAATTACTCAGAAATCTATAATTGATAAAGAGAATATTGAGGCGGAGATTCTTTCGTTTTTGTAGAATTTTCTAGACTACTGCTTCTGTGGTATCAAAACGGGGGTCGAACTCAAACAGCGGAGGTCTGACCCCAGGTAAAGGAAGCTGAAGCACTATTGAACTTTGTTTATTAATTCCAGCATTTCATTTTTTCTTGTTTCATCTGCAAAACTCGCTTCAATACTATTTTTAACCAGCTGCCTGGCTTGAGCATCATTCATTTCTAACGACTCTGCTAGTGCAACAAAATTCTCTGTCATATAACCACCGAAATAAGCAGGGTCATCGGAATTTACGGTTACGCACACACCCATCTCAAGCATTTGTAAAACATTATGCTGTGACATATTTTCAAACACACACAATTTGGTATTAGACAGGGGGCATACGGTAAGTGGTAATCTATTCTCAACCAGATAATCGATTAGCACCGGATCATCAATTGCTCGTACTCCGTGATCTATTCTGGATACTTTTAAATCATTGATCGAAGTCCAGATATAATCAGCAGGCCCCTCTTCTCCCGCATGAGCAACGCATAATAAACCTAGCTCCCTGGCTTTAGAAAAGACTCGGCTAAATTTTTCCGGAGGATTCCCCTGCTCAGAACTATCCAGGCCTACCGCTTTAATTTTATTCAGGTATGGCATTGCCTGTTGCAAAGTATTAAATGCATCATCTTCACTAAGATGGCGTAAAAAACACATTATTAATTCACTTGAGATACCCAGCTTAGTCTCAGCATCTTTAAGTGCACGTGAGATACCATTAATAACTGTGGCAAATGAAATCCCTCTGTCTGTGTGTGTCTGAGGGTCAAAAAATGGCTCTACATGAATAACATTTTGTTGATGGCATTTTTTAAGATACGCCCAGGTCAGATCATAAAAATCCTGTTCCTGCTGTAACACATTGGCCCCCTGATAATAAATATCAAGAAAGTCCTGCAAATTACTGAACTCATACGCCTCACGAACCTGTTCAATAGTATCAAATGGCAATTTAATATTATTTCGCTTTGCCAGCTCGAACATTAGCTCAGGCTCCAGACTACCTTCAAGATGAAGATGCAATTCTAACTTGGGGAAGTGGCTCAGCCTTTCCCGGTTAAGCGTAGACATACTGTCTCCCTGACTCAGGTGATAATGATAATTGTTTATTATAAAACCTGACTAACACACTGCTACCTGATACCTGCAACAGATATCAGGGGCAGTAGTTAACGTTTTTACTTCGGTAATTTGTTGGTATTGAAACCCGCCATATGATAAACCGGGCACCAGCCAATCAGGGATGAGATAATGATCATTACCCCGACAACTGAAAGCAGGACGGAAGACAGGACATCACTAGTTAACACATCTGAGAAAGGCCCTAGATAAATCAACCCCAACCCCATTATGGTCCTGAAGATCTGGTCATACAGACCCATATTGCGTTTTAATTTCATAAAAAACCCAGCAACTGTACATTTATAGCCAGTTTATTACACATAAGCCCCTGGATTCAACAGGGAATTGCTTTATCTCTAGCGCTAAACATATATGGGTCAAACACTGTAACCCCTCCACCTGACTCTTTTGCAATATACATTGCCAGGTCTGCCTTATGTACTAGTTCAGAATAGGTTGTATCATGCTGGGGAAAGTAACTTACACCGATACTCGCACCAATACTAACCTTATGCTCCAGTAAGTTATATTCTTTAATAATGCTCATGTAGATGCGCTGTAATATCTTCATATTAGAATCCATATCCGCATTCATTAAAAGCAGGACAAACTCATCTCCACCGAAACGGGCAACAACATCATAATCACGAACATCATCCATAAAACGATTTGCTACCTGCTGCAATAAAATATCGCCGTATTGATGACCAAGATCATCATTTACATTTTTAAATTTATTTAAATCAACCATTGCCAACATAAAGGGTAAATTTTTTCTGCTGGAATAAGCTATTAGCTCAGATATTTTTTCCGAGAAATTCTTGCGATTGGCGAGCCCGGTTAATGAGTCATGCATCGCCATGTGTTCAACTTCATCCTTCTGTGTCTGTAATCGGGTTATTAAATTCCCAAGAATTAAAGACCCCCAGACAACGATCCACACAAAAAATACCAGTGGAATGATTAACCGATTACGGTATGCAGAAATTATAGAGTCAATTTTGCTTTCGTTAAAACGACTTAATACCAGGAAGGGAACACCTGCTTTTTCACTATTAACAATCACCCAGCTAATCATGCATTGCTCAGCCTGCACTACCCCACCCTGTTTATTCATCCTCTGACTTTCCATTATTTGCCTGGACAGGTTTAGTTCACATGAGCGAAAAGTAATTTTTTGTTCTGTGAAGTCAGGCAGGGAGAAAACTTTAAATTTCTCAGTAGAGAACCTGCTGGCAGATAAATCAGTGTTTATTCCATTTTCAGAGACTGATAACTGATCACTGAATATGGCATGTACATTATTAATGTGGTCAAGAATGAGTTGCTCATGTGAGGCATTAAATATAGAAATCAACGTTAAAACAATACCCAGCAGAGTTGTGCTGATATAAATCGCGATTAGCTTGGTTTTATAGGGCAATTGTTTTAAAGACAGCATAAGGATCAATAATTATAATTTGTTATAAAGTAACACTTTTAGTGGTGTTGATAAAACAGTACATTAATGAATGCTCATCCAGTAGCACAGTACCAACCAGGCAATGCAAGCTAAAAAAAAGGCTGCCTATAGCAGCCTTTCAAGCATTCTGCTGCGTAACACTGAAGGCTTATTTTCTACGCTTAGCTGCAATTCTCAGGCGCAGTGCATTTAACTTGATAAAACCAGCCGCATCTTTCTGGTCATATGCACCTTCATCATCTTCAAAGGTAGCAATTTTCTCATCAAACAGTGAATCTGTCTCAGAACGACGCCCAACAGCTGTCACAGAGCCTTTGTAGAGTTTCACACGTACATCACCATTAACATTTTCCTGGGATGCATCGATCATTTTCTGCATCATTTCACGCTCCGGGCTCCACCAGTAGCCGTTATAGATCATTTCAGCATATTTAGGCATTAATGAGTCTTTAAGGTGAGCGACTTCGCGATCCAGTGTCAGCGACTCGATAGCACGGTGAGCTTTTAGCATAATGGTACCACCGGGTGTTTCATAACAACCCCGAGACTTCATACCAACATAACGGTTTTCTACGATATCAAGGCGACCAACGCCATTATCCCCACCCAGTTTATTGAGTTTGGTTAGCACCTCAGCTGGTGTCATTCGAGTACCATCTATCGCGACAATATCACCCTTCTCGTATGTCAGCTCCACATAGCTTGGCTTATCAGGAGCGGCCTCTGGAGACACTGACCAACGCCACATATCATCTTCAGCTTCCGCCCATGGGTCTTCCAGGATATCGCCTTCATAGGAGATATGCAGCAGGTTGGCATCCATTGAATAGGGAGATTTCTTTTTATTTTTGGCAAAATCAACCTCAATACCATGTTTCTCTGCATAGGCCATTAGCGATTCACGTGAATTAAGATCCCATTCGCGCCACGGAGCAATAACTTCTACACCGGGCTTCAGAGCATAGGCACCTAGCTCAAAGCGTACCTGATCATTACCCTTACCCGTAGCACCATGAGAAATGGCATCAGCGCCGGTTTCATTGGCAATCTCAATCAGGCGCTTGGCAATCAGTGGACGTGCAATTGAAGTCCCTAGCAGGTATTCACCTTCATATATGGTATTTGCACGGAACATCGGGAATACATAATCACGCACAAACTCTTCGCGCAGGTCTTCAATGTAGATTTCCTTGATGCCCATCGCTTTAGCTTTGGCACGCGCAGGCTCGACCTCTTCACCCTGACCGATATCCGCGGTAAATGTAACAACTTCACAGCCGTAAGTATCTTCTAACCACTTAAGAATGATAGATGTATCAAGACCGCCAGAATAGGCCAGTACGACTTTTTTCACCTTGGACATGTGTGCTCCGCGTATAAATATGTTGGGCGCGTATTATACCGGAGCTTAAGGGGACTGTCCTCATTTGTGTTAACTCTGCCTGGATTAGCAGGTTATTGAGCACATTTAAAGTTAAAAACACTGACACAGGGGCAAAGAGAAAAACAGAAAAAAACACCTGATCAAGCATAAAACTCAATAGCCGGCTGATAAGAATAAATATAAAACAATCAATACAACTCTGTGTGCCTAAGCCTCTGTGTCAATATACCAAAATTTACTGGCTTAAAAACAATCAAGCTTAGTTGCGCTGTATTACCACATCAACCCGTCGGTTATTACTACGCCCACGGTCACTACGGTTACTCCCCACGGGGCGCCCCTCCCCATATGATTTAGTGGATATTTGTTGTGCTGAGACCCCCTGCTTTAACAGGTAATTCTCGACAGCTCTTGTTCGCCGTGATGAAAGCGCCTTGTTATAACGTCTTGTGCCTTCATTGTCAGCATGACCATTGAGCACAATACGCATATTTTTATCGGTTTTTGCAAACATAACAATTTCTTTCAGGCGATGCCTCTGGCTTTTACTCAAGCTGTGTTTGTTAACTCCAAAGTTCACCACCGTATCTTTAACTTTATCAGATCCATAGGTCAGAGCATTGTTCATGCATTGCTGAAAACTGTCGTATTGCTGGTGAAAATTTACCGATGATACCGAAACAAACACATCATCCTGCATATCTGCCCAATCTTTATAATGCAAGGTCGGGTGATTACCCGCCTGCAACTCATATAACATGCGTAAGGCGAGTGAGCCACCCACATAAACTGGCATTTTACCTTTAGACAAAGTCAGTTGAGCCAGCTCTTTTTCATAGGCATCACGCCAGAAAGGAGAAATTGAAAACAGGCTAGCCACGCTATCCCTGGGAGACTCATGTAAAACCCGCAACTGAAATGCCAGCTCCCCCCCAGACACGAATACAAACCGCGCATCACCATAGTGACTAATATCATGCACCATCTCGCACAGTATGGGGCTGCTATTCACCCGCCATTTAGCCTCATCCACGCTCGACTGGAACCGCTGCGCTGCGTGCAGGTTGTACGATAGGCACATAAAGATAACGGACAAAAAAAGTCTGAACATAAGATTTTGATTTAAATTGACTCAATCTTAATTAGCGGCCTTATGGCTAAAAACTTTAGCAACGATTTTTTATTGTAGGGTGGAATCACCACAGGGGACCAGAGCTCAAAAAAAGGAATTCTGTCCCCGATGGAGAGAATGGGTGAAAGGGAACGGGTGAATATGACTTTTATTGTTCAGGGTTCAAACGCCTGGTACTGCACACGGCTGACATAATAATTTATTACACCGCCCGGTGTTTCAATCACCACATCATCACCCTGCATTTTTTTCATCAGCGCTTTGGCAACCGGCGAGTCCATACTGATAAAACCTTTATCCGCGTCAAACTCATCTGGACCTACAATTCGATAACGAACTAACTCTCCATTATCATCTTCAAGTTCAACCCATGCACCAAAAAATATCTGATCCGCCCTTGAGGGCTTTTCAGTAACAACTTTTAAATCATCAACCCGTTTAGACAAAAAACGAACGCGCCGATCGATTTCACCTAACTCTTTTTTTCGATAGATATACTCTGCATTCTCTGAACGATCGCCTTCTGCTGCTGCAGCTGACAAAGCTTGCACAACTAACGGCCGACGTTTATGCCATAAATAATCAAGCTCTTCATCAAGTGCCTGCTTACCTTCTGGTGTTATATACGGAGAACCTTTTTTTGCTGGTGGTCTGTATCTACCCATAGCCAATATATTCAATATAAAATTTTAAATCTTGCCACAGAGACACAGAGGTCACGGAGATTTTATTATTATGCGGCGCAGCCGCATAATAATAAAAACCTCTGTGTTCTCCGCGCCTCAGTGGCAAATTTTTTAATCACCATAAAAACAAAAGGGCGCATAAAGCGCCCTGTAAGATTACTACAGTAATTATTATTAGTTATTCGGTTTGGTTAAGCCGAGTTCAGATCATAACTGCAACTTAACTATTATTCAATATTCATAACACTGAATAATTTCTTTTACCAATCCGCTACGCACAATATCGTCGTGTTCGAATTCATGGACATATACTGAATCAAGATGCCCCAGTCTGTCAATAGCATCCCGTAAACCTGATTGATGGCCTATATCTGACTGGCGTATATCACCATTAACTACAACACGACAATTCTCCCCAATACGAGTTAAAAACATTTTTAACTGGGCACTGGTACAGTTTTGCGCTTCATCCAGCACGACAAATGCATCATTAAATGTTTTACCTCGAAGGTAAGCCAGAGGTGCAACAACAATGCGCTCATTTTTCATACCACATTCCACGGCACCTTTACCTAGCCGATCAATCAGGCAATCACGAAACGCATCAAAGTACGGGTCGAATTTTTCCTGTAGATCACCCGGTAAAAACCCCATATTCTCACCCGCTTCAACCGCAGGCCGGCTAATAATAATTTTCTCTATGCGCCGGCTTTCGAGTTCCTCAGCGGCTATTGCACCTGCGCAATAACTTTTACCTGTACCTGCTGGTCCAACCCCAAACGTTAATTTATGAGATTTGATAGCGCTAATATATTGACCTTGTGAGGGAGTTTTTGCCTGAAGAGGCGGTGCAGCTTTTGGAGAGATGGTTTGTGTTTCGATGAAAGAGTTGCGTGATTTTATATCAACAACAACCGATTGGTCAGGCCCGCGCTTTCTTGACTGTCGCGCCGCCTTTTTTTGCGAAGTGGATCGTCTAGCCATATGACACCTTTTGATGATGAGTTAAACAATGCAAAGCACTATGATTGTTTATCCAGTTTGTCAGGTATCACCTCCTTAAATTTCATTGACTGTTAATGAAATTTATAGAGGAATGGCGTATTCAGGTCAAGCATAAATCAACATTATAGGAAAAATTCATGAAATAAATATTTTTTTCTTTACTTCATTTTTATGCAGTGCTATTTTAAAAAATCACCCTGATAAAAAAAGCTTCCTTTTATCGCTTAAAATAAGCATTCATTAATCTTTAAAAACCTATTAAATCGCGTATCACCCTGCCCTGATTTAATTAATTTTTGATAAATTTTTTACTCAATTTCTTTTTTTTTACAAAATCATTACAAACTGGAACTTTAAACACAGCAATGCGATTCTAAATAATTTTTCATTAAAAACATTGTTAAGCTTTGCCAAACAAATGATTTGTGTATGCACGCCGCCCCGGATAGGGAACTGGAAAGGAGTAAAACGTTGGTTTGTAACTTAAATTTATCTGGGTTTCTTACGTCGATCTTCAAATAGCTCAACCTTAAAATACCAGGCAAGATAACCAAAGGCCGCCAATAAAGTTCCCAGCACAAGAAACATTAAGGAAATCAGAAACAGAATACGCACCTCATTCATTATATGTTTTTTTTCGTTTGTTAAACTAACAATATCAATTTGCTTTTCCTGTAAAAAAAGCTTCAGATTACTTTTATCGCTTTGCAGGCGCTCCACTTCGTAGTCCGAATACTCAATACCATCAACAGCTATTTTTGCAGCCTCTGAAGCATCACCCGATGCTGCGGCCAACACTTTATTTACATGCGCTAACTCCTGCTCTAAACCATCAACTTCCATTTGTGTTCTGACCATAGATTCAAAAACTTCGGTCACGGAACTTTCAAATGACTGTATTCGAGACCAGGACAGCGCGATATCAGCCAGAATGATAATCGTACCTAACATGGCGCAGAGTTTATAAAAGCGCATTGGAGATGGTATAAATAAAGACATAAGTTATTTTATCGCGTTGTGATAGGCCAGCTTGCACCACTGTTTCATTTCAGCCATATCAATATTGCCCTTTTTTTCAGCTTCAGGCCAGAAAGGGTTAAAGCTCACCCACGGTTCGCCCAGATCTTTTAAAATTTCACCGCTTTTTACCAGCGCACCAGACATAGACTGCTTTGGCAGGCGGTACATCAGCGCGCTCATTCCTAAAGCCGCGGCAAAAATAACACCATCAGGTGTATGTGCCAGATAATAAGCATGGTTATCTGTATCCGGGCAGTAAAATACAACATCTGGCAGGTCTTTGGTTGATTCGACTAATAGCTGAACAATATCTGTATGTGCAGAAGGCTGATATTGCTTCAGGAATTTAATGATTTCTTCATTTTCGGGACGATCCAGCACACCCTGGAACTCTTTTACCGGCTCTGACAGACTCATAAATGCACCTACTACACTCTATTAGTAATGAGTGTTTAATAATTTTGTAATAACTGATTATGACAGAGCAATCACAAACATCAATCCAGCAAGTTGTTTACACACAGATAAATAAACCTGGATCACACTACTTGCACCTGAAGATTCATACGGGCGCAGCGTATTAAATAGACTTAGACTATTTGCCTGAAAACCCTCTCAGCAGACTGTATTGCAGACTCAATATCATCTGACAAAAGATTGAAATGCCCCATTTTACGCCCGGGCCGTGCTTCGTGCTTGCCATACAGGTGAAGCTTCAGTGAAGGCTCATCCAGACAAGTTTGCCAGTTTACCGGCCACAAATCCCCTAACAGATTTATCATAACCACAGGACTGATTAAACTTGCATCACCGGGCACCAGGCCGCACATAACCCGAACCTGCTGTTCAAACTGAGAGACCACCGTCGCATCCATTGTATAGTGGCCGCTATTGTGAGGCCTGGGGGCCATTTCATTGAATATTAACTGATCATCGGTGGTAATAAAAAACTCAACAGTGAGTACACCCACGTAATCTAACGCATTTGCCAGACCTATCGCCTGTGTTTTTGCCTTTTCGGCCAGTCTGGAATCAACCCGCGCCGGTACAATGCTCTGATGTAGAATACTATTTCTGTGTTCGTTTTCAGCAGGTGGATAACAGGCAACCTGCCCCTGGGAATTTCTAGCCAGCAGGACAGATACTTCTAATGCCAGATCCATTTTACGCTCAAGCACACACTCACGTTTGCCTAAATCATCAAATGCGGCCTGCAATTGCTGCTCATTCTTAACAATCTGCTGGCCTTTACCATCATAACCCAGGGTTGTGGTCTTAATAATCGCCGGCAAGCCAGTAATCTTAATGGCTGCGCTGAAATCTGCTGGACTTTGTATAAGTGCATATGGTGCAGGACTCAATCCGGCTTCCCTGGCGTAATCTTTTTCCTGAGTTCTGTGCCTGGCAATAGCAACAGACTCTGCCGAAGGGTGTACCGGCTTTCGCGCTGAGAGAAATTTAAGGCTCTCAGCTGGCACATTCTCAAACTCTGTTGTAATTGCATCACATAACTCAGCCATTTCAGACAAAGCCTGTGTATTGAGGTAATCTGCCTGAATATGCTGATCAGCAACCTCCGCTGCCGGACTACCAGCATCCGGGTCCAGTACGACGGTTCGATAGCCCATATTCCTGGCGGCCATACAAAACATGCGCCCTAACTGACCACCACCTAATACGCCTAATGTTGCTCCCGGAAATAACATGCTTATTCTTCTGGCGGCAACTGCATCGCCAGAACAGCTTCTTGCTGATCAGCACGAAAGTTAGCCAGTTTTTCCGCCAGATCAGCATCCTGACCCGCCAGAATAGAAACCGCATATAAACCCGCGTTAGCAGCGCCTGCCTCACCGATTGCAAACGTCGCTACAGGAATACCTTTTGGCATTTGCACAATGGACAATAATGAGTCCATGCCCTTTAGATATCTTGAGTTTACCGGCACACCGAGAATTGGCAGGGTTGTTTTAGACGCCAGCATACCTGGTAAATGCGCAGCACCACCAGCTCCGGCGATTATGCAGGCAAGGCCTCGCTCACGTGCTGTTGCAGCATATTCGAATAACAGATCCGGTGTTCGATGAGCCGATACCACACGGGCCTCATATTCAACACCAAAAGCTTCAAGCTGCTCAACAGCATGCTTCATAACAGGCCAGTCACTATTACTGCCCATGACCACGCCAACTTTTATACCCATGTATCACCTTAGCAAAGTACGAAACGGAGAAAACCGCGCATTTTATACGAAAATCACTATAACACTAAGCATTATAAGCCTTTATTTAATTTCACAGGTGCAAATATAGCGCTAAAAACCTTAGTCAAGACGTCCCGAGGGGTAAATATTGATGTTTTTAAGATGCTGATGCAACTAAACAGCATTTCAGGGACTTATAAAAATAATTTTATATTTTTTTAGAAATTATTTTTTAAGCCAATAAAGCCATAAAACCCGTATATATCCATGAAATACATATGCTTAAAAAACATTTATTTTATATTATATTCTTATATTTCTATATACTGATGCGAATATAGGCGCTTATTTATTCACAAATTTATCTAATTCTGCTATTTTATTTTTCTATTATGCCAAAACTAATACCTGCCTGTGTAATCGGCATCCAGATATTACTGAGACGTAACCATGAAAAACATAAACCACCAAGCAGAACTAAAAGACAAAAGCTTCTCCAATGAGGCTCGCGCTCAATTTAAAAACCAGCATTATTGCTCTGTACCAGGTGCCAGCGGGCTTGCAGACTTACAAAGAAGTACCACCGATGCACTCTCTCAGGCCACCCCCTGGGCTTTCAGTAATGTCGACCTCAAGGTAAAACGCCATAAACTCGACCAGAATACCTGGCAACTAACCGTGGTTAACACTAAAACAAGTAAGACCATACTTCAGGCTGAAGGCCATGGAGATACGGTTTTTGCACATGAAAAAAACCTCGCCTGCATGGCTGAAATGCTTATCAAGCAAGGCCTCAAAATCCGCACCAACTTCGACGACTAACTATAGCCTGATTTAGTTTGTAGGTTTTTTCTGACAAAAAATTCAGCTTTAGTGACATATATCTCCTCACAAATCCAGATAAAATAACACCATATAACGTTTATATGAGAGTGAGAAAATGGATATATCAACTAAAATAAAGGAACTTGCGGAAGAGACCTTAAGTTTTGGTGAAGTGATCAGTCACTCCGATAACCCCGCGGATAAAGATTTTCGTGAAGCCTGCCACCTGTTTAGCCAACATCTGGGCCACCAGCTAGAACTTGTAAGTTCAAATTCACACCTGCAGAGCATTCAACCTGAAATGCAAAAGACAAATAGCCAGTTATGCATTTTAAATGAATTAATTAACCCCCAGCAGATAGACAGTTACCTGAGTTATGACTGGGAGACCAAGGTAGTGAATTTTTTCAACCAGTTACAAACACTAAAAAAGTTCGCTGCTTAGGGTTTTACGTAAAAACGGGTCTAATATAGACGACGTATACGGTATCTAAGTCGACTTGTTTTAAGGTTTGGGTTTAGTCCTGGGGTACTAATCAAATTATCACGCAGCTCTTTGCTAGTGACGGCTTTTCGCACATATGCTGCAACAAAATTCTCATTAAAACAGCTGGTTAACTGAAACACGGAATTAAATTTTTTAGATATTGCTGCATGTGTTAACCCTGCAGACTCAGTTAGCTCCTGTCTGTTAATAAAATTTCTTACTATCACGCCATCTTTAGCCAGGTGCCTGAGCATAGATGAAAACCATGAGGCATTCGCCCTAACCACTGACACAGGCTCTCCCTCTTTTTCCGTAAACAGATCATCAATTATCAGATCAAACTTCTCACCCTGATAATTTTTAAGCCAGTCGACTGCATCAGCCTCTACAAGCTGAACTGTTTTATGCTTTAAACCAAAAAAACGACGTGCCACAGAAATATGAACGGGGTTTAACTCTACTCCCACAATACTTTGTGGAGAAACATAATGACGCAGCATATGAATTACAGCGCCCCCACCCACTCCCATCACCAGCACACGTTTGATTTTTTCATGCGGGTAAAAAAACGCGGGCAGCATAAGCAAATCCCAGACATGACCTGTGAGTAATTGCCCAGGATTGTATTGACTATGAAAGACACCATCAGTATACAGCCTCAGGCTCTTTCCAGCTGAGCGAACCTCATACTGAGTGCCGTTTAAATTTTTATGCCAGACTAATACCATTGAGAAATCAGGATCATCGGAGACTTATTTTAAACATCAAGTGAAGTAAACAAGCGGGTCATAAATTTTTAAACACAACCAGCTTGAATACCTTATATCTAAAGCGGATACTGATCGGACAAGCTACCTGGCCTTTAACAGCATATAATCTACTGCCGCATTCAGCTCAGCTTCACTACAGGCGGCACAGGTCCCTTTAGCCATCATTGCAGTTCCTGGAACTCCTTTCATTACCGAAACATAAAGCGCCTCAACACCTTTATCAATGCGAGGTTTCCATGCTGCAGCATCACCCAGTTTTGGAGCGCCCGCAGCACCACTGGCGTGACAAGCAACACAGGATTGCTTATACACCTGCTCACCGGTTTTTTCCGCCTTAACCTCAACCACTTTTTCTACAGTTTCAGCTATCTGTGTGGTTACAGGTTGTGCTGCAACTGTTTCGTTAACGGCTGGTGCAGTAACTTCAGTGGTCTGCTCAAGCTTTTCTACTTTAGTCTCATCCGTACTACTATCAGCTTTATCCTGCTGCTTCGAATCACAGCCTGCAAGTAACAACATCGTAAAAATCGTTATTAAAAATTTATGCTTCATTTTCTCACCTTTCCTGTTTTTCATTATTATGTATTTTTACAAGGTTTAAGACCAGGGTTATTTCGGTAACTCAATTTTTTAAACAAGTGCTAAACGCAATAAAAACATTTAACCAGACACCCCGCACTAGAAGTTACTCTACATCTTGCGCCAGCAACAGGTGCTTTAAGGCAATTCTCAGCTTGCTAACGGCCTGGGTTTTTCCACTACATTTTATTTCTTCAACAATTAATTTCCAGTTGTTATTATATCTCAAACTGGCATTAATAATTTCCCTGTCACTATTACCTAATTGATCCACTAAAGTTTTTCGGCTCTCAAGCCAGCGAACGATCGCTGGCATACAGCTTTCATAGTTGCGATTGTATAACGCAAACGACTCAATATCCTGAACATCTAGCTGATTTTTTTCATCATCAGCTTGCTCACGACGTTCTTCGAAATTTTCAGCGTAGTATTTTAATAAATACTGCTGCATTTCTAATGAGACATTTGATAACGGCCCATTTAACCATAAGCTTAAATTACGCGAAAACTTATGTCTCAATACATCAATCATTTCCTTACTTTTATATGACAATGATTTTGCCACAACTGCAGAATTCGAAGCGCTTACATGATCACGACTAAAACCAATTCGAAGTAAGGCCATATCAGCCTTTGACCAGAAACCTAATAGTTCTTTAGTTGCTGAAAAGCTACTTCCAATAACATCCATACCTTTACTTTTTTCTTTTTTTATTACCTCTTCCAACAGATAACTACCTAATCCGTTAAATTGAACTTGTGGATGGACCGCTATGCGCATTATCCTGGCATAATCAAAACATGCCGCTTGTTCGTATCCAGCATGAAAACACAGTGTTTGAGCCAAAAGGTTCCCTCTGGGACGACGCTCACCTCGATAAATTGCGCTGGACAAATCCTTTTCAAAACCTCCTTCCTGATTAACCAATAATACAGCCAGCACATTGCCTTTATACTCTAAGCAGTAAATCCTTATAAAGTTACTATCCATTATATATTTGAAATCAGAGGGGCTTGTTCTATAGTGTGCAAATACGAGCAGCGAAAACACAGAATTTAATCTGCTTTTGTTTTGTATCAGTTCGCGCTGTTTAATCAACTTAACTTCACACTCAATAACCTGTTCCGGTAAAATGGGCTTATCTGCAAACTCAACATCTAAAAACAGCAGTTCCTCTATCCACTTCTCTAATGGATCATCTTGTGACCACCTTACAGGCTGATTTAGTTTTATCTCCTGCCACTCGGGCCTTTTCTGATTCAGCAGCTTATAAAATTTTAATAAAAAACCTCTTCCTGTGCCTTCATAACCGTGGGTAGTGGTCGAAAATATTATGCGCGGATAATAATCCAGCAAACTTTCCAGCATGGATAAAGGGATTGCTGCTGCCTCGTCTATGAAAAGAACGTCCGCAACAGGAAAGGTATCGATCAGGGCATCTGGAGCAACAAACTGAACTTGTGATTTTTTATAAAGAAAACTGGATTTTTCCAATGTTCCCTGAGGGCACTGAAGCTGTAAATGCCTGAAAAATGGATCAGCTACAGAACGCCTGGGAGCGGTAATTAATATTTTCACGCCAGACTCTTCATCACCTGAAGCGCGCTCATTAATCAGCAGCTTTGCTGACAGCAGGCCTAATGAAGTCGACTTGCCACGACCTCGCCCAGACCTTAAAACCACACAACTTGTTTTTTTACCCTTAAGATTTTCTGATATTTGCTCAACAGCTTGCTGCTGATCAAATGTTCTATAGGGGTAGATCGTGTCACATTCATCCTGAGCACAATCAATACCACTGTTTAGCACCGAATCAGAATATTTATGTTCGTTAATCTCAACAATTTCATTATCTGCAAAATATATTACAGCTGCATTGTTCTCCAGCATTTTTTTCACATGTGACAAATACAAACTTTTTTGCTGTGACCATTGTTGCTTGTCTGGCAACACCAGAAGCAAAAAACCACCCCCGCAGAGCACACCTGAAACAACACCCATCGCATCAGCGTCAAATGTTTCACGCGCATCAAATACAACAAGATCATATTCTTCACCCAGACATGTTTTAGACTTATCTGCCGACACCCCCTGATTTATAGAAGCAGAAATAATGAGCTTTCTATTCTGAGGTAATTTACTAATAAAAACTTCTAGCTCTTTGTGTGAATGAGTTTGATCAACATGAAAAGCAATAGCCTGTCTAAATCGATTAGATTCGAGCCTGGGTGCGGTTTTTTCTATATATGACTGAATAATGGAAAACAAATGAATTATGCCAGATGAGTAAATAACATAATTATACAAAATACAGGGTTGATATAGTGTTAGATTTCAAACTCTTTTCTCAAAATACCTCATCGAGCCAGCAAGCCGCCAATAGATAAGTGACTGCAAGTCTGTTTCAGGCCAGCCAGACAAACACATCAGGGTTACGAACATGGCTACCAGCCATTGAACTAATCGCTTTTTTAACGATGCCAGATGCAGCTTTTTATTGCTGAGTAGCTTTTTTCATCGTTGCTACTTTAAATGTCTTTTAGGTAAATTTAGCTGATTATGTTCCGTATTGATTATCGCGTTCCACATAAACATATTCACAATATTTCTGCAGCCCATCAATATCTTTACTGAGCCTCTATGGTGAGCACACCTGCTCAATTATTTTAAACATTATTACTCGTCGGTATCTTTTACACCCAGCAAGCGCCTGTTTACTGGCCTGATAGCGATTTTATCGGCGTTATATTTCTTTCTCGTCATAAACTGTTATCTGGAACTTTACAGTTTTAACTGGATTAATATTTCTCACTCCATAACAAGCATACTTATCTAGCACAATCAATGAGATACAGAGCTGGCACAGCAATTGCTGTTGTTTTTATTCTTACTTAAATCATGCGGTATCTGATAGTACTAATTGAGGAAATGAAATGTTAAATCACATTATAATAAATTCTAATAAACGCCTGTTAACCGCTCTTCTCTTACTCCTGGCCCCTTTTTCGGCTCTTAACGCGGCTATTGTCGACGTATCTAGCCTGACGGTTAATACTGTTGAAGCCAGTTTACTTGCCACTGACAACAACACTGGTTTTCCAGTTATTGACACCGGCATAACAACACCACTCATCCCACCCGCAGTCATTCAAATGGGAAGTTTTCAGAGCTCAATATTCGATTTTTCCACTGCGTTTACAGGCGGCACACTTACAGGCACGGTTTATAGTGCTGGTTCACCAGGCATCTTTGAACCCAGTGCAAGCGTAGATACCACTGGTGGTTTTACCAGCATTGATCTAAGCAGTTTGAGAATGAGTGGTGAAATTACCCTCAACACGCTTTCGGCTGGTACAACATTTGATTTTGATACCGAACTTTGGCCCATTACAACGACCCCGAGCTTTAGTAGCTATGATTCGGCGAGTGGTGATTTCACCCTTAGCTGGGCAATTAATGAAATGGTGGACTTTGATGATGGTATAAACATGTTGTCACTATCTACAATCGCTGACTTTACCATTAAAGGTCAGGCGACTGTAGTTCCCCTGCCAGCTGCCATCTGGTTATTCATTACCGGTCTTGTTGCATTAACTGGCTTTACTAAACTCAAACGATAATAAATTATTTAGTTTTCATTAAAAAAGGACGCATATTAATGCGTCCTTTTTTAATGAATGATTTCTACAGTTTATGCTGATAGCACCTTTTGCAAATATCTTAAAAGTTTATTTTCATGACTCGTCGCCACATTAAAACGCATCCAGTTTGAGGGCTCAAGATTAGGCCTGAATAAATGCCCCGGCGCCAGCATCAGCTGGTTTTCTGCTGCCTCATTAGTCATTTCTAACACATTTATATGCTGAGGCAATTCTACCCAGACAAACATCCCACCTTTAGGCTCCAAATAAGGCACTAACCCCAGCTTCTCCAGGTTTTGCAATATTTGAACTCGACATGACTGTAATCGTTTATGCAACTTATTCAAATATTTTCTATACTGCCCACTAATCAGCATCTGGTAAATGACTCGCTCATTAACTTCAGAGCTAGTAATACCAGAAAGTAGTTTTAAATCTGTTAACTGCGCGACAACTGGCAAACAGGCAGCAATAAACCCTACGCGTATTGATGAAGACAGGGTTTTAGAAAAACTGCCGATATATATCACCCGTTTCAGTTGATCTAATGTGGCAATACGGCTAATTTTTTCTGCATGAAAATCACCATAAACATCATCTTCAACAATAACCATATCGTGCGCTTCGGCTAACTGAAGTATGCGATAGGCTACCGCCTGACTAATACTTGCGCCACTCGGGTTATGTAAAATACTATTGGTAAAAAATATTTTTGGTTTATGCTCAGCAATTAGTTTTTCAAGCGCGACAACCACCGGCCCATCTTTGCCCCAGGGCACTCCAATTATATTTGCACCATAGGATTTTAGTGTGCCATTTAAAATAAAGTAACCAGGGTCATCAACCAGAACGCTATCACCCGGACTGATATAAAATCGTGCCACCAGATCAAGGGCATGGGTTGCACCGTTGGTAAGTAAAATTTGCTCCGGCTCAAGCTCAATTTCATACTCCCCTAATCTCTGCTGCAGCACCTGCCGCAATGGCAGATAACCCTGCGGCACCCCATAACCTGTCAGGTAACTTCCTGACTTTTGAGCCAGAGTACGCAGGCTACGCTGAATTCCTGTTACATCCATCCACTCCACGGGTAACCAGCCTGCGCCGGGTGCAGGATCTTTTGCAGGCTGACTCAAAGCATTTCGTAATAACCATAAAACATCCATAGCTTTATCCAGCTTTACTGTAGGCGCTACACGACCTGACTGAACCTGCGGTAAAACCACATAAAACCCAGAGCCCGGCCTGGACTGTAAATAGCTCGCAGCAACCAGCCGATCATAAGCCTGCACTACAGTAAACCGGCTAACGTCATGTGACTCGCTAAAGCCTCGTATGGAAGGCATTCTGAGTCCACTTCTCAGCGCTCTATTTTCAATCAGCTTTTTTATACCCAGAACAATCTGCTCTGTAAGAGGTGTATCGGAGTTTTTATCCAGAGTAATCAGGGTCATAAAATTTTCACTGTAGTGATTAATTGTACCGGCAAAACATACAATACAGTTTTTAAATCATCTTCTAACTGTATATGTATTGTCAGCAATCTTATCGGTAACTTACCGTATCAGGAGGCAACACACAATGCACACAAAGAATCAGCTCAGGGGTATGACACTTGGATTTTTAGCTATCTGCGGTTTCAGCGTGACCTTACCCGCAACAAAAATAGCAGTTGAATACCTTGAACCTGCTCTGGTAGGCCCAGGCAGATCCCTTCTGGCTGCACTACCTGCGGTTATTTTACTTTTATGGTTACGGCCGGCACTACCTGCACCGCGCCAATGGTTTAGTCTGTTTATTGTCATGCTGGGTGTTGTTCTCGGATTCCCCTGGTTAACCTCACTGGCAATGCAAAGCGTGAATGGAGCCCAGGGTGGCATTATTGTTTCTGTGCTTCCATTATTCACAGCAATAGCCGGTGCAGTTATTATTGGACAACGGCCATCAGTCGGTTTCTGGTTAATGTCATTTTTCGGTAGCTCTCTGGTATTTATTTATTTATTAATTGAAGGTACTGGGCAATCGCCAGGTAAATTTCAAAACGGTGAATTAATACTATTAGGCGCTTCGGTTTTGTGCGCCATTGGTTATGCCGAAGGCGGCCGGCTTTCTAAAGAGATAGGGGGGGTCGCGGTGATTTCATGGGCATTAGTATTATCCATCCCATTCTCTCTTATATTTTCTTTGGCAAGCGATGCCTGGTCAAACCGAGCTATTAGTGCTCCCTGGCAGGCATGGGCTGGTTTTATTTACATCAGCCTGATCAGCCAATGGTTAGCTTTTATATTCTGGTATAAGGGACTGGCTCTTGGCGGTATTGTACGTGTGAGTCAGATACAGTTATTACAACCCTTCCTGACATTACTCGTTTCAGGCATACTATTAAATGAGACCATTGATATGTTGATGATATTTTTTGCAGTCGCGGTGGTTATGAGCATTATTTTTAGCCGCAAAATGTCGATTAATGTTTCTCAAAAAAATCAAAATTAAAGCCCAATTGCACTCAGTAGCCACGCCTGTTAACAACCACCAGAGTCGCTACTAAATTAAAACGCAATCCATGCGATGATATCGGCGCATAAAATATACGGGGCTTTTAATTCATGAATCCTGCTTAGAAAGGGGAAAATTTGTAGATCATTTTTATATTATCAAAACATCATCAGATAATTATTACAAAATAAACCCAAATTTTCAGTAATCAGCAGTAGATCACATTGTTCACTGGTAAGGACAGCAATAATACTTAACAATTTAATAATATGTTTTTCAGGAGATCCCCAGTGAAACAGCTTAACGGCATGCGCCATATGACTTTTGCAGCGCTGATATTTTTATCAGCCTGCGCCTCAGCACCACAGGTATCCATTGAGGATATTCTTAAGAAGAATGACTCAATTGCTAAACTCGACGCAGGACTTAAAAATTCAGCCAGTATGGGGGCTGAACACCTTGCACCTGAAGGGTATGCAAACGCAAAAAAATTATTTGACCAGGCGGTTTCATCCGCACAGGATGGGAATACAAAAGGCGTAAATAACTACACTCAAAAAGCTATCACAGCACTAAAAAGTGTTGACACGAGCACCTCAACAAGCCAGAGATTATTTGTTGAAATAATCTCTAACCGTGACCGAGCAATTAAAGCTGGCGCAGAAAAGTTATTTCCCGAAGAATTTAAATCACTGGAGAGCGAATTCCGCAAGGCCTCTAACCTGGTAGAAGATAATAATATAGAAGCCGCGAAAAAATTACGCCCAGGCCTGATAACAAAATACAGTCGTTTAGAACTAAAGAGCGTAAAGAAAGATGCCGCACAGGCAGCTAAATCTGCGATTGCTAATGCAAAAGAAAAAGAAGCCGATGATTTTGCGCCAATAACCCTGAAACACGCAGAAGAAGAACTGACTCTTGCATTATCTATTCTCGAAGCAAATCGCAACCAGTCTGAAAAAGCAAGTGCGCACACAACACGTGCTATCGAGCTTGCAAATAAAAGCATCCAGATAACCGAGATGGTAAAAGACTTTGATCGCCATGACTACAGTGAAGAAGATAAAATACTGTGGTATCAAAAACAATTATCAACAATTCATGAACCATTAAGTTCAAAACTTGTTTTTGATCAGGATAACCGCACAACTGTACACTCTATACGCAATGACATTGCTGCACTTAAACAATCAGAAACAGATTTACGCAGCAGTTTAAAGTCTAATGAAAAACGAGTTGATAAACTACTTTCAGCAAATAAATCAGAGCTTGGAAAACTTAAGAAAAAATACGAAAAAGAAATTTCACTACAAAACAAGCAACGTAAGGCACTTGAAAAACGCGAAAGTGATACGCGTCAGCGTTTTGAATACGTACAGTCTCTATTTACCGAAGAAGAAGCAGAGGTTTATCGCAAGCGCCAGAATGTACTTGTTTTAGCTCACGGATTTTATTTTGAACCCGGCAAAAGCGAAATAAAATCGGTTAACTTCACATTGCTAAACAAGATCGATCAGGCCTATAAAAAATTCCCTAACTCTAAACTGGTTGTTTCAGGGCATACTGATGCAACAGGTAACCCCAGAAAAAACAAGCTGCTTTCTGAAAAGCGTGCAGCAAATGTTGCCAAATTTCTGAAAGACACCAAAGGAATAAAAGCCTCAAAAATCAGTGTCCGTGGTTTCGGCGCTGAAAAGCCAGTTGCCAGCAACAGCACCAAAGATGGCCGCTCTAGAAATCGTCGCATAGAAGTACTGATCCAAAATCCAACTTCTATCTAGTAAGACTTGTCACAGAGGCGCTGAGTACGCAGAGAAAACCTTTTTTATTGTATGGGCAGCCAGGCTGCCCATACATTTACACCTCTGTGGCAAAGTGCTATTTACAAATACTGACAGTAAATCAATAATTATTTCTTCATAAACCACATAACAACAACTCTCTAAGACAATGTTATTTAAAGATTTATTCAAAACATCACTGAAGCCTACTTAAAACAATTAAATGTCAATCACCCAAACATGCGATTTAGCCAAAGTCACATTTTGTTATTATTACACCTCAGTAAGCTGAAACAGGTTTTCAGAGGAAACATCAAATGAAAAAACATATTAACGCAGATTTTTTTAAATTACTTATCGCTTTTTTAATTATCTGTGCAAGCTTTAACCCAGGCCTTTCTGATGCCGCTCCTCATCACTCATCTGACCTTATTAATATAAAATATATCTCAGATATTAATAAGAAAACTATAAGCAGACTAGTATATACAGAAGAGAATCTGCTTCTTAATGTTTCTAATCACATAAGCTATTAATCAGAACACATAAGTTCAAAACTCAACAAACCCACATCACTGGAAATAATTCACTAACTCCAGCGGCCAGTAATAAGCTCTGATGTTTCACTAATTGAGCGATAATCTGCAGATCGAATCGAGTCAGAATTTCTCACCGACCACAGGGCAATTAAGCCGTTTTTATTGATAATTTCGCCCCCTCTCTCGGTCAAATAAATTTCTGCAACCGGTTTGGTTAATGACTCACCCTCATCAATATAATATGCAACAGGCAATCCATCAGTTTGATACACCTCCTGTGGATTCATCCCCCAGCCTTTTCTGACAAAGTTTCTGGCTATCATTTCAGCTTTTATAAACGCAGCGTTGCCCCATAAATAACATTCATGACAGTGCTTTTCGGGCATTTCCTCAAAACTGAATGTATTTACAGGTTTGCTTTTTTTCCCGTAGGGTAAACGCAATAAGAATCGTGGTAAAACAAGACCAATATAGGCTGCTGCTGCTGATTGGCGCACCAAATTCCAGGCCTGACTTACACCTTCACTCATTTCATATTCCCAATTTTCATAATCAGGTGTATTCGAAAATGACTCACAACCGGCTAATTTTTCATTGGCAGAAGAAATAAAGGCAGCGTTAGCCTTCTCAGCAATGACTCCAATATTGGCGAGTGATAGAACATCATCAATAGTATCGCTAAATGTATAATTCCCCACCAGTAAACCCCACGCAACATCACCCTGTGATTGATCGCAGAATTTTTTATACACAGAAGATGCGCTTATATCATCAACTGCCAGGTTTTCCTGCAGCTCTTCTTTACTGATGTCTAATAACATAATTTTGAGCCTGGAGCCTGTTTCAATACGTTTTACTAAAAAGTATACAGATTGCCATGCAGCCTCTATTGCCTTGAAATCAGTATGATGCAATATATCGCGCATGTGCGTTTGAGTGGCCTTATCAACCATTGCGATCATTTCATCCTGACGCGGATCTGCGGCAGGCTCAACATAAGGAGCAACAATACTTTTAATGAGCTTATCGATATGTGCAGCCTCAGAGGCTGTTGCATCTGAGGCCTGACTTTGCTGGCTATCTAATATACTATCGAGTAGATTTTCAGAGGGCACAACGTCTATGACTGCTTTTTCCTGTTCATCAACTGACTGTTGCCTGCTTTCAGGCATCCAGCTTTGTATTTCTGCAGCTGCCTGCTGAAAGCTATTATTATTCTTTAAACGCCGACGTAAACTGCGTAACTGACTAAAAGATTCAACTTTTTCATAAATCTCATCAGGATGAAAATCATCTAAGTCATTAATATCAAGCTCTACATTTTGCTCTGCCATGCTCAGGCTTAAAGAAATTTTATATCCGGCCATTACCTCATCGAAATTATCTCGGTCTATTTCTATAAAACGCCGATCTTTAATCGCAATTTTTTCTGCCTTGCTGCCAGCACCAGTGAAATCACCCAAAACAGCAATATACATTGGGGAGTCTGCATCCATTTGCGTTTTACTCGAACTCGAAGACTTTGACCTCATATTGACTTCAAACCCCATTCCAGGCTTTGTATCTTCTGACATGGCAAACCTCCATATTTTTAAAATAATTTTATTATCTAAAATTGTAATGCACTTAACATGCAGTATTTTTTAGTGGGTATTTGAATATTAGCATGCCGACATCATCTGACGAAGTTTTATCTAGTGCGGCAATTTATTTCACGTATCACCAGTAAAATAAGTCGTGAGCTGGGCAGGATTATTACATTTGAGCAGTGGTTATTAGCATATTGACTCTCCTGGGCTTGCTAAAAACTTATGATTCATTAACTCAATAACTCAGTGCATTAACAAGGCAATTTTTATTCCATATAATCGTAAAAACTCAACTGTATTGATGAGCTAGCTATTTCAGTAATTTTATTAAAATTTTCATCAATCCTTGCATTTATTATTTATTTGATGAATCACACATAAATGCAGGAGTTTTTCCCATTAGAATAATTAATTTTGTGGTTCATCACATAATCACTGTATTATTGCTATAAACTCAGTCATATAATATTTATCGTAGTATCGCATTCAGATTGGCCGGGCCTGTGCGCTTTAGTCAATATCAATTGCTGTATCACAACCAATATCACATTTAAGTCCTGCTCAGTAATGATCAGACTTTAAAATTATAATAATTAATCAAAAAATTAAGCACAATTTGAGGAACAACAGATGAGTAGTTTATACATTTGGCCACAAATGCCATTTCTGTCTATCACCGTGCTGGTTGCCGGAAGTATGTTATTTCTGTATTTAGCCCGCACCCCATTACATTTGGCACTAGATAACCTGAATGATGGTATTGCTGGTGGTATGCAAAAAATAGCTGACTGGGTTAAAACGCTTGTTATCAAGATGACGGAGAAAAACAGAAAAGTCCTGCTTGAATCCAGTATCGCTGAAAGCGAGCAAAAAATCGCACAGGAATTCAAACGCGTTGAAGCCAGTTATACCAAGCATCTGGCAGAGTACCCTGCCCTGCACCTCAAACTCGACGAAGGTATTTCTGTAATTGATGCCGATTATGTAGAATGCGGTCAGGCCGTGCCTGAAGCACCTGGCTGGAATGATGCGGTAGAAGCCATTGCCAACATTAAAGGCGCTGCATCTGGAGATCGTGTAATAGAAAAAATGCTCAAAGAACTGCAAAAATCAGCGGTTGAAGGTGAAAAACAGGCGCTTGCTGAAATGCGCAAAACTTCTTCTAAACGTCACAAAATTTTGTCCGGTATGGCCCCCGTATGGAACAAGCTGGTTAAGGTGATGAGTGAAGTCGACAAAAAGGTTTCACTGGTTCTGGAAACCTCAGGCAAAATTGAAAAGTATATGCAGGAATATGAAAAAGTCAGAGCCGGTGGTGAAGACTCTATTGATATGCTCTCATCTAAAGCCACAAAACTTTTCGTTTTCTCCATGCTGGTCATTACCGTTGCAGGCTTTGGTGCATTTGTTAACTTCCAGTTAATTGCCTTACCTATGTCTGAGCTGGTACCCGCAGGAACGCGTGTATTAGGTATGCATGTTTCTGATATCTCTGCGTTGGTGATAGTCACTCTTGAAATTGTACTGGGTATTTTCTTAATGGAAGCCCTGGGTATTACCAATATTTTCCCTCAAATTGCTGGCATGACTCTGGGTAAACGCCGCATGCTTTTGTATGCCGCATTACTTGGCCTGTTTTTCCTGGCTTCAGTTGAAGCGGCTCTAGCAGTATTGCGTGAGCACATTGCAGCAACCAATGCCGCCACTACCCAGGCGCTTGCTGGCACGACAGCAACCACCGCTGGCACGGAAGGCTCTAGCATTACGGTTATTGGTCAGGCAACCCTAGGTTTCACCCTGCCATGGATTCTCGCCATGGTGGCGGTTCCGTTAGAAATGCTGATTGAAAGTAGCCAGCATGTACTGACCAAGCTGGTGATTTTAATGATCAAAATGATTGGATATTTTATTGGCATGATTGGTCATTTAATCAACACGATTATGAAAACAATCATTCATATTTATGACGCCTACATAATTATTCCGACAAAAATCGGTAATTTAATTCAGAGTAAATCTGCATAAATCACAGTGGACCAAATTATGACAATTAGACATAAACTATGCAGCCTTATTCTGCTCGCCTCAGCGACCTTTATCTCTGGCTGCTCAGATAACAAGGCCTATGAAACGGCTATTTGTGCACTGGCTGATATTTCAGGCACCTATGCCAAAGAAAAGAAAAGCATGGTAAAAATTATCCAGGCGGGCATCGTGCCCAAGATGGTGCCAGGTGACAACCTGATCTTAATTACCATTGATAGCAATAGCTACAATGATGAAAACATCAAAGGTAAATTAAAGTTAGACTATCGCCCTTCACAGGCTAATCAGCAGCGCCTGCAATTTGCCAGCCTACTGGATGAGTTTGCAGAAAAAACCACTAGCGCTAAATTTACCGATATCAGCGGTGCTATGATGTTGTGTAGCGGCCAGCTTAAAAGTACCGGCGCAGGCACGCAAATTATGTTTATCTTTAGTGATATGAAAGAAGAGCTTAAGAAAGGCATTAAACGCAGCTTTAATAAAGATGAATTCACCAATATCGATATTGCTGCGATGAATGTGATCAAATTAAATGCCGATAGCGCTAACCCGCAAATATTCAGAGATCGAATGGCGAAATGGGAAAAGCGCGTATTGAAACATAGCGCAAAAAGCTGGAATGGCACACTGGACCCAACCGAGGTCGGGGACTACATCGACTCTAAACGCTAACATACTTAGGGTCGGCTACTCAGGGTTGATTACGTAGGGTCGGCCGTTTTTATTGCCCACCAGATAATATTAAATCCATCAATAAAGGGTGGGCAAAAAATCTTGCCCACCCTACGTTAATATTAAGCAGTTTCCTGTGCTAAAACGGTTTCCTGCTTCAACTTATTATCCAGAAAGAAACAGGCAAACGGAATCACCGACGCCAACAATACCATCATCCAGAAAAACACTGACCAGCCCTGCTTGTGGCTCACCGGCAAAGAAAACACCACCAGCGTCATCCACAGCAAACCATGGGTCATACCTACTGGCCAGACAATATCAAAAAGGCCAAAGTAGTACTTAGCCGGCATTGCAATACAAAAAAGGCTAATCAGCGATATACCTTCGATCAAACTCAATACTCGAAACGCGTTTAACATGTAAAGTTTTCTCCAGACACTTTAATTATTCAGCTATGCTCTGATAGCCCCTTACCGGGATAACACCATCGCATAAGCGTTACACACAAAAAAGCCGCTTCAATTGAGCGGCTTTTATAATTTGGGCTTTAGTTACAACATCAACAACAAATTGATGATGATATTTATAAATATACACCATTTTTAGCATTCTGTGTAGCAAATGCCTGCATCCCATTTAAACAAAAACTAGAATGAGAATCCATAAAACTTTATCTAAACAGCTAATACTGGGGGCATCAATCTTCAGCCTGGGTTAACTAGCGGGCTGTAATAACGATGATACAGCGCAGCTTAGAGTTATTCATGCATCAGCGGTTAATGTGAAACGGGAAGGCACTGAAATTATCAAGTTCGAAAACTTAAAGCCGCGCTAACCCTGCCCCTTAAGCTCTTGAATCTGTCTTTATAAAATATCACTTAACTGGTCTATATCCAGCAATACACCCTTATCATTCACCGGCACTAATTCAAGCGCCTCGTGATATTTTTTTAAAATTTCACGCGCACCTTTATCTTTATTCAATGCTAACAATTCATTTTTATAGGTTTGGCTAAATCCAACAGGATGACCTCGTTTTTGATTGTAGGCAGGTGCAACGATACTTGCTCCTTTTTCAAGTTGATTTACCAATTGCTGAATTGTTTGACTGTGGAGATAGGGCATATCGGCTAGCATAATCAGCCAGCCACCTGAACTTTGACTTAACGATTCACCGGCACGAATAGCGCAGGATATGCTGCTCCCCATACCCAGCTCAGCCTGTTCATTTATAACCACAGCCAATCCCAACTGTTCTAGCTGAGTTGTTAAGCCGATGAGTTCACTGCTAATAACCGCAACTGAATCTGGCAGAACACTAGCCAGCTTTTCTGCACAAAGTAGTATCATCGGGGTGTTATCAATTACCGGGTATAAAAGTTTATTGCTGCCAAAGCGAGTGCTTTTTCCTGCTGCAAGCAAAATACCAAGCGGCTTCATACTCACACTTTACTAACTGACTGTTTAACTGAATGACTCAGCGCATTACGTTGCTGGGTAATTTCTGCGAGAATAGATACGGCAATTTCTGGTGGTGTATGGCTCCCGATGGGTAATCCGGTGGGTGCATGTAAACGATTAATCTGAGCTGAATTTAATCCCAGCAACCTGAGCCTTTCTCGGCGTGATGCACAATTATGCTGTGAACCAATCGCGCCCACATAAAAAGCCGGTGAAGCCAGTGCATCTAATAATGCCATATCATCGAGTTTAGGATCATGGGTAAGTGCCACCACCACACTGCGCGCCTGTTGTGCGTAATGTTGCACCGCCTCATCCGGCATTTCTGATGTCAACTCAGTGCCTTGCACATTCCAGTTTTGCGCATATTCATTTCGTGGGTCACAAACAATAACCCGGTATCCCAGCATCAGGGCCATTTGTGAAACATACTGTGACAGGTGACCTGCACCAATCAATAACATATTCCATTGCGCACCAAATATTTTGCGTACGTAACGACTGGTATACTCAAACGTCTCTTGCGCACTGGTTTCCTGCAAAGTGACCTTACCGGTTTGCAAATCCACATATCGAGCCATTAAATGTTGTTGCTGTATAACATCCAGCATTTTTTTTAATTCAGAACAATCATTCAATTGTTCGATGAGCAATTCAAGACGACCACCGCAGGGCAAGCCAAAACGGCTGGCATCAGCACGATTAACACCGTAGTTAACACGTGTGGGAAAAGCACCACTGAGTTGTTGATAACGGTAACGTTGTAGCAGATCTTCTTCTACACAACCACCGGATACAGAACCGTGTAATAAACCTTGCTTGCTCATAACCATTAAAGAACCAACTGGACGTGGTGAAGAGCCCCAGGTTTTTAGCACGGTCACCAGTAACACCTCATCACCCTCACCTAACCAGTCATGGGCTTTTAGTAATACATCGTAATCGGTACCATAATTGTTCATTTATTACGCTTCAGGTAACTTGTGTATAAAGCAAAACAATAGTCGATTGCAACATGATAATTCTACTTATAGGCAGGCTTTCAAAAACAGCCAAAAAATGCCTTTTCATAAAACCCTCATATTACAACTATAAACATTTAACCAGGCCGCAGATCAGCATTCACTAACGGAAATTCTCGAATACGTTTGCCGGTCGCGGCAAATATTCCATTGAGTACCGCCGGTGCAGCCACGGCAATGGTCGGTTCACCAATGCCACCCCAGAACCCACCTGAGGGCATCACCATCACTTCAACCTCAGGCATTTCAGCCATCAACAGCGACGGATAATTATGAAAATTTGATTCTTCAACCGCACCATCTTTAATGGTGCATTCACCATAAAGCAAAGCTGACAGGCCATACACAAAAGAACCTTCCACCTGCGCCTCAATCTGTTGCGGGTTCACCGCATAACCGGGGTCGGTTGCCGCAACGATACGATGAATTTTGAGTTTACCTTTTTTATCTACCGAAACTTCTGCACACGCGGCAACATAACTGCCAAAGGTTTTGGTTACCGCCAGCCCACGGTGTACACCTTTGGCAGTGGCGGTTCCCCAGCCGGATTTTTTAGCCACTGCATTAAGCACCGCCAGACTTTGCGGATGGTCTTTCATCAGTTGACGACGAAACTCGAGTGCATCTTTTTTCGCTGCATGCGCCAGCTCATCGATAAAACATTCGGTATAAATTGCATTCTGGTTAATATTCACACCACGCCAGAAACCCACCGGCACCGCCTGGTTACGCATTGCATGTTCTACTAATAAATTCGGCACCGAATAACTCATGGCATGATCACCCTCGGCATGAAAACCCTGAAAGGTAATCATGTCAGCACCGTTGGAGGCCAACCATTGCGGTCGAATCGAAGCCAGTATAGATTGCCCGGAAATACGCACATGCAAACCACTCAGGTTGCCCTTCTCATCCAGGCCGCCCACCAGTTTACATTTGGTAATCGGGTGATAAAAACCATGCGCCATATCCTCTTCGCGGGTCCAGAGTAATTTCACCGGCGTGCCGGGTAACTGTTTTGCAATCTGCACCGCCTGGGTTACAAAATCATGCACTGCGCCACGTCGACCAAAACCGCCACCCAGGTGAATTTTATAAACATCACATTGTTTAATATCTAAACCGGATGCTTTGGCTGCTGCCTCCAGTGCAACTTCACCATTCTGAGTGGGGCACCACACTTCACATTTATCTTTAGTCCACACCGCGGTGGCATTCATGGGTTCCATGGTTGCATGGTTCTGGTAAGGATAGCGGTAAGTTGCCTGCACAGTTTTCACTGCACCTTTTAGTGCCTTGCCTGCATCACCATTCTGGTTACCCACAAACACTTTATCGCTGGAGGTTAAACCTTGATCAAGCACCTCATCAATAGAGGCACTACTCATACTAACATTGGGGCCTTCATCCCAGTTAACTGGCAAACTATCCAGTGCGGTTTTTGCATGCCACCAGGTATCTGCCACCACGGCCACGGCGTTATCGCCAACTTTCAGCACCTTGCGCACACCAGGCATATTACTAACTTTAGATGCATCAAAAAGTTTAAGTTTGCCACCAAAAATTGGACAGGCTTTAATCGCAGCATTGAGCATGCCGGGCAACTGAAGGTCTGCACCAAAAACCTGTTTACCATTGAGTTTGTCATCGGTGTCCAGACGTTTCACCGGCTTACCGATAAGTTTCCAGTCTTTGGGGGCTTTCAGTTCAATATGCTCAGGGGGAAATAACTCAGCGGCTAATGCCGCAACCTTGCCATACGTGGTGCTCCGCCCACTGGATTTATGGGTAATCACGCTATTGGCAACCGAACATTCCTCCATCGGCACATCCCATTGCTCCGCCGCTGCCTGAATCAACATATGACGCGCCACTGCACCACCTTTACGCACATAATCATGGCTTCCACGAATACCCTGACTGCCACCGGTAGAAAAACTACGCCAGACTTTATCCCGTGCCAGGTTCTCACCGGGGGTTGGGTATTCGGTGGTTACTTTGCTCCAGTCACATTCCAGCTCTTCGGCGACCATCTGTGCCAGGCCGGTTAACGTACCCTGTCCCATTTCAGAGCGTGCAATACGAATAACAACTGTATCGTCCGCCAGTATTTCAACCCAGGCATTCACTTCTGATGCCGCTGAAGAAACTGGCACAGCGCCACCGGCGGCGAACGCTGAGCGACTGGCAACCGGTAAAATTAAGCCCAGTGAAAAACCGGCACCAACGACCGTGCTGTGTATAAGAAAGTCTCGACGCGAAACATCAATGCGTTGTTTTTTCATTATGCACCTCCGCGTTTATTTTTCTGATTTTTCTGGCTTATCTCAGCAGCCATGTGAATACCCTTACGCACTCGATTAAAGGTGCCGCAACGGCAGATATTGGTAATACTGGCATCAATATCAAAATCAGTGGGATGAGGTTTGGTTTTTAGCAGGGCCGCCGCCGACATAATCATACCCGGCTGGCAGTAACCACACTGCGGTACATCAAGTTCTTTCCAGGCCTGCTGCAGGGGATGATTATTATCTGCTGACAGCCCTTCAATAGTGACAATATCCTGAGAGGCATTAAGAGTCGATACGGGAACAGTACATGAGCGCACCGCTTCACCATTAATATGCACGGTGCAACTACCGCAAATACCAATACCACAGCTGTACTTGGTACCCGTGAGTCCTAGTTGTTCACGCAGCACCCATAACAGCGGGGTGGAACCTTCAACATCAATGTTGATCGGCTTTCCATTGATTTTTAGTTTAAACATTTACATGCCTCCAGGTATATACCTCAAGATAACCACATAATACAAAACGCACTTTATATAGAATCATTAAAATTCTACGCCCGTAAACTAACTAACACAATGCATATCAAATAAAGAAATACCCGGTGCAGGTGATTAATATTGTTAATTACATATAGTCGAATTAACAGTTTCATAAAGCTTATAGAACCCAAAAATATACAGAATATGGAGATGTTTATAAGTATAAATTTGAATTAGCAGATTCAATCTGGAGATGTTAATCGGGATTGAACTTCGACAACAATAAAAACCAGGCATTTTACTTCAAAATAAACCGTTGTTTTTATTGACTCTTAGTATGCGTGTCCTGTTTATTGTGTATATAATAAAAACTGGCTGCACAACAATGGTGTATCCACTTCGTTTGATCTACCCACAGTTGAGATTATACAAACAGCAAAACGTTAAAGACAAACCGTAGGGTGGATCAAGCAACGCGGATCCACCAGAACACCGACATAAATCAGGTGCCCTGTTTATTTTTTCTGATTTGTAAATAATACTCCGGCTGTTTTAAAAGTTGTCAAAATATTCTTTTTCCATTTCTCGGTAGATAAAATTTGCATTGGCGCGCTGATTCATCTCATAGAGCGGCATATTTTTCCAGTCTTCGAATTCAACAACCCGTACGGCATCGAGCATACCAACTCCGTCATCTATAGCCTGACTCATGGCGCTACGCATTCGAGTGACATAATCACGGGTTTTAGCCAGCATGGGAAACGGTGCTGTTTGCGCGCTGCCGTGTCCGGGCACCATTAGCTGTGTATTCGGGAACGTTTGCAATAGCCAGTCCAGGGCTTTTAATAGCTGTGCACTGTCGCCGTCACCAAGGTAGGTTGTACGTTGATTAAATGCCAGGTCAGAAATCCATAATACCTTTTGCTCTACCTGGTGTACCACCAGATCACCATAGGAATGGTGTTTGCCGGTATTATATATATCTATAATCTCATCACCCAGACGAATACGTTTCCTGGTAAAAGGCTCTGCCTCAAGATAAATATCTGCCTGCAATGGTTCAAAGCCTATCATGTCCTGTGAGAGCATCTGTTTTCGGTAATTAACAGAAGACTCCAGTGTTTCTGACTGATTGTAGGCAAGCGTTGCTGGGTGCGCGATGATGGTGATACTTTCGATATCGTTGAATGCGGAAGAACCATAAGCATGGTCAGGATGATTATGTGTCACAATAAGAAATTTCACAGGTTTGTCGGTAATACAACGTATTGTGGCAAGCAGCCGCTTAGCCAGTAGGGGTGTACCGAGTGAATCAATTACAATAACACCCTGCTGTGTAACAATAAAACCCGCATTGGCATTAAAGCCACGGTTGTCCTGATTTAGCGTTGATATATTACCCAACAGCATGTAGCTATTGTGTGTGAGTTTATAAACGGGTAATGCTAAATCAGTTGCGGCGTCAGCATCAATTTTCAGCTGCGGCAGCTGATCACTATCAATAGCGCTGTCAGGCAACCGCCCAACAGAAGAAGGTTTATTTTTATCAAAAACAACACAGTTAGCGGCATAAACTTCGGGCATTAGCAGCAGACCTGAAAAAGCGGCAACGACTAAAATAGATCGCCTTAATAATTTTTTCCAGTTTTTTATCAGGTTTGTAGTTTTCATAATAACCTCCAGTAAAGAAACTGATTCAAATCTCAAGCTATCAATATACACATAATAATCCATTGCTATCGAGTTTACTCGTGATTGCTGAATTCGCTGGTATAACGAAATAACAATTATTATTTTCCTGTCTACCTTGATAATTACCATTTACATAAACCCCGTTATAGAGACTATGCGCAATATTTAAAATAGTTATTCAGGTAGCGCTAAAAATTATCCTGAATAGTTAATACCCGGCAAACCATCTGCCAATAGATAACAGGCTGCGTCCTCTGATTTCTCCATAGCGGCGCTTTTGCCATAACAAATAGCAGTGCTTAGTCGTGTAGATGGCACATTTATCCGTTGAAAAAAAACAAACCCTCCAGAACCTGTTTATAACTATGCTGTATTGCTGTTGTCAGGCGCTGGCTAATGAGGCCCCCTTGCTTCTCGTTTCTTTTCTGTCAATACGATATAATACACCCGCATATTTCGCATTACTATGAGGACAACATTTTGGCATCCAATCAAGCACGGGCCCACTTCACGCTAAGTGGTTATCATTTTAATCCAGATGACATCACTCGCCTGCTTGGCATACAACCCACCTCGGTCAACGCCGCCGGTGCAAGCAGTGGACTGGACAAGCCTGTGATCAGCTCATGGGAGATTTCCACGGATACAATCACTGATGATATAGATGTTTATAAATTGACAGACATCCTCATTAAACAACTCGAACCGGTTGAGAAAAAAATCCTGCAGGTAATTAAAAGCCATAATTTATCTCCCAGAATCGGGGTGGTTCTGGTTTTATCTGTTGATAAAGATGAAGTAGCACCGGATGTTGGTTTTGGTGCCAGAACAATCCGCTTTCTGGCGGATATTGGTGCGTTTATTAATGTGGATTATCAGCTGTCTGAACGTATTTAAGTTTTTTATATTTTAAAGTAGAACCTGTCGCGTTAATGTCACCACCTTTCGTAAGAATTGCGGGTGACTGGCTCTGCTCAATTGCTACTCACACCATCTATCTCATCTGCTTATTAATGTCCTCGTTATTGAATGTTCCGAAATATAATTTTTGACTGTTTTCGAATTAAAAAAAAACGCACGCTATAAAAAGCGTGCGTCTCACAAACCCAGTTTAAACCAGTTAGCCACGCCACCATATAGGCCGACGCAGCTGACTATTTTATGGTTTCTTAGGGGTGCTGTATGGTACTTCTTTCTGGAAAGATTCCCAGATGGTGTCATAACCTACATAACCCGTTTCAGTTGCCTTCTTTTGACGAGTTGTCAGAAAACGACTCTGGCCTTCGGGAACTACTGGTCTCGTTTTTGGTGCATCGCTCATAATCATAACTCCATAATGGTTGAAATCGGGAGGAATATAAACAGGATTGTCAGCCCTCCCACTAACACTGACTAATCTTATATTGCTTAACCCGTGTAATGCCCTTTTTTTGGGAATCACATGGCTCACGCCCCTGTGGGCCTGTACAAAACAGGCACGAATTATTCGGGTCGCGTTTTTTCCTGGTTTTCTTTTGTCGACAAACTCAATACCTTATTGAGCACTAACCGCTAGGGCTAGCGACTTTGCCTTATTCATTTGCTCCTCGCAATGCCTTAAACACAGTGGCTGCAGCGCATGCGGAAAACATTCAATAATCAGTTCAAACTCATCGGCTACTTCATCAAAAAGCGCCGTATCATTTGTTAACTCAGCCAGCACATTTCGTGCTGTCGACTTATTCACCCTGCATAATACTGCCAGATGAAAAGCTAACTGCTGCTCCATGCATACGGTTAATGCCGTTTCATAAGATCTTATTGCCTCTTCCAGGCGATCTGGATTTTCTTCTGATTCAGCCAGATTATGCAGTACTGCACCACAGTTATTGTGCGTGGCAACTAACTCAAAAGCGTGATTATCAGCATCGAGTTCAGCAAGTGCATTTTTATAGGAAACAACAGACTTTTGAAAAGTGCGGTTACCTTTAAGGCCTTTACCATAGGTATGGAAAGTCGCACCCAGTTGATGCATGGCTGATGACCACTGTTCAGGCGTCTCTTTTCGAGACCATTCCAGTAACGCATTAGTATACGAATCGATCGCTGCTTTCAATAATTTCGAGTCATCCTGTAGCCGGCCTAAAGCTTGCTGCGCCGTGCCCAGGTTATATTGTGTTGCTGCCCAGTCAAGAGGTGCCTTTTCCTGGCTAAACTCTTCTAGTGCTTGGTTAAAACACGCAATGGCTTTTTCATACAATTCAACATCTCTGTGCTGCTGCCCCAGTGCCGCAAGAATATTGCCAAGACTGTTCTGAGCCTCTGCCCAGGCTAATGGCTGCTGAGCGCGATACTCATCTGTCAGAGATACTTCCAGTGCTTCACGTGCACTGTCGAGAATATTTGTACTGAAACGGTGCTGTTCATAATTACCCCGTGTGTAGAGAAAATTATCAGCCGCAGTTACTCCGCTATCCGCAGCTGCCGCTTCGGCCAGGCCTTCACGCATGCCTGTAGCATGAGCTATTGCACGTTCGAGGGCCTTGTTGACCGGGTAAAACAGGTAAGTATTGGAAAATTTCATTTATGTCTGGTCTAGAATTTCATTTAGGTCCGGATCAGCGTCAACAGCTCCACCCAGGTCAATTTCTTCATCGGTCGCTTCACGTATAGTCAAAACTTCCAGCTTAAAAATCACGTCTCTGCCACAAAGTGGGTTATTACCGTCAACAGTTAAGGTTTTGTCATCGAACCGGGTAACGATAAAACTTCTGGGTTCACCTTTTTCATTTTCCATGGTGATGGTCATACCGACTTCTCGATACTCTTCAGGGACATTTTCGATGTGATCGGTAAACACAAGTGATTCGTCTCTCTCACCATATAACAATTTAGTGTCTACCGGCACTTCAATGATATCACCAACTTTTTTACCATCCAGTTGTTTTGTCACCTGCTCAGACATAACATCATTTACGCCATGCACATAACCCAGAGGGTAATCAACGGTAACCAGTACGTCACCGGTTTTTTCATCGATGACCTTATAATTTATTTCAACGAATTTTTCGTTTTCTATTGTATCTGACATAACTCGAAAAGCCTGTTTATAAATAAAGCTGTACTATGTTGGTAAACATAGCTTAATCAACATGACCTGATTAACCCATTCTGATCAATCCATCCTGTTCAATCTTAAAACAGCCAATCTTAGAATAAAGTGGCACCAAATATTTTTACCTTATCTTTTTCATAACCCAGCACCAGTCTGCCCAGCCATTCGCCATCTTTCTTTTTATTTCTCTGTTTATATAAAACCGTTACATATTCACCTCGGCGTATTATGCCAAGATATTCGTAATCTTCAGACAGGTTTTTTGTTAATTCGCTTCTTGCAAACTGTTTCCCCATCTCTATTTCATTTGCACCCATCAGCATAGCCGCTGCGAAATGCCGGGTGAAAGCACCGTAGTTTTGTTCATTAGAGTATTTTACAAGATCCGCCCACATTGGGTGAGCCAGTTCTAAAATTTCTTCATCTGTTTTGTCAATAATATTAGTCATTCTATGTCTTTATATGAAACGTATCTGCATTTAAAACATGCCTGGTTTTGCAAGGCAATCAATCGTAAAAAGCTACATGCTATAAACTATAGAAAAAAAGACCAACAAACAATCTGTTGGCCTTTTTTTAAAGATGAGTAAGATTTTTTTTAATCTTACTCAGCTACCACTCTATTCTTCATCTACAAGATGATAAAGAGGGGCTTTCTCCATAGTGTACTCACCGGTCTTGCGATCACGCTGAGAAACTGTCAGTACATGCCAGTTTTCATCATCCAGCTTCATCGCATCACCACGGTAGTAATAACCAGGCCAGCGAGTTTCTTTACGGAATAAAGTATGCTGGAACACACTTTCAGAAGTACGCACACGATGATTTAACTCCCATGCACGCAACAACTCGTGTATGTCAGAAGCTGCAATCTTGTCCATGTCTTCCTCAAGAGTTTTAAGTTTCTTAAGACCGATTTGCAGAAGTTTTTCGTTGGTCATGTAGTTAACACCAAAACCACCACAATACTCATCCATCAGTTTCTGCAAACGATCCAGACCCTGTCTTGGATTGATGAAGTTAGGGTTAACAGAACCGGCAACAACTTCATTGCTATACACTCTATAAGTTTCTAATGGCTTATAAATCTTCTCTTTAAGATCAGAAATTTGCTTCTCAGAAACAACAATGCCTTCAGCTTTGCCATCGTCAATGTATTTACAGGCGGCTTTTGCAGCCAGACGACCTTCAGTGAAAGAGCCCGATGAGAATGCGTGTGGTGTACCACCTACCGCATCACCCGCACCAAATAAACCTTCAACTGTAGTCATTCGGTTATAGCCCCAGAAATATTCATCTGGTGAAACATCTTCAGGACCTGAACACCATGCACCACAACCGGTTGCATGCGAACCCATTACATATGGCTCAGACGTGGTTAATTCAGGGTTTTCGTATTTAGGATCAACATCAGTTGCCGCCCAAAGTACCGCCTGACCAACCGTCATACCCAGGAAGTTATGCCAGCCAATTTCTTCAAGATGCGGATCCTGGAATGCTTCCATAGTTACCATGTGAATAGGGCCACGACCCGCATTCACTTCATTGATAAATGCATGGTTACGTAAACAGGTCGGAATCGGTTTGTGAGATAAATGCTGACCTTCTGTATCCAGGTATTCTTTACCTACCATTTCCGTAAGAGCGGGGAACCACTTGGATTCATACTCTTCACCCAGACAGTTTTGTGTATAGGTTTTGAGGTGTAAGAAATATGCGCCAACAGGGCCGTAACCATCTTTGAATCGAGCCAGTACAATACGGTTTTCCATTTGCGTCATTTTCGCCCCTGCTTCGATCATAAGACCATAAGCAGAACCCGATGACCATGGTGCATACCATACACGACCCGCACCTTCACCCACTGAACGTGGTTTAAAGATGTTAGAAGCACCACCGGCACCACAGATAACAGTCTTCGACTTGAATACGTGGTAGTTACCAGTACGCACATTGAAACCTACTGCACCCGCAACGCGGTTTTCTTTGCCATCATCCAGAAGCAGGTGGGTTACACAAACGCGGTTAAATACTTTGTCGGCTGATTTTTTTGCAGCTTCAGCAACGATAGGCTTATAAGATTCACCGTGAATCATAATCTGCCAACGCCCTTCACGCATATAATTTCCCTTCTTGGGATCTCTCATTAGCGGCAGGCCCCACTCTTCAAACTGGTGAACAGCGGAGTCAACGTGACGTGCCATATCAAAGGCCAGATCCTCACGCACCATACCCATCAGGTCCATACGCGCATAGCGTACATGATCTTCCGGATTGTTTTCGCCGAAGCGCGTACCCATGTAACAGTTAATCGCATAAAGGCCCTGGGCTACCGCACCAGAACGATCGATATTGGCTTTTTCTGCAATAACGATTTTTTTATCCTTGCCCCAGTATCTTGCTTCAAATGCAGCACCGGTACCACCGAGGCCCGCACCTGCAACCAGAATGTCGATATCGTCTTCAATAATTGTTTTATAAGCCATTAGTAATACACCCCAACTTTCATTTTCAGGCCGTTTGACTCAAGCGTGTGTAAGCCACCCTCGTCCATGCGAACATATTTGGGCTCATTAAACAGCAGCTCACTGTCACGCATTTCGTTAGCTGGTGCTGCTTCTTCAGATAGTTTTGGAATACACGTTCCCCATGGCTTGGTAGTAATAGGTGCCAGCAGGTCCATGTCTTTTTTGCCGTTACGGAATTTGATGCGCCAGGCAATCGTGCCTTTTTCTTCATCACGTAGCACTCGAACACTGTGTCCAAGTGGTGCAAAGTCAGCATAACCGCGTACATCAATTGCCTGATGTGGACAGGCTTTTACACAGGAATAACATTCCCAGCACATGTTAGGTTCAATGTTGTAAGCACGACGAAGCGTTTTATCAATGTGCATGATGTCAGATGGGCAGATATCAACGCACTGCCCGCAACCATCACATCGAGTCATATATACAAAAGTTGGCATAATATTCTCACTTTCTTAAATAATTATTCTAAGTAATTGTTATTAAATTTATATTAATAGTGCTTTGCTGGCTCACGCCTGATGCCTTGCCCCATATACTCTGGATTCTTGCCCATGTACTCTGGGATATCCGGAAATTTTGCCTGTACTTCAGGATCCGACAAATCAAAATCAGCAGGTAAATTCTCTCTTGAACCATCAGCCCTGGTAACACGTTTCTGGAATGCTGCTGCAGGTTTAAAGAACATATGTGCAAACTTCGACCACATTACGCTGGCAAAAAGAACCGTATTTGAAAGAATGAACAGAACCAGGAACAGAGTTGACCACCCTTCAATAGCTTGCGACTGTGTATAAGACCAGATTAAAGCGAAAGTCGAGGTTGTGAGCAGCGAAACAATAAACAGATCCGCACGTTCGAAGCGATACCATGAAAGGCCTTCGGCAGACACATCAACTCGGATAAAGAACCAGAACCAGTAACCACCAATAGCTAACATCAGTGCACCTATATGCCAAAGCTGTGGCAAGATTGCAGGTGTAGGCGTCGCAGGGTCTGCATAGCCGAAAATCATAATTGCAGTTGTTGCCACAAATATAATGAAACCATACATAGTCAAAAGATGGGAAAGTCTGCGTTTTGTATTGCAGAACTCGCCAGAAGTTAGCACTTCATTGGCTAAAACTTTAACTGCAATCGATGCTTTTTCACCGGTACCCACTGTACGCTTTGCACTCTTCTGCGCTTTTTTCGCATTTTCAAAAAAGTACTGAGCACTTTTTTTATGAATCATGTCAAGTACTGTCCCGCCAACGACCAGCACGACCATCAAGATAATATACCCCTGCATAATTGCGGGTGATATAAATTCCGAAAGTTCGGAAAAGGGGTTGCTCATAAACATTTAGTTCTCCTCAATCAATTTTTTTTATAAAATATTTTTTTAGTTTTCAGTTTATCCCGAAAATTAACTCTCAGTCGAGTCCTGCAATAACGGCTCAACTTAAAGTGTCGCTATTTTTTTTGCAAAACCCGACGAAATCTATATCGCCCTCAGCAGCGAAATTCGGCGACAGCTAATATGCCTTGCTACGCAGAGACCTTAGCTCTGCACATTTACTCATTAGCGTCCCGAGTCAACAGGCCCAGTTTTGTGGGTAGTTACACTTCGATGGCGTATAGTTTCTGGCCCGGGTAAACAGTGGTAAAAAATGCCTTTTTACCTGTAAACAGTTTATCGCTGCCAGAGAATATACTCCTCTTCAAGTGACACTTCCACACCTTCATGATGATGAACGAGTCTTAGCGTATAAAATCTGTCGCGGGCTTCATTTTAATTCGTTCCAGCCCATTACCTTCAATGCCATAAGTATAAGCTTCTACCCACAAGCCATCCAGTACATATAAATTTATACCCCCATTAACCAGCACTTTCATAACGCTGTATAAAATATGTCCAATGCTGAATCAGCGCGCCCATTTCATCAGGCGAAGGAGCCTTACCCGCCATGATAAGTTTTACTGATAGTTGTGGATTCGTAAGCAATCTTAATAGTTGATCTATATCATGCAACATTAAATTCGCTCGTTTGTAACTTAGCCGACTGCAATAGTCAACGCCACCAATTTACATTGCGTATCCTTGCGTGAGCGCATTGAAGGATGCGGCCAACATCGTGATTAATGCCGCTGTCGGTGGGCGAGCTGGGATTGACTGTGGTGCTGGCATAAACTATGCGGACTAAACTGGACATTTAAATTCCTCGTATTTTGTCGGATGTCTGGTTTAATTTCACATATGCTGCCTTATATGCTTTTATTTGTCACCCTGCTACCAGTAGCCTTTTGTGGCTTTCCCAAACAACGGGAACATGAGTTAAATCGGGGAGTTACATTTTAAAGCAGAGTTGCTTCTACAGCCTCGAATACTGTATTAGAAAATGCTTATGTTTGGCGTTCAATATTCGTAACCAGTAAAAACATATTCCACTAATTAAATATGAAAGATAAATAAAATAATTAGTTACTGCTCTGTTGGCCTGAATGACTCATTTCGCTTACACTACAGAAGCATTTTCAATACCTGTCTGTAAAATCAGCAACAAAGCAAGTTTTAGCTGAAACCACTATTTAACCTGGTCGATGCATTAAAAGTTACCTTTATACATATGGCACTGGCTGCTTTTTAACTTAACCATGTAGAATACTGGCTGGTTCCCTATGGCTGACGTATTTTTATCCAGGAAAAGCAACTCGAAACTTATATGACAATCTACATTCTCGGCGCACTGATAATTATACTTCCGTTATTGCTGATTGCGTGGTTAGCATTCAGCAGGGTGCAAACTAAACTCGAATGGTTTCTGAGATTTTTGTTTGTTGGTAGCTCTGTACTAATCAGCTATAAAATTGGAACCTGGTCGATGAGCAGTTATTACATAAGGTTCGTTATTGTAGTGCTTTTTCTCGGCTCAACACTCTATTCATTTCATATAATACGTAACGGGCTTTGGCATATACCACAAGAACAATGGCTTCGCATTGGGGCCACTTCTGCATTAAGTATATTTGCAATAGTGTTAAGCGTGTTAACACTCTCCGGCAGTTATTATTCACACAGCTTTCAAACCAGGCTGAAATTTCCACTCGGTCAGGGCAAATATTATGTAATACAGGGAGGAAGCAACATTATGACCAATCCGTTTCATGGCATGTCATTGAGTGGGAAATATGCAATTGACATAGTTAAGATTAATAAATTTGGTAATCGGGCAACAACAATTTTTCCGCAAAAGCTCGCTCAATATAATATCTTTAGTGAAAAAATTTACTGCCCCTGCAATGGCAGAGTTGTAACAACATTTAATAATTTTCCAGACAACATGCCCACAAATGTAGATCGTGAGCATCCAGCAGGAAACCATATTGTTCTAGAATGCGGCGAAGTTAAAATCATGCTCGCGCATTTAAAAGAAGGCAGCATAAAAATCAAGCAGGGAGATAACGTTACTGAGGGCCAGCTCGTTGCTGAGGTTGGTAATTCTGGTTACACTGATGAACCACATCTCCACATACAGGCCAATCGTTATGAAGGCAACCCGGTTGCGATAATGTTCGATAAAGAATTTCTCTCAATTAGTGATGTATATGTCGTTAAATAAATCATGGCCAGGCAAATAAATGCACTCCGAGAGAAAAACCACAGCTGTGTTTCGCATATTTTTGACAATGACCTGGATAATTAACAATAGCTGTAAAAGCAAAATCAAAAGCGTTAAAGCGGGACAAAAAACATGTACTTTTTAACCTGGCGCAATGTCAACACAGGATCGATATGAGCAAGCTATTAAGTTTTTTTATTTTTATTATAATTTCTGCATCAGCAGCTGCTACTGATGATGACAGAGAAATTGAAAAATTGTTTAGTGAAAAAAATATAGATGGAACCATTGTCATTTCATCATTAAACAGCAACAAAAGCTTTATTTATAATACTTCCCGAGCCAATCGCAGGTTTGCGACAGCATCGACATTCAAAATACTTAATACACTAATATCTCTGAAAGAAAATGTAATTTCTGGTAAAAACCACATCTTTAAGTGGGACGGGCATATTTATAGCCATACCCCCTGGAATGGCGATCAATCATTGGAAACCGCGTTTAGAACTTCCTGTGTCTGGTGCTATCAAGATCTTGCACGACAGGTCGGAGCAGAGAAATATCGTAGTTACATACATAAATTTTCATATGGAAAACTATCAGAACCTTTCGAAGAAACCACATTCTGGCTTGATGGCTCACTAAAAATTAGCGCCGCAGAACAGGTAAAGTTTCTCAAGAAAATTTATCTGCGCTCACTTGCCTTTAGTAAATCTTCTTACCAACAGCTACAACAAATTATGATCGTAAAACAAACACCCGATTACATTATTCGAGCCAAGACAGGCTGGGCTGAACGATTAAAACCACAAGTAGGCTGGTATGTCGGTTATGTAGAAACAAAGGATGACGTATGGTTTTTTGCAACCAACATTGTAATCCGTAAAAAATCAGATTTGCCTCTCAGGCAGAAGATTACGCGAGAAATTTTAAAATTAAAGAGAATTTTAATAGACACATAAGGCAAAACCGCGACCCACCGAAGATAAACTGAGGACAAACCGATTTCATTAACAACCCTGAGCTGGCTACTAATTAATCTGGCCGCTCAGCCCTGCAATTAAGTATATACAGAAATAGCTACCAACCAATTTAAGCGAACCATAATTATGAACACAGAACTACAATACGATAAAAACAAAAACCTGATGACCCTGAAATTACATGGCCTTTGTAGCATTCATAATGCTTGCCGAAGTTTTTGATGAAATGGAAAAACATGAACTACGCCCTGGGTTAAAAATTCTTACAGATATTACAGATGCCAATTTAAAAGATACGCATTTTAATACGGTATCTCTGCTGAAAAGTAAACTGGAAAAATTTCTTGATCTATATTTGCCCGTTCGTAAAACGATTGTTGCTGAGTCAAATTTAGAGCTTGGAACTGCTCGAATGTATGAAATGCTTGCTAAAAAAAGCTTCGATGTCAATATTTTTCGCGATAAATCAGAAGCAATGGAATGGCTCAACTGACTTTATAAACCAGAAACAAACCGCATTTTTATTAAAACTCACTTTTAAATTTCATTCAAACCAGCGCAGGAAACATACCTTTAATACCATTAGCGATAAACGCAACACCGCCCCCACAACCAGGCTAATAGCAATAATACCCTGAGCAATAACTAAATAGTGCCCAACACCAGTTGACTTATGAGCTGCCAGAATAATCGTACTAATACTCCCGGCCCTGCCAGCAATGACATAGCAAGTGGCACTATGGCAACAGACTAAAACTCGGCAGACTCATCAGCTTCTTCAGGAGTCTGTCTTACCTGACTGGTTTTCGCCTGCAACATAGAAATAGCCATGAGAAATATCAGAATGCCACCGCCAACCCTGAATGAATCAATAGAAATTGCAAAAAACTGTAGCAACAACTCACAAAAAAAGTGAAACTAACAAAATTGTAGCCACGCCAAATGCAACCAGGCTAATAGTCTTTGCTCTTTGCACAGTACTTTCATGCACAGTCATACTAATAAATACGGGTATAGCGCCAAATGGATTAATAAGTGCC
>Ga0316204_10000974_pt1 | contig 88074 bp, 68 predicted proteins | sample 6monrhotite_MG_2_FD_205661 | JGI IMG/M metagenome (GOLD analysis project Ga0316204, IMG submission 205661) | Microbial mat bacterial communities from mineral coupon in-situ incubated in ocean water Damariscotta River, Maine, United States -... | ecosystem: Environmental > Aquatic > Marine >... | reverse complement strand
CTTGCTGTTTCCATTAATATCACCTGTTAAGTTCTCCGAGCCAAAGCTCGAATATAACAAAATAGGTGGGTCAATTTTACTTGCTAAAACCCACTAAAGTGGATCAGTTTTGCATGCTAATTAACAACCAAATTAATAATCGATATAAAGTTCTTTCAGAATTGGGTTCGGGCGGTAATGGCTTTGTTGTAAAAGCCGCTGATAATAACTTATACCGTGAGGTCGCAATTAAATTAAATGCCACTTCAGAATTTACTCACCCTGAAATTTTCAAACGAGAAGCACGTATTTTAGCTACTCTAAAACATGAAAATATCATTCAAATTTATGACTTCATTAATGTCGATAATGGTGTTTTCAAGCAAGAAATTAACGGCGAAGTGTATGGTTTAGTTTCTGAGTATCACCCAGAAGCGTTGCCACTAGATAAATACTTAAATAGTAACCAATTAAGTAATGATCAGAAAATAAATCTATTTCAAAAAATATGTGATGGAGTAATTGCTGCACATGAAAAAAACCTAATTCATTGTGACCTTAAACCTCAAAATATCATCGTAACTAAAGAAGGGACTCCAAAGTTAATAGATTTTGGCTCTTCGAGTTATGAAAATATTTCAACTCAAAACTCTGGCAGCATTCAATGGTCATCACCGGATGTTCTAAATGGCGAACCAGCTAAAAAAAATGATGATATTTACAGCTTAGTACTAATTTTTTTACGTATGTTTCAACTTGATTTTAATCACTTATCGAATGAAGAAAAAGAAACCGATTTCATTGATCCATATGGATCTGACTCGTCAGTAGAAAAAAATGAAAACATTACAATCAAGACATTAACTAGCGCTGAAGTAGCACAAAACCATAAAGAGAGCCAAAACATACTTGTAGAGCTTCTGTTGCTTAGTCATTATTTAATGAAGCTCGGTTGGCATCGTTCAGTAAGTGGGTGGGAAAAATATATTGGTTTTGATGCTTCGACTAACGAAGTCGAAAAGGACTACTTTGGCTTTCGTGGCACTAATAGTGAAAGTACTAAATTTTTATCCAATTTACACAACAATATCTTTTTAGTTCATGATAATGAACAACGTTCATCAAGCCTTCTTGAGCTGTTATTAATGGGCTTGTTAACATCAACATCTTCTCAATATAAAGTTGTAGATATAATAAAAAATAACGATGTATTCAACGAAGAAGTCCACGCTAAGTTATGTCAAAACTACCTTAAATCGTTTAACAACGTTGAAGAATTAAAAACAGCTTGTTACGCATTAACCGATACAGTATCAAATAGCCTGAAAAGTGAGTTTTCATTAATAAATCAAGCTTCAATAAATGGGCAAGTATTATCTAAGTCATACATTAAAAGTTTGCCACAACTTAGTAACTATGAGGATGAAAGAATAAATGAAGTGAAATGCCAATTTAATACATTTGGTATGGACTATTTATTTTCAGATTCTTTAGTTATTTTAAGCAGTGGTGAATTTGCCAGGCTCTATTTTTACACCGATGGTATTGATATCGAGATATTCAGTAACCACCCTACTTTAAAACAACTTGAGAAAGCCCCTTTTGTTGATATTTTAGAGTAATTCAATTTTCCAACGATGGCCGTATTCATTTAATAGGTTGCAATGGTCCTTTAATAACTAAAGGGCTATTTATGAAAACTACTAATAAATACAAACAAAATCAACTTCAAATTACACCGCAACATATCGATATAACAAAGATAGCTTTTATTAAGGGCTATCACCCTATCGTATTACGTCATGCCATTTCAAATAATAAAAAGATCAACTTAGACATATGTTTAGCATTTTTGGCGGATAAGTCTGTTATTCGATATTTATTGTTATCTGGAATTTCAGATGTTTTGAATCTAAAAAATAAATATACACGTAATATCAGCTTAGCCACTCCAGCAAGTGCTTTGTTTGAAGTATCTAAGTTCAAAAAAGCTCTCGAAAAGTCGAAAAACATATTGTTATCTGAAGATGAAGAGCTTGCAAATGGGACTAATTGTAAAAATGTTACGTGTATTGAAAGTCTTTTAAAATATGGCCGTAACAACCTGGTTGATGTGCTCCCTTCGATCAGTGACAGAACGATTGCAAGTTTAGTGAGTAATCAAAAAAACCAAGATCTTTTATTTGATTGCCTGCCAAATTCACGAGTTAATGCAATAAAGCAGATTTGTGAATCACCGTTCTCTCAATTAGAAGCTAACTCAGTAGCCATTACTAAAATTGCATACGAACTCAAACAGTTTTTACTTAAGCCAACTTTATTTGGAACAGATCCATTCACGTTCGAACTACGAGATTACACTGAACGTGTTCTGGACTCTATCGATCAATTCCCCAAAAATGTCCGATTCACTGCCTTTAAAAAAATAAGAGTTGAAGTACTTATAGATGCACTAAAAGTGCTTGAACCATACGAGCAATACAAACTATTAAAAAATTGCGAGATATCAAAGTCAAATTACGTCTTTGAGCAATATACAAAGCGGCCTAATTATCGTGAAGCTAACTTTAAAGTACTTAACAAAATAGTTCGAACCCTTGAATTAGAAGCACGTGAGCAACATAAAATCAGTTTGAATCGTGATAACAATAATACCGAAGATTTAAGAAATGCAGAGTCATTTTATCAAATAAACACTTTTGATAAACAAGTGTGGAGACAGCTTGTAAACGAGGTATCACTTAAGCAGCTTTATTGCGCAACATGTAAAGCGAGAAGCCATGCAAGCATGTCTGAATTCATGTCATTTATAAACAAAGAATCTATTCCAATAGCTTACTCTGAACTCGATAAAAAAATGGAAGTATATACCCATGAAATCTTAGATTTTCAAGATCAGATTATTGATGAATGTAAGCGGATTGAATCAACCTATCGAGATATAGAATTAACCGCTTTAGAAGCTGATATAATGACGTTTCACAATAAAAAAAATAGCTCTAAAACAATTGCGGAGGAAGTAACAGAGCGACTTACTAAAGACTTAAAGCAGTCAATAGAAGTCTATAACCATGACGAATTAATGGAAGAAATCATCTTAGGTTTAAAAGAAAATGATGAAAAAATATTTCAAAAAATACAAAGTAAAGGCAATAAGAAAAAACTTGTTTACGTGCCTTGTGGTTTTAATGAAAAGCTGGATGAATTAGCAAAAGAATTTCCTAATTTCTTATCAGTTATTAAGTTTCTGAGAGGGATATTAGCTGAATCATTTTTAACTCAACAACCACTTGACCTGCCTGTAATAAATTTGGACGGCCCCGCTGGTGTTGGTAAGTCATTGTTTGTTAAGTGTTTCACGACTTTGTTTAATTTAAATTTTAATTCAATCCCAGTTACATCAATGGGAGATAAATTTGAGTTAATGGGGGCAAATAGAACATGGAATAACGCGTCACTAGGGGCTTGTGCTAAAGCTTTGCTATTAAAGAGTGATACTTACAGTCCATGCCTTTTAATTGACGAATTATGCCTAGTAAAAAGTGCTGGAGAACGAAATATAGTCCCTACACTGCTGGGACTATTTGAGTCAGAACAAAGCAAGTCACTAACTGAAAACTTTCTTGGAATTAGCGTTGATTTTTCAGGCTTAATTATTTTTACAACCACCAATGATATAGGCAACCTGCTACCTGCATTAAGGTCTAGGATCGTATCTTTTACCATTAAAGAGCCATCTAGAGATCAGATGAAAACAATTGCTAATAATATTTATACTAAGTATCGAAATGATAGAAGCTTAGGAAATTTTATAGTTGAAAGTATTCCAGCCAGTTGCGTTACTTTTTATTTAAACCTACCGCCTCGTCAGGCAAAGCAGGCGTTAATCGCGGCAATTCGTAATGCTATACAGCGATTTGACGTAAATAGCCGAATACCTGTGTCATTAGCACCGAAGGACTTTGAAATTCAGGAAAACTTTTCCAGCCCTAGCCCGTTCGGCTTTATTCACTAGGAGGCATTTATTATGAAAATTTATGATCCTCGATATTATGGAAAGCTCAATTCTTCAGTATTTAGTTTAAACGGCGGCTTTATTGGCATTGATTTGGAGTCTTCCGGAATTAGCAAAAATGCATTCCCCATTGAAGTTGGTTGGTATGGTAGTGGGTTAGAAGGCTCAATTTTAATAAAACCAACAGAAGAGTGGTTATCTAATAGTTTCTGGTGTAAATATGCAGAAAAAAATCTACATGGCATATCAAAGGTGCTACTTAAAAATAAAGGTGTTGAAGTTAAATTGGCAGCCTTAAAACTAAATGAAACCTTGAAAGATAAAGTCGTTGTGAGTGATATCGTCGAGTTTGACGGTATCTGGCTAACTCAATTATATGAACAAGCAGATATAAACCCAAGTTTCAGATTGATAGGAGAGCAAGAGCTACATGCGTTTAGAATAAGAACAGGGGGTTATTTCCCTAAGGTATTAAAAAGCTCAACAGAAAAGTTACATAGAGCATTAGACGATGCAAAGTGGCTTTATAATAAAAATAAAGGCTAGCTATTTTTCCTGCTTCTAACCTTCTATAAACTGAAATGAAAGCAAATTGCTACTATGTGCGTCGGAGTTTTATATTCTAACTAGAAAAATTATAGGGCTTTGACGCACTTCAACAAAGAGATACCACTTCACCCACAAGATAGAGATTGTCGCACGTAGTGCGGGGAATAAATAATAATTAAATATATGGCCAAAGCTAAATATCTACCCGTCAGAGTTTTATTTTGTATATATAACTAATTACAAAAGCTGTGACGTCTAAATCAAATAATATTTCTTTCCCAAAGTGCCGCCTTGGTCACTTTTTAAAACACTATCTTCACTTCTATTCACTTATTCATGGTTTTCCAACGACGGGCATACATTCAAAATATGGCAAATTGTTGTTTGATTTGAAGTAAGCAAAGTTCACTAACTCCGTCAGCGGTTTTAATTATTTATATATAGATAATATAAATCGCTGACGCCGATAGTAAATCAAAATATTTACATATTGTGTCATGGCCTACCTTGCTTCAATACATTAATCAATTTGGAGAATAAACTTTGAATCAAGTTAAAGAAATAAAATACTTATGTATAGAAAAATCAGGAATAATTTTACCTGAAGGTGCGCTATTTGATAGTTTTTACCGAATAGAGTTAACAACATTTTTAAATAAACAATGCGAATCTGAAGAGTTTACTTTTATTATTGCTGTTACTAAGCATGATGCCGTTTATGGAGCTGAACTCGCTATAAGGCACGGCATTAAGTTATCCGTTGAAGGGATCGAATATGCTTTTGAAGCTATTAATCTTAATAAATATACTGAAGAGCAAAAATACAGAGCACTGTTAAAACAAGCTAAAGAGCCAAATCTATTTGAGCATTCATTAGATAGTCTATTGAACGCCCTCATAAAGAAAGTCCCGCTTAAATATACAACAGAAGAAGTCATAACGTTAGTTGTGGATGCAGCACCTGTCGATTTAAAAGTTAATGGTATTCAAGCTTCGGATTTAGCTTTAAAAAAAGCAAAAACATTCTTTGAAGAGAAGAATGAAAAGATTGCAGACTTCGTTCAACCAAGAGAATCTGAATTTGTAAAAATAATAAAAATGAGCTATCAAAATGAATTAGTTGAACACGTCAAAAGTAATCCTGGAGTGTATGTTTTAAATGACAAAATGGGATCTGGTAAAAGTCAAAATGTAATTTTACCTTTATTTAATTACTTCAGTACCACAGATAAAAAACCAATATTAATAGCACCTACTAAAGCTTTAACAAACCAACTTGTAAGTGATGCACGAAATTACGAATACCAAAAAAAACATACTAATAACATTACAGTATCAGGCATCGCAGCATGTGTTATTTCCGCAACAACTAATTGGATGTTTAAAAAATTCTCAAATCAATCAAACATCACCTTGATTGAAGAATATGAGGAATGTGAATCCAGTATATGCACCAAAAAATTAATGCACCCTAAGACCTTATCCCGCTGTGCCGAAGCCATGGAACATTGGACAACATTATTGAAAAAAAACACGGTAGTAATAGCCGATGCTATGTTATCTAATTTTTCTGCCCTTCGATTAGTGCAAATGGGTAGAAAAATTACAGTAGTAGAAAATACCGATACTGGCTTTCCTTTTACAAAAGAGCTGATCATTAAACCTTACGAATCGCATTTAAATAATATGCTAGCATCATTAAAAAATAATGAAAAATCTGCTGTTTTTTGTGACGGAGGCCACGCTTACGATGGTAAATTTAAAAACATTCAAACGGCTGTAGAAAAAGAAACAGGAAAGAAGCCAATAGTAGTCGATAAGGGGTTCCTTGAAGAAAACAAACATGAGTACTTTGTAAATATTGAAAAGTCATTAGAGAAAGGAAACTGTCATATATACTCTCCTGTTTTAACGAGCGGCATTAGTATAGTGACTGATTCGATCTCTTCAGTGAATATATTCGCATGCTTCACCCTACAACCTAATCAGCTTACCCAAAGCGCAGGGAGATTCAGAAAATCAGATGTGGTTCATATTTCTTTTAGTTCCAACGAGCGATTTCAAATAACAGGATTAAGCAACATTTTTGACGAGCAAACATATGAAGCGTATGAGCTGGAAAGTAAAAATGATTTAGTTAAATTAAAAAAAGATAATAACTGTATTCAGGTACTAGAACGCTTAAATCATAATAGAATAATGAGAAGTAATTACGTTTATGTGACATTGAAACTCTTTGAAATGATCGGCTATAAAATAACTATTAATAGAAAGGATGATATTAAAGATTTAGCTCAAAACAAAAAGTTTTTAAGGCAAATTAAAAAATTTGATAAAGACACATTTATTTCAGTTGTGCAGCAAGTTGAATATGACAATCTTAATTACCATTTTTTGCGAAAATCAGAGCAAGATCTTATTGCAAGTGAGCAACTAAAACTTGAAGCAATGACATTACTTCAGTTCTATAATTTAGCATCAATTGAGGCAAAGTCAGATGCACAAAAATTAGTTGGATTTGATGATAAAGCTAAGAGTAGACCTGCATTAAAAAACTTAAGTATCGCTCGTAAACAATTTGATGAAGTTCAAGAGCCTAAAAAAGCTATTCTTAGTCAAATATTTAATAAAATTTTTTCTATTTTAAATATAAATATCAATACACTTTGCGGTGAGTATAATGTTAAAGACATCGATAAATTAGTTGATTATATTCGTACGGAAAAAATCATTTTTAAAAGTGAGGTATATATTGTTAGAAAAGAATTAACCAAATTAGGGTGTTCAATTAACATTAAAAAAGAATATACAGGAAAAGATGAATGTAGAGGAACTTTAAGTAGTAATCTATTAAGAATACTCTTCAAACTAAAACAAAAAAGCAAAAGGGCGAGTACAGGACAGCGCTCTATTGAATCATATTATCTATGTACCGAGCAAAACGACAGTATTAATTATTATTATAACCTTCGGTATCGTTAAGCATTTAATTTTCCAATTCTAATTGTTAATCAATTTGACAAAGTCATTAAAAGGAGTACATTACTATAATCAAAATGATTACAGTGATGGTCTTTTATTGTTATGAGCATAATAGCTGAGAAATATAAAAATACCGAAGGAATTGAAAAACTAACCTTTGCTCAAAAGCAAAGGTTGTCTTTTATCGATTTCAGTTTGTTATTTAAAGGCTCTATTAACCGTAAAGAGCTGACAGAAAAGTTTGAAATGGGTATGGCTAATGCCACCAGAGATCTTACTTTATATAAAGAACTAGCTCCTCAAAACATAGACTTTAACGCTAAAGATCGTACCTATCTTCAAGCAAAAACATTTACCCCTCTTTTCAGTTACAACTCTCAACAAACATTAGCCAAATTAGCGAATAAAATATCAGACGGTTTTGATGGTGTGTTAGAGATCGCTTTTCCTGTGAATGCACCTCATCAGTTAAATGTTCCTGATATTTTTATTGTTGCAAAAATTGTTCAAGCTGTTTTAAAAGGTAAAGCTATTTCAATTATTTATACATCTCTGTCATCTGGATCAAAAGCAAGAGAAATTATTCCGCATACAATAATTGATAATGGTTTACGTTGGCATGTAAGAGGCTTTGACCGGAAAACAAATTCATTTCGTGATTTTGTACTCACTCGTATTTCAAAAGTGACATTGTTAGACAAACGAGTAGAAGAATTTGAAACGGCTATAGAAGATAATCAATGGATGAGAAAAATGGACCTACAAATTGTCCCTCACCCCACCAACGTTCAATATCCTCAAGCAATAGAGCTAGATTATGGAATGGATAAAGGAATGCTACAACTAACAGTTAGAGCAGCCCTTGTAGGGTATTTATTAAGACGATGGAATGTAGATTGTACTGCCGATGCTGAATTAATTGGTGCTGAATATCAGCTTTGGCTCAAAAACAGACAAACATTATTTGGTGCTGAAAATCTCGCAATTGCACCAGGCTACGTACCAGAATTGGAAGAATTATAAATGGCCATTGATATTAAAACTTATAAAGATTACTTGGGCGATTTAATCGGCGGCAGCTTAATGATCAAAGAAAGCCAAATTATTGCTGAACTTTTATTAAAGAAGCCCAATCAAGAAGAATGGTTAGAGGCAATTGTAAATCGTAATGTGCTCCAAAAACGCTCAGATGCTTCAGCCAAAAGAAATGCTGCAACCATTAAAAAGCGCATAGAAAAAATGAGTGATGAATATCTTGAACAAATAGCTTATGGGAGCACTGAATTATCTACACAACTCATGTTCGCAGCTACGTTAATAAACTCAACCTTATTAGCTGATTTTATGCGTAATGTCGTACTAGATGCTAAACGTATGTTTCGTGAAAACTTGGATATAGGTGATTGGGAATCATTTTGGGATGATCGTTCACGTCTATTTCCAGAGTTTTCAAAAATGACAGAGTCATCAACATACAAAATTGCACAAGTAGCCTTTAAAACATTAGCCGATGCGGGCTACCTGGAAACAACTCGCAATAAAAAACTACAAAACGTTTATGTATTACCAGAAGTTAGAAATCTTTTATCAGATATAGAGCGTGACGACATAATCTCAGCGATGGAATTGCACTAATGAGCGATACAAATGAACAGGTCCAAACTAAGCAACAAAAAAGCTTAAGCTCCAGACTAGACAAAATACTACCAAAGATAGAAAGTGAAGATTTTCTAAAAAATCAGGGGTTAGGAAACGAAATTGGGTTTTACGTTTTTGATTATCCACCAGAGTCTGAGCTAGAAGTTCGTGAACATATAAACTTTATGACAGACAAGCTAGTTAAGCGCGGGCGTAATTTTGCCAGCATCAATTTATTCGAAGCAATCATAGAGCTTCTAGACTCAAGAAACCTTACCGAGCGAGCATTTAAGGTTCAAAAAGAACGTGGTGATGATGCCTTATTCAATGCATTAAAAGGCCCACTAGAGCAAAATCGTGTTGCTGATTTTATCGCCTCAAAAATTGATTTAGGCAGCCCCGAAAAAGAACAAACAGAATTTATTTTAATACATGGCCTAGGCAGCGCTTGGCCGATAATTCGTGGTCATGGTTTATTAAACGCCCTACATGCCAAAGTAGGTAATATTCCAACGGTATTATTCTACCCTGGCGAATACGATGGTACAGCCTTAAAACCATTTGGCAGAATTGAATCAAATAACTACTACCGAGCATTTAAATTAGTTCCGTAAACGGACGTACTAAAGCAGTAAGGATAAAGAACATGCAAATTAAAGATTTATTTACTAAAGACATTAACCGACCAATTAACGGTGTAGTTAAAGCGGATCAATTAGAAACCAGCACAGTATTCACTGAGCTAGATGAATACGTAATAACCAACGAGTTAGCTAAACACTTTGAAGAATTTTTTGACGCTTATATGCCGTCAGTACGTGATCCAAAAGCTAAAGCGGCATCAGGTAAATTAGGTATTTGGGTGAGTGGTTTCTTTGGCTCAGGTAAATCTCACTTTATAAAAATACTATCTTACTTACTGCAAAACATAAATGCTACAGACGGAAAAATAGATCGTTCAGCTATCGAGTTTTTCAAAGATAAAAACTTAGACGGTTTCTTGATGGGAGAAATAGACACTGCCATTACTAAAGAAAATACCGTTATTTTATTTAACATTGATAGCCGCGCAAATACCGACGACGGCGACGATGCCATCTTAAAAGTATTCCTTAAAGTATTTAACGAACAAATGGGTTTCAGCGGCGATCATCCGCATATTGCACATTTAGAACGAGAACTAGATCAACGTGGCGTATTTACCAAGTTCAAAGAAGAATTTACAGCACTAACATCAGCCCAATGGGTCGAAGAAAGAGACGCTTATGACTTCTATCGAGACGATATGGCTGATGCGCTTGGCAAAGTGACCAATCAATCAACTGAATCTGCTCGACAATGGGTAGAGCAATTGGAAAATAACTTCACCTTAGATGTATCTAATTTTTGTAAATGGGTAAAAGAATACCTAGATGCAAACGAAGAGCGTCGAGTGTTATTTTTTGTCGATGAAGTTGGCCAGTTCATCGGTAACAACACCCAGATGATGCTAAAACTACAAACTATTACTGAAAACTTAGGCACTATTTGTGAAGGCCGTGCATGGGTAGTTGTTACCTCGCAAGAAGATATTGATTCTGTTATCGGCAATATGTCAGGTTCAAAAGGTCATGACTTTTCAAAAATCCAAGGGAGATTTGAACGCCTTTCTTTGTCTAGTTCGAATACCAGTGAAGTTATCGAAAAACGTTTGTTATCAAAGCAAGATGCTGCACGAGATGAGCTACAAAATTTATACGATCAAAAAGGCGATATACTTCGAAATCAATTAGCCTTTGATAACACAACAACTGCCGAATTAGCCAACTACAAAGATGCAACAAGCTTTATACACAGTTACCCCTTTGTGCCATACCATTACACATTGGTACAAAAAATCTTTGAAGCTATTCGTAAAGCGGGTGCAACGGGGTTGCATTTAAGTCGTGGCGAACGTTCACTATTAGATGCTTTCCAAACAGCAGCCAAACAGGTTAGAGATCAAGATATTGGTGTTCTTATCCCGCTTTATTATTTTTATCCATCAATAGAGAGCTTTTTAGACGGCGTAGTAATAAAAGACATTAATCAAGCCTCACAAAAAGACTCTATTCCAAAATTTGCAGTAAATGTTCTTCAAACCCTGTTCCTAATTCGCTATGTAGACGTCATTAAATCAACACTAGATAACCTGGTAACCCTTTGTGTAAGTAAAGTAGATGAAGACCGTTTAGCACTTCGCCATAACATCGAAAATGCTCTGAATGCACTTGAGCAAAACTTGCTTATTGCACGCCAAGGCGACGAATATATATTTTTAACCAACGAAGAAAAAGAAATAGAAAATGAGATCAGAGAAACCGAAATTGAACTCTCTGACGAAACCAAAAAATTAAGTGATTTAATTTTTGATGACGTACTTCGTCGTGACAACATTTACCGTTACCCAGAAAACAAACAAGATTTTCCAGTTAGCCGTTTTTGTAATGGCATGCCACGCGATGGCTCTCAAGAAAATGATTTAGTAGTTAAAGTAATTTCTCCTATTGACCCTAACTATGGTGAATATGAATCAGCAGTTTGTGCCAATCTTTCGCAAGATGGCAACAATGGCGCTGTTATCATTAAATTAGCCGATGGCTCTAAAGTCTTTGATGAAATAAGAACCTTTATCAAAACCGATAAATTCTTGCGCCGCAATACAGGTAATCGTCCTGAGCAACAGCAATTACTGCATCAAAAAGGTACTGAGAACCAAGATCGTAATCGCCGTATTAAAGCAGAAATAGAAGAATTATTAAAAGATGCACAGTTTTATGCATTAGGCTCTGAGCAAAACCCTAAAGGCGGCCCGATTAGTACAGTTTTACATGAAATGTACCGCTATGTTATTGAAAACACCTTTAGCAAGCTAAAGTTAGTTAAGCCATTTCCTGGTGACCTTCGCCGTGAGATTCAAAACACATTAATAGCCGACGATGTTGGTCAAATAGGTTTAGACTTAAACGCTCAAGAAGTGAATCCTCTTGCATCATTAGAAGTTGAAAAACATATTTCTCTCGCCGATGATACTGGCCGCCCAATTACTGCTGATGACATTGTTAAACGTTTCTCTAAGCGACCTTTCGGATGGAATGATGAAGAAATTATTTTAATAATTTCTCGGTTAGCGTTAGCAAATAAAATCACCTTCCAAAGTAGGCAACAAGAAGTATCTCTCAAGAGTGCGTACGATAACCTAATGCAAGTACGAAAACGAGCAGAATTGCGTGTTCGACGTATTAAACAACAATCAGAAGCTAACTTAAAACGTGCCGCTAAACTGTTCAAAGATTTCTTTGGTAAAAATGCGCCAGACAGCGAAAAAGAACTGTTTAATGTTGCCCAAGAAAATTTAGGCAACATGAAAACCAAGCTTGATGGTTTTGCACAAAAGGCGTCTACCGGACACTATCCAGGCGTTAAAGAAATTGATAATGGTAGAGTACTTTTATCAAGTTTAACTGAGGCACAATCTAGTTTTCAGTTTATTGAATTATTCCTGTCTAGTGGCAACGATTTAGTAGACTTTGAAGAAGACTATCAAGATCTTGAAAACTTTTATGAAAGCCAATTCTCAACATGGCAAAGACTTCATAATGCGTTGAATATTGATTTTGATCGTAACAGAACGGCACTTGAAAAAGACGCCGATGCATTAGCTGCGCTGCAAAAGCTCGAAAGTATTTATAATAAAGCTCGGCCTTACCGCGATATCAGAGAAATAGAACCGTTGATTGAAAAGGTTACCAAGGTCAACCAAAGCCAATTATCAGACAAGCGTGCTCATGCAAAATCACGAATAGAACACCGTATTGAACAAGTGCAGAAACAAATCAAAGAAGTAAATGTTCCTAGTGAACTAAGTAACAAAGCGCTTCGTCCTTTACAACTTGCATTACAAAGACTTGATGGCTTAACAGGTATTGCTGAAATTCTCCAAGAACAAGCTGATGCTATTAATTTAGAAGAAGATGCCTACGAACTGATAAACAAGTTTATCGAAGAACAACAGGCTGAAATGGCAAGAAAAGCTAAAGAAGAAGCCGAACGAGCTGCACCTCAAGCGGCGGCGGCTTCACAAAATACAGGTGACAATAAAGGTTCAGATGTTACTAATGTCGATTACGAACCGACTAAAACACAGCCTCCCAAAGTAGCTGAACCAGCACCTAAAAAATTATTACCAAAGAAAATTGTATCAATAGATACCTTAAGTGTTATGCGTGAAGTAAATAGTGCAGGAATAATTGAAACGGAAGGTGACATAGATAATTATCTTGCCGCACTAAAAAATAAGCTAACTGTGCTCGTGAATAGCAATAACAAAGTACGTATTAAGTAGTGTTTATAACCGGAAGGCAGAAATAATGGCATTACCTATTAACATTCAACAATTGCTGTCAGGTCAAGTGATAGAGTCTGATCGTATCGAATATAAACAAGGATGGAATCCGGAAGTTATTCTTCATACGATTTGTGCCTTTGCTAATGATCTTCATAATGTTGGCGGTGGTTATGTCATTGTCGGCGTTGAAGAAGTTGATGGTGTTGCACAAATGCCGCCTTTAGGCTTACCTGTTGACTCATTAGATAAAGTTCAAAAAGAACTACTTCAAATATGTCATTACGTACAGCCTGAATATTTCCCAGTGGCTTCCCCTGAAATTATCGATGGAAAATATATCTTAGTTATTTGGTGTCCTCCTGGTCAGCATAGGCCATATAAAGCACCAAAATCGCTAGGAAAGCAGGCTGCGGTTAATAAACCTTATTATGTGCGTAGAATGTCTTCAACTGTTATTGCTAAGGCTATCGATGAACAGCAATTATTAGAGTATGCCGCGCATCAGCGTACACCGTTCGATAATCAAATTAACTACCATGCGAGTTTAAGTGATTTAAGTTTAGTGCACATAACCAGCTTTTTAAGCACTATAAATAGCGAATTACTACATGACGTACCTAACTTATCAAAGCCTGATTTATTAAGGCAAATGCGACTAGCGGCTGGTGCGAATGAAAATCTTCACCCGCTTAATATTGGCTTACTCATGTTTGCAGATAAACCGCATGAGTTTTTCAGAGGTGCCCGAATTGAGCTTGTTCAATATTTTGATGACATAGGTGATAAATTTCAAGAGACCTACTTTGAAGGCCCTATTTGGATCCAATTAAAAGAAGCATTAGCCTTTATTAAAAGCCAAGTAATCAAAGAGCAAGTGGTTAAAAAAGATGATAAAGCAGAAGCTGAGCGTTGCTTTAATTATCCTTTCCCAGCAATTGAAGAAGCGGTAGCTAATGCTGTTTTCCACAAAGGTTATGACAAACAAAACCCAATAGAAATATCAATCAGGCCAGACCGTATTGAAATAACCAATTTCCCAGGGCCTTTACCGCCAGTTAACCAAGCAATGCTTGAAAAAGAACGTATTGTATCTCGTGATACCAGAAACTCACGTTTAGGTGACTTCCTTAAAGATTTAGATTTAACCGAAGGCCGAGGTACGGGTATTCGAAAAATCAGAGCACAAATGCAAAGAAATGGCTCACCACAACCTCACTTTGTTACTGACGACGACAACATTTTCTTTATGACAGAATTAATGCTTCATCCTGCTTTCGATCAAGTTACCGATCAAGTTACCGATCAAGTCACCGATCAAGTCACCGATCAAGTTAAAACACTACTAAGTGGTTTACTCGCGGGTGAAAAGTCCAATAAAGAATGTATGGATGAATTAGGTTTAAGTCATAGACCTACGTTTAAAAGTAACTATCTCCAACCAGCGTTAGATGAAAAGTATATTGAAATGACTATTTCAGATAAACCGACCAGTAGCAAACAAAAATACAGAATCACCAAAAAAGGCCAAGCCGTTTTTGCAAAATTAAAAGTTTAAAGGATTAAAGGCCGAGAAATAATGAATACTAAAAACTTAAAAGCGTACGCACCAAAAGCCCGTCGTCAATTTATTGAAGCAGTACAAAAACGAGCAGCACATTTTGGCATTTATGAAGACCGAATTGCAGAAGCGAAGGAAGAAGGCAGTTCAATTTTAATTGAAGGCCGTGTGTTTACCAAACAACAAGGTCAACAACGTAAACGTTTAGCGCAACGAGTAGAGGAACGTGGCTATGAAATGTTTACCCGTGAAATGGCCTATACCTGGTTTAACCGTTTAGCGGCTATTCGTTATATGGAAATTCATGATTATCTTGAACATGGCTTTCGCGTACTTTCTAATCCATCAAATAACGACTCTTTACCAGAGATACTCGATCATGCCTCAGATGTAGCCGACACACTAGAGCTAGATAAAAGCCATATTATTGAGCTTCAGCTTGCAGGTGATAAAGAAGAAGAGTTATACCGTGAACTACTTTTGGGTCAGTGTCATTACTTGGCTAAAATTATGCCATTTGTTTTTAAAGGGTTAACCTTTGAAGCAATAGACGACGCTACTGAACTATTACTACCAGATAACCTCACTAAAACTGACTCTATCCTAAAAGGATTAATTAACGAAATTCCAGAAGAAGACTGGAACGAGATAGAAGTAATTGGTTGGTTGTATCAGTTTTATATCTCTGAGCATAAAGACTCAGTGATGGGCAAAGTAGTAAAATCGGAAGATATCCCAGCCGCTACTCAACTATTTACTCCAAACTGGATTGTTAAATATTTAGTACAAAACTCATTAGGTAGACATTGGTTAGCAACCTATCCAGACTCTGAACTTAAAGGTAAAATGGAATACTACATTGAGCCTGCACAACAGTCTGATGAGGCAATAGCACAATTAAAAGCAATTACACCAAGTACTCTTGATCCGGAACAAATCAAAATCATTGATCCCGCAGTCGGAAGTGGTCATATCTTGGTGGAAGTTTATGATGTGCTAAAGGAAATTTATATAGATAGGGGTTATAGAAAACGTGAAACTCCAGAGTTAATTTTAACTAAAAATATCTATGGTTTAGACATTGATGACCGAGCTGCACAACTTGCGGGTTTTGCGTTGATGATGAAAGCTCGTGAAGATGACCGAAGAATTTTCCAACGTGTGCAAGATGGTGAAGTAACGCTAAATATATACTCCTTACAATCAACTGAAAGTTTAAACATAAGCAAACTTTGGAAAGCTTTAGATTTAGAAGAAAACCAACAACAAGGCTCTACTGGTGGGTTATTTGATGCGTCTGAAGAGTTTATTGAGCCATCAGGTATTTACAAAGAATATTATAAATTATTGCAAGTATTAAAAAGTGCATTTTTACAGGCTAAAACACTTGGTTCTTTGATTCAGATTGAAAATGAACATTTTGCCAATCTAATTGCATTGAAAAAATTACTTCAAGCTAAAGAACAAGGTTCAGACCCTGCCGCTAAACAAGCTGCAATAGAGTTATTACCAATTATTAATCAGGCTATTATTCTTGCTCAGCGTTATATTTCGACAATAATGAATCCTCCCTATTTAGGCTCGAAAGGAATGAATGCTGAGCTAAAAGAATTTGCTAAAAAACAGTTTCCTAATTCAAAGTCCGATTTATTTGCCTTATTTATGGAGCGAGCTTTTGGTTTGTTGAGCGAGAATGGTTACAACGCTCAGGTTAATATGCAGTCTTGGATGTTTTTGTCTAGTTACGAGTCATTTCGAGAGTGGCTATTAGATACTAAAACCTTTGTCACTATGGCTCACCTTGGAGCAAGGGCATTTGGACAAATTTCTGGGGAAGTGGTTCAAACCACTGCATGGGTGTTGAATAGGGCGCATATTGAGCATTATCTGCCAGTTTTTCATAGATTAATTGATGGTAATGAAGAAGAAAAGCGAGAAGCTTTAATAAAACAAATTAATCGATTTGAAAATACTGAACAAGATGACTTCAAAAAAATCCCCGGAAGCCCAATAGCTTATTGGGTTGACGAACAAATAAGACGTGTTTTTCTTAATTCACAAACACTTGGTAAAGTTGCTTACCCTCGTCAAGGTATGGCTACTACAAACAATGATAAGTTCCTTCGTAGGTGGTTTGAAATTGATGTTAACAAGGCTAGCTTTTGCTCTAAAGATCGAGATGAAGCAATCGGTTCAGGCGCTAAGTGGTTTCCATATAATAAAGGGGGAAGTTATAAAAAGTGGTATGGCAACAATGAATACGTAGTGAATTTTGAAAATGATGGTAAATCAATCTGTGACTATATAGATAAAACTCCCGGTGTAAAAGTTGGATCTAATGGTCGAGTTATAAATCGTGAGCATTATTACAAACCAAGTGCTACATGGTCATTCGTGAGTTCATCCTATTTAGGGGTTAGACGTTCTGAACCTGGATTTATATTTGATGTAGGTGGGTCGTCAAGTTTTCCGCCAATAGAAAAGCTAAATCAAGTTGTAGGATTTTTGTGTTCAAAAGTTGCATTTTACTTAATGAAAACAATGAATCCAACTTTAAACTTCCAAGTCGGAAATATAGCACAACTACCTTTTAAATCCATCCCAGAGGTTACAGAGGATGTTGAAAGTGCGGTAAATATAACCAAGGATGACTGGGATTTCTATGAAACTTCTTGGGGGTTCAAGTCTCCACTTTTTTTAACAGAAAGTAAAAATTTAATTGATTACATTGAAAAGATTAACTCAAACAAACGAGCTATGGTTGAGGAGTTAACTTTACTGGAAAATACTATTAACGAAAAAATAGCAATTGCTTATGATGTTGTCGAGTGCATAGACCCAACACTTTCATCAAATGATGTAACTATAAGCGGTAACTTATTTTATCGATACGATAAAGGTGGGGATATTGAAGAGTTAAAAGATAGGGAAGTATCAGAAACACTTCAAGAGCTTCTCTCTTTTTCAGTTGGCTGCATGATGGGACGCTATTCCCTTGATCAAGAAGGGCTTGTTTATGCTCATTCTGACAACGGATGTTTTAAAGAGTTAATGGCAGAATGTGCTTATCAAACATTCCCTGCCGACGATGACGGCATTGTGCCATTAGCATCAGAAGATTGGCTGTTTGACGATGATGCAACCACTCGCTTTAAAGAGTTTGTTAAAACGGTTTGGGGTGATGAGCATTTAAACGAAAACCTTGAGTTTGTTGCTGAGAGCTTATGTTTGCATGCCATGAAGCCAAAGAAAGGTGAAGGTGCGATGAATACAGTTCGTCGTTACTTCTCAATGCAGTTCTTTAAAGACCATTGTAAAACCTACAAAAAACGTCCTATCTACTGGTTATTTAGTTCTGGTAAAGAAAAAGCCTTTGAGTGTTTAGTGTATTTGCATCGTTATAACGAAGGTACCTTGTCACGCATGCGTACTGAGTATGTTACGCCATTAATGGGTAAATATGAGCATATGCTGAACCATTTAGCTGACAAGTTAGTTGATGCGACCAGTTCAGAAAAACGTGATATTGAAAAAGAACAAAAATCGTTAACCAAAAAACAAGCTGAACTACGCACGTTTGACGAGCAATTAAAACATTACGCCGAAATGCGCATCAGCCTCGATCTCGACGACGGCGTAAAAGCCAACTACGGAAAATTCGGCAACTTATTAGCTGATGTAAAAGCCATCCATGGCAGTGCTCCTAAGGTAGTGAAGTAATGAGGCCTATGATAGAGCCTGCCGCAGGTCGATTATTTGATATTTATTATCAATACACTTCTAAAGATGATTTGGTGGCATTGCAGTCTTTAAGCGAAGAAGCTTATAAATTGCATGAACGCCTTAGTAAGCTATCAGCGAAAAATAAAGGCCTTATTGAGTTAGATGAATTTTTGCTCTTAAAAGCGCTACGTAATTATTCAGTACATAGAGACGATTTTATTGGTAAAGCTTATGCTGTAAAACGTACATTTGCAGAGCAACATCAACTTGAATTACAACGTGTTTGTTTAATTGATAAAAAGGTGGTGCGTGTAGCATTAAATTCAGAGAAGCCGTTACCGTTTGGCGAGCAGGAAAAGATTTCAAAAATTGGCAGTCAATTAGTCGATTTTGGTGAATTTTATAATATTGAACCTGTAATATTTAATTTTATGGTTAAGGTATATGAGAAGTTAATCGCGCTCAACTTAACGATACCCGGTGAAGGTTTTGCTGAAATAGGTAAGTCATACAAAAATGAGGTTTATCATAACTTTCCACATTATGTGTCGTTACAAAGCGTCAACGTAAAAAATGAAGATATTTTATCTAATATAACGCCTTTAAAAGACATTCGTATTTCAGATAACCAAGGCTTGTTAACTGAGGAAGAAGATCCTTTTAATAAGATTGCACTATTAGATTTGGATAGTTCAAATTATACAGTAATGGATTACGAAGGAAGTGATTATGAAGCTATGCATGATGCAATGCTGAAGAAAATAACCGACGCCCCAGAAATATTAAAAATAGCGAGATTAGCACCTAAACATTTAGGTGTTGCTTTTGTTAATTCAAATGATGCGAATAAAGCACCAGAAGTTACTGCGTTTAACATAAATAAACAAAAGTCAGCCTTTCAAGCTGATGGAGTTAATTTAGACCCAACCTATTATGAGACAACAGCTTATGAATTGTTGGTTCTATTAATTCTCGATAATAAAATATTCCCCGTAATAATTTATAAAAACTCATTACTAAACCTACCAAACAAGAGTGATACGTCTTCTGTTTGTGATCAGGTTGAAATTGATTTGTCTGAGTTTGGTGGTGAAAAAGTATCAATTAACGTACCGAAAAATCAACATCAAAATTTTTCAGTAAACCCACTGAATGATAAATTAGGTCGTAATGATCCTTGTTTATGCGGTTCAGGAAAAAAATATAAAAAATGCTGTTTGCATTAATGATTAAGCAAGGAAGTTAATTATGAAATTACAAAGTTTAAGTGATATTTTCGAACGCCGTTTATTACGCATACCTGATTACCAACGGGGTTATGCTTGGCTAGAGCATCAATATAATGATTTTTGGGAAGATATACTCCATCTAAATGTTGAGCGCGTTCACTATACTGGCGTTATTACGTTAGAGCCTGTACCAAAAGAACTGTGGCAAAGATGGGATAATGATGAATGGATCATTGAAGGTGTTGGCTTTAAACCATTTTATGTTGTTGATGGCCAACAAAGGTTAACAACATCAATGCTGCTAATGCAGGCTATTTTAGAAACAGTAGAAAAGGATACTCAACTAAATTATCAATCTCTGGATACCATCAGAAAGCAATATATTATCAATAGAGCAGACGATGGTTTAAGAGAAAGCTTCATTTTTGGTTACGAGAAAGACAACCCAAGTGACGAGTATTTAAAGACTAAAGTTTTTGGTGTTCATTCTCATAGTAACCAATATCAAGAAACCTTATACACTCAGAATTTATCTAAAGCAAAAGCATTTTTTAAAGAGAAGCTTAAAGAGCTAAATACAGAAGATATAGCGGTAATTTATAAAAAGCTCACTCAAAAACTCAAATTCAACTTATATGAAATTGACGATGAAATTGATGTATTTGTTACCTTTGAGACGATGAATAACCGTGGTAAACCCTTAACGAGTTTAGAGTTATTAAAAAATCGCCTTATTTATTTATCAACGCTGTTTAAGGAACACGAAGGTCATGCTGTATTAAGGGCCAAGATTAATAATGCGTGGAAAACCATTTATGAGTATCTAGGGAAAAATCCTGATGCCCCGTTAAGTGAACACCTTTTCTTGCGTAATCATTGGACTATGTATTTCAAATATACACGCCGTAAAGGTGATGATTACATCAAGTTTTTATTAGACGAAAAATTTACGGCGCGAAATGTAACTCATCCTAAAAAAGATGAAGACATGATCACAGTTGAGGAAGTTGATAAATATGTTACTAGCCTTCAACAGTCTATTCGTCCTTGGTTCTACATGCATAACCCTTATTTCCCTTTACCTGAATACACTGATGAGAAAAACAAGCTACTGCTTGATAGGTTACACCGATTAAGTTTTAGAGCCTTCAAACCTCTTTTACTTGCTGCGTATGTATCTGAGCAAAAGGTAGACGATATAAATTCATTACTATTAGCCGCTGAAAGGTACAACTTTACTTTATTTACGTTAAGCCAACGACGTTCAAATACAGGTGATACTGAATTTTTCTCAATGGCTAGAGATTTATTGGTTAAGTCAATTTCTATTGATTCAATCATTGAAAAAACTCAAGGCTGGATTAATCACTATTACGATCCACAACGTTTCTATTCGCATGTGGCTGAAAAGTACGAATTAGGTCTTAGCGGCTTTTTCAAATGGGACGGCCTTAGATACTTTTTATATGAGCATGAGCAATGGTTACGCTCAAGAGGGAAACAATCATCAAATAAACTGTCTTGGGAAAAGTTAACGGCGAATAAGAAAGATAACGTCACGATTGAGCATGTGTTTCCACAAACACCTAAAGATGAGTATTGGATATCACGATTTGGAAATTTGGATAAAGAACAAATTCAGTTTATTTCTCATTCTCTTGGTAATTTAGTGCCTTTGAGTCGAGCGAAAAATTCAAGCCTTCAAAATGATGATTTTGATTTGAAAAAGAATAACGGCAATGGTGTTGGGTTTTATAATGGTTCAGCTTCAGAGAACGAAATATCTCAAGAGCCAGAGTGGATACCTGAAACGGTTTTAGATCGAGGACTTCAGTTGTTAGCATTTATGGAAGAAAGGTGGCAAATAGTCATTGGTGATGATGAGTTTAAGACTCAGTTATTGCACTTGGAATTTATTAAGGACAAGGAGAGCGTCGCGATTTAATGATTGCATATTACCATTTTTAATGTAAAATTTGCCAAATCACAAATTGTGACACTACATATGGTGTCAAATGACAAAAATTATCTATACTAATGTAATAACAGCCTTTAAAGGTGCTGGTGCTAGCATGAGGTGCCAAGAGGCTAAAGCTCTATTGAGAGAATTAGACTTTGAAGTGAAAGACGGACGGAGAGGTGGACATAAGGTTTATACTCATCCTCATATTGCGTCTTTCACCTCTGGTTCACTAAATTGTGATCACGGCAGAAACCCCGAAATTAAAAAGCCCTATATAAAAAAAATAATAAAGGTATTAGAGAAATACGAGAATGAACTCGTAAAATACTTGGAGAAACGAAATGGATAGTGAAAAAATGTTTGATGCAAGTCTATACAATATCACTGTACGAAAAGGAAATTTCGACGGCGAAGTGTTCTTTGAAGCCAAAGTAAAAGAATTACCTGATGTAGCTGAATATGCAGATTCTTATGAGGAAGCATATTTACTTGCAATCGACAGTCTTGAAACAACAGCCGAAGCTTTAGCCGAACAAGGTAAGGTAATGCCCTCTCCTATTTTGGAGAATGATGATTTTAGTGGTCGCGTCACTTTAAGAATGCCAAAAAGCATGCATGCAGCTTTATCATCTTGGTCAGATAGCGAAGACATTAGCTTGAATCAATTGCTCGTTAATTGCTTGGCTTTTAACTTAGGTGAACAGTTTGGAGTAACACGTACTATTCATAGCATCAAATCATCTCTTGGCTCTTTGAAGCAAACAGATTTCATGCATGTGCAACCTAAACGTCAGCAAGTGGCTAAAATAGTTCCCATTAAACCAATTCCTTTAATGGAAGGAGCTACGGAGCAAAGGTGTTATGGCTAATCATACAGACTTTCAAAAAGCTAAAGATACACTTAAATCTCATGATATTTATATAAAAAACACAAACTGTTTTACTAATCCAGATTTAGATCCTAAAAGAGCTGATTTCGATGGTTTAGTTTACCAATTCATGCATGTTGTTAAAGGCTCTGAGGTCTTTGGAGTTCAAGATGATGAAGGTAATGAAGAACACTTTTTTAAAGTTTATGTAGATGTGGGTTGCCGTTTTATTAAAGAAGAAGATAAAGGCAATAAGGACTCTGAGGCATTAGCTCAAATAGAAGCTAGTTTTTGTTCTGAATATCAAATGCTTGATAAAAACATTGATGAAGATTCATTGAAAGTATTCGCTCTTCAGAATGTTAGCTATCATATTTGGCCTTTCTGGAGGGAGCATTTAATGAATATGTGCACTCGTTTAAACCTTCCTAAAGTTGCCTTACCAACAATGCAAGTTAAACCACAAAACGGTAATGAAGAATAACTCTATTATTTCATCTCGCCTTCAGTATATAGATAAGGTGCTAAGGATCTCTTTTGAATTTTTGGCTCATATATTTGTCGAGATAACCCGTGCCAGTCTATTTATTAACTCCTCGATGATACGGGGAGTTAACAATAACAATTCTTGTAATAATAAATTTCTTCTATTACGCCACAACAATGCTTTTCAGATTACGCCTAACGACTTAAGCGTTCAAAAGAAAAGTAAAAATACGCATTGGAAATAGTCAAATATGAATCTAGAACAAGTAAAACAAGGCATTCTTTCCAAATTTGAGAAATGCAGATTAGTATTTTGGCAAGATGAAGATGTTGAATTTAAAGAACAATTGCCCGAAATAAAAAATGCGTTAGATAGCTCTGATGTTGAAGTTATCGAACTTGATGATAACTCACATTTTGCGATTAAACAGCGTATTGAGATGTTATCTCCAAACGAACAATTTCTTTTATACAGTAACAAACCTGTAAATGAGCCTGCTCGTGATTGGTTATACGATACACGTTTATATTCACAACAGTTTTATGCCGATTCAAGTTCAATGATTCTAAACGAACTTGGTATGCGAATGGAATTTCGTCAGGATATTGGCCGTTATAAAAAGTTCTTCGGTAATCAACAACGCTACAATAAATTAAAGAGATTGTTACCGGATAACGCCGATAAAAAAGCACTTGAGCTTACAATGATTGCTGTATTAATAAAGGTTGAAACGGTAAGTTTTACTGCTGTTTTACATCAGCTTATTGATCAGTATAGTGATGGAGTTGAAGATCATGATGAAAGTACCGTTGATGCCTCTATAGAAGAATTGGAAAAATTTGATTTAACCAAAGTATTTTGGCAGCTAGCAATTGAAGAGTTAGGTTACATAGGTTCAGGCCTCTGGCTTGAAGACGAAGCATTACCATCGATTAAAGATTTAATTGTTAAGCTGCTCGTGACAGATTGCTACCATGGCCTGCAATCTTCAGGTGTTGCTATTGCTAAAAGCCAATATGCTAATAGCCTTTCATCACATTTACTTCCGATTTCGATAGAGTCAGAATTAGCAGAAAAGCTACCAAAATCAATTCAAAGTTTATTAGGAAGCTCAGCCGCCAAACGTGCGTCGGTAGTTAATTTTGTCTCTTCTTGGCGAGAAAGCCGTACGCTTTCGAGTTCATATAATATCGTTGCCAATGACGTTGCCCAAGAGTTAGAAATCAAGCAAAAACTAGCAGAGTTTACTAAACCTTCTGATTTACTTAATGTCGAAACATTTGTCGAAGCAGAGCAGCAATTAATCAAACTAATAGCGACTGATTTACCCGCGTTTAATTCGATTGAAATTAAGGACTGGGTTTCAATAAGGTTGAGAGGACATTGGTCTTGTACTGACATCAAGGTAACAAAAACCAACTATGCGAGTATTTATAAAGCATTAAGAGCCGCTAAAGAGTTTTATGAGCTTAAAGAAAAATACATAGATGGATTTGTTTTTGATAGCGCAAGAACGCTTTATAAAGCTTATGAACAAGAGTTATATAAATTTGATAGCACTTATAGAATTTTTTGTGAAAACTCGATTCAAATAAGTAAAGATGGCTCTGATATCCTCAAATCTACAGGGTTAGTCGATGATATTGAACATCTGTATGTTGACTGGTATTTACATGACCTTGCAATAGTTTGGGGTAAGTTAGTTGATAACGAAAACCTTTTAGATAATTGGAAGCTAATGGGTGTACAAAACCAACAAAACTTTTTTAGAGAAGAAGTAAAAGGCGTTCTTAATAAAACACAAGTTAAACGTGTTTTTGTAATAATTTCAGATGCTCTTAGGTATGAAGTCGCTCACGATATTCATCAACAGATTAACGACGAGAAACGCTTTAAATCTGCTATTCACTCACAACTTGGTGTAGTGCCTTCTTATACCCAATTAGGCATGGGAAGCTTGTTACCTCATCAATCTCTGACTGCTCATTTAAACAGCAAACCAGAATATAAAGCTGATGGTTTGTCTGTGCATGGACATGATAATCGCCATAAAATCTTACAAAAACACGGTGGCGTTGCTTTCAAAGCGGATGAAGTACTGAATTGGACAAACCAAGAAGGTCGCGACAAAGTTCGAGATGCACAAGTGGTTTATATCTATCACGATGAGATTGATAACATTGGTGACTCACCAGGTACTGAAAACCAAACCTTTGAAGCCGCTCGTGATGCAGTGGATGAAATTAAGCAACTAATTGGTCGTATTATTAACAGATTAAACGGAAGCCGTGTATTAGTTACTGCTGATCATGGTTTCTTATTCAAAATGACGGACGTAACTGATTCAGACAAAACCGCTCTTAAATCAAAACCGAAAGGCGCAATATTAGATAAAAAGCGTTATGTAATAGGTAAAAACCTTCCAACTGATGATTACTACTGGACAGGTAAATTAGCTAATACAGCAGGTATTGACATGGAAGGTAGCGACGATGCAGAGTTTATGATCCCTCGTGGTAGTAATCGCTTTCATTTTGTTGGCGGCGCTAAGTTTATTCACGGCGGAATTATGCCTCAAGAAATCTGTGTTCCGATACTTCAAGTTCGTGAATTAGATACTAAGGCACAAACTAAACATGCCAAGCAAAAAGTTGGTGTGGTCCCCTTAAATAATCCTATAAAAATTGTGTCTAACATTGATCGCATTCAGTTTTTACAAACGGACCCATTAGGAGATAAGTTCAAAGCACGAGAAATAGAGCTTTGGATCGAAGATCCGGAAGGAAATAAAGTAAGTTCGAGTGAAAAAGTATTATTTGATTCAGCTTCCGATAAGATGGATGAACGTAAACGTAATATACAAATTAAATTAGAAGGTAGCGGCTTTGATCGCACCAATAGCTACAAATTGATGATAGAAGACACTGAAAGTAAAACGAAAACAACACATTCAGTAATAATCGATTTAGCATTTGAAGACGACTTTTTCTAAGGGATGGCTGAGATGACAATTGAAAATGACAATCAAGAAAATAAAAACACCGAAAATCAAGGTGTCAGCCAAGAACGTGAAATTAATGTACATGTTCATATGCATGACAACGAACCAGAAGCGGTAGTCGAGCCTATAGCCTATACAACGCCTGAACTTGATGAGCGTGGAGAGCTGAGAAGTATTGATTTAGATGAGTTAATGATAAATGAATTTAAAGGTCGTGTTGTACGTAAGGATTTAACAAAGCAATTAAAAGAAGGTGCTAACGTTCCTGTTTACGTATTGGAATATCTGTTAGGCATGTATTGCTCTGCTGCTGAAGATGACCTAATTGAAGAAGGCATGAAAAACGTTAAGAAAATTTTAACAGAAAACTATGTACGCCCTGATGAAGCAGAGAAAGCTAAATCGCTTATTCGTGAAAAAGGCACACATAAAGTTATCGATAAGGTAACGGTTAAACTTAACCAGAAAAAAGATATTTATGAAGCAAGCTTATCTAATATAGGTATCAAAGATGCCGTTGTGCCAAATAAAATAGTTAAAGAAAATGAGAAACTTTTAACGGGTGGTATTTGGTGCATAATTACCGTTAGTTATTACTACGAAGAAGGGCAAAAAATATCACCTTTTAGTGTATTTAATTTAAAGCCTATTCAAATGCCTTCAATGAACATGGATGAAGTTTATGATGCTAGAAGAAAGTTCACGATGGATCAGTGGATGGATCTTTTACTTCGCTCAATTGGCATGGAGCCAGCCAATTTAGAACATCGTGCAAAATGGCATTTGATTGCTCGAATGATTCCATTTGTTGAAAATAACTATAATGTTTGTGAACTAGGTCCAAGAGGCACTGGTAAATCGCATGTTTATAAAGAATGTTCACCTAACTCCTTACTGGTTTCTGGCGGCCAAACGACCGTAGCTAATTTATTTTATAATATGTCTTCACGCCAAATAGGTTTAGTTGGTATGTGGGACGTTGTTGCTTTTGATGAAGTGGCAGGAATTCGTTTTAAGGACAAAGACGGCATACAAATCATGAAAGATTATATGGCCTCTGGCTCATTCTCTCGTGGCCGTGATTCAATTGAAGCTAAGGCTTCTATGGTTTTTGTTGGTAACATTGACCACAGCGTTGAAACACTAGTGAAAACTAGCCATCTATTAGCCCCATTCCCTGATGATATGATTGACTGTGCCTTCTTTGATCGTTTTCATGGCTATATTCCAGGTTGGGAAATACCAAAAATGCGTCCTGAGTTTTTCACAGACCGTTTTGGTTTAATCACAGACTACTTGGCTGAGTACATGCGTGAAATGCGCAAAACAACATTCTCAGACTCTATTGATAAGTTCTTTAAGCTAGGAAATAACTTAAATCAACGAGATGTAATTGGTGTACGTCGAACCACTTCTGGTTTATTAAAGTTATTAGTACCGCATGGTGAATACAGTAAAGAAGATGTTAGAACTTGTTTAACTTATGCTTTAGAAGTCCGACGTCGCGTAAAAGAGCAACTAAAGAAAATTGGCGGAATGGAGTTTTTTGATGTTAATTTTAGCTACATAGATAATGAATCGTTTGAAGAGTTTTTTGTTAATGTGCCTGAGCAAGGTGGCTCAAAGTTAATTCCTGCGGGAATAGCGAATCCTGGAGTACTACATTTTGTCAGTGAAGGTGCATCCGGTAAGCTAGGGCTTTACCGAATTGAAACTCAAATGACACCGGGTAACGGAAAGCATTCTACATCTGGTTTTGGTTCTGATACTTCAGCAAAAGAACAGGTACGCGTTGGTTTTGAATACTTCAAGGGTAATTTGAATCGTATAGCAGCTAGCTCACGGTTTTCTGAACACGAATTTCATTTACACTTTGTTGATTTGCAAACCTCTGGTAACAGCCATTCTGCAAGTTTAGCTTCATTAGTCGCCAGTTGTTCTGTTCTACTGAATAAACCAATACAAGAGTCTATGGTTGTGCTTGGAAGTATTACGCTTGGTGGCGTGGTAAACCCAGTGCAAGATCTCGCATCTAGTATGCAAATAGCGCTTGAAGGTGGAGCGACTAAAGTATTGCTTCCCATGGCTTCCGCCACTGATATTCCAACTGTTCCAGCAGAAACGTTTACTAAGTTCCAGGTTAGTTTTTATAGTGACCCTGTGGATGCGGTATATAAAGCATTAGGCGTACAGTAATATAAGTAGATAGCAACAGAGGGTGAATACTAGCCCTCTGATTACTTAATAGAAGATTAAGGCTGAAATGCGATTTCACTGGCCAATTCAGTAGGTGGCTTTAATTTTTTCAAAAAAGGTTTTAATTGCTCCCATGCTAAACGTTTTTCTTCTTCCTTACTGCGCAACCAGTTAAAATATATTGTTAAAATCATTCTAAGCATTTTTTGAAAAAAAATATCATTTTCAATTTGTTGTTTATTTTTTCCTCTAAATGACAACGGGATTTTTATCCATATTCCCCAGACCGAACTACCTTTCTCGCTATAGTGTGCTGTGCGAACTTTTGATTGAGATACCTTTAGTCTAATATTCTTAATTAATAAATGATTAGATATTGGGTATAGAGGTTTTGGTAAAGAAAACTTATCAATTTCTTTCGTCAATTCTTTTTCAAAATCATTTGTTCTCTCAATAGAGGACTGATGTAGAGAAGAGTCATAGAAAACACCTCTTTCTTGCAGCGACTTCCAGCTATACCCTATACCTAGTTTTGAACCAGTGACCCTAAAGCTACCTAAGCTAAATGACAAACCTCGAACAGTATCTCTTCGAGTTTGAGCGAAACAGCCGATACCCTTTTCACTCAGCTTTTCAATAAAGTCAGGTAACGATATTTTGTCTTCACTATTTTTTACAATGCAATCTATCGCTTGTCTAATTGCTTGTACTTTGGTTTTATAGGGGGAGTTATTAATTGCTTTCCCAGGTCCGTCTGTGTATGGATTGTGATCATGATTAAGGTTATATTTTTTTTCTAATTCATTACGTATAAGAGCCGTTTTTTTAAAGTTATTACCTAATACCAGTCTTTTATATGGTGGTGAGTTTTGGATTGTAGAGTACAACAAATGGCAGTGAGAATTTAAGGTGTCATTATGTCGCACCGAGATCCAATGATGATCATTAAGCCCCAATTTTTCAGTTAAATCTCGGATTAATAAATCCCATTGAATAACATTTAAAATTTCTCCTTCTGGCAGAGATACTACGATGTGCTCAAAAGGTAATTTGACTCGTTTATTTTTAAATTCTGCTTCTAAAAACTCACTAATTATTGGTTCTAAGTTAGCTTCTTTGCCGCTGAGTTTTATTTGCTGACCATTTTCAAATGCTATTAATGGATTAGTAATTTTTAAACTATTGCTGCTAGAGATGAAGTCAATTTTTTCTTTTGTGATCTCAAAGTTTCCGCTTTCTCGCTTATGCTTTGTTTGACCAAATATATACCTGATAACCTTTCCAACTCTTCCGCGATTACAACCTATTTTGTTTTTGAGGAATTCAATAATCATTATTCACCTTCCTTTTTTCTAAGCTGAATAGCCAACTCTTCAAGAGTTTCAGGTGTTAATGCGTTTAAAGCTATAGTTTCTATGACCCTACGGTATTTTCCGCTAAAAAATTCAACCCAAATAATTGACTGGTTAGCTACTTCTTGAACTAAATTTATAGAGTTTTTTATATATTCATCTCTTAAGTCAGTACTTAATTTAAGTTCGTCATCAACTAATGAAAGGTTTAAGTGTCCAATGAGCTGATTAAAGCTTTGGAGTGTATCTTGCAATTTTGTTGCATATTCTAAATTTATTTCAGGTACATCGCATGCTAGATTATCTTGAGAGGAGACTGCTGATAGAATTGTGTCGCGGTAAAAGTGTCCCGCTGTATGATAATCCGAGTCATTAAAAGCATTCAATAAAAGGCTGAATTCCTCTTTGTTGACTTTCGTTGTAATGTTAAATTTTCTAATGTTATTTTTTAATGTCATAACTGAATCTTATCGTTATGACGAAATCAATCATTCCTACTTTTTAAACCAATTAAGGTGTTTATCCCTAAGACTTCGTCTTATTTATATATAGTTGCATGAGCAACTGGTTAATACTCGCCTGAGCGATGTACAGGGTTAAAGAGAAATTAATTTTACGATAGTAAAATAACTACTCTTTAACATACCCTGCCACTACTGCTCTTATTAAAATTTTATCAATATTAACCAGGAAAAACAAGTAACATATTGATGTATAAGGAGAAGTAATTTCAAGTCATATATTAATGCTAAATTTATTAAGCATTAATCATCTATTTATAAATAAATTATTTTTCCTGTTTACTTTGTAAACTCAGATTCTATTTTTATGGGGTGAAATTGCTTGAAGTTATAGGAAGTATTAATTTACTTCCTATTTGAGTTAGTTGTTTTTGGTATTAATTTTAGATGATAGTTAGCTTTTAATTTTTTTCGTTTACCAAAAAATTCAAGAGCTTCTGCTAAAGATTCTTAAATAATGAAATAACTAAAGTTATGCCGGATAAGAAAGATGATTAGAATGTTTTAAAATCAGTGAACTTCAACTAAAAAGATTCTTATTTAGCCAGTCATCACCCTTTATTTACTGTTTAGTATAAAATCATACCCCCTAACGAACCACACACCCGAACCACGAATAATACAAACCATTGATAATTAATTGTTTTTAACTACAAATCAGCCCCCTCCTAAGCGGCTGCTCCAGGTTCGAGTCCTGGTAGGGACGCCATTTATTAGAACCATATTCACTTAAATTATTTTAACTTTATTCTTTTCTTAGTTCTTCCATGTCACTAATAAGTTCTTCCAGCTTTTTTAACATTCGACCATACAAAGAATTAAAGTCTAATCGATATAATGTTCCAGAAAAATAATAAAGCAAAATAGAAATAACACTAACGCCTATCAACATATAAAGCGGTGTAGATAACATCATTGTTGTATCAGGAAACTTATTAACAAGCCCATTTATTATTTTTTGTCCAATCTCTGTAAAACGAAATTGCAATACTATAGACAAAAATAAAGCGGGATAAAAAAAGCTATATAGCTTGGCGTACCCATCCATAAGATCTTTCATCCATTGATCAAATGATTTTAGGTATTGATAACTACTGACATTTTTATCGAGCAGTTTCAAACTTTTTTGTTCTTTCCTACCGCGAATTACTAACGACATCAACATTGCAGAAATAAACATACCTAAATAAGGTATCCCTTTAAAACTTAATACCGCTAAAACTAGCACTGCAAATATAACTATGCCGATAAGGTTCCACTTAAACAGTACTTCAAATTTATCGACAATATTTTTTGATTTTTGATTATATAAATCATTGATTTTAGGTGCGACAAGCGCATTATCGTTAATAAAACCTTCTTTCCAGATATCTTCAATTGAATGACTCATTTAACTCTCCTTAATGTTTAAAATTTTATTTAGTCTATCTTTAATTCGTTTAATTCGAACACCAATGTTATTAGTATTCGAGCCTATTATTTCAGCAATTTCTTGATAAGATTTTTCTTCTAAATAAAGCAAAATTACTCCTCGGTCTATTTCAGATAGTTGTCTAATAGCACCATAAAGTTGATTTATTGATTGCTCACCAAAGTTTTTGCTATCTTCAATTAATTCAGCCGGCAAGCTATCAGAAACAAAATGCTGTTGATTATTTTTTGCCTTTTTCAAATAAGTTAAACAAACATTTAACGACAACTTGTAAATCCACGTTGACCATTCACTTTGCTTTTTAAAGCGATCTTTACTGCGCCAAATTTGTAAGCAAACCTCTTGATAATAATCTTCAAAGTCTTCCTGATTATTAGTATAAGCACGGCAAATTTTTATAATGATTGCTGCGTGAGGCAAAATAAATGCCGTGTAAAAATCACTACCCATAATATTTTGTTGTTCCTACCATTTTATTTGCCTTTTTATTAATTTACTTAGTTAGTGGCTTAAACATGAATTTATTACATATTGGAGAAAAACTTTTTTAAATTTAGGTGAAGGTCACATACAATATAAGCATAACCACTAAATATTAACTAATAGATTAAATCCTCTAAAAGTGAAAGCCATAATATTGATGCCCAAATAGTTTTTGCGAATACTGTTTAATTCTGTTTAATTTTTTATTATTCAACTATACTCATACGACAAAATTAGTTGATAAAAAACAGCTAATAATTCAATGAATAATCACTAAAATAATCAGTAAATTAAAAATTATGACAAACAAAACCCAACCTCTTTATATTCCTTATGCTGGTCCTACGTTACTAGAAACGCCTTTACTAAATAAAGGGAGTGGCTTTAGTGAAGAAGAACGCAGTAATTTTAATTTAATTGGCCTATTACCGCCGCGCTTTGAAACCATTGAAGAGCAGGTTGAACGTGCTTATATGCAGTACAGTAGTTTTAAAGGCAGTCTTAATAAACATATATATTTACGTGCAATTCATGATAATAACGAGACTTTGTTTTATCGTTTGGTTCAAGAACATTTAGCTGAAATGATGCCAATAATTTATACGCCTACTGTTGGTGATGCTTGTGAACAATTTTCTGATATTTACCGTAGTTCGCGCGGGTTATTTGTATCTTACGAAGAACGCCATCAAATAGATGATATTTTACGTAATGCCACTAAAAATAAAATTAAAGTGATAGTGGTAACCGATGGTGAACGTGTTTTAGGTTTGGGTGACCAAGGCATTGGCGGCATGGGTATTCCCATTGGTAAGTTGTCTTTGTACACCTCGTGTGGCGGTATTAGCCCTGCCTATACCTTACCCATTATGTTAGATGTGGGTACAAATAATGAAAAATTATTAAATGATCCTATGTACATGGGCGCGCGTCACAAGCGTATTGATGGTTCAGAATATTATGAATTTGTTGAGTTATTTATTAGTGCAATAAAACGCCGCTGGCCACATGTATTATTGCAATTTGAAGATTTTGCTCAACCTCATGCTATGCCATTGCTTGAACGATATCGCGATCAACTTTGTTGTTTTAATGATGATATTCAAGGAACCGCATGCGTTGCCGTGGGAACTTTGCTAGCAGCGTGTCGTTCTAAAGGCGTTAAATTATCAGCACAAAAAGTGGCTTTTGTTGGTGCCGGTTCTGCAGGTTGTGGCATTGCTGAACAAATTATTAGTCAAATGATTAGCGAAGGAATTTCACCAGAACAAGCACGTAGCCAAGTATTCATGGTAGATCGATTTGGTTTGTTAACTGTAGGAATGGAAGGATTACGAGATTTCCAAGAAAAATTATTGCAGCCGAAAGAAACTATTAAAAAATGGAGTGTTCAAGGAGAATACGCCAGCTTAATTGAAGTAATGCATGGCGCTAAACCTGATATTTTATTAGGTGTTTCTGGTCAACCTGGGTTATTTACTGAAGAAGCCATAAAAGCGATGAAATCTTATTGTGAATTACCGATTATTTTTCCGATGAGTAATCCATCTAAACAAGTTGAAGCGACGCCAGAACAAGTGATTAATTGGACAGAAGGACAAGTGATTATTGCAACAGGAAGTCCTTTTCAGCCAGTTAATTATCAAGGAAAAACCTTCAATATAATGCAATGTAATAACAGTTATATTTTTCCTGGTATTGGTTTAGGTATTATCTCGGCTAACATTAATCGCGTAACTGATGAAATGTTGAAAGTAACGAGTGAAACCTTAGCAGCAGCTTCACCTTTAGCGAATAATGGTGAGGGTAATTTACTACCGCCATTGAATGAAATTGCACAATTGAGTAAACAAATTGCCTTTAACGTGGCTAAAGTCGCTTATGAACAAGGCCATGCGCTTGAGATTTCAGATGAACAACTCAAGGCAAAAATTGAGCGTAATTTTTGGGAACCTAAATATCGAGAATATCGTCGTATTAGTTTGTAGTAAACTAAGCCTCTCGAATTGCACTTTAATTTGAATACTATAATTTTAAAAGCCTATTTATATAAAAATAGGCTTTTTGTGTTATTTAGACTATAATTCGCGCCAAAATTTTATTCGACGTATTTTATACACTAATTTAAAAGGGCTTATCATGGCTATCGAACGTACTTTTTCTATCGTAAAACCTGACGCAGTTGCAAAAAACCTTATTGGTCAAATTTACAACCGTTTTGAAACTGCTGGTTTAAAAATTGTTGCTTCAAAAATGGTTCATTTATCTAAAGAAAAAGCAGAAGGCTTTTACGCTGAACACAGCGAACGTCCTTTCTTTGGCGCTTTAGTTTCATTTATGACTTCTGGTCCTGTTATGGTTCAAGTTTTAGAAGGCGAAAACGCTGTTCTTAAAAACCGTGAAATCATGGGTGCTACTAACCCAGCTGAAGCATTAGCCGGAACTATTCGTGCTGACCTTGCTGATTCAATTGATGAAAATGCAGCTCATGGCTCAGATGCCTTAGAATCTGCTGCACGTGAAATTGCATACTTCTTTTCAGATGATGAGATTTGCCCACGTACTCGTTAATATTGTGTAAAACTTGCTTTTTTCAGTGATATTTTTGCGCAAGTGCTCACCTATAGTCATAGGCTCCGCGCTTGCTCCTCAATCTCAACGAAATTAGCCTCGTTTTAATTCAATATTAATAGTATTGAATATTTAAGGGATTTTACTGAGTAATTGGTAAAATCCTTTCTGTTTTATTTCTTGGCTTAAATTGTCGTTAATGGTTCTTCGGCGTACAATTAGAGCGAGTTAAATTTGTTATTTTGAGATTTTTATGAGCGACACAACGGTTAATACCAACATTCAATCAACAGCGAAAGTTAATTTACTTAATTTTGATCACCAAATGATGCGTGAATATTTTGCTGAAATGGGTGAAAAACCGTTTCGTGCTGACCAAATCATGAAGTGGATTTATCACTTTGGTTACAGTGATTTTGAACTCATGACTAATATCAATAAAAAATTGCGTGAAAAATTACAACGCAATTGTGAAATTAGCGCCCCAGAAATCTCAAAAAAGCAAGTTTCAGAAGACGGCACCATTAAATACGCACTTAAGCTTGCGGGCGGACAAGAAGTTGAAACGGTATGGATCCCTGAGAATGATCGCGCAACGTTATGTGTGTCTTCTCAAGTTGGCTGTGCGCTTGAATGTACTTTTTGTTCTACAGGTCAACAGGGTTTTAACCGTAATTTATCAATGTCGGAAATTATTGGCCAAGTATGGCGAGTGGCTAATGATATTGGTGCAACTCGAATTGCGGGTAAACGCCCGATTACTAATATCGTAATGATGGGCATGGGCGAACCTTTACTTAACATGAAACATTTGATCCCATCGCTCGATACCATGCTTAACGATTTAGGTTATGGTTTATCAAAACGTCGGGTAACGGTAAGTACCTCAGGTGTAGTACCAGCGCTTGATATGTTAAAAGAAAAAATTGATTGCGCACTCGCTATTTCAATTCATGCACCTAATAACAAATTACGTGATGTGTTAGTACCGATAAACAAAAAGTACCCGTTAGAAGAATTTTTACGCGGAGCTAAACGTTATTTAGAAGGTTCAAAAGCTAACAAGCAAGCGACGATTGAATATGTGATGTTAGATCATGTTAATGACAGCACCGATCAAGCTCACGAGCTTGCTATAGCATTGAAAGATTTACCCAGCAAAATTAATTTGATCCCGTTTAATCCTTATCCGGGTTCACCATATAAGCGTTCAAGTAATTCACGTATTGACCGTTTCGACAAAGTTTTACAATCTTATGGTTTAACCGTTATTACCCGTAGAACTCGTGGTGGCGACATTGATGCCGCTTGTGGTCAACTAGCGGGCGAAGTTATCGATCGAACTTTACGAACAAACGATGTACGTAGCCAAAAAGGGCAAATTAATAGCCAAAAACTCGACAATGAGTCGTCAATTTCGGTAAAACTGGTATAAGCCACAACAAAGTGCTTTAATAGCTTATTAATGTCAAAAATTCATTAAAAAGTTAAGATGTATCAGCAAATTATGGCCATATTTTTATCTAAAAGTGTTTTAACCTTATCTCCAATTTACGTTATAAAAAACGTATCCAAAATATTTATAGTCGCAATCGCGACTATATTCTTATCTGCCTGTGTAACTCAAGAATATAAAGAAGATAATACACCTGTTATTGCTAATGATTCGAATAATCAAGAAATAGCGATGACCCGTGTGCAATTGGGTTTGGGTTATTTAAAAATGGGGAATACTACTCAAGCTAAATTAAATTTAGAAAAAGCTAAACGCTCAGCACCTAATTTAGTACAAGTGCATACTGCATTTGCCCATTATTACGACACGGTTGGCGAAGTTGATCAAGCTATAGCGGCTTATGAAAAAGCCTTATCATTAAAAAGTGATGATGCAGATACTTTAAATAATTATGGCGTGTTTTTGTGTCGACAAGGTAGAGTGGCTGACGCTGAAATTCAATTACTGAAAGCGATTGCAGTGCCGAGTTATTTACTTGTGTCGCAAAGTTATGAAAATATTGCGTTATGCCAATTAAAAAATAACAATTTTGTAAAAGCAGAAGATTATTTAAAAAAATCTATTGAGCATAGTCCCAATAATGTGCCTGCATTAGTACAAATGGCGCAAATACAATATGCAAAAGGCAAATATCAACAAGCTGAACAATATATTAAGCGTTTTGAAAAAGCGACGCGCCGTTTTAAGCCTGCGCCGTTAGCTTTAGCTTTTAAAGTGTATAAAAAACAGGGGAAAACTAAAACGGCTAATAGTTATGCCGCTATGTTAGTTAAAATGTTCCCACAGTCGATTCAAGCTAAACAATACTTAGTAAATGGTCTCGCACATATTGAGGCCGATACTTGGGCCGAAAAATACCATCAACAAAACCTAAGTAAAAAGCTTAAGACAGTTCAGCAGAAAAAGAGAGTGATCAAGCTTTCGCCACATAAACCGCCAGTAATGCAAAAAGAAACTATTACTCAGGCTGTTGTTTTAACTGAAAAAACAAATAAAGATATATCAAAAAATGTAAGTGAATCGGCTAAAGAAATCACTAAAGAGTCAATACAAACCCAAACGGCTATCAATAACTCTGAAGTTAAAAAAGATAAAGTTGAACAGATTCTTACAAAAAACGCAGAGAATAAAAAGGCCCCTTTGCTATCATCAATAACAAAGCCGGATGATAAGTTAACTATAAACGTTGAAGTGGCTGACGCTGAAAAAATGAAAGTAGTGTCTGCAAAAGACAAGGCTCAACATTCAATGACCTTACCAGTGCATGTTGTTGGTAGTGGTGAAAGTTTGTTTTTTATCTCTAAAAAATACAATATTCGTATGCCCAGCTTAAAGCGATGGAACCATTTGAAGAAAAAGCCGGTCTTACATATCGGTGACGTAATTTATTTAACCGATCCGAAAAAAGCAGTAAATCCTTGATGGTGAGCCGGCATGACTAAAAACATTCAAACTGAATTAACTGAAGATATGGAAGTTATTGGTCCCGGACAAATGCTGCGTGAAGCACGTGAAAGCTTAAATCTTACTCAAAAAGATGTGGCCGAAAAATTAAATTTTACACTCACCATTGTTAAAAATATTGAAGATGATCAATTTGATCATAAATTGCCTTCAACCTATACCCGAGGATACCTGAAAAACTTTGCTCGTTTGGTGCATGTTAATGAAGAAGATGTACTTGATAGTTACGATTTATTAGGTGTTGCGGCAGTGCAGCAAGCTGAAATGCAAAGTTTTTCAAAAATCACGTCCAAACAAGCCGAAAATAATCGCTTAATGTGGTTTAGTTACTTAGTGCTAGCGTTATTAATTGGATCAACGATTGTGTGGTGGATGCAAGAACATCAACAAGTTCGCAAACCTAAAGTTAATATTTCAAATAATAAGCAAAGTGAAAAAATAGCCAGTAAAACCAAAGTAAATAATCCAGTAAACAGCACTGCGAACACTAGTGAAAAAACCGCAAAAGACAGTGCAGAAATTACTAGTAAATCTGCTGATGAAACACTAAATAATTCAAATCTTGAAAAAGTTAATAACACTGTTCAAACTAATGTTGAAACAAATAGTAGCATTGAATCAAATAAAACAGATAAACAACTTCAACCCGCTGTTATATCAAACGTAACGTTTACATTTTCTGGTGATTGCTGGGTAAACATATATGATGCTACTGGTGAACACATTGCTTGGGGAATGAAGAAAGCTGATTATGTTATGAAGATATCAGGCCAAGCTCCTTTTGCTGTTACACTTGGAAAACCCGAACTTGTTGCCATTGCCTTCAATGGAGAACCCGTTGATATGAGCACTTTCGGTAGAGGTAACATCGCTAAATTTTCACTCCCCCTCAATCCTTAATTTTTATATTTAAAGTAAGTAATCTAACATGTTTAAAGAATCTCCTATTATTCGTCGCCAATCTAGTCAAATTATGGTCGGCAATGTTGCTGTAGGTGGCGATGCCCCGATCACAGTACAATCTATGACAAACACCCTAACCACAGATGTTGCAGCAACTGTTGCACAAATAAAATCGTTAGAAGCTGTTGGGGCTGACATAGTTCGCGTAAGTGTACCTACTATGGATGCAGCTGAAGCGTTTAAGCAAATTAAACAACAAGTCAAAGTTCCTTTAGTTACTGATATTCATTTTGATTATCGTATTGCGCTAAAAGTGGCAGAATACGGCGCCGATTGTTTGCGCATTAATCCCGGAAATATTGGCCGTGAAGATCGTGTACGTGCAGTAGTTGAATGCGCGCGCGATAATAACATTCCTATTCGTATTGGCGTGAATGGTGGTTCACTAGAAAAAGATATTCAAGAACGCTATACCGAGCCAACGCCAGAAGCATTATTAGAATCAGCAATGCGTCATGTTGATATTCTCGATAGACTTAACTTTGATCAATTTAAAGTGAGTGTTAAGGCCTCTGATGTCTTTTTAGCCGTTGGTGCATATCGTTTATTAGCGAAACAAATTAACAACCCATTACATTTAGGCATAACTGAAGCTGGCGGCATGCGCTCTGGTTCAGTTAAATCTGCCATTGGTTTAGGAATGTTGTTATCTGAAGGCATTGGCGATACGTTACGTGTGTCTTTAGCGGCTGATCCAGTAGAAGAAATCAAAGTAGGGTTTGATATTTTAAAATCATTAAAACTGCGCAGTCGTGGTATTAATTTAATTGCTTGTCCTAGCTGTTCACGTCAAGAATTTGATGTTATCTCAACGGTTAATGCGCTAGAACAACGCATTGAAGATATTATGACGCCAATGGACGTTTCTATTATCGGTTGTATCGTTAACGGTCCTGGTGAAGCAATGGTTTCAGATTTGGGCTTAACCGGCAGTAGTAAAAAAAGCGGGTATTATCTTGATGGTATTCGTCAAAAAGATCGTTTTGATAATAATAATTTGGTTGATCAACTCGAACAGCGCATTCGTGCTAAAGCAAAAATGTTAGATTCCACTTCAGCAATTAATATTAAACAAGTTGATTAATATTGGTTTGTCACCACACCATTAAATAACCGTAAATCAAAGAGCAATTTCGGTCAAGATATTGCTCTGAACATGTTGCATAATTTCCCCAAGTTGAGGAGTCTGAAACATGAATCGGGAACAAATTTATCACCAGCTAATCACTAGCGAAAAAAGGGTTAACCAAGAAAGGTTTAGTCAGCAAGAACGTAATAAACTTAAATTAACGCGTTACGCTGAAAAATTAACTCGAGTGTGTGATTATATTATTCATCATCTTGACGATGATTTATCGGTCGCTGAATTAAGCCAAGTGGCGCATTTTTCAAAATATCATTTTCACCGCCAATTCTCTGCCTTTATGGGCATTACGGTGAGTAAATATATTTTATTAATGCGGTTAAAACGAGCATCTTACCAGTTAGTTTATCATCAAGAATTGCGCGTGATCACGATTGCTTTGGCGGCGAAATTTGAAAACCCTGAATCATTTTCGCGTATGTTTAAAAAAACATATGAGCAAACGCCTTCTCAATTTAGAAAATCACCACAATGGCAAAATTGGCATCAAAAGATGTCAGTGGCTAATGCTGGTATATACAATCAAAATCAAAATGAGAAAGGTAAAAATATGCACGTCGAAATTGTTGAAGTATCTGAAACCAAAATTGCTGTTTTAGAACACCGTGGCACAGCAGAATTGTTAAATAACTCTATTAGTAAATTTATCGAATGGCGCAAAAGCTGTAGTTTGTCACCGGTTAAAACGAGTAATACTTATGGCATTGCTTATAGCGACCCAAACACAACAGCCCCTGAAGATTTTCGTTTTGATATTTGTGGTGAAGAAAATAAAAGTATTCCTGAAAATCCACAGGGAGTTATTGCTAAAGTGATCCCTGCTGGTCGTTGTGCACGCATTCGGCATTTAGGATCTCACGATAAAATGGACGATAAAATTTATTATCTATATCGAGATTGGTTAACGGAAAGTGGAGAAAAACTACGTGACTTTCCTTGCTACTTTCATTATATAAACTTATTTCCTGAAGTTGCAGAGCATGAATTGATCACCGATATATATTTACCTTTACAGTAGTAGCCACAAAGTAATAGTAAATGCAGCGCGCATAAAGATTTACGTTTACGCATAAACTGCCTATAATGCACGCTGCATTTTATATCAGTAAGAGAGAATTCGTTAAGTGAGTAAAGCAATTCAGGCAATTCGGGGCATGAACGATTGCCTACCTTCAGAAACCAATGTTTGGCAAATGGTAGAAGCAGTATTAAGACGTGTCGCTAGCAATTATGGTTTTAGTGAAATACGTATGCCAATTGTTGAATCAACTGCTTTATTTAAACGTTCTATCGGTGAAGTCACTGATATTGTTGAAAAAGAGATGTACACTTTTGAAGACCGTAATGGTGATAGTTTAACACTACGACCAGAAGGAACGGCTAGTTGTGTACGTGCAGGTAATCAACATGGACTACTGTATAACCAAGAGCAACGTTTATGGTACATGGGGCCAATGTTTCGCCATGAACGTCCACAAAAAGGACGTTATCGTCAGTTCCACCAATTTGGTATTGAAGCCTTTGGTTTTGCCAGTGCTGACATTGACGCTGAAATTATTATGCTATCTGCGCGACTTTGGCGGGAACTTGGCATCGATAACGTGGTCACACTAGAGCTAAATACATTAGGTTCAAACGAAGAACGTGCTAATTATCGTGATGCTTTGGTTGAATACTTGACCATACATCAAGACAAATTAGATGAAGATAGTAAGCGTAGGATGACTTCAAACCCATTGCGGGTGTTAGATAGTAAAAATCCTGAAGTACAAGCAGCTTTGATTAATGCACCTAAATTATCGGATTATTTAGGTGAAGAATCACAACAACATTTTGCTAGTTTGTGTAAGCGATTAGACGCTGCAGATATTAGTTATGTAATAAACGAGCGTTTAGTACGTGGCTTAGATTATTATAATCGTACAGTTTTTGAATGGGTCACAAATAGTTTAGGCGCCCAAGGCACCATTTGTGCTGGTGGGCGTTACGATGGTTTAGTTGAACAATTAGGTGGTAAAGCAACACCAGGATTCGGTTTTGCCTTAGGCATTGAACGTTTAGTACTTATGTTAAGTGGTTTAGAAAAAACACAAAATATTCGCCCACAAGTTGATGTTTATGTCGCTATGTTAGGTGAAAATGTTGATATAAAAGCAAATCAATTAGCAGAGCAATGGCGAGATGAAGTGTCTGATATTCGCATTCAATGTCATTGCGGTGGTGGGAACTTTAAAAAACAAATGAAGCGTGCTGATAAATCAGGAGCAAGTGTTGCTATTATTTTAGGTGAAGACGAAATTAGCTCACAAATGGCAACAATAAAATATTTACGTGAACGCAAAGAACAATTAAGTATGGCAATGAAAGATGTGCCTGCTTTTTTAGCATCATTAATATAAATTATTAAATAGTTAACTATATAAAATAGAAAGAATTAAAAGGGTTAAGTTGTGGAAATTTATCAAACAGAAGAACAACAAGTTGAAGCTATAAAGAGTTTTTGGTCTGAAAACGGTAATTCAATCATTGCTGGTTTAGTTATAGGTTTTGCTGGTTATGTTGGTTTTAACTATTATCAAGATCATCAACTAGAGCAAGAATTAAAGGTTGCTGATACCTACCTATCTAACATTGAAAGTGCAGAAAAAAATCCTCAACAATTTGTTAAATCGAGTGAAGCATTTATTAAAGAAAATGGTGATTCAAGCTATGTAGCTTTAACCGCTTTTAGTTTAGCTAAAAATGCGGTAGATAAAAAAGATTACGCTGAAGCAGAAAAACAGCTACAAACGGCCATAACTAAAGCTCCTAATATGGCAATTAAAGCACTTGCTAGCTTACGTTTGGCACATGTACAAACTGAACTAAAACAGTTTGACAATGCTTTAGCTACACTCGCAAAACCGATGCCTAAATCGTTTACGGCCAGTGTTGAAGAAAGTAAAGGTGATGTCTACGTATTGCAAGACAAAAAAGATTTAGCGAGAACCGCTTATCAAGCAGCAATTGATGCAGATGGCTTGAAAGCAAGTCCAGATTTGCAAATGAAAATAGACGACCTAGCAATTGCGCTTAACTAATAATATTTTATTCTTGAGTTAATTCAGATTATCTAAACCAGTTAGGATTATGTGTGAAATTTATAAATAAAAAATTGTTAGCAATTTTGTTCTTATCTTCAACTTTGATGGCTTGTTCATCAACGGATGAAGAAGACGAAAAAACTAAAATTGCAGATTTACCCGAAATAAAACAACAGTTTGAACCAAAAGTGGTTTGGCATGAAAGTGTCGGTGGTGTTAGTAGTTATTTTTCTCGATTAAAACCAATGGTGGCATACAATACTGTTTTTAGTGCAAGCCGCGATGGTGATGTTTATGCATATGATGTTTTAAACGGTAAAGAAAAATGGCATTCAGATCTTAGTGATTTAGAACATAAACGCGGCTTTTTTGATAGCAAAAAATCAGCGATGTTATCAGGTGGTGTTACGGTAGGTGAGAACAAAGTTTTCATTGGCAGCGAAAATGGCAAATTATATGCCTTAGATGCTAAAAATGGTGACCTAGTTTGGCAACGTACCGTTAAAGGAGAGATTATAGCTAAGCCTGCCGTTGATTCAGGTATGGTAGTAGTTAATACTGTTTCAGGTTTAACGGAAGCATTTAATAGCACTGATGGTAAACAAGAATGGGTGATTGAACAAGAAGTACCACCATTATCTTTACGCGGAACTAGCGCACCAGTTATTGCTTCTGGTGGTGTGTTAATTGGTTCGGCATCAGGCGAATTAAAAGTATTTATACTGGCTTCTGGTCAAGAAGGTTGGACTGCTCAAATAGGTGAAGCAAGCGGTTCTACCGAGTTAGATCGTGTAATCGATGTCGATAGTTCAGCCGTTATTTTTGGTGATAAAATTTATGCCATTGCTTCACGCGGAAATTTATCAGCCATTGATTTGCGTTCTGGAAGGATTATATGGAAACGACAATTTTCATCTTACCGAAGTATCGCAATAGATGGCAACAATATATTTATCACTGATGTTAAGGGTCACGTTTATTCACTTGATCGCATTAATGGTCTTGAGCAATGGAGCCAATTATCACTAACAAACCGTAACGTAACTGGCCCTGTTGTTATGGGAAATTATGTTGTGGTAGGTGATTTTGAAGGCTATTTGCATTGGTTAAATAAAGATACCGGTGAAATTGTTGCTCAGCATAATGTTGATGGTAGTGGTGTTTACGCAACACCCGTTGTGGTTGATGGTGTCCTTTATGCCCAATCTCGCGACGGAGATTTAGAGGCAATAAAAACGCCCTAATCGTTTTTAAGCTATTATTAACAACGGCTCCATTGTTTGAAAAACATTGGAGCCGTTGTTTGTTTAATCAGTTATTATTTTTTTAAGTTTTTGAGGTAATCATGCTTCCTGTTGTTGCACTTGTTGGTCGTCCTAATGTCGGTAAATCAACTTTATTTAATCGTTTAACGCGCAGCCGTGATGCTTTGGTTGCTGATTACCCTGGCTTAACGCGTGATCGCCAATATGGTCAAGCAAAAGTAGAAGGGCATCCATTTATCGTTATAGATACCGGTGGTATTCATGGTGATGAAAAAGGTATTGATGCGCTAATGGCGGAACAATCGTTAATGGCTATTGAAGAAGCCGATGCGGTATTGTTTCTTGTTGATGCTCGAGCAGGTTTAACCTCGGCTGATCAAGGTATTGCCGAGCATCTGCGTAAACAAAACAAAAGTATTTTTCTTGTCGCCAATAAAGTTGATGGAATAGATGCTGATTCTGCGGTTGCTGAATTTTATGCGTTAGCCTTAGGTGATAAGGTTCATCCAATAGCAGCCGCTCATGGTCGTGGTGTTACGCAATTATTAACACTTGCACTAGAACCGCATATTGAAGAATTAACTATTGCTGGTGAACAAACGGCCAATGAAGAATTTGATGAAGAAGATCCTCATGCTATCTATGGCGATAATTTAAGAGAGCTCGAATTAGATCTCGCTATTGAAAAAGACACTGATGAAGAAGCACAACCTGACGATAAAATTAAATTAGCGATTATTGGTAAACCTAATGTTGGTAAATCAACGCTGACCAACCGAATTTTAGGTGAAGAACGGGTAGTCGTTTACGATATGCCCGGCACAACGCGCGATAGCGTTTACATCCCTATGGAACGTAACGGTCGTGAATATGTATTAATTGACACGGCAGGTATTCGTCGTCGTAAAAATGTTTCCGATATTGTTGAAAAATACTCTGTTATTAAAACACTACGTGCAATTGAAGATGCTAATGTGTGTTTACTTATTGTTGATGCGCGTGAAGGCTTGTCTGAGCAAGATTTGAGCTTATTAGGATTTATTCTAGAGGCAGGGCGATCTTTAGTGTTAGCTGTTAATAAGTGGGATGGTATCGATGAAGAAGTAAAAGATCGAATGAAGTCTGAAATTGATCGTCGTTTAGGTTTTATTGATTTTGCTCGCATTCATTTTATTTCTGCTTTGCATGGTACCGGCGTTGGCCATTTATATGAATCTGTTGAAGAAGCCTTTGATTCTGCAACAAAACGAATTTCTACTGCTATGGTAACCAAAATATTAGACATGGCAGTATTTGATCATCAACCGCCAATGTCGCAAGGCCGTCGCATAAAATTAAAATATGCCCATGCAGGTGGTTATAATCCACCAATTATTGTAATTCATGGCAATCAAGCTAAAAAATTACCACAAAGCTATAAACGTTATTTGATGAATTATTATCGTAAGTCTTTAAAAATTATGGGGACGCCAATCCGTATTGAATTTAGAGAAACCGCGAACCCTTTTGCAGGTAAGAAAAAGTTAAATTATACCGAGAAAAAGAAAATAGCACGCGCAACGCAAGGCTATAAGAAAGATTAAGTTTTACTAACTATCGGTTAGCTTTATAAAATCCAGTCACTTTGATTGGATTTTTTTTAGTAAAGAAGCTAAATTAGAGTCCTCAATAATGTTTTGTGTAGATTGACTAATGGCTGATGATAAAAAACAAGTAAACACCGCAGATCGATTGGCTCGCAATTTAGGTTTATTGCAAGCTGGCTCTATGGTCACGCTTGATATTTTAACACCAGCGGGACAAAAAGGCCGTTACCGCACAACGTTTATTGGCTATTTACCGCAAAAATATGTATTAATTCAATATCCAGATCTTAATAAAGTTGGTTCATTTGCCGTGCATATTAAAGCTGGTGTAAAAGCAACTATTCGCGGAATAGTTGAAGGTCATGAAGGCGCTGTTGTTGCGTTTGCCAGTAAAATAAAACAAACCTTACCTAATCCAACTCGCATGTTAGCGCTAGAGTTTCCTTCAGAAGTTGGCTTACAAAACTTGCGCAATTGTGTACGAATAGACACCGAAATTAAAGCATCAATAGTGGTTAATAATGAAAAATGGCGAGCATTGATTACTGATTTATCGATTAGTGGTTGCCAGTTGTATGTTGAAAATGGTGAGCAGTTATCACTGGTTACAGCAGGGCTTCTACAATTATTTATCGAAAACCATCATGATTTAGGCTCAATCAAGTTTGAGGTTGATATATGTAATATCAAGCAATTACCTAATGCGATATCTGTTGGTGTAAGTTTTAGTTTTGCGAGTAAAGATCAGGTTGAAAAGCTGCTGCTATCGACCATGGCAAATGAAAGTTAATTAATCTTAAATCTTATAACGATTATTTTAATCCAAATTTTTATTAGCCAACACTTTCGCATTGATTTTTCCATCAGCCAATTGAATATTAATCAATTCCCCCGTTGTGACTTGAGCAACGCTGGTGATCACTTGTTGATTTTCATTACGAGTAACACTGTATCCTCTGGCAATGGTGGCCAAGGGACTAACCAATTGTAACTGTTCAATTAAACTAACAAATTTATTCGTTTGTGCAGCTAATTTAAATTTCATTGCTATGCATAAACGTTGCTGCTGTTGACTGCTTTGTTGCTTTAAGGCACTTATTTTTTTCAGAGGAGATAAATAGGTAAGTTGCTCAGCTAAATGTTGAGGGTGTTGCTTAAAACGCGTTAATTCTCTATTCATTACGGTATTTAAGCGAATACTTAAATCATCAACTTTTTGTTGTTGAAATTGCAATTTCTGCTCAGGATGAACTTGTTGCAGCCGATGAAGTAAACCGTTGAATTGTTGTGTAGTTTTATTTTGATTTGCTGAGATACTGTTGATTAAACGTTGTTGAATTTGTTGTAAACGGTGTAATAGCTCACTTTTATCTTGCGAGACTAACTCAGCAGCAGCAGAAGGCGTTGGTGCTCGTAAATCGGCAACATAATCACTAAGTGTAGTATCAATTTCATGACCAACCGCACTGATCACAGGTAGTTTACTTGCAAAAATAGACCGTACTACTTGTTCATCATTAAAGCACCACAAATCTTCTAATGATCCGCCACCGCGACCAACAATTAAGAGATCACATTCATTGCGCTCATTGGCCAATTTTATTGCTTCACTTATCTGCGAAGAGGCACTATCACCTTGAACTAAGCTAGGATAAATTATTATTTCAAGCGAAGGATTACGTCTTGCTAATACACTTAAGATATCTTTAATCGCAGCGCCAGTTGAAGAAGTTACCACACCCACTCGCGTGATACTTTTCGGTAAAGCTTGCTTATAATTTAATGAAAATAATCCTTCAAGCGCTAACTTGTCTTTGAGTTGTTCAAACTTTTGCTTTAATAACCCTGTGCCAGCATCTTCCATTTGTTCAATAATAAGTTGAAAATCGCCTCGCGGCTCGTATAACGAAACTTTAGCGCGCACTAACACTTGTTGACCATTTTTAGGCGTAATTCTTACACGGCGATTATTTCCTTTAAACATCGCACATTTTACTTGAGATTTATTATCTTTTAGCGATAAATACCAATGTCCAGAGCTCGCGGCGATAAAGTTAGATATTTCACCCGTTAACCATACGGTATTTAGTTCACTTTCAATAAGAAAACGTACTTTTTTAGTGAGTTCACTTACTTGTAAAATGTGCTGTTGCGTCATAAAAGCTTAGTTTTTATATCGTTAATCAATGTAATTAGCCGTAGTATAACTTTGTTAATGGCTCTTTGGTAACAAATAGCGGCAATTAATGGAAGTTAATAAATAACTTTATTTTAGAAAAAAGCTAAATATTAGTTTACCTAAAGCATGAAAACGGTTAAAATTCTGCCGCAATATTTACTACCACTTCCTTAACTGATCCCTAACTAAGGTGAGATATTGCAATGCTACGAATTACCCAAGAAGCGTTAACTTTTGACGATGTTTTATTAGTACCTGCTCATTCAACGGTGCTCCCTCATACTGCCGATTTAACGACCCGTTTAACTCGAAAAATTAATCTTAATGTACCGATGATCTCTGCGTCTATGGATACTGTAACCGAAGCAACTTTAGCGATAACTCTCGCACAAGAAGGTGGTGTTGGCTTTATCCATAAAAATATGACGATTGCGGAACAAGCGGCAAACGTTGCGAAAGTTAAAAAATACGAAAGTGGTATTGTTTCTGATCCTGTTACCGTATGTCCTGATGACACCATTGAAAGTATTATGCATTTGGCTGATGATTTAGGTTTTTCTGGTTTTCCTGTAGTGGGTAACGACAATAATTTAGTGGGTATTATCACCGGCCGAGATTTACGCTTTGTTACTGACTTAACCAAACCTGTATCAGCAATGATGACACCCAAAGAGAAGCTAGTTACCGTTAAACACGGTGCAAGTCGTGAAGAAATCTTAGGTTTAATGCATGAACATCGTATTGAAAAAATTCTAATGGTTAATGATGCTTTTAAATTAATAGGCATGATCACTGTTAAAGATTACCAAAAAGCAGAAAGCAAACCTAATGCCTGTAAAGACGAGTTAGGTCGTTTGCGTGTTGGTGCGGCTGTTGGTGTAGGTGCAGGCACAGATGAACGTATTGATGCTTTAGTTGCCGCAGGCGTTGATGTATTACTTATAGATACCTCGCACGGACATTCTCAAGGTGTTTTAGACAGAGTTAGTGCAACGCGCAAAGCGTATCCTGATTTACAAATTATTGCTGGTAATGTGGCAACTGGCGCCGGTGCTAAAGCATTAGCGGATGCTGGTGTTGATGGTGTAAAAGTGGGTATAGGCCCAGGTTCAATTTGTACAACTCGTATTGTTACAGGTGTTGGTGTTCCGCAATTAACTGCTATTTCAAATGCGGTTGAAGCGTTGAAAGGGACCGATATTCCAGTAATTGCCGACGGTGGCATTCGTTTTTCTGGTGATATCGCTAAAGCGCTTGTTGCCGGTGCGCACTGTGTAATGGTTGGTAGCATGTTTGCTGGCACTGAAGAATCACCAGGCGAAGTTGAATTATATCAAGGTCGTTATTATAAATCTTACAGAGGAATGGGGTCTTTAGGTGCAATGAGTCAAAAAGAAGGCTCAAGCGATCGTTATTTCCAAAAATCAGACGGTGAAGCCGATAAATTAGTGCCTGAAGGTATTGAAGGCCGCGTTGCCTATAAAGGGCCAGTTGCTGCCATTATTCATCAACAGATGGGTGGTTTACGCTCATCTATGGGATTAACAGGTAGTGCAACAATTGAGATTATGCGTACTAAGCCTGAATTTATGAAAATAACTTCTGCGGGTATGGGCGAGTCACATGTACACGACGTGACCATCACCAAGGAAGCCCCTAATTACCGTTCTTCATAGCACTGTTGAGTTAGTTTAGCCCAATTTCTGCGTTGGGAGTGCTCACCTATTGGCATAGGCTCTGCGCTTCCGCCTTGAACTTGAACTAAACTATTCTCAACTGATATAGCGTGGACAAAATGCTCACGCTAGATGTTGAGAATAATGATATATTTCAACTTTTTGTGGTTAATTTTTTAATGAGATTAGTCGCTAATTATAGAAAGTTATTTTTGTAGGTCGGAATTCATTCCGACACGGTAATTTCATTGGATGCAAATCCAACCTACATTTACAGGAAAAAACATGAGTAAAGACATTCATGATCATCGCATATTAATTTTAGATTTCGGTTCACAATACACTCAACTTATCGCGCGTCGTGTGCGTGAAATTGGTGTCTACTGTGAACTTTGGGCTTGGGATGTAACCGAAGCTCAAATTAAAGAATTTAATCCTACAGGCATTGTTTTAGCTGGCGGGCCTGAATCAGTTACTGAAAATGATTCACCACGCGCACCTGAATATGTTTTTGATGCTGGTGTGCCGGTATTGGGTATTTGTTACGGCATGCAAACAATGGCTGAGCAATTAGGTGGTAGTGTTGAAAGTAGCGAACATAAAGAATTCGGTTATGCTGCTGTTGAAGTTATTACACACTCTGCTTTATTTAATGCCATTGAAGATAATGTAGCTGAAAATGGTAATGCGCTATTAGATGTATGGATGAGTCATGGTGATAAAGTGGCGAGCATTCCAGCTGGTTTTGAAACGGTTGCCAAAACTGATAGCTGTGCTTATGCGGCAATGGCAAATGAAGATAAAAAATTCTATGGTGTACAATTTCACCCAGAAGTAACCCACACTAAACAAGGTTTACGTATACTAGAGCATTTTGTTGTTGATATTTGTCAGTGTGAAAAGCTTTGGACATCAGCCACTATTATTGAAGATGCTATCGCCAAAATGAAAGCACAAATTGGTGATGATGAAGTTATTCTTGGCTTGTCAGGTGGTGTCGATTCTTCTGTTGTTGCGATGTTATTACATCGTGCTATTGGTAGTAAATTAACCTGTGTATTTGTTGATAATGGTTTACTTCGCCTAAACGAAGGCCAGCAAGTGATGGATATGTTTGGTGATCACTTCGGTTTAAACATCATTAAAATAGATGCTGAAAAGCGCTTCTTAGATCGTTTAGCGGGCGAAAATGATCCAGAAGCCAAGCGTAAAATTATTGGTAATGTTTTTATTGATGTTTTTGAAGAAGAATCAAACAAACTTGAAAATGCAAAATGGTTAGCACAAGGTACAATTTACCCAGATGTTATTGAATCAGCGGCATCGAAAACAGGTAAAGCTCATGTCATTAAATCTCACCATAACGTTGGCGGATTACCTGATTACATGAAACTCGGCTTAGTTGAGCCATTACGTGAATTATTTAAAGATGAAGTGCGTAAAATTGGTTTAGAACTTGGTTTACCTTACGACATGCTTTACCGTCATCCATTTCCTGGGCCTGGTTTAGGTGTGCGTGTTTTAGGTGAAGTGAAAAAAGAATATTGTGATTTATTACGTCGCGCTGATGCAATTTTCATTGAAGAATTACACAAGCACGATTTGTATAAAAAAGTAAGCCAAGCTTTTACCGTATTTTTACCAGTACGCTCTGTAGGGGTTATGGGTGACGCGCGTAAATACGATTGGGTAGTTAGTTTGCGTTGTGTAGAAACTATCGATTTCATGACCGCTCGTTGGTCTCATTTACCGTATGATTTCTTAGGGTTAGTTTCTAACCGTATTATTAACGAAATTGATGGTATTTCTCGTGTTGTTTACGATATATCGGGAAAACCACCTGCGACTATTGAATGGGAATAATTCAATTATAGACTTGTTAAATCGAGAAAATTAGTTGTCAAAAGTACTCATTGACTAGCGTCAACTCCGTGCTTTTTCCTATAATTTAACCGATTTTCCTTCGTCTATAAATTAAATTATATTTTTCCATTTCACTTTTTGATTAATTTAAACCTCAAAGTTGAAAAATTTTGAGGTTTTTAATTTGAATGGTATTTTACAATTTTACGGACACTAGTTATTAATATTTAATTCACAAAAGGAATTACAAAATGAAATTTAAACAAATATTTTTATCTTTATTTCTACTAAGCTCTGCAGCGCAAGCGAGTAATAGTGAAAATATTCACTTATCTTTAGGCTCGGGGTATCCATTTTTTACTGTTGTGGAAGTTTCACTTCCTGCGATGAACGATGATCAACGTTGGTTTGCAAATTATAAATTGGGATTAGATGACGGTTTTTCTGTTGGCTTTGAACAAACATTAGCGGGCAATATGCAAACGATCGGTTTTTCTTTAGGTGCTATAGGCGCACGTGATGCGGTAGGTTGTGATGAAAATAAAGGAGCAGGTGCTTTAACTTGCCCATTAATTGAAATATTTGATAGCGAGACTACTAACGGAGCCGCTTTCAATTATAGTTATTATTTTTCAGGAGTTAATTCGTCTGGTACTAAAATAAGGTTTGAATTAGGCTACGGACAAAGTAATCAAGCCAATGTAAAGCGTTTTGATGGAAGCGTGATCATTAGTTATCAATTTTAATGTGTCACATACAACATTAATATGAAAAAGCTAATAATAACCAGGTTAAAGGCGATGATATAAGCAAAGCCTTTAAGCCCTTGTTTTAATGTGCAGCCTTTACTATCTAGATAAAACCACCAAATAGCAGACATTAAAATAGGCAGTAAAAAGAAAAATTTGATCATGTTGGTTCTACTTCTTTTGTTTGTTTAGAGTTATCAGACCAAGGGGCTATTTTAAATAACATTAGCATCCCCGGTATTGCAAGTATGACACACAGAAGAAAAAATTGTGTCCAGCCAATTTGTTCAACAATAAATCCTGTCGAGGCATTAGCAAATGTTCTTGGTAACACTGCAATGGCGGTAAACAATGCAAACTGTGTGGCAGCAAATGTTGGGTTGGTCGCACGGGCGATAAAAGCGGTAAATGCTGCTGTCCCTAAACCAACGCCTAAATATTCAAAGCCCATCGCAAATGCCAATGCATAATTGTTATGGCCAATTTCAGCGAGCGCGGCAAAACCTAAAATACTGGTAATTTGCACAAAGCCAAATATCCACAAGGCGCGATTTATGCTGAGTTTTATCATTACAATTCCGCCAACAGCTAATCCTACAGTCATTGCAATTAATGACGATGTTTTCGCAACCACACCAATCTCGGTTTTAGTAAAACCTAAATCGATAAAAAAGGGTGTTTGCAAGGCGGTAGCCATGTTATCACCCAGTTTATATAAAAATAAAAACAGTAACATCTGAATTGCAGGAGCTACGCCCATACGGTTAATAAAATCCTTAAAAGGTAAAACGACTGCTTCTTTTAAATTTTTTGGTGGGTGATATTCTGTTCTAGCTTCTTTAATAAATATCGTTAGTGCAATGCCAACAAACATAAATGCCGCAACAATCAAAAATACGCTTTGCCAACTTAAGTGATCGGCTAAAATAAAGGCTAAAGAACCAGGGACTAATCCTGATAAACGATACGCTTGAATATGAATAGAATTACCAAGCCCTAATTCATGATCAGCCAATAACTCTCGACGATACGCATCTAAGATAATATCTTGACTAGCGCTAAAAAAGGCTACAGCAGCCGCTAAATATGCCACATTCCAAATGGATATTTTGGCATCAACAAAACCGAAAGCAGCGATTGAAACCAGTAATAATACTTGAGTGATCAACATCCAGCCACGGCGCCGTCCCAATAAAGGAAAAGAATAGCGATCCATAAGCGGCGACCACATAAATTTCCACACATAAGGAATACCGATCAACGAAAACAAGCCAATTTCGGCAAGGCTAACACCTTCTGAGCGCAACCACCCGGGAACTAATTGATAGAGAATAAATAAAGGTAAACCAGAGCTAAATCCTGTAAATATGCAAATTAGCATTTTTTTGTTTAGCAAAACTTCTTTAATTGAAGGTGAAGAAGATGACATGAAAGCCTTTGGAGAAATAAGATGAGAACTAGATTACTACAGGATATATTATTTAATTTTCATATCAACTATTTGTTAGATAAGTATTTTAAGCAATAGGACGCCAACCAATACAATCGATGGGATAGCTGCCGATACCATCAAAAAAATCTAAACATGTATTTATTTCGCTAATGAAAAAAAGATCGTGATGTAACGCTTGTGAACCATGTAAACATAATTCATGAATTAGGTGCCAGAAAACACGCTCTCGAGCGCTACTTGGTGTTTCGTCTTGAACCAATAACAATGTCCATTCTTCCATTACATTGCAAATGAATAAATCTAGCTCAGTATAATGGAGAGATTTTGCTAAAACGGCTTTTATATAATGATTCAGTTGTGATGTTTTATCATTGATAAACTGCTCAATTACCATGGTATCCTCAAGCCACTACAAAGCTATGACTTCTCTAATTTGGATCTCATACCAAATCCACAAACCAAGTGAACATTTCTACTTGTTAAAATCACCAATTGCTGCGTTATTTATTTAATAATTAGAACAAATAGTTCTTAAAAAAAATGCCTTGTACTTGGTGTTTTTCCTACGTTTAAAATGAACACTTAATTAATGGAATTGGTAGTAAATTTATTATGAATTAATAAAATCTTCCATGATTGATTATTACAAATACTTTTATTACCTAAGTTATCGTAGAGAAATAGAGATTTGTCAAAGCGGTTTGTCGCAAAGTGATAATTAAAAATTAATAAAGGAGGTTAAGAACAATATATTAGTTATTAAGATCAAAATATTATCAGTAATTATTCAATGAAATTTATTTTTATTCTGCAGGCAATAAAGTTGCCTTAATTAAAAATACAGGTTCAATCGGCACATCTTCCCAGCCAAGAGATTCATCATAATGTGTTTTAACTTTACCAATTGCTTCTACCACTTCTTCACCTTCAGTAATTGCCCCAAAAACGGCATAACCCCATTTTCTGCCGGGATCTAAACTGGTGTTGTCAGCTAAATTAAAAAAGAATTGACGATTAGCCGTGTGTGGACGCATTTCCTTTGCCATGGCAATAGTTCCGGTAGCATTTTTTAACCCGTTACCAGACTCATTAATGATATTAGGATTACTTTTTTTCAAAGTAAAATCTTTATCGTAAGCCCCGCCCTGAGCAATAAAGTCTCCGATAACGCGGTGGAACAAAGTATTGTTATATTCGCCACTAACGACATACGTTAAAAAATTGTCTACCGTAATCGGCGCTTTTACGCGGTCTAACTCAACAATTATTACTCCTTTAGATGTTTCTAATTTTACTTTTGGAAATAAATTATCTGGATCTATTGCCATATTTTTAGCCGAAACAGACAAAGTTAAGCTACAAACTATAAGTAAAATAATGCGTATGAATGAAAGTCTCATATATGTTCCTTGGTTGATAATTTAGTGCGCGATAAAGGTTTGTATTTCAGTATCGGTAGAAATTTGATTCAAAAGTTTAGTTAATTGCTGATTAAAATCGCGTTCTAAAACGGCTAAATCTGCATTTAACGGACCATTACTTTTGCCGTGAGAGGTAAAGCTTTTAGTTAACGTTTTGTCTGCATTTCTTATTTTTAGGCGTAACCCTATGCTGTTATTTGCTTGATACTTAATTAAGGATTGCTCAACAGAGATCATTGCGGTGTCTATAAAAATACTAATATTCACTTGGCTTTCAGCGTTTGTTATTGTTAGTCCTTGTTGGCTAAAAATATTATTTAAGCTTTTCTCTACAACCGTTGCAATAGGTGTGGCACTACTGATTAATTCTGCTGCTTTATCTGCACGTAATATTTGAACGATATGTGAACTAGCACGCATATCCGTTGATTTAATATTGGCGCTAATTTTGCCATAGATATTAGAAAAATTGGCAGTATTTTGCGGCGAAATTATTAATTGTTGTGGTCCACTAGCACAACCATTTAGTGCTAAAAAGCAACAAGGTACCAACAAAAGGTTTAAACATTTTTGTAACTTTAACTTTAACGTTAATTTCATTTTATATTTCTACTATTGTTTTGTTTAAAAAGGATTGCTATTTAAAAACACCAATAATCACGAATTTTTTATTGCTCGCAATTAATTTAGTTTTGCTAAATAATCGTTCTAATTTTAAATGATAACCAAGTTGTCGATTACCGATAATACGCAGTTCACCACCTTTTTTCAGGACACGATAACTGTCTTTAAACATTTGCCAAGCAATATGATCAGTAACAGCTTGTTGTTGATGAAATGGAGGGTTGCACAAAATTAAATTAGCGCTATTGCTGGTTATTTCAGTTAAGCAATCGTTATTAATAAATTGACATTGCCCAGCGAGACTAGATAAGTTATTTTCAATATTTGCTTTTGCTGAAGCTACTGCCATATAAGATTCATCGATAAAAGTTAGTTGTATCGAATTTTGCACTGTGGGCTTTTGTCTAGCTAGTAAAGACAACCCAATAACACCATTACCGCAGCCTAAATCAATCACCAGATCATCGCTTTTTAATTCTGGTAAATGCTGCAAGAAAAAACGAGCGCCTAAATCAAGTTGTTCACGTGCAAAGACATTGGCATGATTTAAAATGTTAAATTGCGTGTTTTCTAATGGCCAAATTGTCGGAAAAGGGTTTTCATATTCACCGATTTTGCTTTGATTACAAAAAACTAATCGTGCTTTTTTTACGGCTAATGAGGTGGTGGTAGTGCCGATGTGTTTTTCAAATAACTTTAACGTTGAGCTATGAATTTCTTTTGCCATTGCCGAGGCAATAAATAATGTTTCTTCACCCATTATTGCTTTTATTTGCATTAGCTGAAAAATCAACAAAGATTTACTTTTTGGAATTTTATATAAAATCAGATCAATTTTGCTGGGCAAATTAGCTAAGCTGGAAAGTAAGCTAATTTTATTGCTATCTAAAGCGTTGATTTGGTTTTTCTGTTGATTATAAAGCAAACCTTGATGGCTAATATATGAATCGTTAACGCTATAAACTGTTTGGTCACTACAACTTAATGACAACGCGCCGAAACTGTCGTTAAATATTAGTATTTGCTGGGTATCTTCTTCGGATTTATCACTTATGTTGTTTAATAAGTTATTTTCATTTAAATAATTAACTAGATACTCATCAGCCGCATCCCAAGCCTGCAAACTTCTATTTACTTGTTCAACAGGAAAACGCTCTAAATATAACTGTTTGTTATTTATGTGAAAAGGGCTGTTCATTGGTTAACGGCTTGGTTTTATGGGAAAATTTCAGCACTATTGTTACAAATATTCTCTTTGCTAGCCAGTAACAATTTTATTTTATCTATACCCAAACCTCTTATCTTGAGGTGGTTTAAATATATATACAAAAAATATTCAAAAATAAAGTAACTGTTCAACCTAAATAAAACAAAAAATCAATAATGGTTTACGCGCTGAACGTACTGCTGTTGCTAGAGAATATTGTTCAAAAAGGTAAGAAAAGCTAGAAATTATTCGTTCAACGATTAACGCTAAAGTTTATGCTGAATCATACAATCTATACGCCGAATTCTTTGCCTTTTATCGAAGCCTGTAAGCCTATGAAACAATCTTTAACAGTAAAAACTAAAAAAATCTCATAAAAAAATACCGTTAAAATAAAAGTGCTGTGCCTGTTTTTTTTGTGCTAAAGCCACCGTGCCAACGGGCTCTAGTCGTTATTTTATGTTTTATTTTTCATGTCTTATTTTTATGAAAGGTCGCGTTAAATCAATTTTATTATTGCATTCTATTCTGAAATATAATAAATTATCCGCGCCTATTAGATTAAGTAGCTGTTTAACTTGATTATTATTGGGAAATAGGTATTAAACGGAATTTTGTAATGTACATATCCATTAAAGTCTTTTATCAAAGATCTTTTCTATGTTAGTCAAATTTCCAAGTTCCCACTTTGTGTTTTTAATTTAGCCCAAAGATGTGGAGCAACTTCATACTCAAATTTCAATAAACAATGGCATTCGTGTTGGTAAGTTAATAACCAATATTAATATCTATTTATAAAAGATATAAAAAAACCCCACAATGTCGGAGCCCATGTATGCGCCTAATATTACTGTGCAGTCTGCTTTACTGTTTGAACGGCTGTTCAACTTACACACCAGATAAAGGCGGGGTGTACACTACACAACAAAATATTAATCTAAGACCATTGTTAAAACAATTTGTTTTTTTTCAAGTGAATCATACCGGAGGGGAGGCCTTAGACACGTGTTTAAAGTCTTTCTATACGGTTACCAAGGATAGATTAGCGGTAGATATTTTAGTTCCCTGTGCTTTGTATTCAACGTTTGAAAAAAATCTCAATTTGTTAAATAATAAAGACATAGCAATATATAAAGCGGTTACAGTAGCCTTACAGCAACTGCCACTTTTTTATGACCGCTTTAATTTTACTCAAGGACTTAACTATCAAGTTAAGCTACTTATTTTACCTAAGAATACAAGCTATCATTACACAAAAACATTTTTTCATTTTAACGAACCTAAATTATTTATTGGTGTAAACCTTGATTTAGACAAACCCGATTTTAATGATTTACTTAATCAAGTGGTTATAAGTTCTGTTCATGAAACTTTACACTTTGTTGCTTTAATTAATGGTATGTTAGATCAAGATAGAGCCGATTTTAGGTATCAACATGAATATTTTGCTTATTTAGCAAGCTATTGTGCCAATGCTGATTATGCACTTTCAGTAAATAGACCTATGTATAGGTTTCCAACTACATTTCAAAATGGAATTTTTAAACGTATCTCTAAGGCAAGCTATAGCGATTTAGCCAATAAGCTTACATATACTACCGAATCCTCTAAAGAACCAATATTTGAGTCGACAAGTGGTTTAGTCAATCTATTTTTACAACGTGACATTTTACAGGTAATTGATGGTACACCTGAGTTGATATTAAACAAGCAACAAACACGTCAGTTTTCAGATTATTGTCATATAAAACTTAACAAATTTCTTGAAAAGAATTTAAAGCTCGGAGCTTCTTGAGAGTTATTCTTGTTATTATTTGCATTAGTTGAAAAATTAACAAAGATTTACTTTTTGGAATTTTATATAAAATCAGATCAATCTTGCTGGGAAAATCAGCTAAGCAGGAATGTAAGCTTAGGTATGAATCGTTAACGCTCTAAAGATAACTGTTTGTTATTTATGTAAAAAGGGCTATTCATTGGTTAACGGCTTGGTTTTATAGGAAAATTTCAATACTATTGTTACAAATATTCCCTTTGCTAGCCAGTAACAATTTTATTTTATCTATACCCAAACCTCTTATCTGAGGAGGTTTGGGTATAGATACAAAAAATATTAAAAAATAAAATATTAAGAATGACATTACCTTAGTGAATTTAAATTGATTTAGCCATCTAGATAGATGGTATAATCACAAAACACAACTAAAGTTAACAGTATAAGAAAGAACTCTCACTAAGGAAAAATTATGTCTGTAGAAGCAATTATTGAGCAAAAATTGCTAAACTCATTTTCACCATTACATTTAGATGTGGTTAATGAAAGTAATCAACACAATGTCCCTCCAGGGAGTGAGTCACATTTTAAAGTAGTGATAGTTTCTAAAGAGTTTGAAGGTGAGCGTTTAATTAAACGTCATCGTGCTATCAATAATATTTTAGCTGATGAATTGTCAGAAAAAATTCACGCTTTGGCATTGCACACTTACACTGAACAAGAATGGCAAGATTATTACAGTGATGGCGTGCCACTTTCACCTAAATGCTTAGGCGGCGGTAAAAAAGCAAGTTGATTAATTAAATGCTTTATTAGTCCTAGCACCCATTAATTAACTCTTTATTACAATCAGTTGTAAAGAACAAAGCCATGAAATTACTCATGGCTTTGTTTTTATCTATTTATTTTAAATAACTAATATTAATTATTAACGTTTACTATCAATAAGTTGTTGTAATTCATTTAGCTGATCTTTTGTTAATTTACTTTTATTAACTAAACGTTTAATAATGTTAAATGGTACGCCTCCTTGACTATTCAGATGATCAACATCAACAACCAAATTATCTGAATCAGAACTTACAAAAGCAAATTTTGTCACTTCTTTTTCACTTCCTTTGGCTTCGTCATCATTTTCATCACGAATAATCTCAACAATTTTGTGAATTTTCTTGTTTGATGTTTCGTCATCAAACTGTTTAACATCGATGTCGATATCATGTCCTTCTACACTGTGTAAACCCTTTAATGCTTGGCTAATATGTTCGATTGTTTCTGAAGATACGCCGTTTAATTCACTAACCAGAATGTCTTTGTTGTTAAGTGCATCTGCACTGAGCATGTACACTTGAGCATTACCATCATTTGTTACCGTTAATTCAATGGGATTATTATCGTTAGCTTTTATAGTGATAGTTTGATGTTTTTTTTCAGCAGCAACAACCCCAAAGGCTAATGACAAACTTAAGGCGGTAGCTATAATTGATTGATTAAATTTCATTTTATTTACTCTTTTGGTTAATTAGTTGTATTAGTTCAAGTGATATAGAGCTAAATTCATACCAATTAATACTAGTTATTTATTTTCAATGAGTTAGCTCGTTTTCTATGAACGTTATAAACATGAATATCAACTCATTTAAGGAGTTAAAATCCTGATATCAGGATTTTTATTCTTCAAGTTAAAATTAAGTGTAACTAAGGTTTGTAACGCCATGATTTAAATGCCTTTATATTTCATACCTTGTTGGCATTATATTTGTTACAGTTTTATCTAATCTAATTTTTATCTTAGCAGCATATTATTATGTCTTTACGTAATTATCTTTTTTATTTGATGGGCGGCCTTATTTTACTTATTTCAGTATTTCAGGTGGCGTTTATCTTTTGGGCTCAGCAAAATTTTAAGCAAGAAGTGCAAACTAAAGCGCAAGAAGTCTCTTTGAAAATGATTGATATGGCTGTTGATAATATAGATACACCTAACTTTAAAATAATTACCACGGGTAATGGCTCGGTAAGTAAATCATTACAAAAGAGTTTTACCATTGAAACGGAAAATTTAATCAGTGATGTAAAAATTATAGCTGATCAAAATATAAAGCAAGAGACAAAGGGTGATAATAAAAACAAGCAAGAGGATAACGCTGAAATGGTTATTGATATAACCAAGATTAAGAAAACCTTACACGCTAATATTGAAAAATTACATCAACAGGCCTCAGAAGGTTATGTGATTTTCGATAGTATTAAACAGCAATCAAATTTGCCTGATAGTGATCATATAAAGACGCAAGCCAGTGCTAATAACACTAAAACACAGCAGTGGGTTTTCCAAGCCCATAGTGATAAGGGTGATGAAAATGATCTTCCTCAATTAACAGATTTTATTCAAATGGTTTTACTCGCCATAGCCGCTTCTACAATTATCGCCTTAGGGTTTGCTTTTTGGTTAAGTGGTAAATTTAGTCAGCCCATGCAAGCGTTAAGTCGAGGATTTCGACAATTAGCACAAGGTGACTTTAAACTTGATGTGGTCGAGCAGGGCGTAGAAGAAACACGGCAAACTATTCGCAATTTTAATCAGATGAAAGCCCGCTTACAGCAACTTTCTATTAATGAAAAACAACTACAGCAAAAAACACATTTAGCCGAGTTAGGTGAAGTTTCGTTGGGACTTGCGCACGCGTTACGTAATCCTATTCATACCATAGGCCTATCCGTTGAACAGTTAAATAACAATCAATTATCAGCGCAACAACGAGAGCAATTTATTGAGAAAATTCAATCTAAAATCGCACATATAGATAAAACTATTCGCGCTTTATTAACCTTAACAACAACCGGTATAAGTCGTGATAAGAAAGTAATTATTAACGCTGTTATTAAAGATATTATTTTAGAATACAAAGCGAATGATTTTCAGCCGCTAAATTTTGAAGTTGAAGTTGATCAAAAATTACAATTAATTGGTTGTGAAGACGAAATACGCGCCATTTTGCATACCCTTATTATTAATGCGTGCGAAGCAAGCAAGCAAAATCAAACGATTAGTATTAGCGCGATTGAAACAGGATCTGGCATTGTTATAAAGATAAAAGATCAAGGCAGTGGCCTTTCTGAAAAAGTAAAAGCAAAATTATTTCAGCCTCATATCACAAGTAAAGCAGAAGGTGCGGGCATGGGGTTGTATATTGCAGAACGTTTAATAAGTTTGTTTTATCAGGGTAATATAGAACTTTGCGATAATAACGATAAAGGTTGTACGGCAAGCGCAAATTTTTACAGTAAGGGATTAAAGGATGAATAATGACACGTTAGTATTAGTGGTTGAAGATGACAACGATCAACGTGAATTGATCAGCGATATTTTAACCGCTGAAAATTATCAAGTGCTCTCTGCAGACTGTGTTGAAGCAGCTATTGTATTATTAAAAAAACACGCGGTTGATATCATCTTTTCTGATTGGAATTTAGGTAATCTAAGCGGTTTAGATTTACTCAATTATACTAAAAAGAATCATCCTGATATTGGCTTCGCTATTGCGACAGCTTATGGCACCATTAGCCATGCTGTAAATGCCATTCAACAAGGAGCAGATGATTACTTAGCTAAACCTTTTCAGCGACAAACATTATTATTAACCATTGCCAAAACAAGCAAAGCTAATCAACTGCGAAAGCAAAACAAACAACTTAATCAGCAACTTAATGAACAACAGCAGTTATCAGGCATTATTGGCCGTGCGCCCTGCATGCAAAAAGTTTATCAACGCATAAATCGTGTATCGGCTACAGATGCAACGGTGCTCATTTTAGGCGAAAGCGGCACCGGTAAAGAATTATGTGCGCGTGCTTTGCATGATCTATCTGCGCGTAAAAGCGGTGAGTTTATTGCGATAAATTGTGGCGCTATTCCAGAGTCGTTGGCCGAAGCCGAACTTTTTGGTGCTGAAAAAGGCGCTTTTACAGGTGCTAACACCACTAAAGTTGGGAAGTTTGAGGCAGCAAACAACGGCACTTTATTTTTAGATGAAATTGGCGAATTGCCACTGATTTTACAATCAAAATTATTACGTTTATTACAAGAAGGTACGGTAACTCGCCTTGGTAGCCACCAAGAAATTAATCTTGATGTCAGAATTATTGCAGCGACTCATCAAAATTTAGAGCAGTTAGTTAAATCGGGTGATTTTAGAGAAGATCTTTTTTATCGACTCAATGTTATCCCCATAGATATGCCAGCATTGAGAGAGCGGCAAGAAGATATTCCGCAATTAGTTGAACATTTTATCGCTCTGCATTGTAAGCGTCATCGCTGTAACACACCAACATTGAGCAAAGACAAATATCGTATCTTGCTTGATTATCATTGGCCGGGTAATGTACGTGAGTTATCTAATCGCATTGAACGTTTTGTATTGCTTGATGATTGGCAAGAGCTTGTTAGTGGTTTGCAAACAAGTACTCAACAAGGCTCTGGAGTGCATGCGCTGCCAGATTTTACTTTGCCAAGTTCAGGTTTGAATTGGGATACGTTTGAATGCCAATGCCTTGCCGATGCGTTAAAACAAAGCAATGGTAATAAAACCAAAGCCGCCGCTTTTTTACAAATGTCGTATAAAGCCTTTTTGTATCGACTCGAAAAATACCAGTTAAGTTGATCAAAGATAGCGATAAATATTATGTCTGCGTTAATAATAAATAGAGATGTGCAGCACTCCAACTAAAGTTTGTCGCGCCTTGTTGCTTACCTGTTTGAGGATTATAATTTTCTCTAATTGCTTGATCAGAGTTTAAACCTTGTGCGTTATGCAGTAACTTTTCTATTAAGTTATTAGCTTGCTTGTTATAGCCATAATTTTTTAAAGCAACCACAGCAAAATAAAACTGATCTAACCACACTCGTCCTCGCCAATAACTATTTTCATTAAATGCCGGATTGCTTAATGCCGCGCTAGGAAATGGCACAGTACTGTTAAATTCATCCTCAGAGAGCATTATTTCAACCACGTTTTTAGCTTTGCTTTTATCTGCAATATTTGTCCACAAAGGACTCCATCCTTCAGGACCTTTACCTCTAAAAGATAATAACGTGCCGTTACATAACGTATTTTTATGGCTTTGAGTAAAAGAGGTTATTTGTAGATCATAATAATAGCCATTTTTTTTGTCATAAAAGCATTGATTAATACGCATCGACAGTTTTTTAGCTTGTTGTTGCAATTGTTTACTTAAATTGTTTTTTTGTAAAATATTGGCAATGTTACTTAGGAGAAACTTTTCTTGTGCTAAATAACTATTGAGTTCAACTGATTCTTGATTAATTGAAAACCCTGATAAATTCCCTTGTTCGTCTTTATTTTCCAAAAAACTCACTTGCCAATCAAGGCGCGCTTTAGTTAGATTGCCTTGGTAGTGTTTTTTAGCATACGTTGTAAGTTGTTTTGCTGAAATAAAACCAAATCGGGCTGCATTGTCCATACCAGACTCCCAAGCCGCAGCATCTTGAGCACCAATGGTGAGTTGTTGATAATTACCCGCAGTTAATACTTTTTGGTATAACGACTTTGAATAACACTGATACCAATTATTTTTTAAGGGTTGGCAAGTTTTCAAATCATTAGATGTATTTAAGTCTGTGTTTAAGTTTTTATTTAGCTTTTGTTGCTGGGCTGAGTATTGCACTTTAAAACTAAGTTGACCTGCTGCGTTATTATGTTGAGGATGTTTTGTTGCACCATATTCGACTAAACCATTGTGATTATGATCGCGATTTTTATACCACCATTGATGATAAGCCAATAATTTAGGAAATAACTCGCTCAATAACTGTTTGTCGTGGGTTTGTAAGTATAACTGCCAAACTGCCAAACTGCCCAAGTTGCTAAAGGCGGTTTTGAATTACGTTCGTTCCAATTTCCACCATCGCCCCCGCGTTGCTGATCTTTATTATAAAAAATAGCGTCAATGATCATGCCGCTATCTTGTGGCCTAACCGCATCATTGTCAGTTATTTGATAATCAAACATTGCTTCAATGTTGGCTTTGGCTATTTCAGCATTAAAACTTGCCATCGCAACAGCATGTTTCCAGCTGTCCCATGCCCACGCGCCATTGAACCAACGTGCAGTTACCGATGGCGAAACAATATCGTGTTTTAAAGCACCAGCTGCTGAACGCCAATTACCAATTAATGTTTCTACCGATTTAACCACAAGTGCAGCTGTTGATTGTTGTGCTTTGCTGGTAAAAGTATTAGAGGTAGTGCTGGCAAAAGATTTGTTGGCTAATGCTTTAGTTAAATAATGTTGCCAACGTAAATTAGTTTGTTGCAAAAAATAATCAGGTTGTTGAAAAATTCGTGTTAGTTTCGTCAAACCTTGTTTATGTTCTTGAGCGTTTAACCAATAACTTTGAGTAGTAAAAATTTTCGTAGATTGGTGCCCAAGCAAACTGATTTTAGTAGTGCTTTGGTAGTTTAAACCTTTTGGATTGATTTTCGTTTGCGTGTCGATTGAACGTTGAATATGATATTTTGCACTCCCCGAAGAGAGTAACGTCCATTTAGCGCGGACTTTATTCAGCGCTATTTCAATAGCGCCATTTTGTTCACTTATTTTTGGATGCCAATTAATTAAAGCTTTTTCAGCAATTTTGTTATCGTTTAATTTAGTTAATAATTGTCCTTGCCAATCTATTTGTAAATTTAACGCACTAGCCTGCTTATTTATAATTTTCGTGGTGATTAGGGCACTTCGGTTGTTAACGAATTGAAGAGATAATTCTAAAGTTAGTTGCTTAAATTCATAAATTTGCAGTAATTGTCCCGGAAAAGCCTTAGTCGTTATTTTTGCTTTAGATAAATAAAAAACTTGTAAATTATCTAAATTATACAAACTAATTCGTTCTAATTTATCTGCTAAATAAATGCTGTATTCTTCAGCAACAATTAGCGGGCCGGTAAATGCACCATAAGATGTATCTCGGTCGGGCAAAAGAAAACCATGCCAGCTTCCCGCATCAAATAATGGATTAAAATGCTGATTGCTGTATTTGTCAAAGTCTTGCATTAAGGTCGGTGTACCTTTTCTATCAAGTACATTGACAAATTGTTGAACAATATTTTTCTGCACAGAACTTGTCTTTAAGGTCGTAGCTTTGCTTTTAAGTTCGTTTTTTTGAACAACGCTAGCAAAACCAAACTTTCCAAGTATTGCTGCTATAAAAAATAGCAGCAATATTTTTGAATAATTTCTATTTTTTAAGCGCATTTGCATGCCAATATTGCCAAATCATATGATTTTTATCTTCCGTTAAATGCGGTGGTTTAAGATAAGTTTTATAAGCGTAATGCGAAAATGTACGCGGTTTATGTGGATCTTTTATTTTTGATGTATCGGTAAAATTTGCATTGAGTTGTTGTAACCACAAAGCAAATTCTTGCTCAAAAGATTCACCTGCTTTTGTTAAATCTTTTTTGTAGCCAGTAAAAAAATCAGTTTTTAACGAGTGAGCTAATTTTAGATAAATATCGTGATGTTTATCACTCATAAATCGTACCGCTAAATAGCCCCATTTATACACTTTATCGGTGCCGTCTTTGTATTCTGTAGTGAAAATATCAGCTAAACTCGGCCATTCTTCTCTTTTCGTTTTAGCCATTAATTTTAAAGCTTTGGGATTATTATCTCCTTTTGAAATATATTCGGCTAAACCTTCCGACCACCATACTAAGCTGTCAGGAAAATGGCCAAAAGTGTCGTATTTTACAAATCGACCATCTAAATAATGTACGTATTCATGATTTAAATTCCACACTGCAAATTTGGGGCGTGCCCAAAAATGTTGGTACGAGTAAAACGTGCCGATATTTTCAGGATCTTGCGGTGTTCCTTCAATATACATACCGCCATTATTAGTATTGATATCAAATAATAACTGGCCATAAATGTTGTATTGTGAAGCATCGTCAAAAATAACCACACGGAGTTTATCGTTGTTATCATTAGCGACGGCTTCTCGTTTGGTGTTTAGTAATTGATGAAAATTACTTTCTTGTGATGTCAATTTTTCACAAGTTTGCAATAATTGCTGGTTGGTCATTGTTTGCGCCAAAATGTAAATACTATCTGAACAAACATGTTTTAACGGTAATGCCTGCTCTAGTGCTGGTAAAATACAACGATCTTTTAATGTGTTTTCTTCGCATGCAGATTTACCACGGAAAGTGGTAACCACATAAGGAATACTAAACGCTTGCTTTAAATTTTCACCGGTTAGTCCTTTATCGGTTGAAAGTGCATTCCATACTGCGTTATCTAAATCGTCCATTTTCTGTTCAATGGGTAATGATTGTTTATCATCGTCTAACTGCTGTTGTTCTACTTTGCTTCGTTGCTCGTATTCATTCCAATAATGCTTATTATAAACATTGTAAAATTGCGCAAGCGCCCAAGTAGCATGCTGTTGTGGCCATTTATTGTTATAGGTGTTTTTGTATAAAGGCTCGTTATTATCACGGCTTGCATTTGCTGCAGTGATAAAAGCGATGAGTGCTTGTTGTAATTTTTGCTCAGAGATCAGCGCGGCTATCATTTCTTTATTATTTTTATTATACGCTTTATAAGGAAGTAGGGCGCTAGCACGCAAGATTTCCCATAAGGCATAATCAATCGCTTTGTTTTCTTTGTTAGATGTTGGTAACAATGAATTAGCATATAAAGTCACTAATTTACTTAATGGTTTTAGCTGATCTTTGGTGTATATTGACATCGGTTTTAAAAAATATAAACGATAGAGTGCAACCGCATAATTTTCATGTAAGCGTGCAGTGGCTGGCGTTATTTTATAAAATCCAGCCATATTTTGTAGATCTAATAACGCTTGATTTAATTGCTTTGCAGAATTTTTTTGCCATTCATCTTTCGGGCCAAAGCTACTATAAATTCTGAGATAATAGGTTAATTTTTCGAGTGACTGCTTGGTTTTCGATTCGCCGTTTAGATCCCTATTTTCTAAATAATTGCTACGACTCAACTCCGATATAGCTTTTGCTACTTCACCAATTAACCCTGTTTTGTAATGGTTAAAATCTTCTTGCCATAACTGGTCAACATCGGTTTCTAATATTTTTTTTACATCAGCTTGAGTGAGTGATTGTTGGCTAAGTTGTGTCGTTTTTTCGTTATTACTATTTTTGTATAAGAGTACAAGGGCGGCGCTAATAACTACCAATAAAAGGATTGAACGTTTTTTCATGAATTCACTATGAGGAAGTTTATTTGGTTTTATTGTATAAAGTATACATTTTAATATCAATGACTTTTTTCCAACTAAGGTTGCCAAAGCATCAATTAGGAATTCAAATACAATTAGGGAAATGAAATAAGCGTGTGATGAATATAGTTAAAGAAACATCAGCGTGTTGAAATCGCGATGGTTTGAACCGCTTGAAGAGGTAAAATGTTAACTCTTCAAGCGAAGGCAGTTTATTTATTCAACTTTTAAATAGTCGGTTAATACTTTAGCGCCAGTGTCAGCTTGGATAGGCTTGAAAATAAAACCAGAAACACCGTCTTCTTGGCATTGCTTTATTAAACTTTGATCCGTCACCGATGAAAGCATCACAACGGGAACATTTGATCCGCTTGCTCTGATTGCTTTAAGCGCTTCATCACCATTCATTTTACCCATCACCACATCCATAAACATGAAATCTGGTGCTTGAGACGCTACCATTTCTACCGCGGTTGAGCCGTCATCTGCCTCGATAATATTTTCGTAGCCTAGTTGGTTTAAAAAACGTTTTAATGCACGGCGTATCATCGAGCTATCGTCTACCAATAAAACTTTACTGTCTTTAGGTAGTGGCTTGCTGTAAGGATTAGCTACACCGGTGCTTTCTTCTCTTGTTACTTCACCAGATTGAAAATTGACATTGCGCACTAATAAATTGAAATAATAGCGACCAATTCCATCGACGGTGATCGGTACAGTAATTATTTCTTTAACATCGGTTAAGTATTTATCCATGTCTTCAACATCATGAACAAAGTAAGGACTTGAAAAATTAAATTCTAGATTATGTCGGCTAAGCAAATCGGTTGAACGACCAACAATAGTGTTTCCCCATTCGGCTAGGGCATTACTTAGGTCGTCGTTAATTTCTGCAAAATCGTACTTTTCATCAAACATAGTTTCACAAACTGAATTACCAATGGCAATTGCTGTTTCAGGGTAATGATGCATCATAATTACGCCGTCTAAACAACCGGTAACATTTGAACAAACGGCGTAGCCTTTAAAACGAAAATCATCAACTTGATCCATAAAAGCACCACCGGCAGCACCTGATAGCTTGGTCATTGCTTTTAAACTCGCAATAGATTCGTTGATAAATGGATGCAAAATTACTTTATAAATTGTTTCAACAGACATGAATAACCCTTTTTTATATTGTTATAGAGGTTTTTATAGTTAATGCTTATACCAAATTAACCAACTTGGTATTAGACGACATAAATTACTAAAGAGCTCTATAATTAGCAAGCACAGCAGTAAAGATCAAATAAATTAATTGTGCTCTATACTTATCATGGTAATTTTAGAAAAAATATCGGTATTTAAGGATTATTTATGTCGGTTAACTTAACTGATTTTGAAAACGAAACAGATTTTCGTGCTTGGCTAAATAGTTATGATCCTCGTGATAAAGCTCCAGAACAATTACTTCAGCGCTTTATTTCTGGGGTTAATCTATTAGGGATCGATATTTATCGCTCTAGTTTATGGTTGCCGACATTTCATCCTGAATTGTGGGGGACTCAAATTGTTTGGACACGAAAAAATGGCACTGAAATTTTTCGTCGTGATCATAATATTACCTCCACCCCTATTTATTTAAATACTCCTGGAGAAGCTATTCACAAAGCAAGAAAAGCATTGCGATGGAAGTTAGATGTGCCAGAAGGTGAATTACCATATCCATTATTACAAGATGTACAAACAGAAGGCGGCACAGATTATTTAATTGTGCCTTTTGAAACTGCAGATATAAAAGAACAACCGTGGATCACTTTTGCCACGAATCGCGCAGGAGGTTTTTCTGAGTTTGAGATAAAAATGCTGAAAGAGTTATGTCTTTTACTGAGTTGGAAAGCTCGCGTGACTATGGCCGAAATTGCAACGAAATCATTATTGTGCGTTTACCTTGGCGATAATGCCGCACAACGCGTTATTAATGGACAATTTAAACGTGGTACGGGTGAAAATATTAATGCCATTATATGGTATTGCGATTTACGTGGCTTTACCGCACTCGGAGAACAACATCATCCCGCAGAGTTAGTTGAAATTCTCGACCAGTATTTTGAAGGGGTTACCAGTGCGATAGAAGAATTTGGCGGGGAAATATTAAAGTTTATTGGTGATGCGGTGTTAGCTGTATTTCCGCTAGGGGATGATCTTAATGTTTCATGTGAGCAAGCGTTACATGCAGCAGAAAAAGCACTAGCTAATTTAACCTTGTGGTCTACAAACCAAAATAAATATCCAGATTTAACACTTGATGCAGGCATAGCTTTACATATTGGTGAGATGCTATATGGCAATATTGGCGGTAGCTCGCGCTTAGATTTTACCGTTATAGGTTCAACAGTTAATGAAGTTTCTCGATTAGAAGCGTTATGTAAAGACAATTATCCGATACTAGCTACCATTGAATTTGCACAACATCTTGAGCCTAAAAGAATGACTTCTATCGGTCTTAAAACGTTTAATGGCGTGCAAAAAGCGCATGAAATATTCACCTTACAGCAACTTATTCAAGACGCTTAATTTAATCAGTATCAATAGTTGATGGTATTAAATACGCTCCAATACAATAAATGTTTGAAGCGTTTAATAATCGTTTAAACCATATCAGTAAAAGGATTGTTGTTAGGTAAATCAATTACGTTTTTAAACTCAGCAATGCTAATATTTTGCTGATCAATTGAAATAGTATTCTCATCGATTAAACCTTGACCAAATTTATAAATGATATCAAATTGGCCATTATTGGCATTATCTCTATAGGCTTGCTGAGCTGATTCAACTTCGGCTTGCTTATCAACATAACTCGCCATAGTTTTTTCATCGTAGCGTTTAGCCAACATTTTCAAAGTAACATTGGGAGAAAGTATAGTCGCTGTAGCATTGTTACCACCAAACCCTTTTGAGTTGATGAAGGCAATATCCATCTCAGGGCATTCCCAATGTTCCGTGGCAATATTTAAATGTTGATCATGAACATCGTCGGCTACTTTATTAATGGTAGTAACACCCGGCATAATATTGTCGCTAAAAACGCCTAGCGCAATCGCCATTTGATCGCCACTAGCGGTGGCAATGGTATGGCCAACAAATGCTTTGGGTGCCGTTATCGCCCAATTTTCAATATTAAAACTGCTGGCTACTTTATCGTAAATTAACGATTCAGTGATGCGATTTTGTGGTGTGCTTGAACCATGCGCTAAAATAAAGCTACGTTGTTGTACTGCTTCTTGACCTAAAATTTGCTGCGCTAAAGCCACTGATTTTGCCATAGTGATATAATTACCAGGACCTGGTGCGGTAATTGATTTTTTATAACCATCGGCATTGATAAAAACATCGGCAACACTACCAAGCACTTTTGCACCCATTTCTATCGCTAAATCATCACTCATTAAAATTACAAATTGTGCACCTTCACCAATGGTAAATCCGCAGTTTTCACCAAATGGGCGACTAGTACGGCGATGATCCGCGTGGTCTGAATTATCGAGCTTTTTAAGTCCTTCTTCATTCGCCAATGCGCTCATATTACCAAAACCTTCAACGATTTCAGGCGTGATTGGTGCTTCGGCACTACCTACAATAGCGACTTTTATTCGTCCAGCTTGCATGTCTTGCACTGCTGTCCGTAAATTGTATAAAAAGGTTGCACAAGCCCCCGATGAAGTTACTGTTGTGCCGACATTGCCAGTTACATAAGCATTAATAAAGTCGGTCGACATGGTATTTAAGCCAAGCGCTAAATTTTTAGTGGTTACGCGCTCGCCTTGTAGGCGATTACGGATCATCCCGCCTAGCCCTTCACTTTGGCATTGACCAATAACCGAAGCAGAATAGCTGCCTACTTGATCAGGGCTAATTTTATCTAAGATATGTTGCCACTCAATGCCCATAGAACGGATAGCATCAGTTGCAGCAAAAATAGTTGCTTGTAAACCACGTGGCTGAAATCGACTATTGTATAGTTTGGCCGGTTCAAATCCTGTTGGAAATTGCCCTGCTGCTTTAATTGGGTTATCACGGTAGCCATCATGCTTAATAACCAACTCATCGGCAATTTCAACTTTTACTCGTTTATCTTCTAATTCAGTGACTACCCATGAACTTGGAATAGGGCTAGGTAAATCTCTTGTGCGTAATTCGAAGGTAATTGTATTTTCACTTGGGCTTAAGGTCATTTTTTGCTGCCAATGCGTGGCATCAACGTCAAAATGATTTTTTTCTATTTTGCGAATTAAGGTACCATCAAGAATTTGCTGGCCAAATTTTTCTTCAATATCATCAGCGTTGACAATATTGCCAACTTGGTCGGTTAACTCACCATTATTCCAAGTAACTAAATTCATTAAACTGGCTAAACCTAAGTAGGTTTCTTTTCGTGCTTGAGCTGTTAATTTATCTATAACTATACGGCGGAAGCCTTGATGAAATGAAGTACGACCGGCTGCATTTACGCCGCCCATACCAACAATTAACGGTAATGAAGTCTTTAATTTTGAAGAAGCCATGAAAAACCTTTTATGAAAATAACGAAAAAATTAACTAAATTGATTCTAAGTTGAAATAACATTAATTAATCGGCTTTTTTAGCCAAATAATGTGCTATAAAGGACGTGTTGCTGTTTTTAAAGCCGAAAAATAATGAATAGAAGCAAAAAGAATAAAAAACAAGTTCACATTGCCTTGGTATTGTATAATGACATGTTGGCAACGAGTGTTAGTTTACCCGTAGAAATGTTACGTGCTGGTGAAGCGTTAGCCTTAAAACAAGATCCAGAAAACGCCATTTTGGTTATTGAAATGGTGGCTGAAAAACTTGGCGCCGTTTCTACTCGTTCTATTATCCGCTTAAGGCCAGAAGTAGAAGTTAGCAAAGCGCAACAGCCTGATTTTGCTTTTATCCCTAGTTTATGGCGAAACCCTCGGCCTTTATTGCGTAAAAATCCGAAGACTATCGATTGGTTAAATCAAATTTGGCAATGTGGTGCAACCTTGATTGGTGGTGGCACTGGTGTATGTTTTATGGCTGAGGCCGGATTACTCGACAATCATCCAGCAACAACTCATTGGCATTATGTAAAACAGTTTCAACGTGATTATCCGTTAGTTGACTTAAAGCCCGATTTTTTTATCACCCAGTCAGAAAGAATATATTGTGCCGCGAGTTTAAATGCCTTAGCCGATATCACCGTGCATTTAATTGCGCAAATATATGGTCGAGATATTGCGCAACAAGTCGAATTAAATTTTTCACATGAAATTAGAAAGCCTTATGAAGACCAGCGTTATTTGGAAGGTAGTGTGGACAGACACCCAGATGAACTTATTGCTCAAATTCAATTTTGGATGAAAAACAATTTGAGTTCTACCAATAACTTGTCAGAAATTGCTCAGCAATTTGGCTTAAGCAGCCGGACTTTTACACGAAGGTTTAAGCAAGCGACAAGCTTGAAAGCGGTTGAATATTGGCAGCAATTACGTATTGAAGCGGCAAAAGATTTACTCTCTTCAACGAATCTTGCGATTCAAGAAATTGCTTATCATGTTGGTTATCAAGATCAGGGGCATTTAACCCGATTATTCAAAAAGTCGCTTAATTTAACCCCCAAAGATTATCGAACTAAAGTGCGCAAAAAATTGTTCAGTTAATCAGTTACTATTTTGGCTATGAAAGTATGTATAAATTCTAACTTTTGATTTATTAATTGCTAATTGTTCTAATGAGAAAATAGCTTGGCCAAATTTCTCTCACTTCATTTTCCCAGCAAGGATCAACTTTGCCATCAGGCAATTGTAAAAGCCAAAACTTTGCCCATTTACTTACATTTTTACCTGATTTACTTAATTTAAGTGGAGAGAACCTGCGTTCATAGTTTTCTCCTTCATAGTTGACTACAGTGCGATTTCTAGCTTTATTATGCCGTTTGTTTAGTTCCGCATTAATCTCCTCAACCTTGGATATGGGCAAAAGCCCATGTTTTTTTAATGCAGAAAGGATAGCGGCTTTTTTAATGCATACTTCCATATAAGCGTCTATATGAGGAGTGTACACCATACCTGTTAGGCCATAAATGGACACAAGCTCTCTATTGGCTAATGCTTTTAAAGGTATTAATTCTGCATTAATGCTTTTTAACTCACGCATTAAATAATTTTCTGTATTAGAATCTGACAAAAACTACTCCTCTCGTAATTAATATTAGCGTGGTGGATCAATGTTATTGTTAATACTGTTATTCAAACGAAACCAGCCCGCAATGGAATAACGATCACGCTTAGCTGCCAGTACTTCATGGGGAAATTTTTCACTTAAAAATACCACTACAGTGCCAAAGCTCGGAGTGACAGTAATTATATTATTATTAATAATTGAAGAATCTGATGATTGATTATCATAAATTATTAATTCACCGCCATCATCTGGAGACCAATATTTATTAAGGTAAACTACAATTGATAACGTACGATTATTATCACCTTTAAAAGCATCTTTGTGTTTTTTGTAAAAATCCCTTTCCGCGTAATGAGCAAAGTGACTTTCGAAAGAAAATAAACCAAGAAATAAACGCTTGTTTAGAAAAATTCTCAAGGATTCAGCCCACTTTATCCATGCATTGCTAGCCTTAGTGTTATTTGTTATCCAGCATATTTCATCGGTGCGAATAAAATCATTAATACTGTGATCTTTAGCTCGCCCAATACCAGCGCGTTTAAAATTTTCATTTGGTAAAACACTAATATGTTGAAGTAATAAATTCGCTAAATTTTCAGGTAAAGCATAAGGACGAATACTAAAGCCTTTAGTTATTATGTCATTTGAAATAGATTCAAATAATGAAGTGTTATCAAAAGGGGGAATTGTTTGAGGTAGAATCAAAGACATCCTACCCTAGGTGCTAAAACTAACATTGATACGCTAATTTAATAAATAGAATTATAAATCATAATATCACTATATCTTGCTGCCATGGCGAATTATCTTTACATCAAACTGAATATAATTGAACACTATATTTAATCGTGTGGAGATCCCTTTTGCAGAAATACTCAGGAAATTTTTTGAATTTCACTGTAATCCTTTAATTCAATTAATATAACGACCAATTTACTATTTTGGCTATACTCAAAAGACTATTAAATTTTGAGTTGATTTTATGTTTTTAATACAAGCTAAACCTATTGCTATAATTTTTGTTGTTACAGGGCTGTTCAAAAGCAAAGCCTGTTTCCGTTAGTGAATGTAAAAATGTGGTCAACCATGTTAAAAAAGTTTTGGGCAAAAATGCTCCTATCAACAGCAAAATGATAAAGCAATGTAAAAAAGCGACAGATGAAGCCCGTGGTTGTGTTATGGCTGCAGATAAACCGATGAAAATAATGCAGTGTGATTTTAAAATAACGGCATTTATCATTAAATATTAAGCGTTGCTATATTAGTTTGTGGTAAATTAGACTTTTCTAATGTTTTACTGTATTATATAAATGATTAGTTATTTAAGAGGTAGATATTATGTCTGTAGAAAAAGCACTTTCACGTTTTGCCGGATTCATGGTTTTATTATCAGTAGCATTAACTTATTGGGTTAGTCCTAACTTTGTTTGGTTAACCGTTTTTGTTGGTGCTAATTTATTTCAGTCTTCCTTTACTGGTTTTTGCCCCGCAGCCTCACTTTTTAAGATGTTAGGTCTTAAAACGGAAGCACAATGTGCGCTCAATAAAATCAAAAAATAAATCATAAAAGTAACATTAAAAATTTTATTAATTATTTACAAAACAGGTTGTTACTACTACAGTTAAGATAATTTAATAATAAAGTTAGTCGTAACAATTTTATGATAAGTTTACTTTCCAAATTCGGGCTAATAGCTTGTCTTAGTGTCTCTTTTTCTGCTCAGTCTGCTGTCCATAATTTACAAAATAAGCAAGATAAAGGTTCAGACAAAAACTTAACTAGCAATTTAGATACAAACACAAAGGAAAATTCTCAAAGTTCAATTCAAAATAACTCCACCCAACCTGAGTTGTTTTCTCAAGAACAAGATGATTATGCACATGATTGGGATGTTTCTGGCTATATAAAAACCTTTGCGTCTTTGCCAACCGATAATCGTCATTCAAAACTTGAATTAGATGATTTGAGTATTTATGTTTCAGGTAATATTAATCGATGGTTAAATCCGTTTGTTGAAGCTGAATACTTTGGCGCTAGGCTACTCTCTAGTCAGAAAGGAAAAAATTTTAAAAATGGAAAATTTATTTTTGAAAGACTGTATAACGATTTCAAAATAAATAATGAAGATCGCATTCGCCTTGGAAAATTTTTAGCACCAGTAGGTTATTGGAATTTGATACACGCTGCTCCTTTAGTGTGGACAGTAAACCGCCCATTAACATCGACCTATAGTTATTCAAATTATATTACAGGCTTGGAATACGGTCATACATTAAACTCAATGAGTGGTAGCCGAATCGATTTTTACGCGCAATTTGGTAATGAATATAACCCCAAGCCTCTTTCTGAACATCCTCGCCGATATAAAAATATTGCTGGAGCAAGTTGGACCATAATTGATGATTTAGATTCTCGTTCATCAATTGATGTCCAATATGCCAAAGTGAAAACTAGTCAGAACAAACGTTTAACTTTTAGTTTTCAAAAAATTTGGTATTTACAAACTTGGGATATTGATACTCAAATTATTTATACTAAAATCACTAACACGTCTGATGATTACAATACTGAAAATGTTGTTAACAGTATAAATAAAATCAGCCAAATAAGTAATAAAAGCGAATTTAGCAACCTAATTAATATCAACTCAAATGAGGAAATTCAGCATGAAAATGGTTGGGATGGTGGCGGTTATTTACAAGCGCGATACCGTTATTCATCCAAATGGAATTTTTATGGTCGAGGTGAATATTTTCATCTAGCAATAGAAGGTAAAAGTGGGCAAAATTTTGTTATAGGTACTCGTTATCATCTAGGAAAATGGGGAAATATAAACGTTGAATTTAAGTCAGGTAGTGGTGCACAAAAAATAGCGGCCGATGGCTTTAGCATTTCATACAATGCAATGTTTAGGTGATATGATGAAAAAAATCATTATATTAATTAGCATCATTGTTTTAATGAGTTCGGCGGTAGGTCATGCAGAAACCTTATACGTTATTGCGCAAAAAGGTGCTTTTGTATCGCAAAAAAATAAAAATGATATTGCAGATTTATATTTATTAAAGTTAAAAATAAATTCGACAGGATTAAAAATTATTCCAATTAATTTACCCATAAATCATCCATTACGGTCTAAATTTTCTCAAAGTATTTTTAATCGTTCTCCTGAAGCGCTTAGTGAGTATTGGGATAGAATGTCGTTTAGGGGGATCAGACCACCTGTAGTGCAACGATCTGAACAGGCTGTTATTTTATTTGTAAGTAGAGTAAAAGGCGCAATTGGTTATGTTAGTCAAAAACCGTTAAGAACGTCTAATGTTGAAATATTAAGTGAAATATCTTTATGATCCAATGGTATAAAAACTTAAAATTACGTTGGAGACTATCGTTTTTAATTATTATGGTCGCTTTGTACACCACTTTAACCATTGCTTGGGCGGTTTACTTTTTATGGACAGATCAAATAAGAGAGCAAGTAAGCGAGCAATTACAACAAAACACCTCTTTATCAGCTTTAGCTATTACTAAAGAATTGAGCTACGAGGAAAATAATCTAAAAGCATGGACCCAACTCGATGTCATGCTAGATATTATGAGTGATGATTTAGATAAAAGGATTATTAACACACTTCTCTTATTAAAGAAAAACTATCAATTATCGGGTGATCTAATTGTTGTAAATAATAAAAATCAGCTTATTGCATCGACGAATAAAAACATAAATCAAAATGTTTTATCCTTACAAGAAAACAGAACGTTTATTGGTGATTTAGAAAACGATGCCCAGCTAATATTACGAGCGCCCATTCAATTAAGTGTAATGCCTCCAGGTAGCTATTCAGGATATTTAGTATTGACTCACCCTTGGAAAAATATTCTTAAACAACTGTCAGCACCTATGAATGAGTTTTTAGCGGTTTATAATAAGAATACTTTTTACTATAAAAAAGAAACCTTGCTGCAAACTAATGCACAATCAGAAGCACAATTTAGTTTTAACAGTCCTTTTTGGCAAATTCATCAGAAAAACAAGTTGCATTCAAAGCAAATTAGTTTAATAAACACGCCTAAAAATAGTATCTCTATTTACGGGTTAATTAATCAAGAAGAAGCATTTAAACCGATTAATGCCACTTTGAAATTAATTGGAATTGTAGCCCTTTTATTATTAATCCCGATAGTATTAATCAGTATTTGGGGATCAAATCGCTTTTTAAAACCGATTATCAATCTACAAAAATTTGCAGAGCGAATTGCAGATTCTGGCGATTTAAGTATTAGTATTCCCATTGATAGCAAGGATGAGATAGGAAAATTAGCCAATATTCTCAATAAAATGACTAGTAACTTGAAACAGGCTTTTGAAGAAAATCTTAAAAGTAATAACGAGCTTAAATTATTAACAGATAACCTAGAAAATCGTGTGGAAGAAAGAACTGAAGAATTAAGTAATGCCTTAAATAGCCTTAAAAATGCGCAAAGCCAATTAGTTCAATCGGAGAAAATGAGCAGCCTAGGTCAACTTGTTGCGGGAATAGCACACGAACTTAATAATCCCATTAGTTCTGTGCATGTTAATACCCCAATGCTCAAACAGTATGTAAACGATTTAATTGCGGTTATTGATCATATTGAACAACAATTAAAAAGCACTGAACGAAGTGATAATCAGCGTTTAAATGAATTGTTAGCAAGTAAACTTGAAGACATTGATTATGAATTTGTAAAAGAAGATATTACCGAGTTATTAAATGCGCAAGAAGATGCAGCAAAAAGAATACGCGATATTGTGCTGTCATTGCGTACTTTTTCAAGGCTAGATGAAGCAGAAATTAAAGCAATAGATTTAAATCAAGGCATTGATAATACAATTAATATTTTACGCCATGAAATAAAACACCGAATTGAAATACATAAAGACTATCAATTAACGCAACCCGTAGAATGTTTTGCGGGTGAAATTAATCAAGTTATTTTAAATGTTTTGGCTAATGCAGCTCAAGCAATTGATGGTAAAGGTAATATTTTTATTTCTACCGATATTTATAATAAAAATATGGCTCGCATTATTATTCAAGATGACGGTTTAGGTTTACCGCAATCATTAATAGAAAAGATATTTGACCCATTTTTTACCACCAAACCTGTCGGTGTAGGTACTGGATTAGGGTTAAGTATTTCGTACGGTATTATTGAAAAACATCATGGCCATATTGTTGCTGAAAATTGCACACCTAATGGTGCAAAGTTCACGATTGATATACCGCTTAAACAGGATCTCACATTATGACAACAGCGATAACCACGAATCAAAAGTACACGGTACTCTTTGTTGATGACGAACCTGATATTGTCGCCACACTTTATCGGTTTTTCAGAAAAGATTACAACTGTATTCGCGCAAATGGTGGTGCGCAAGCGATTGAAATTTTGAACGAACAAACTATCGATTTATTATTATGTGACCAACGTATGCCTGACGTTACTGGCGACGAAGTTTTAGCACATGCCTGTAAAGTTCAGCCCAATAGTATTCGTATGTTATTAACGGGCTATGCAGATTTTGAATCATTAGTTAAATCGGTTAATAACGGGCAAATGTATCGCTATATTGCTAAGCCTTGGGACCCTGATGAATTAAAAATTACATTAGAGCAAGCGCTAGAAACATTACAATTGAGGCGTGATTTAGTTATTGCTAAACAGCAAATTGAATCGTCTTATCATAATGCAATAAATATGCTGTGCGTTGCTTCAGAAGGTAAAGATGAAGATACCGCAAGTCATATTCAGCGAGTACGTTTTTATACTAAAGCGTTAGCGTTATTATGCGGTTATAACGACAAAGATGCCGAACACATGGGGCAAATGAGCATATTGCATGACATTGGAAAATTATTTGTACCAGATGACGTATTAAAGAAAAAAGGCCCATTAACCGATGAAGAATGGTTAATAATGAAAAAACACCCAGAATTTGGCGTACGAATATTAGGTGAAGAACCTTTTTATCAACAAGCGAAAGAAATATCGCTTGGGCATCATGAAAATTATGATGGCTCTGGATACCCGCAAGGATTGTCAGGTGAAAGCATTCCAATGCCCGCTAAAATCGTCAAGTTGGCAGATGTGTTTGATGCCTTAATGACAAAACGTCCGTATAAAGAGCCTTGGTCAATTGAAGATACCATGGCGTTTATTGAAAGTAAGCGCGCTGTAATGTTTGATCCTTTACTGGTAGATAATATGTTTACTTTATATAAAAACAATACTTTGCAAGATATTAGAGACAAATTTAATGATTAATACTCACCGTCATTTTTATTTTAATACAATATCTTTAGGCTTTAAAATTACTAAGGGGGTTTCATGTTAAAAACCAGTAATGTTTATTCAGCAATGTTACTTTCCGGTTTATTTATATCAACACTCATATCGCCACTTAGCATAGCCAATGACACACCTTTTAGTGTTTACGATACTAGTAGAATAAAAGTAGATGACAATTATCAGCAAGTAAGTCGAGTATTAGCAATTGGCAGTTATGAGCAGAGTTTTGATTTTTTAGGTGGACAACTTACACCACAGTTAACGTACAGCATGTTTCGAGGTAATAACGGTTCTGATATAGCACAAGATATTCAAGGTTTTTCAAATATTGATGCGGAACACTTTAGCGCTTGGCAAGAAGTGAATTTGAATTGGCAAAATGATACAACGTTGATCCGTATTGGCCAGCTTGATGCAAATGCCAATTTTGTAAGTTTAGTGCATGCAGGGCAGTTTATTAATGCTTCTTTTGGTTTAACGCCCACCGCGCTACCTTTACCTACTTATCCTGATATGGAATATGGGTTATATGCTGAACATAAAGTTTCTGAAAACTTAGGTTTTTCATTGGCTTATTATCGCCCTGATGAAGTTGATGATACTGGTGAGCAACAACCTTTATGGATGGGAGCAGTATGCTTATATTGTAATGACAAAATTACCATTAACACCGGCTATTGGACAGTAAAACACCAACATGTAAAATCAATTAGCGGTTACTTTGCCTATGTGGAAGGTGAAATTTCTGAAAAACTCCATGGTTTTACTTTAGTTTCAATAAATGATCGTCCTCAGACTGAAGATATTAAAAAGCACATCAAACTAGGCGTAACTTACGACGCACCTTTTTCGTATGAAAGCCATCAAGTAGGCGTGGGTTATTCAAAAGTATTTGGCCCTGATGATGAAACCGCTATAGAGGCTTTTTATTTATTACCCATAAATTCATTTATAAATTTACAGCCTGATATTCAATGGATAAACAATAAAATTACTCCAAATATTGATAATTTAATTCTTACACTAAGGGTGCAATTTTATTTATAAAGGAAACCAATAACATGGGGTTAAAAGCAATATTAAATCTTATTAAACCCGTGTGCTATGTATAAATAAAAATAGCTTAATACTAATTTGAAAACCTACGGGGTGTAGAGTGAAAATAATCAAAATAGTATTAAGCTAAAAACTTAGTAGATATTACTGTACTTTTTTAAGCGTACCTGAATCCGTATGAGCAAACGGTTTACCGTAAATGTTTAACTCGGTTGTCTGTGAATAAGTAAAAGTGTTATTGCTAATATCTAACGTCATATTAAAGTTTTTGGTTGTCGCATTTGTACTCATATAAGACGATTCACCAATGCCTCTTTGAGGAGCTGTTAAGGTCATTTTACTGCCTGCTTTTCCTTCAGCTAAAACACATACGGCGCGAGGAACGCAGAAAGAGTTATAAACCATCTGGTTTTTCTTGTCATAAATTAAATAACCACGCTGATCGTGAAATTTACTGCCATCGCTTTTACGAAAAACTTCTTGTTTGTAATACATTGCAACTAAATATTGGTCACTATTATTAGTGGCATCTGCCGCGACTTCAAACGTTCTAATTTCATAAAAAGGGGAAACAGCAGGCCCACCTTTTTTAACAGTAGAACCAATTCTTCCTGGTGCTACATCGATACTTGACTCAGATGTTTTCCAAGTACCTACAAGCGGCGCTAATGGACCAAAATCTAATCCATTTACAATGGTGTTTTGAGCCATTGTGCAAGGTGACATCATAACTGCTATAGATAAAATGATTTTTTTCATTGTATTCCTCGTTCTCTTGTTAGTCGTGTAATTAAGGGTTTGGCTTTATACGGTTTTTATGTATGTGTACTCTTCATGATTTTAAATTTTAAAATAACCTTTTATTGGTTAGATTTTTTACCTGTAAACATTGCTTTAATTAAACTTTCCTGATGAAGACGAGATGACAATATAACGCCAGCAATATGTAACAAAATGAGTAATATTGTTAAGTTAGCCAATAATTCGTGTGTTTCTTTTAAAAATTCATCACCTTCACCTTCACCTTCGTTTTCATCTTCATCTTCATCTTCATCGTAATTAGTGCGATTAGGTGAAACATTGACAGTTGTTGCTTGTTGCTCATATTTTTCGTCAAATAATTTATCATCATCATTGCTTAATGATGATTTTAAGTGTTTGTTTAAGTATGGGGTTGTTGTATTTTCTGTTGGATGATCTTCTTCAACTGATGCCGTTGGAGAATATTGAGTAAATGAAAAAATTGCCTTGCCGTCTTCACTATATAGAAGAACACCAGTAACACAGGTTAATGATAAAGAAAGTAACATAGCAACAACCATTAAGCCTCCCAACGGATTGTGGCCAACATAATGTTTGATCGAACCATCATTTTTTCTTAAGGATTTTGCATAATCTATAATTTCTGTTGGGGGTTTGATAAAGTCAATAAAACGAGCATGTTTACTACCGATAAATCCCCATAAAATTCTACAAATTAATAAAATGACGATATACCAACCAGAGTAAAAGTGTAAATAAACTTCCCCCTCAGTAAGGTAGCTAATAATAAAGGCCGCCACTAAGGTCCAGTGGAAAATACGGATAAATAAATCCCAGACAATATTGTGCTTTGTTGTTATCATTTGTATGTTTACTCGTTAGTCATATTTAAGGGCTAGTCTATACAGGCATTGAAAGATTGAATATGGTCGTTTTGTCCTAAAACGATTTAAATAGTGCTATGGGATATTTATCACATACCTAAAAATAAGGGTGAATTAAGGTGTTGTATAAAATGGAAGATAAAAAATTATCAATATTATCAATTGTATTTTTTGCGTTAGTGGTTCTTTCAAGTATTGCGGATATTATTACTGATATTGGCCAAGGCGCAAATATTAAGCATCTTATTCAAGAAGCATTCATCGCTTTTTTTGCTTTGATATTATTGGTGGTTTTATTTTTTAACACTAAATCAGAGAAAAATAAAAATAAGCAATTACAAAAAAATTTAGCAGAGTTAACTGAGATTTCAGAACAAGTATCAAAGGAACTTGTTAGTGCTAAAAAAATCTTTGGAGAAGAAATCAATAAACAATTTACTGTTTGGCAATTTACTAAAAGTGAATGTGAAATTGCACTGTTTACGATTAAAGGATTCAATAGTAAAGAAATTGCCGTTTTGAGGTCTGTTTCTGAAAAAACAATTCGTAATCAACTAACTAGTGTATATCGCAAAGCAGGTCTCAATGGAAAGCATAGCTTTATAGCATGGTTTATGGATGGTTTAGTTTAAAGTACTCACTTTTTTATGCGAAATAATGTTATTTTCCTCGTTTATAAAAAAAGCGCTAATCAATTATTTGATTAGCGCTTTTTTATATTTTTAGTGAATGAGTTTTAGATAACCGCTTTACTTAATACCTTTGCTGACTAATAAATCACTGTATTTCATATCCACTTTATAAATATGGTCTACTAACCAGTTTTTCAAAAACATGATCAACTCAAACAATTTATGAATATCACCTTGTTGAGCTTGTTTATATAAATCATCCAAATCAGCTAGCAGTGTAATATGCACATTTTTATGCGCTTTAAAATCAGGGTAATTTACCCGTTGTAGAATTTCTTCTTCGTCGCGTAAATGCTTTTTAGCAAATTCAACTAAAGCATCAAGTGGGGCGTCAAGTTGGTTTAATTGATCTGATATTACCAGTTGATAAACCACATTCATCATGTCGAATAACTTATGATGTTGTTGATCTATCGATGGTACATGTACGCTGTAAGCTTCAGACCAGTTAACTAGTTTGCTTGGATCATTTTCTCCAGCAAATTTAGTCGTTTTAAATTGACCAATCAAATCAGCCACTTCAGATGATGCAAATGAACATTCAATACTAGCCAAGCCAACTTTATTGGTGATATCTAAAGTATCGCTGGCGATATTAGCTACTTGTAAAATACTTTTATTAATTTCTTCTGAAACAGTTGTTTGTTCATCAGAAGCGGCGGCAATTTGCATATTAACCTCGGCTAACTGCGAAACCGATTCGGCAATTTCTTTTAATGACGCTCCTGCCTGTTGCGCTTTATCAACCGTGGTTGAGGCTTTTTCAATATTGTTTTGCATTGAAACGGCAACGCGTTGAGATTCTTGCTGAATTTGATCAATCATATTTTCAATTTCAGCGGCAGAATCTTGGGTGTTTTTAGCAAGCGAACGTACTTCGTCTGCAACTACCGCAAAACCTCGACCCGCATCACCTGCACGAGCAGCTTCAATGGCGGCGTTAAGGGCTAGTAAGTTAGTTTGGTCTGAAATGGATTTTATTACATTAATAATATTGCCAATTTCTTCACTGTGATGAACTAACGATTGAATTTGTGTGGCAGATTCATCAATATCGGCTGCTAGGGTATTAATTATATCAACCGATTCACTCACAATAAGCTCTCCACTTAAAGTGGTTTCGCGAGTCGTATTAGCAATTTGAGCGGCATTTTCAGTATTACGTGCTACTTCTACCACGGTAGAGGCCATTTCATTAATCGCAGTGGCAAGTAAGTCGGTATGGTTATGCACTTCTTTCATACCAGCTGTAGCGTCTGAAGCGTTTTCTTGAAAGCTTGAGGTGGTATTTTGTAATCTTGTGCTTGCATGGCCTATTGCTGCGGTCATTGCGTCAAGCTCGGTGGTGAAATGATTTACTGAATGCGCAATTTCACCTAATTCGTCTTCTTTTCTTACATTTATTCGTTTTGATAAGTCTTTATCGCCGCTTGCTAAACCTACAATGTTGGCATTCAAACGCTTTATAGCCGGTAATATGCGAAGAAAAATAAGCGCACATATACCTAATAAAAGAATAATTTGCACTATCGACCCCAAAAAATTTACCGTGCTTAAATAACTTTTAGCGCTATCAAGCTCTTTTTGCAATCGGTGCTCTTTTTGATTTACATGCGTTGCTAATGCTTCGAGTTTTTCAGTTAGCTCTGCTGAAAGGGCATCAAACCCAGTGTCTGCTTGCGTCATTATAATGTTACCAGCGGATTGCCCTGATTCATTATAAGTAGCAACCATTTTTTCGCCGGTTGTATATAGCTTATTAATTAACTCAACTATTTCATTAATGTCTTTGGTTAAGTGGGGGTTGGTTTGTTTAAATTTTCGCGATATTTCAAGTACTGATTGTTTGTTTTCTAACGCTTCGTCTATTGCCGCGTCATTACCGGTTAAAGAGGCATCAGTTAAAAATTGTTGAATGTGCACAATATGATAACGTGCGTCTTTCATGGTCATTTGATCAATAATTTCTAAATCCCGCAGCTTTTCTTTTTCTGCAACGTCAGTAGAGACAATGTTGATAAAAATGGTGGTAGCTAAAAAAACAACAATCGCAATTAAACTGGCGATGAACACTTGTTTTCTTATAGTAAAATTTCCCATATATCCTCACATTTTTTTTAGTATTAAAAACAAAACAAAACAAAACAAAACAAAACGTCTGCTATTCTAAAGTAATCCTAAGTGATTTGTAGTTCAAGTGAATTTTATAGTTATCATAGATTTATCTTAAGCTAATGTGAACTAGGTAGCCTAAATACAACTGTTTTTGAGTATAGTCGTATATTGAAATTTATATGAAAATTTTTTGATTAAATTAAAGGCTAACGATAGCTAATGTGATAATAGCTACTGTTAGCCTCATTAAAAGATTAAAAGATTAAAAGATTAAAAGATTAAAAGATTAAAATTTATAATCTAACGCGACTTTTATGTTACGTTCATCACCTTGATATTCAGGCACATGTTGGTAACTTCTATTGCCTAAGTTAGTAATTTTAGTATGTAATGTTAATTGGTTACTTGCTTGATAATTAACGCCTAAGCTAACTAATGTATAACTAGCCAGCTTTGTTCTATTAAAGTTAAAATTATCATAACGACTGCCTTGATGATTAACATCAACGGCGATATTCCAATTGTTTAATTGGTAAGCAATATTATAATTTGCACTAAAATAAGGACGACGCAACAATTGTTCCTTGGTCTTATCGTTTTGTGCATCAACATGACTTAACGTTAAATGATGACTAAGCGCATCAAAATTGGCAGACAAAGTTGCTTCAGCACCTTTTATTGTTGCGCTTTCAACATTATTAGTTGTCCATAACCCCCAAGGATTATTCGCATCTGCAGCTTCATTAACAATTAAATTATCAAATGACGTGTTATAAAAAGAAAATTCAGCACTATAAATATCTCCTTGATAACGCGCCAACAATTCAGTGTTAGTGGCAGTTTCATGTTTTAGATTTTTGTTGCCTTGAAAAAAAGCATCTGCTGGCCAATATAAATCATTAAAGGTTGGTGCTTTAAAAGCCGTACCGCGCGTTAAGGCGATAAGGGTATTTTCAGCTATTTGATAGCCTGCACTTAATTGATAAGTTGTTTTGGCGTTTATATCTCCTACTGCATCACGGCGTACTGAAGCCTCTAATTTCAATGCATCAAGCTGCTGACGTCCTGTCGCGTAAATCGCGTTAGCTTTTCGGCTTAATTGTGAAAATAGTTTATTACTTTTTATTTTTTCTTGATACCAATCGACACCAGCAACCACTTCACTGTTATTAGCGCCTGTTGCAACAATCGGAATTTGAATTAACGCTGAAGCTTGGTCGCGTTGAGTTTGATATAAATTATTTGCTGAAGTGCTAAATTTACTGAAATTGTCTTCATTACGATCTTGTGAAGTCGCTAAACTTGTTTGTAAATAATAGCCTTTATGTTGAATATGATTACGCACTAATAGTTGATAATTTTCATAGTCTGTTATGTCGCCAGAACTAAATGGGCTGGCATCATATTCGGTAGAACCTTGGTCGTATTGGGCATTTACTTCGATTGAATAATGCTCATTAAATTCGCTACTACCGGTTAAGGCAACCGATTGGCTGTTGTAACCGTCTTCATCGTTTTGATCTGGCGAATAAGAACCTTCAGCAGGTTTTAGTACGTCAAATCCATTTGATGATTCAGCATTCGCGCTTAATGTATAACGATTGTTTTTATTACCAAAAGCAATAGCACCGTAACCTTGTTTGTAATTATGTGTACCATAAGATGCTCCCACTTGGCCTTCGCCGTTTTCTAGCTGGCGAGTAAATATTTGAATAACGCCGCCAATAGCATCTGATCCCCAAAGGGCTGCTCTAGCACCACGAACAATTTCAATGCGTTCAATTAATTGCACTGGAATAGCGCTAATATCTTTAATACCTAAGGTTGCTGAACCAATACGTACGCCATTGACTAAAATCA
>Ga0316204_10000973_pt1 | contig 88100 bp, 82 predicted proteins | sample 6monrhotite_MG_2_FD_205661 | JGI IMG/M metagenome (GOLD analysis project Ga0316204, IMG submission 205661) | Microbial mat bacterial communities from mineral coupon in-situ incubated in ocean water Damariscotta River, Maine, United States -... | ecosystem: Environmental > Aquatic > Marine >... | reverse complement strand
GGTGGAATTATCCAAAACTAGACAAATTATTTTTGTATTACGATTGTTCGGGAGAAATAACAATACCCATAAAACAATGCGGAGGCATATTTTTAAAATATTGTATTTTTCGGTCAGGCACTAAATACTAATTACTCTTCTTACTTGAAATAGATCCATCTAAAACCATGGGTACTATAGTGTAAAAACTATAAATAGAACCTTCTGAACCATTATACATTGCTTTTCGACCTTGCTAAATGGAAATGCCCATGATTCGCCTGTTAAATATTGTATTATAAAAATGAAAGGGTCTGGCAAATTGAACAGTTCAATCTGAAATAACTACTTTGATAGCTTTGCTTTCAAGATAAGTCCATTTAGTACTTTGATTTCTCCGTTTAATGAATATCAATTTCAGACAGAACGATTTAGTGTGGAAAGCAAGCACAAATAAAGCTATAAATTACTATTTGAGAATCCTATGACAGGTTGAAAAACTGCCCGTTGTTGTAACCCTTTAATAAAAGGCATTTTCACATTAATAAATACGATTGGAGATGTAGTCTGTAAGTGAACGATATGCTAGTCTACAAATCACATAAATACCCTAATAATCAAAAGGAAGTAAGCGATGACCATATATCAAAATATCACCCAGTTTGCTGGCAAAAAAGTTGTTGAGTATCAAAAGGATTCGAGTTTCGACCCTGAAACTCAAACCATTAGAGTATCTGTCGGTTACGATGAAGCGGAAGACGGCATCACCTTATTATCGCTAATCACCGCCTTGTCAAAAAACAGTCAAGCATCAGGTATAACCCATCTAATCATTGGAACCTGGGAAGAAGCATTCGAAAATACTCCCGAAGAAACCGTATCATTTTTAACTGAAAATGCTGAACTTTTTCCAGCGCTTAGTTGTGTGTTTTTTGGTGAAATGACATCAGAAGAAAACGAAATGTCCTGGATATATCAAGTTGATTATCAAAACTTTCTCAAGAGCTATCCCAAACTCGAACACTTTCAAGCGCGAGGTGGCAATGACTTAAAACTCAGCGAATTGAAGAGTGAGTACCTGAAAACGCTCATAATTGAAACTGGTGGCATGGATCAATATCTTCTACAAAATATTATAGATTCTGAATTACCAAACTTAGAATACCTCGAATTATGGTTTGGTGAAGATAGCTACGGATGGAACGGCTCTGTTGTTCAAATTGAAAAAATTGTTGAGAAATACGGAAATCAAGTTTCTTATTTAGGTCTTAAGAATAGCGAAATAGAAGACGATATCGCTACTTATCTATCAGAAAATTCTGACACCTGGAAGTCAGTGCGCATTCTGGATTTATCAATGGGGAATTTAAGTGACAAAGGAGCTGAAAAATTACTGAATTGTCCTAATGTCAGTTCACTTGAGTATCTAAACCTTGAACACCATTATCTTTCCGATGAAATGATGACTAAATTCAAGAATTTGAATATCAAAGTTAATTTAGATGAACAAGAAAAAGTTGACGAGTACGACGGCGAAGAATACCGATATATTTCTGTCGGCGAATAGTGCAACCCAATAAAAATAATATTTTCTGGGTTGTTATCGGTAACCCAGAAAATAGACGGATTAAAGCATTTTCTCAATCTCTGGCTCAATGGCAGCAAAGCAAAATTCTTGTATTGAGCTATCTAGATTTGATAGCACAAAATAATATCGAAGCTTATTTGTCAAGTCAGCTTGATAGGATTGTGGGAAACATCGTCGTTCGTTTTGAGTCTCCAGGAGAAAATAGATCTCTCGAAAGAAGTATTATCAACCTTTCAGGCATTCAGGAAAAAAACAGCGATGATTACTCACATGGTCAAATAGTAAATAATAGCCATTGGTTTCAAGGCTACACAAGTTTACTCAACAAGATAGGTGATGCACTAAAAGTGATTGAAAAAAAGCGTGGCAAAAAAATTCAATTTATGAACCCAATGGACGATATCCTCACACTTTTTGATAAACAAACCACCAATCAACGGTTAACAAAAGCCAATATAAATACACCCAAAATACTTCCATCTAGCTGTGAATTTACAGCACTCATTGAAAATATGCAGGTTAAACGATGTTCTAAAGTATTTATAAAGCTTCGTTATGGCTCGTCTGCCTCTGGAGTAGCGGCTTTTCAATGTAGTCCCAAAAGAAGAAGATACTGTTTAACAACGTCAGTCGAAATTGAGAAAGTTAAAGGCGTATCTCGATATTTCAATTCACTTAAGATAAGAAAGTACACCAGCGAACCGAAAGTTGTGGAAATCATCAACTTTTTGCTTGCTCAAGATGCAATAGTCGAATGTTGGATACCAAAAGCGACCCATAACAACAAGCGTTTTGATTTAAGAGTCGTCACCGTTGAAAGTGAGCCTCGATTCGTCTTGGTCAGACAAAGTCAGAGCACTATTACTAACCTACATCTCGGCAATCAAAGAGCGTCGCTAGATGATATTAATTTGACAGCTAGTCAGAAGATGAGGTTGAACAAGCAAGTAACTCGTGCTGCAAACACTTTCTGTAATGTAACCACAATTGGCTGGGATGTATTATTAACTGAAAAGAATAAAACGCCATACATTATAGAAGGAAATGCTTTTGGTGACTTGTTACCTAATCTAAAAAATGATCTAGGTTCTACTTATGATAATCAAATTCATGCATGGCTGAGCAAAACATTATTGACCCAATCTGTACTGAATAAGTCATCATGTTAATTATTTTTGATTTGGATAATACACTAATCGATCGCAATAGCGCATACCTTGAGTGGTTTCGTCATTGGTACACCACGACTCGACAGAACTCAACGGTAGATAATAAATTATTAACCCAAATCATGAATGTTGATAATAATGGTGAGTGTGACCCAATAGAAGCAAGCAATAGAATTCTTTCACTAATAGATGATAAAATCACTACCGCTAAAGAGTATTGGGAAATGAGTGAAAAACTAATTGACTTTATATGTCCTTGTAAAGAGGTAAATCAATTTCTTGATACAATACCCCATCATCACAAAATCGCATTACTTACCAACGGTTCGGTTAAGAGACAAGAAAAAAAGCTGAAAAACTCGGCACTTGACAAGCATTTTGATTTAATACAAATTTCTGAGAAAGTAGGCTTTAATAAACCTCATCCAGCAGCTTTCGAAAGCATTTACCATCAATTCAATATGATTCCGGATGAATGTTTGATGGTAGGCGACAGTGAAATCAATGATATTCTTCCGGCAAAAAAACTTGGAATGAAAAGCGTGAAGGTATCTGGATTTTTACACAATGATGAAAATAGGTCTATTGCCGATGTATCGATTAATCACGTTACCGAACTGACGAGCTACTTGCATGATCAATGCTAAGGAAATACCGGGTAATCAAAATGTTGTATTTATTTCTCTGGATACACTTCGTTATGACGTTGCCCAAAAAGCGATGGATGAGAACAAGACGCCTAATTTAAAAGCGTTATTTGGTCAATGGGAAGCACGTCATTCGCCCGGTAGTTTTACTTATGCTGCGCACCATGCTTTTTTTGCCGGTTTTTTACCAACACCAGTCAACGAGCCTCAACAGGAAAGATTATTTTCACTTGAGTTTGAAGGTAGTACGACGTCTGGCTCGCGAACTCTCAGTTTCGATAATGAAACCCTAATTGAAGGTTTTAAATCGATTGGTTACCATACTTTATGTATTGGAGGGGTCGGTTTTTTTAACAAAAAAACGCCGTTAGGTAATGTGATCCCGAATATGTTTTGTGAAAGTCACTGGAAGCCAAGTTTTGGCGTGACAGATAAGCAGTCGACTAAAAACCAAATTGAATATGCAATCAATCGATTAGTCAAAAGAAACAAAGAGAAGTTCTTTTTATTCATCAATATTTCTGCGATACATCAGCCAAATTATTTTTATCAAATAGGAAACGAAACAAAGCAAGACAGTATAGAAACTCATCAACTTGCATTAGAGTACGTTGATCAACAACTTCCTATTCTTTTTGACTGGTTAAAAACTCAAGGAACCAATCTCGTGATTTTGTGCTCTGATCACGGTACCAGTTATGGTGAAGACAATTACTATGGTCATCGACTGGCACATCCTGTTGTATGGACTGTTCCCCATGCAGAATTTATTTTATGAGAGCATAATGTATTTACCCGAATCATTCCCCAAAAATATCTATCAAGCCTACTCTTATTCTTATCCTCATAAGAGTGCGTATCGCGATTTTGAATCTACTATATCGATAAAAGATGTCTGGCGCAAAGAAAAAAAAGATGCGCTCTTTCTCTACTTACATGTTCCTTTTTGCGAAATGCGCTGTGGTTTTTGTAATTTATTCACGGTTGCTAAACCAGCTCAGAGTATCGTTAGCGAATATATTGATGCACTCGAACGTCAGGCTAAAGCGGTTACGGAGAGCTTCGGTGAACATCAGTTTGTCAGGTATGCGATTGGGGGAGGAACGCCTACATTCCTTGACTTGGATGAATTGAAACGAGTTCATGAAATTATTCATACCAATCTTAACGTGATGAATGATATACCTATCTCGATAGAAACATCACCAGAGACCATAAGCAAAGATAAATTAGATTTTTTTGGTGAAACAAAGGTGCAACGGGTCAGTATTGGCGTGCAAAGCTTTGTAGGCAATGAACTTTCCACTTTAATTCGCCGCCAAAAAACGGACGAAGTGTCCCACGCTCTAGATTTAATAAAGTCTTCAAGGGTTCCAATTCTAAACGTTGATCTGATATATGGTATCGAGGGACAAACCTTACAAAGTTGGATGAAATCACTTCAGACTGTGGTTAATTTTTTGCCTGAGGAAATTTACCTTTATCCTCTATATCTACGGGAAAAAACTGGCATGGACATAGTTATTCAGCGCAAAAATCAAATACACATCAAAGACGAAGACAGTAAATTATCGATGTATGAAAAGGCGCGCGAGTTTTTAATTGAAAATAATTACCAGCAAATATCGATGAGAATGTTTAGAAAGAATAATCTAAAACTGAACGAGGGGCCAGTTTATTGTTGTCAAAGTGATGGAATGTTGGGGTTGGGAGCTGGCGCGCGTTCCTATACGCAAAGTATACATTATTGCTCAGAATATGCCGTTAGTCGTAAAAATGTAAAATCAATTATTCAAGATTACAACAAAATGTCCTTTGACGAATTTAAGCAGACGACTTATGGTTTCACGCTTACCAAAAATGAACAAAAACATCGTCATATAATTCAGTCATTGCTACATATTGATGGCTTAAGCTTTTCGGATTATTCGAACCGATTTGGATCTTCTCCGCTAAACGAGTTCCCGCAACTGATAGAACTCGAAGGCTTTGGCTTAGCCTTTCTCGATAATACAAATAATCTCAAATTAACCGCCAAAGGTGTGGCGCATTCGGATGCTATCGGTCCATGGCTAATTTCTGAAAAGGTAAAGCAACTGATGGTTGAGTACCAAATAAAATGAAGCTCGACATTTCCTATAGAGGGTTTCTGAAAAGCTGTAACTATGCGTGCGACTACTGTCCGATGGCAATGCAAACCGAAACAAAGGAAGAAAAGGAGCGAGACAAAAAGTCTCTGGAAGAATTTGTAAATTGGATTGGGTCGAATAATAATGTTCAATTTAGAATTCTTTTTACACCTTGGGGTGAAGCCTTGGTGCGCCGTTGGTACCGGGAAAAGGTAGTTGAGCTGTCACATCTGGAGCATGTCAAGCAAATCACCGTTCAAACGAATTTAAGCCGGGATCCCTCTTGGTTAAGTGAGGCAAATCTTAAAAAACTCACTTTATGGATTACCTATCATCCGGGTCAAGTGCTTCAAGAAAAATTTCTTTTACAATTGAAAAAGCTTGATGATATGAATGTCAACTATACTGTCGGAATGGTCGGGAAAGAGGAGTTCTCTGAGGAAATTAAAACCATGAGAATACTGATTTCAAAGAAGCGATACTTTTGGATTAACGCTTATCAATCTGGAAGGCATCAATATCCGGAAGACTTAATCGAAACATTCGCTAAAATCGATCCATTGTTTTTGTTAAATTATAAAACAAACTCAAGCCAAGATAAATCGTGCAGTGCAGGAGAAAAGAGCCTGTTCATCGACGGTTTTGGAAATATAAAGCGTTGTCACTTTGTCGATAATAAATTGAGTGATATTTACGATCCAAATTGGAAAAAGACCCTGAAGCCAAGAAAATGCCCGAATGAAATGTGTAATTGTTATATAGGCTATATCCACCTTGATGAGTTAAATATTAAGAATTATTATGGCAAACAAAAACTTGCTCGCATACCAATTGAATATCACAGATAATTTATGCTTCTGACGAGAGAATCAAAAAATTTTAGCAGTTGATGCCGACTATTTTTACATAAAATTTACCTTCCCATCTCAAAATCCTGTTAATATTAAGTTCTGATTTGTTCATTTAATTTGATGCCCTATATGATATATGTTAAGAGATAAATATGAATAACACCCACTCAATTTTAATTGTTGAAGACGAAGAAGCTATCCGCACAGGGTTGATCGATGTTTTTGTTTATCACGGATTTGAAGTCGAATTCGCGGCTGATGGGGCTGAGGGGTTAGACAAAGCTTTGACTGGAAACTTTAATCTTATCATTCTTGATGTGATGCTACCGAGCATGAACGGGTTCGACATCTGTAAAGCAATCCGCAAAAAAGATAAGTCTCAGCCGATTATCATGTTAACTGCTAAAACGGCAGATGAAGACATCATTCAGGGCTTAACTTTAGGGGCTGATGACTATGTAGCCAAGCCTTTTTCTGTAGCACAGCTAGTGTTGCGAGTTCAGGCTGTTTTGCGTCGCTCGTCCAATCATGATGTGGAAATAGAACGCATTCAATTGTCAGAAAGTCGCGTCATCGATTTACAAAATTTATTGATTAATATTAACAATAGTGAAACATCTTTTACTCGACGAGAAATTCAAGTAATTGCTTACTTACATCAAAATAATCAGCGCCCAGTTTCTCGTGAGGAATTACTCACTAAGGTTTGGGGATATAAACCCGATATGGCGATTGAAACGCGTACAGTGGATATTCATATTGCCAAAATTCGTAAAAAAATTGAAAGTAATCCAAAACAGCCAGAGTACTTACAAACAATTCGTGGTGCAGGCTATAAATTATTTAGCCTAGATGGTGCGAACTTTTAGAATGCATCGATTATCACTGCAGAAAACCCGCTGGTTATTTATTGCATTTTTTCTCGCGCTAGCTATCCCGTCGAGTATTTTGAGCTTCAAAGCGCATGAACAACTTCGTTGGCAAACACTTCATCAATTTCAACAAGATGTTCAAACACTGGCACAACAAATAGACACTTCTTTGGCTGAAGCGATCGATAAAGAGGAAGCGAGAGCGGATACAGATTATACTTTTTTCGTGTTGGCAGGAACGCCTGAGGCGCGTTTTGTTCAACGTTCGGATCTTTCGAAATTTCCGGTTGAATCAGAGTTTGATGGTGTGATTGGCTACTTTCAAATCGATGAAAATGGCTTATTCAGCTCTCCTATTCTACCTTCCGCTTATGTCCAGTCGGAAGTGCAACCCATTTTATATGGGATCAGTAATGAAGAAAATCAATTGAGACGACAGTTAGAACAATCAGTACGTTCAATTCTTTCTCAAAACAAATTAGTCATTGCTCGTGAAAAGAAAGACTACGATAAGTTCTCGGATACGTCAGAAAAGCAACAGCCGGCACCCGAGCCTGATAGAGTTGGTCTGGTTGAAGAAGAGCTAGCCACTCCTAGTTTAGGCGTGCTGGATACTAGAGTAATGGAAACTTCAGAAGTATCAAGCCAAGTCGTTGAAAATAAAGTTCAAAGTGCTGCTGAAATTGCTAGAAAAATACTGCAAAATAAGAAAAAAGAAGATGAGTTGAGACAGGTCGAGCAAGGATTTCGTCAGTTAGTCGATGCTGAAAATCAAAGAAAAGCAAAGCAAAAGGTGGTGGAAAAAGCTCTTTTGAAAAAAGAGAAAAATCAAGAAGAAGAGAAACAATTAGCGAATAAAAAATTATCTTACTCGTTCGATAATCGTTCAGTACCTCGAAAAAAAAGGCTAGAAAAAAATTACAGTCCTCAACAGTCTTTGGTAGCAAAACAAGCACCAACTCAAAGGCTTGAGCAAGATCAAATTGAAATCAATCTATTTGAAAGTGAAATAGAACCGTTCAAATTTAACCTGTTAGAAAGCGGTCACCTTGTCGTTTATCGGCAAGTATTACGTAATAACCAGCGAGTAATCCAAGGAGCAGTGTTATCGGTAAAACAGTTTATAGACAACAGTATTATTCGACCATATGAAAGTTCAGGTTTAGCTGAGCATGTGAGTGTTAATATATTGTATGCCGAGGAATCAATCGGTTCATCGATCGGTCAAGTTTCAAATGATTTATCTCCTAACAAAATGGCGTTTAACGGAGAAGAAATAGCGACTATCAACTTAAGTGAACCTTTTGGGTTAATGTCGCTGGACTTTAAAGTGACCCGAATGCCGACTAGTGCTGGCTCAACGTTTATACAAACAGTTGCGGCAAGCCTATTATTAGTACTGATCTTAGGAACGTATTTTCTTTATCGATTGACGATTAAACAATCCAATTTGGTTCAACAACAACAGGACTTTGTTTCTTCAGTAAGTCATGAATTAAGAACTCCTCTTACCTCGATTCGGATGTATGGAGAAATATTAAAACAAGGATGGGTAAGTGATGAAAAGCGTGAAGAGTATTATGATTATATCTACACTGAATCGGAGAGACTTTCACGATTAATCGCTAATGTATTGCAAATTTCCAAAGTAAGCCACAACGCTTTACAACTGGATCTTAAACAAGTGGATATTTCTGAGTTAGTTAGTTTAATTAAATCCAAAGTCGACTCGCAGATTACTCAAAGTGAATTTACGCTCGATATAAGCGTTGATGAAAGGCTCAAAAAAATGGCGCTTTTAGTGGATTCAGACGCTTTCGTACAGATCATCATTAATTTGGTTGATAACGCGATAAAGTATTCAGCCAAAGCGCAAAAAAAACATATCAACATTCGTTTTTATCAGTCATCTAAAAATCAAATCAACGTATCTGTTCGAGATTTTGGTCCCGGTATAGCTAAAGATCAAAGCAAGCAAGTTTTTGAGCTTTTTTACCGAAGTGGTGACGAGATGACACGCGAAGTAACCGGTACTGGCATTGGTTTAGCGCTGGTTAAAGAGTTAGTTGAGTTAATGCAGGCGAAAATAGTGGTAATAAATCACGATGTTGGCGTTGAGTTTACCTTAAAATTTCCGAGAATAAGTTGATTTTGCCTCAATCTTTAATATCAATTATCCGCTGATTTTTAGCAAATCGAATATTTACAACAAATAATCCCAAAAAAGCTTGTTTCTGAGCTTTAAATGCTAGCGACAATCAGTCTCTTTTGTTATCATCCCCCGCCTAAATTTTGAGCAAAAGAGGAATATTGAGTGGATCGTGCGGAATTAGAGTTACAGTTAGAGGTCTGGAAAGATCTAGCAATTAGCAAACAAATGTTAATTGGAGCCGCAGCTGAAGCGCTTGGTATAAAATCTGAATGTAGCATGGATGAGATAAAAGTTGCGTTTGAAACCGCAACTACTCGCGCCAAAGAAGCTGATGCAACTGTTGCGAAAGCGAAAGAGGATGCTCAAAATGCCATCGCAGAGATGGAAGCTAAGGTTAAATCGAGTGATCTTGTCCGGCTTAAAGCCCTGGAGGATGCTGAAACAGCACAAAACGCTCATAAAGCGGCAGATCAGAGAGTTGATGCGGCGCGAGAGGCAAATTCCGGAGCTTTGAAAAAAGCCAACGTACAAATCACTGAAAAAGACAAAGCGCTTAAACAAATCAAGAAAGTGCTTGCTGATTCACCTGAAAACGTAGTCAAAAAATTAAAAGCGCTCAAGAAAGAAAAAATGGATGAATCTAACGCTCGTAAAAAAGCGGAAGATGACGCTCGTAAGCAGAAAAAGGAAAAACAGAAATCAGAACAAGAACTAAAAGATTTACAAGCTACGCTTGAGCAATGCGCTAGTTTGGTAGAGCAAACCCGCGAACTAAAGAAGTTTAGCGAAGCTCAATATGACCAACTTAAAGAGTTAGTTGAGGATGCTAAATCCTTAGAAAAAGCGCCTAAGCTAGATGAAGAATTGCTTGAGAGTATTGAAAAACTTGCTGGTAAAGATGACGAGAAAGACAATTCAGATTCGAAATCAGATGCCAAGAAAGATGATAAGAGCTCAAAAAAGAAAAAAACAACAAAGAAAAAGACCAAGAAGAAATAACTGCTTTTGTGCTGAAGTGCGAAAAAGTCAGTATTAGAGGGTAAAATAAGTGTCAAAAAATAAAAACCACCAAGAGGTGGTTTTTTGTCTTTCAGAAAACAGAACTTTCTTTGTTAAAAACTGCTATAAAATATCACGAGCAATTGGTAGAATGTCGCTTGAGGGTCAACTGGACAGTCGCCGCGAAATATTACGATCGATCGTCAAACGATCCGTTGTTATTTTTTGGGGAGGAAAGTCCGGACTTTAAAGAGCAGAGTGCCAGGTAACGCCTGGGCAGTGTAAACTGACGGAAAGTGCAGCAGAAAATAAACCGCCTTTTTTTGAACTTCGTTCATTAATTGGTAAGGGTGAAATGGTGCGGTAAGAGCGCACCGCGTTGGTGGTAACATCAATGGCAAGGTAAACCCCACTCAAAGCAAGGTCAAATAGGGTTCTATGATAGTTAGTTTTCTGACTGTTAAGGCGTGGCTCGCGTTAGAACCGGGTAGACCGCTTGAGCCATAAGGTGACTTATGGCCTAGACGAATGACTGTTCACGACAGGATCCGGCTTATAGGTTGACCCTCTTTTATTCTCGTATCTATTTATAGTCACACAATTTTTTGATTATATATTACTCCTTTAGCTAGTCTACAAATTGCTCGCAAAATACCTGTTAGATATAAATAACCGTGAAGAGCCCGAAAATACTGGGGTTCCAAGTAACTCTTAATGTATTACATTAACTTCGTTGTTTAACTCCATGAATTTATTCTTATTCGTTAAAATAATTGAAGTGATTTTTGTAAAAACCTCCCTAAGTCGTTGTCCTATAAGCAATATTTGTTGATTTTTAGGTAGCCTTTTGCTTGACAAAACGCCCTATGAATACCTATAGTGTAGATTAGTGGAGAAAAGTGTCTTTTTGTGTCTTTTTGTGCAGCTTGTTTTAATCAATCAGTTGTATCGAAAAGAAGCGGTGATTCAATTGATCATTGAGCTACCAAAATAGGGGGATTATCCCCAATCACAGGATTAAAAAAGTGTTTCGCGGAGCAAATTCAATTAATTTAGATTCAAAAGGGCGAATTGCTGTTCCAGCAAAGTATCGCCAAGGTATTATTGAATCTACCGCCAACCACATGATAATTACCTGTGATCCCTATGATAACTGCTTATTGTTGTTCACCCTAGAACATTGGGAAATGACAGAGTCCGATCTTCAATCCCTCTCTAATTCGAAACCTCTCCACAGGCGATTAAAACGTATCATGTTATCTCACGCAGCGGAGGTTGATATGGACGCAAATGGGCGTTTATTGATCCCCAATGTATTACGCGAACGAGCAAAACTCCGAAAAGAGGTGATGCTAGTGGGTCAAGGCAAAACTTTCCAGCTTTGGGAAGAAAGTTACTGGCACAAATTGGCTGAAGAAGATATGTCAGTTATGTCTAGTGATGAGCTTGATAGTGATGATTTACCAGATCTCTATTATTAGTTGTATTGACCAATGGGCAATGTAAAACCACACACTACCGTTTTATTAAATGAAGCAGTCGACGGATTAAATATAAAACCGGGTGGTGTTTATCTGGATGGGACATTTGGACGAGGAGGGCATAGTCAATTAATTTTGCAAAAACTGAATGAAAAAGGTCGATTGATTGGCATTGATAGAGATTTGCAAGCGGCAGAAAGTGCGAAGGCATTTGAAAAAGATCCCCGATTTAATTTTTTTCATCAGGATTTTGCCAGTATTCGAACTTTATTAGAACAGCAAGGTGAGTTATTTAAGTTAAACGGTATTTATAAACTGGACGGGATTTTGTTAGATTTAGGAGTATCGTCTCCTCAGCTCGATCAAGCCGATAGAGGGTTTAGTTTTTCAAAAGAGGGTCCGTTAGACATGAGGATGGATACAAGCAAAGGAATATCAGCAAAAGATTGGGTTAACTCTGCTTCGATAGATGAAATGAAAAAAGTATTGAAAGAGTATGGAGAGGAAAAATTTGCGCTAAGGATCGCAAGAGGCATTGAAACTTATCGAAGCGAAAGAGAAATTAATTCGACTTTACAACTCGCCAAAATTATCGATAATGCCTGTCCCGTTAAAGATAAATTCAAACATCCGGCGACTCGCAGTTTTCAGGCGATTAGAATTTTTATAAACGATGAACTAGGACAATTAAAAAAAACACTAATCGATATGTTTGATTGTCTGAATATAGATGGACGAATGTCAGTGATCAGTTTTCATTCGTTAGAAGATCGGATAGTTAAAAATTTTATTAAGGAGCAATCACAAGGCGTAAAATTACCGAAAGAGATCCCAATAATGGCGAATGATATTGAAACTAAATTTAGAAAAATTGGTAAAGCGATAAAAGCTTCTAAAACTGAAATAGAGAATAATCCTCGATCTCGAAGTGCGATTCTTAGAATTGCAGAAAAAAAATAGTGTAATTGGCAAAAGAGATGGGTACTAGAAAAGACAGTAAAAATAACAGACCATCACTGGTTAAAGAAATACTGTCAGATATATTTATTAAACATTGGATTATGAGTTGCTTAGCGTTGTTGTTGATAATGACTGCGATGTTACAAGCTAAGACATCTCATGAAATAAGGAAAGCCGTAGCTGATTGGCAAAGTTTAAAGGAAGAAAATCAACAACTGCAAATCGTATGGCAAGAGTTGCGATTAGAAATAACCAGCTTGTCAGAAGCCGATCGAATTTCCCGATTAGCAAGAGAACAGTTGGACATGATTGAAGTCACAACTAAGAATGAAAGAATAATTAGCTTGTAATGGGAAAAGACAAATCATCATTAATTGATAGAAAAAAGAGATAGAAAATGAAACAGGCACGAAAGCCAAATACAGTTCCACTTTGCAGCGTTCGATTTTATCTGCTATGTGGATTATTGTCTTTTGGTTTTATCGCGCTGATGGCAAGAGCCGTTTATTTGCAAGTCGACGAATCGAAAGCTCTCAATTTTCAAGCGGACTCACGTAGTATTCGTACCAAAGATATAGTGACTTATCGTGGAAATATTACTGATAGAAACGGGGTCGAACTTGCTAGTAGTATTCCAGTAAAATCGGTGTGGGTCGATGTCACTCAAGCGTTAAAAATATCTCCGTTGCTTGACGAAACAGGATGGAATAGTTTAGCTATTATTGTACAAAAAGCACCAAAAGAATTTAAGCAATGGTTGTCTAACCGAAAGAGCAAACAGTTTGTATGGGTTGCTCGACATTTAGATCCACAAATGGCTAATATTGTAGCCAAGTTAAAGCTTCCCGGTGTCTATTTACAAGATGAATCACGACGTTATTATCCTTCCGCAGAAATTTCAGCGCACCTCGTTGGTTTTACAGACGTTGACGATGCGGGGCAAGAAGGTTTAGAGAAGTCTTATAACCAATGGTTAACAGGTCAAACCGGATCGGAAAAAGTCTTGCTGGATTTACAACGCCACGTAATCGAGCAGAAAAAAGTCATTACCGAAGCTAAAACGGGATTGGATCTTCAGCTGAGTGTTGATGCAAGAATTCAGGCGATCGCATATAAAGCACTCAAAACAGCGGTTATGAAACATAAAGCCAAAGCCGGTGCATTAGTAATGATTGACATTAAAACCAGTGAAATATTAGCACTGGTAAATCAGCCTTCTTACAATCCCAATCGTCTAGATTTGCGTCAGCCGGAATTGATACGCAATCGCGCTTTTACTGATAGTTTCGAACCAGGCTCTACCGCTAAACCTTTCACAGTAACCAGCGCTCTGGAGGCTGGAGTTGTTGAGCCGCATACAAACATAAATACATCACCGGGACGGCTTAAAGTAGGTTACAAACTTATTACAGATGGAAAAAATAATGGGGTATTAGATGTTACTGGTATATTGCAAAAATCGAGTAATGTGGGAGTAGCAAAGCTTTCATTGTTGATGGATGATGATGAATTTTTGAAAGCATTTTACAGTGTCGGTTTTGGTGTCGATACTGCCAGTGGTTTTCCGGGAGAAAACGCAGGAAAATTTAATATTAGACCGAATTGGAGCGAAACCGAAAAGGCGATTTTTGCCTATGGTTATGGATTTACAGTTACCCCTGTTCAATTGGCTCAAGCCTATGCAATCCTAGGAGCTCATGGGATCAAGCGTCCGCTATCGTTAGTAAAACTTAATCAGATAGCTGTGGGTGAACGAGTTGTCGATGAAACAGCTGCGCGTCAAGTGGTCAACATGATGGAGACAGTCGTTGAAGATGGCGGAACCGGACAACAAGCCAGTGTAAAGGGTTACCGAATAGCGGGTAAAACAGGTACTGCAAGAAAAGCGTTTGCGGGTGGTTATGGCGATGACTATAGCGTTTTTTTTGCGGGCATTGCTCCGGTAAGCGATCCAAAAATTGCAATGGTCGTTTTTGTAGATGAACCCGGTAGCGAAAATTATTATGGCGGGCAAGTGGCGGCTCCGGTTTTTGCAAAAGTTGCAAGTGATGCGTTGCGATTATTAAATATTAAACCTGATCAAAATATAGCTGCTAGTCATTTGATAAGTACAGTCAAAATCGCAAAGCATAGCAACGAAGGATTAGATAATGGTTAAACTTCCGAGCTTACAAACAATTCTAGAGGATATTTCTGGCACTCAGATGGAGGCTGAACTAGCCAGTTTATTGGTTGGACCTCTTCGTCTAGACAGTCGAGAGATCGAATTCGGAGACACTTTTGTTGCAGTGGAAGGCTATATTAATGATGGTCGAATTTATATCCCTACCGCGATCGATAACGGTGCCAAATTAATTTTAGCCGAGGCGAAAAATAGTGACGAATTTAAACAGCTCTATCAAGAAATTGTTAAAGATAAAATTATTTGGATTGAAAACTTACGCGACCAGCTAAGCAAAATTGCCGCGAATTATTATGGCGATCCTTCGGCGTACTTAAAAAATATTGCAGTGACTGGCACTAATGGAAAAACAAGTTGCAGTTATCTCATCGCGAAAACACTTCAAAAAATGAATTTTGAATGTTATTTGATGGGAACGTTAGGAGTAGGCTGCTGTGGCGCTTTGCAAGAATCAACCAATACCACGGCTGATGCTATTACTTTACAAAAAATTCTAGCGGAAGCATTGAATAGTGGAGCGCAATTTTCATCGATGGAGATTTCATCACACGGCATCGATCAAAACCGAGCTTCGGCAATTAAATTAAACACTGCGATATTTACCAATTTAACTCATGACCATTTAGATTATCATGGAACGATGGAAAATTACGGCGCAGCGAAGCGAAAACTATTTTTGCAACAACACCTTAAGAATGTTGTATTAAATATGGATGATCGTTTTGCTCGAAAACTTGCAAAAGACGAGGATATTGTTGCAACTAAATGGTTAACAACAACCAATTTACCTACTTCGGGCTCGAATCTAAATCGATGGATTTGGGCAGAAGATGTGGTTTATTCGTTACAAGGCTTACACGCAAAAATATTTACCCCTTGGGGCAGCGGTAAATTAGATTCGCCACTTATTGGTCAGTTCAATTTATCCAATTTACTACTGGTCGTTGCGGCACTTGGTTCTATTTTAAAGGACTTACCTTTGATCTTAAGTGTATTGAAACATGTAAAAGCTGCTCAAGGGCGAATGGAAACTTTCGGTAATGAAAATACACCCCTCGCGGTTGTTGATTATGCACATACTCCGGATGCCTTAGAGCAGGCATTAGTGGCACTTAGAGAACACTGTGTAGGACTCATTTGGTGTGTTTTTGGTTGTGGTGGCGAACGCGATTCGGGAAAGCGGTCGCTAATGGCAAAAGTAGCAGAAAAATTGTCTAACCGTGTGGTGGTTACTACGGATAATCCAAGGTTAGAATCATCAGAAAAAATTAAAGATGATATTTTTTCAGGTTTTAAAAATAATCAGAAAGTAAAATATATTGAAGACAGAAAACTTGCAATAGAAAATACTATTGCGAGTGCACAGCCAGGTGATGCGATTTTAATTGCTGGTAAAGGTCATGAAAACTACCAAATAATTGGTAAAGAAAAATATTTTCTCAGTGATAAAGCTATTTGTGAAGAGGCATTAAGGGCGTACCTAATATGATAACTACACCTTTATCAGAAATCGCAGATTACCTGGGCGCAAAAATGCTTGGAAACGATTTGAATGTGTCGAGAGTTTTTATTGACAGTCGTAAAGAAAACCCGCAAGGATTATTTATAGCTTTAAAAGGACCGCATTTCGATGCGCATCATTTTGTTAAAAACGTGCTTGAAGCTGGTGCGAGTGGAGTGTTAGTCGACCATCTATGTGATACCGATAAACCGCAAGTCGTGGTGCATAATACTCGTACTGCACTTGCTGATATTGCAAGATTAAATCGCAATAAAAGTTTAGCAAAATTTGTTGCGATAACAGGCAGTAGCGGAAAAACGACAGTGAAGGAAATGGTCGCTTCAATTCTTCAATTGACAGGAAAAATATTGGCTACCAAAGGTAATTTCAATAATGATGTAGGGGTTCCGTTAACTCTTTTAGAGATCGATCAAAGTATTGATTTTGGTGTTGTTGAGCTTGGAGCAAACCACGCTGGGGAAATAGCATACACGGCAGGTATTACACGCCCAGATGTAGCCTTAGTCAATAATGTGTCTGCAGCTCATCTTGAAGGTTTTGGTGATTTGCAGGGTGTTGCGAACGCTAAGTCAGAAATTTATTCAGTGCTTAACAAAAAGGGTGTGGCCATCGTCAACAAAGACGATGATTTTTTCGATTTTTTTCAGAGAAAAATAGAGACCAATCAAATATCATTTTCGGTAGAAAAGCAAGCTGATGTTATGGCGAAAAATATTCAGTTAACTGAAAATCAATCATCAGTATTTGAATTACATTATCAGCAGAAAAAAATACTGATAAATTTATCTGTAGTTGGTTTACATAATATTTCTAATGCACTTGCCGCCGCTAGCTGTTGTATTGCTTTAGGTATTCCGTTAGAGCAAATATCCGAAGGTCTTAAAAACACGCAGGTTGTTTCCGGTCGATTAGTGATCAAAACGCTTTCGTCAGGTTGTTGCATAATTGATGACACATATAATGCAAACGTCGCGTCGATGAAAGCTGCAATTGATGTATTAAAAAACTATCCAACAGTAAAAATTTTAGTGTTAGGTGATATGGCAGAATTGGGCGAGTATGGACGCGAGAGTCATGAACTAATTGGAAAATATGCGAAGAATACTGGCATTGACAAATTGTATACGTGTGGCGTTTTAACACAGTTTTCACAAACAGCTTTTCAAAACAATAAATCTGGCAAAAAAGGTCAACACTTTAGTCAGCAAAATGAACTCGTACAAAAACTAAAAAAAGAAGCGATTGCCGGAGCGACCATTTTAATTAAAGGTTCGCGAAGTGCGCATATGGAAAATATTGTTCAAGCACTAATTGATGATTCTGAGATCAAAAATAGTGATCCAAAATTACTTAGTACTATGGAAAAAAGTGCCGCTTCCCTACAAGGGAAAAAATAATATGTTGTTATGGTTAACTGATTATTTACAGCAATTTCATTCAGGCTTTAACCTGTTTCAATATTTGACGATTCGAGGGATCTTGGGAGTCATTACAGCGTTTCTTATTTCTCTATTACTTGGTCCCTATATGATCCGCAAGTTAAGTATTAAACAAATTGGGCAAACTGTGAGAGATGATGGTCCGGAATCGCATTTAGTGAAATCAGGCACACCTACAATGGGAGGCGCATTAATATTAGCCGCTATCGCTATATCCACCATACTATGGGCTGATTTGGAAAGTCGCTTTGTTTGGACTGCATTATTGACGACTTTAGCATTCGGAATGGTTGGCTGGGTTGATGACTATAGAAAATTAATCTATAAAGATCCTAAAGGACTAGCGTCCCGCTGGAAATATTTTTGGCAATCAGTAATTGGTTTAGCCGCAGCTGTTTATTTATTTGTGTCTTCACAAAGTGTTGTTGAAATTACGCTGATAATTCCCTTTTTTAAAAATATTGCCATCAATATGGGGGTGTTTTACATATTGTTTTCCTACTTTGTCATTGTAGGAACGAGTAATGCCGTTAATTTAACCGATGGTCTGGACGGGTTAGCTATTTTACCAACAGTACTTGTTGCCAGTGCTCTAGGCGTGTTTGCGTATTTAACTGGAAACGTTAATTTTTCAGAATACTTATCGATCCCGTATGTGCCCGGTACCGGTGAACTTATTATTTTTTGTGGTGCGATCGCTGGAGCGGGATTAGGTTTTTTGTGGTTTAACACCTATCCGGCACAAGTTTTTATGGGGGATGTTGGTGCGTTGGGACTCGGCGCGGCACTTGGAACTGTTGCGGTAATTGTTCGTCAGGAGTTTGTTTTATTTATTATGGGCGGAGTTTTCGTTGTTGAAACGGTATCGGTTATTTTACAAGTAGCATCGTTCAAATTAACGGGGAAAAGGATTTTTAATATGGCACCCTTGCATCATCATTATGAGTTAAAAGGTTGGCCGGAACCGAGAGTCATTGTCCGATTTTGGATTATCTCGGTCATTTTGGTATTGATAGGATTAGCGACGCTAAAAATAAGATAGTAACAATAGAAAATAAAATGAGAAATATGGATAGAGAAAAAAACATGCACATTATATTCGGATTGGGACAGTCCGGGTTATCTTGTGCGCGTTACTTTGATCGAATTAGTCAGCCATATTACTTGTTAGATACTAGAGAAAATCCGCCAGGAAGGAGTGATGTTGAAAACCTTAAATACTGCGAAGGTTTTTATTTTGGTCAATCGTTTGATTTTAAAATAATCGATGAATCAATTTTTACCAATTGTCAGCAATTAATTGTTAGCCCCGGAATTTCTTTAGATAACTTTTTTGTTAAAAAAGCAAAGGAATTGGGTATTGAAGTTTGCGGAGATATTGAAATTTTTGCACGAGTTTGTAAAAAGCCGATCATTGTCATTACAGGTTCGAATGGTAAAAGCACAGTGACCGATCTTACCGACAAATTATTAAGAGCTAGCGGAATTAATTCGCAAAAGGGAGGTAATATCGGTTTACCAGTACTCGACTTTCTCCCAGATGATAAGGCTGATGTTTACGTGTTAGAACTGTCAAGTTTTCAGCTTGACACTACTTGTTCACTCAAGCCTGAAGTGGCTGTTTTATTAAATATTTGTGAAGACCATCTCGACCGTTATGAAGATTTCGAGGGTTATTGTCAATCGAAACACAAAGTATACCAGCAAGCACGTTGTGCGGTATTTAATCAAGATGATATTTTGACCTATCCGAAAAAAGTATTCAAAGATAGTTTAACATTTTCAATTTCATTAAATCAGAATGATAACAAAGACATAAGCAAAATAACTGTTTCAGAAGTTGGCTACGATTTGCTGGTTAAAGATAATTTTATTATTTCTAGTGATGAACTTCGTATCACAGGAAAACATAACTTTGCGAATGTATTAGCGAGTTTAAACATATTGAATCGCATGAATGTCGAAATAAATGATGATGTACGAGAAGCATTGCGGTCATTTGAAGGTCTAAAACATCGTTTTCAGTTGGTGTCCAGAAAAGATAACTGCGAATGGATTAATGACTCGAAAGCAACGAACGTTGGTGCAACTATCGCGGCATTAAATAGCGTTGAATTGTCGAGCCAAAAGCATCTAATTTTGATTGCAGGGGGCGATAGCAAACAAAGCGATTTGGCTCCATTGATCAAGCCATTGGAAGAAAAAGTTAATGATATGATTTTACTCGGAAAAGATGCCGTCTTATTTGCCGATCTAACTTCAAAAGTCACTTCCTATTTTGTAGAAAATATGTATCAAGCCGTTTGTAAAGCAAAAGAATTAATTAACGGAAAAACAACCGTTCTACTTTCTCCCGCCTGTGCGAGCTTGGACATGTATAAAGACTTTGAAGAGCGCGGCGATGAATTTATTGCAGCTGTGAGGGCATGTGGATGAGCATGACCATAAGTAATAGTCGTATCACCGGTCAGCTTGACCAAGCTGACCAGCAAGGTTGGTATGATCGAGTCTTGATTTCAGTAGTGATTATTTTGTTCGCTGTGGGACTTGTTATGGTGACATCTAGTTCATTACATTTTTCGCAGAACACCTTTTCTGGGCATGCATATCATTTTATTAATAGGCATCTCATTTATATGACTATTACGTTAATTGCTGGAGTTTTTGTTTTATCACAACCAATTATTAGGTGGCAAAAATATGGCCCATATTTTCTAATATTTGGATTAGCTTTATTAGTTTTGGTTTTGTTCGCAGGTCGTAGCGTAAATGGTAGTAAACGATGGTTAGCTATTGGTCCGTTAACATTACAAGTTTCAGAATTAATAAAACTTTTTGTTGTGGTTTACATTGCCGGATATTTAGTACGTCGAACTGATGAATTACAAACTCAACTGGCTGGATTTATAAAACCGTTGGTTGTACTTGCATTAATTTCAGGGTTGCTTTTGTTAGAGCCGGACTTTGGTGCTGCGGTTGTTATTTTATCGACGAGTTTAGCCATGCTGTTTTTAGGCGGGGCGCGCTTATGGCAATTCATTGGATTAACCCTTGCGGTTGGTGCAACATTGGGCGGCATTGCGGTGAGTCAACCTTATCGTTTGCAACGTATTTTGACCTTTCTCGATCCATGGTCCGATCCGTTTGGAAGCGGTTATCAATTAACGCAATCTTTAATTGCTTTTGGCAGAGGGAATATTTTTGGTCAAGGTTTGGGTAATAGCTTGCAAAAACTATCCTACTTACCTGAAGCGCATACTGATTTCATTTTTGCAGTATTGGCTGAAGAGCTTGGGTTAATTGGAGTATTCATTGTCTTAGCATTATTTTTTATTCTTTTCGTTAGAGCGATGAAAATCGGGCGGATTGCCTTGTTACAGCAACGAGCTTATTCTGCATATCTAGCTTATGGCATTGGTTTTTGGTTAACTTTTCAAGCTCTTATTAATGTGGGCGTAGCGAGTGGCGCATTACCTACAAAAGGTTTGACTCTGCCATTTATCAGTTATGGTGGTAACAGTTTATTAGTTTGTGGGATAGCGATTGCTATTTTGCTGAGAGTTGATTTCGAAAACAAACTGGTTGAACGAAAACTGTTATCTGCAAAAGATTCGGAATTAGATATTTTAGGAGATAAAAGTGACTAATTTATCTCAGCAGAATAGGTTGATTAAAACAGACTATAAGGCTCTTATTATGGCTGGAGGAACCGGTGGACATATCTTCCCCGGTTTAGCAGTTGCTCAAGAATTAAACCTTAGGAATTGGACTGCCTATTGGTTAGGTTCTGTAGGTGGAATGGAAGTTGATTTGGTTGGAAAAACTGGTATTCCTTTACATTTAATTACTATTTCAGGGTTAAGAGGAAATGGTTTATATGGGTGGATAAAATCACCATTCACTCTACTTAAAGCCGTTTTTCAGGCATTAAAGATTATTAAAAAAATAGAACCGGATGTTGTAATCGGTTTTGGTGGTTTTGCTTCTGGACCTGGCGGGGTTGCATCATTTTTAACCAGAACGCCACTCATTATTCATGAGCAAAACGCCGTTGCAGGATTAACCAATAAGACGTTGGCAAAATTTGCGGATAAAGTTTTCCAAGCTTTTCCGAACGCTTTTAAAAAAGCAAAAAACATTCAAACGGTCGGTAATCCCATTCGTCAAAAAATCATCGATTTGAATAAAAATAAACAAGCGAGTAGCAAGATTAATATTTTAATAATTGGTGGTAGTCGAGGTGCCAGAGTCTTTAACGACATTTTACCTAAAGTGTTATCGCCGATTATGTTGAACAATAAAATTAATGTTCGTCACCAAAGTGGAAAAGGAAATTTTAATTCAACGATTTCTAGTTATGAAAATAATAAAATAAAACTAGGTAAAAATTTAAGTGTTGATGAATTTATTGATGATATGCGAGAAGCATATTTATGGGCTGATTTAGTGATTTGCAGAGCAGGGGCTTTAACTGTTTCTGAAATTGCGGCAGTCGGAATTGCTGCTATATTTATCCCGTTTCCTTACGCAGTAGATGACCATCAAACGAAGAATGCTCTCTGGCTGGTGCAGCAAAAAGCTGCGATTTTAATTGACGAGATAGATTTAAAATCTAAAAAAAGTAAAGATACGATAGTTGCTTTAGTAGAAAAACCTGAAAAAATTAATGAAATGGCTATTAAGGCAAAAGCAATTGCTTATTTCGATGCAGTAGGAATTATAGCAGATGCTTGTGAAACTTTAATAGAGGAAGCGGCATGACCCAAGACGGTAATGATTTTGTCGCAAATATTCCTGAAATGAGACGGATTAGACGAATACATTTTATCGGCATTGGTGGTGCTGGTATGTGCGGTATCGCTGAAGTGTTGATCAATCAAGGATATAAAGTAACCGGTTCAGATCCAATAGATAGCGTGACAACCAGGCGATTAAAAAAATTGGGTGCGGATGTTTACCACCAACATACCGCCAATAATATTTTGGGTGTCGATGTGGTCGTAGCAAGTACTGCCATTGCTGAAGATAATGTGGAAATCGAAGCCGCACGTTCGCGTCGTATTCCCGTTGTTCCTCGAGCAGAAATGTTAGCAGAACTGATGCGTTTTCGACATGGTGTTGCGGTAGCAGGGACACATGGGAAAACGACTACTACGAGTTTGTTGGCAACGATTTTTGCGGAAGCTGGACTTGATCCGACGTACGTTATTGGCGGTTTGTTAAATCGTTTGAACTCTAATGCGAAACTTGGAAAGAGTCGATATTTTATTGCAGAAGCTGATGAGAGTGATGCTTCTTTTTTACACTTGCAACCAATGGTTTCAGTGGTGACAAATATCGACCGCGATCATATGGATACATATGGTGGTGATTTTGAGAATGTAAAAAAGACGTTTATTGAATTTATCCATAATTTGCCCTTTTACGGAATTGCTATTTTGTGTGGGGATGATAGAGCGGTCAAAGAAATTATTCCTTCTTTAATGCGCCCTTATGTAACCTATGGATTTTCTGATGATGTCGATTACAGGGCTATCGATGTGAGTCAAAAAGGTATCGTTAGTCAATTTAAAATAAAACGTAAAGGAAAACCGGGGTTAGTCAATATTGATTTAAATATGCCCGGAAAGCACAACGTATTGAATTCTTTGGCCGCTTTTGCGGTGGCAAATGAAGATGGCGTTAAAGCAAGTGTGATTGCTGAGGCGTTGAAGACATTCGCGGGTATAGGAAGGCGGTTTCAAAGCTACGGTCAATTTAAAACCGATCGTGGGAATTTAGAGTTGGTCGATGATTACGGGCATCATCCTACGGAAATAAACGCCACAATTGACGCAGTAAGAAATGGTTGGCAGAAAAAAAGGTTAGTGATGATTTTCCAGCCTCATCGCTATACAAGAACGCGGGATCTGTATGACGATTTTGCTAACGTTTTGTCTAAAGTCGATGTGCTAATTATTATGCAAGTATATCCCGCAGGTGAAACGGCGATAGCAGGAGCCGATAGTCGTTCTCTATGTAGAACGATCCGTCAGCATGGAAACTTAGATCCTATTTTTGTCGAAGAGACTAGTGATTTGAAGTCGGTGTTAAAAACAGTCGCTCAAGATGGCGATATTATAGTCACCCAGGGCGCAGGAAATATTGGTGGCTTGGCTGAATCATGGGCAAAAGAAAAAATGAGTTTTATTAACAATGATCCGAAACAAGAAAATTCCAGTTCATAGAAATTGATGAATATGAGTCGTGTTGAAAATGATTTTGACTACGGTAACGTTGCGGTTCTAATGGGCGGAACTAGTGCTGAACGAGATATTTCTTTGCTGTCTGGAAATGCCGTTTACAAAGGACTTCAATCGAAAGGAATTAATGCGATTAAAATTGATACTAGAGAATCAATTTATCAACGTTTAATTGATAACAAAATAGAACGAGTCTTTATTGCACTACATGGACGTGATGGAGAAGACGGTGTCATTCAAGGATTTTTACGAATGCTTAAAATACCGTTTACTGGTAGCGATACTGCAAGTTCGAGTTTAGCAATGAACAAATTACTTTGTAAAAGAATTTGGCGACAACTGGGTTTAGATACAGCAGATTTTTTAGAAATTGGTATGCGTGAAAAAATAGGTATTGCTCGGGCAAAAGAGATTAGTAAGGAACTAGGGAGGGAGCTTTTTGTAAAACCTATTCGCGAGGGTTCAAGCGTGGGTATGTCAAAAATATATAGTGCTGAAGAGCTTGTTGTCGCGATTAAAAAAGCGCAAGAATATGATGACGTTCTAATAGAACAGTTTGTTGGGGGTAGAGAATACACTATTAGCATTTTAAACGACAAAGCACTTCCCAGTATTAGCATGGTAACCCCTAACGAATTTTACGATTATGATGCCAAATATCAGTCAAATACGACCAAGTATTTTTGTCCCAGTGGTTTGAATGAAGACGATGAAGGATTTTTGCAAGAGATAGCATTAAATGCGTTCGATTCACTCGGTTGTTCCGGGTGGGGGCGAGTTGATTTTATTCGAGATACTATAACCAATAAGTTTATGATATTGGAAGCAAACACGGTACCGGGGATGACCGAAAGTTCTTTGGTTCCTAAAGCCGCAAAATCTGTCGGAATTGATTTTCCGGAGTTGCTGATAGCAATATTAAATACAAGTTTTATGGATGAAAAATTAGCCAAAGGTATCTGCCATGGCTAAAAAAATGGCAGTAAAAACAAGCTCGAAAGAGCAAAAAGAGACGACAAATTTTGTGCTTCCCAGAGCAACAATGTCTTTGATGAAAATGATTTTGATTTTATCAGTATTTGTTGGATTGAGTTTTTTTCTTTTACGAATGCCTAATTTGTGGCCAATTGAAAAAATTGCGGTTATCGGTGATGTTAAGCATGTTACTCAAAAGCAGCTAGCGAGTATTTTATCTTCTGAGGGCAATGCTGGTATGTTGACGGTTGATTTGTCAGATTTACGCCACAAAATTTCGCAAATGCCATGGGTTAAAAATGTGCAAATTAGAAAGAGCTGGCCCGATACTTTGAGCTTTATTTTTGAAGAATATGAGCCAATAGCGATTGTCAACAATAGTTATTTAACTGAGACTGGAAACTTAGTTGAGCAAAGTGGTTACCAACATAAGGAGCATATATTAACGTTAGTCATAAACGAATCCAAAATAGGAAAGCCGTTGGATTTGCTTTTGTTGGTAAAACGTATGCAAAAAATTCAAAAAAGTTTAACTAGTCATCAGTTGGCAATCGAAAACATGGAAATTAGCGAAAGCAACAGTTGGCTCATAAGAATCGAAAATAAATTTTTGATTAAGATAGGACGTAAGAAACAACTGGAGAGAATCGAAAATTTTCTTCAGGTTTATGCGGCTATAGAAAACAAAAACAAACTGGAAAGTATTGATTTGAGATACAGCAACGGTCTAGCGGTTAAGTTGTCGAATGAACCATTAGAATCAAAGCAAAATGGATAACAAAGAGTCAATAAGTTATGTCAAAAACAATTGAAAAAAAATTGATCGTTGGATTAGATATCGGAACTTCTAAAGTTGTCGCCATTGTAGGCGAGATTAGCAATGAAGGAACGACTGATATTATCGGAATAGGCAGTCATCCGTCGAACGGATTAAAAAAAGGTGTCGTGGTTAATATCGAGTCGACGGTTCAATCGATCCAACGAGCAGTTGAAGAAGCTGAATTAATGGCGGGTTGTCAAATTCATTCGGTTTTTGCCGGTATAGCGGGTAGTCATATTCGTAGCCTTAATTCTCACGGAATTGTTGCTATTCGAGATAGTGAAGTTAATTCTGGTGACGTAGAGAGGGTGATTGACGCTGCTAAAGCAGTGGCTATTCCGGCGGATCAGCGCATCTTACATATTTTGCCCCAAGAATTTATTATTGATTATCAGGAAGGAATTCGTGAGCCTATAGGGATGTCTGGTGTTCGTCTGGAAGCCAAAGTGCATATGGTAACAGGTGCGGTGAGCGCCGCTCAAAATATTGTTAAGTGTATACGTCGCTGTGGTTTAGAAGTCGACGATATTATTTTGGAACAGCTGGCTTCAAGTTATTCGGTTTTAACAGAAGATGAAAAAGACTTGGGGGTTTGTATTGTTGATATTGGTGGCGGAACAACGGATATTGCCATTTTTACCGAAGGTGCAATAAGGCATACGGCGGTGATACCTATTGCTGGCGATCAAGTGACCAATGATATTGCCGTGGCGTTAAGAACCCCGACTCAACATGCTGAAGATATAAAAATTAAATATGCGTGTGCTCTCAGGCAATTAACAACACTGGAAGACACTATTGAAGTTCCAGGTGTCGGAGATCGTGAACCTAAAAGAATGTCTCGTCAGACACTCGCTGAAGTGGTTGAGCCCCGATATGAAGAGTTGTTTACTCTAATTCAAGCCGAGTTAAGACGAAGTGGATTTGAAGAAGTGATCCCTGCAGGTATTGTTTTGACTGGCGGTTCTTCAAAAATGGAAGGACTGATTGAATTAGCGGAAGAAGTGTTCCATATGCCAGTAAGGCTAGGTTTACCTCAAGGGATCTGTGGGCTAGTGGATGTGGTGAGAAACCCTATTCACGCAACGGGAGTCGGTTTACTTTTATACGGACAACAACAAAATGTACATAGCAACACTTACCAAGAAAAGTCTCTCACTTTAGCTGGGTTATTAAAGCGAATGAAAAATTGGTTTAGTGGTTTTTAGAAAGTTTTAGTTTTATTGAGTTTGATTTATTTAATTGGGTTTTATTTTTTATTTGGAAATATTAGCAATCAAGAAGGGGAATTATTATGTCTAATATGTTTGAACTTGTAGATAGCGTGCGTGATAACGCAGTTATTAAAGTGATTGGTGTCGGCGGCGGCGGAGGCAATGCTGTAGAGCATATGCTGAAAGCGAATGTCGATGGAGTTGAATTTATTTGTGCAAATACCGATGCCCAAGCTTTGAATCGGTCATCCGTTCGAACATCGATCCAAATCGGTGGCGAGATCACCAAAGGTTTAGGGGCTGGAGCAAATCCTGAAATAGGTCGACAAGCCGCACTGGAAGATCGCGAACGGCTCATGGGAATTTTGCAAGATACTGATATGGTATTTATTACCGCCGGTATGGGGGGAGGAACTGGAACTGGCGCGGCACCAGTTATCGCCGAAATTGCCAAGGAGATGGGCGTTCTAACTGTTGCAGTGGTTACCAAACCATTCTTTTTTGAAATGAAAAAGCGAATGAAAGTAGCTGAAGCTGGGATTGAGGAGTTGCGCCAGCATGTTGATTCTTTAATTATAGTGCCGAATGATAAAGTTCTTAGTGTGATGAAGGGTAAAAAACTCACTGAAGCTTTTAGAGCAGCAAATGATGTTTTACACGGCGCTGTGCAAGGTATTGCAGAATTGATGACCTGCCCTGGATTGATCAATGTAGATTTCGCAGATGTACGTACTGTTATGTCAGAAAAAGGTATGTCAATGATGGGCAATGGGGTTGGTACTGGACAAGATCGTGCGATCAAAGCTGCAGAACTAGCAGTGTCAAGTCCGCTGCTTGAAGACGTCGATCTAAGGGGGGCTAAAGGGATCCTAGTTAACATTACTTCTGGCGAAGACATGAGTATTGATGAATTTTCCGAAGTTGGAAGTGTTGTACAGGATTTTGCAGCTGAAGATGCGACAGTTGTGATTGGAACGGCGATTGATCCTGAACTAAAAGATGAAATTAGAGTAACAGTCGTTGCTACCGGTATAGGGCAAACCGACCAGCCTGTTGCGCAAATGAAAGTCGATAATACTAAAAAAGCAGATGGCAGTAATGATTATGAAAAGTTGCAACGTCCAACGGTCTTACGACAACAGGCAGCTCAGCCTAAACAAGCGGTTGGAAGCGACATGGATTATTTGGATATTCCTGCATTTTTGAGAAAACAAGCAGATTAATTTTTTTGTCTATTTGGCAGAAAACTTTCGCGACCATTAATCTAGCTTTATGTGAACCAGTCTAAAAGCCCCTTTCTTTTAGGTTGGTAGCTGTTGTCATTTATTGAAAAATGAGTTGTTGCTAGCATATAATAATCCGTTGCGAGATGTTGCATGTGATAAATGTCACAATTTTGTGACAAGATAGTCTAGTTGCAGATCGTGTCGACTGTACCAACGTATAAAGACGTTAGTGTTAAGTATTGAAACAAAATAATATGCTGTTCAAAAATCGAACAGTTTATTATTTTAAGTTTGTTTCGTTTGTGTTAGTATGCAGCCATTCCTGTTAGCAACTCATCCGATGAGTTGCTAACAGGTTGAAATAGCTTAAAAAATATTTTAAAAAGACACGTGATTGCAAATTAACTTCTAGACCCGAAAAAGGATAATTGAGTCTAAAAATGATTCGTTTTTGGAGAAATTTTTGTCATGATAAGACAACGCACACTGAAGACTGCGATTAGAGCAACCGGCGTAGGTTTACACACTGGTGAAAAAGTTTATTTAACCTTGCGTCCTGCCGCCGTCGATAGTGGAATTATTTTTCGTCGCGTTGATCTTGATCCAGTTGTAGAAATTCTAGCAAAGCCGGAAAATGTAGGTGACACATCTCTTTCTACATGCTTGGTCAATGGTGATGTAAGAGTCTCAACAGTTGAGCATTTATTGGCTGCTATGGCTGGTTTAGGGATCGATAATGCAATTATTGATGTATCAGCTCCCGAGGTGCCAATAATGGACGGTAGTGCTGGACCTTTTGTATTTCTTCTTCAATCTGCTGGTGTAGAACAACAAGAAAAAGCCAAAAAATTCATTCGAATCAAAAAACGTATTGAAGTTTCTGATGGAGATAAAAAAGCAATATTTGAACCGTTTGATGGTTTTAAAGTTTCTTTCGGTATTGATTTTGATCACCCTGTATTTCAAGCCAGTGCTAATTTTTCCGAAGTTGATTTTTCTGCAACCTCTTTTGTTAAAGAAATTAGCCGTGCAAGAACATTCGGTTTTATGAATGATATTGAATACTTACGTTCTAAGAATCTGGTGCAAGGTGGTAGCATGGATAACGCAATTGTCCTAGATGAATATCGAGTATTGAATGAAGATGGATTACGCTATGAAGATGAATTCGTTAAGCATAAAATTTTAGATGCCATTGGTGATCTGTACTTGTTAGGTAACAGTTTGGTTGGTGCGTTTACTGGCGTTAAATCGGGTCATGCGCTCAATAATCAGTTATTAAGAGCATTGATGGCAGATCAGGAATCATGGGAAATTGTGACGTTTGCCGACAATGATACCGCACCCATTTCATATATCATGAAACCTGGGTTAGCCGTATAAATTATTAACAGCTTACAAATTTTTTTGAAAGCCGAGCATTGCTCGGTTTTTTTAACGATGTTTTTAAGTATTGATCGATGCTTTAGGGTAAATTATTCTAATGAATCAGTTTGGTTGGACGATAACATCAATGTTTGCAAGACTTATAAAACCGTTATTGCGAAAATATGTAAGTAAATCCGGAAGCTGAAAACGCAGCTTGTTAGCCCAAGCAGGGCTATCAACGGCAAGAACCAGGGTATTTTTTCGTATATTAACCACGCGACAATGTTGTGAAAGTAATGGATTAATTTGTTGATGTAAGCTATTGTTAATAGTCTTGATTTTAGTTAATTGATCCATCAATACTCTAATATCGCCCTTAGGTTGATTCAAGAGGTGATTGATTGTTTGAGGTTTTTTACGGGGCATGGTCAACTTTTGGCGTTTTAGACTAATTTAAAGATAAAAAAATAGATGAGAATTCTATCATTGTTTGCTAGCAATTATAGATTAATCTCTGCTTATAATAAGAAACAGGCTAAATAGGTAAAGAAATAAACATTTATGAGTATAACCATTTTACAACGCTCATCGCAGGGTATGCGCAGCGTCAAACTACGTAACGGATTTTTATATACTCTAGGTTTTTTAACAATAGCCTTACCTGTCGCCGCAGCTGTAAGTGGTTACTATTATGCGACATTTTTAGATAAAACCGCTAAGGTCGAGCAAACGACTATTGACAATTGGGAAGACGAGATCCAGGAGCAGTGGTCAGAACTCGAACTAGCCAAACAGTCGTCGCAACAGCAAATTAATGCACTGACTGCTAGATTGGGCATGTTACAAGCGCACGTACGCCGGTTGGATGCCGCAGGAGAGAGAATTTTGACTATTTCAGGGATTGATGCCACTGAATTTAATTTCGGCAGTGCCCCAGCTCTGGGTGGTCCAGAAAAACTTACAAAATTTGCTCCTAGTACTGCTAATGAATTGATTACTTCCTTCAATAAAATCAACTTGTCATTACAATCAAAAGAACAACAGCTCAAAGTACTTGAGTCCCTGTTAATGGATAAGCATATGGGAGTCGAGCGGTATATTTCAGGACGACCAACCACAAAAGGCTGGCTTTCTTCTTTTTATGGTGAAAGAAGTGATCCCTTTACCGGAAAACCAGCTTGGCACGCTGGTGTTGATTTTGCTGGCTCAGAAGGAGATGATGTTATTTCGACGGCGGCGGGAGTCGTGTCCTGGGTTGGAAAACGCTCCGGTTACGGTTTACTGGTTGAAATCAATCACGGTGATGGGCTCGTTACCCGATATGGTCACAATAAAAAGGCACTGGTTGAAAAAGGCGCTGTGGTTAAAAAAGGAGAGGTGATTTCAAAGATGGGCAATTCAGGGCGCTCAACTGGCGCACATGTACATTATGAAGTGATTAAAAATGGTCGTCCAATTGATCCGACGCATTATGTAAATCGTAAAGGTTAGGGTTTGTAATCGAATAGACAATTTTTTGATCTTAGATATCTGAACTAATCATCCACTGATCATTCTTTAAGAAGCTTGTTCATAATATCTTTATATTGTTTTTTTTCCCTAGCTGGTTTCAAAAATTTCGACGACTCCTTAATCGCCATCATAATGTGATTCAATAAAGTTTTCTCTTCATTTTCTATCAGATTAAACTGAATAATATCGGTACTTAAGCAGTCAATCCAAATTCCATCACAATCTAATTATGTTTGTGTAAATAGTCAGTCATATCCTCTGCTGACAATGGGCGACAGAAATAATAGCCCTGGGCGATATCGCATCCCATATCTGATAAAATTTCCAGATGTTTTTCACTTTCGACACCTTCCGCGACAATTTTCATATTGAGTTCATGACCAAGCAAAATGCACGTTTTTACGATGGCTCGTGCTTCTTTGTCTTGCAACATCGACATTACAAAACTTCGGTCAATTTTTAATTCAGAAAAAGGAATTTTGTGAAGTTGGGACAATGACGAATAACCTGTGCCAAAATCGTCAATCGAAAGCTCTATACCTTTAAGCCTCAAACGTGTAAGAATATCAAGGGATGTTACCAGCTCACCCATTAACGCGCTTTCGGTCACTTCGAGCGTGAGCATGGTGGGGTCAAATTTATTTTCTTCTAGTAACTCACTTAGCTGTTCAGGTAAAGACAAACTGGTAATATCATCAGCCGAAATATTAACGGAAATGGGAGTAGGAAAATTCTTATTATTCCAGTTTTGTACCTGTTTTATCGCTTCTCGTATGACCAATGATGTAAGTAACGCCATCCATCCGTTTTTCTCAATTAAAGGAATGAATTCGTCAGGAAAAATAATTCCCTTTTGTGGGTGCAGCCATCTGACCAGTGCTTCACATCCGGTTATTTTCTGGGTTTTAATATCAAACTGCGGCTGAAAGTACAATACCATTTGTTCGTTGTTTAGTGCGTAGAGTAGCTCTTCTTCCTGGACGCTGTTAGGAGATCCTAACGGCGTACTAATGCTGCTGATCTTTCCAATATTTTTGCAATAATCTGTCAGTGATTTTTGAAATCTACTGAGATGAATAGGCTTGTCAAGTGAGGTAATTATATTTAGTTTATGTTCGCTACCTAGTTTTTCCGCAGAATGTAATACCCCAACATCATGTCCACTAATCAGTATGAGTGCCGGCGGGTTTGGCATTCCAGCGAGTCTTCTCATTACTTCTATACCATCCATTTCGGGCATATTTAAATCCAGTACCATAATTGAATGTTGACTGAATTTGGTGACTTGTATAAAAAATTCGGTAGCCCGTTCAAAACAGATGGTCTTTATCTCGATATCTTCCGCCATATCGCTTAACAAGATGAGCATTTCAGGATCATCATCGAGTAAATATATAACTGGTTGATTCATGTTATTTTAACCTCTGACTTCGAATTACTGAACTCCGATTCTGAAACCGTTTTTTGAGCATCTAAAATGTTTCGAATAAGCCGACTCATAACTTGTTGGCTATAAGGTTTAGTTAAAATTTCAAATTCAGGGGTGAGTTTTCCATTTTTCCGTTGCTCTTTTCCGGTATAGCCTGAAGTCAGCAAGATATTAATATTTGGGTATTCAGTTTGGATTTTTTCTGCGAGATCAAAACCACTTATTTTCCCTTGCATAATGACATCGCTGAATACTAAATCGATTTTGGAGTTTTGGGAGAGAATATCAAGCGCTTGCTGAGCATTATTGGCTGTTTGAATTTGATAACCTAACTCTTGTAAAGTTAATTTTGCTAATTCGAGCAGAGCTTCTTCATCGTCAACTATTAAAAGCGACTCATTCCCTCCATGCCATGATAGTTGATTCTTATCAGGCAAGATATCACTCTCTATTTTTTCTGGTAGTACTTTGCTGCGGGGTAAATAGATCTTAAAACTTGTTCCAATATCTAACTCTGAGTCAACCTGGATGAATCCTCCAGAACGTTTTACGAAACCAAATACCATTGCCAGTCCCAGTCCGCTCCCTTCTCCTTGTAATTTGGTTGTATAAAATGGCTCAAAAATACTTGCTATTTTATCTTTCACAATCCCTTCACCTGTGTCGGTAACTGATATTTGCACGTAGTCTCCAGGTATCGCGTCATTATGATTATTGCAAAAATCTGTGTTCAATCGCTTATTGGATGTTTCAATGTTGATTTCCCCATCACTATTCATTGCATGTCGTGCGTTGAGGAGTAAATTTAGTAGCGCATCTTGTAGTTCACCCCGGTCAATTTTTATAGACCATAAATCGGGTTCAAGAGTATAACAAACATCGATCTGTTGACCCATTGAGTGAGCGATAACATCGTCGATATTTTTGATCAGGTTATTGGCATTAGAAACTTTACTTTCTATCGTTTTTACTTGGGAAAAACCTAGCAGTTGTTTGGTTAAGTTAGCTGCGCGTAAAGCACCTTTAGAAGCAGATAAAATTCGTTTTTGCGCCTTTTCATCACTAGGAAATTGTTTTTCCAACAAGTCTAAATTTCCAATAATAATACCTAGTATATTATTAAAATCGTGGGCAATTCCTCCAGTCAGTTGACCTATCGCCTCCATTTTTTTTGCTCGTTGCAGAGCTATTTCCACGTGTTTTCGATGGGTGATATCTTGTATGGTTCCGAAAATTTCAATCGGTTGATTATCCGAATCAAATTTTAATTTTCCTATACAGTGTACCCATTTTTCACGATGGGTACTTAAATCAACGATTCGGTATTCTTTATCCAGGCGCTTATGTTCTGTCATAACATGCTGTTTCAAATGCTGATCCATAATTTCTTGCTCTTCGGGATGAATGATATTTATCCAGCCCGAAAAATCTTTCTTATAATCGCTATCGATGCCAAAAATATATTCCAGCTCTTTTGAGCAATTCCATACAGAAGACCGTATGTTAAACGAGAAATGACCCAGTTGAGCAGTTTTTTGAGCGAGAAGTAAATTTTGCTCGCTCTCAGCAAGTTTTTGTAGAACTATTTTTCGATGTGTTATGTCTGTGCGGATAGCTACATAGCTCTGCGGTTTTTTGTCTTCTCCCATAAAGGGAACAATCGTTGTGTCTAACCAGTAGAGATCTCCATTTTTTGATTTGTTGCATATTTCTCCATGCCATACCGAACCATTTGTTATTGTTTGATACATCAGTTTAAAAAACTCTTTGCTATGAGTATGTGAGCTTAGTAATCGGTGATTTTCCCCGATAAGCTCACTCTCGGAATAGCCAGATACAAGGCAAAATTTGTCATTCACATTGTTAATGGTTCCGTCGGTATCGGTCACTACTACAAGCGAGTGTTGATCAAGCGCATACTTTTGTTCGGCAAGCTCTGAAAGGGTTTTGGAGAGCTTTTTATTACTTCGTTCTAGGTTATACTCGTACAACCGGCGTTTAAGGATCATTTTATTAAATTCGCGAGATAGTTCGCGAAACTCGCTAGTTCCTTTGAGTTCTATATTATCGAGGACATTTTTATTGGAAAATGACTCGGTTAAGGTTTTCAAATAAAGAATGGGACGTAAAATAAAGCGATTTAAAAAAATGATTAGAATGAACATCGCAATAAATAGACTGAAACCTATAGGTATAACCGTCTGAAGCACCTTTTGCCAAACAGCGTTTTCAGAGTCCACTAAACTATAAATTAGAAATAACACCCCCACTGATGAGGGACGGATTTCATTGGAATTAAGAGATAAGCTAATTGGAAAATAAGCAGTGATAATTTTTTTTTCCGCTTGAACTACTATTTTCGCCTTGAGATCGTTTTGCACGTTTCGTAATATTTCTCGATCTAAGCGCTTTAGAGATTTTGCTTTGCTGTCGATCAGTGAAAAATCAGTAGAAAGCATGATTTTATTGTTTGCATCGATTAAAACTAGCTGATTATAACTCGGATTGACTCCCCGTGATGACAAAACGGTTTTTGCATGAGACATATCGGATTTAAAGAATTCTCGTGTTATTTCTTGTTGCAAACTAAACATATCTTGTCTTATAAAGTTGGTACTGGACTCAATCAACGTTAATTTAGCCACTCGATAAGCCTGCCAAGTGGCGCTGGCTAATAGCCCAATAAATAAGATTAAGACTAACAGAGGTAGCCATAGCTTGAGAGATAGTGAAGCTAAATTTTTCACTGACCATTCACAGGTAAAAACCGATCGTTTGACAAACCATTTAGTTGAATCGTTTTATTAATTAATTTTCGTTTAAACATGAATTCAGATAGCGATTTTGCGGTCAGTTGTAATGGCGAATGTGTTCCTTTGAGAAGTCGACTATTCTCGGCAAGAGATGGCATCCTTATCCCCTCAAATGTGCTTAGAACTTTATCTGGGGACAATTGCATTCTTTTACTCATATATTGAGCAGCTTTGCCAGGGTTGCTATCTAAGAAACTCCTAGCCTTGAAGTATCCGGAGACGAGGTGGGTAAGTGATTTCGAGTGTTCATCTAAAATTATTTCCCTCACTACCAGAACATCGATTATTTTGTCTGGAATTTGATTGCTGTCGTATAAGAGGTTAGCTCCCATATCCATCAATTTTCTACGAACCGGGTCAAAAGTGACTATGGCGTCATTTGACAAATAGCAATCAAGATGGGCGACAACGGTACATCCCACCAAATCTATATCGGTTAATTCAAGCCCTCCAGCTTTTAAGGCGCTATCAAGTAGTAGCGCTCCGACTGCCGTATACTCGACAGCAACTTGCTTGCCTTTCAACTCTTCTAATGAAGTAATTTCCGGTTTAGCAACTAGTGCATCGCCACCAGCAGAAAAATCCGTGACTAAAATAACCTTTAAATCATGCCCCTCGCTGATTAAAAGTAACGCTTCATCTAATGTGAGGGTGGCACCTTCAAGATTGCCACTACGCAAAGCGTGGATGACGTCTGATGCAGAAGATAATTCGACTAGTTTAATCGGACTATTTTGATAATAGCCGAGAGTCCTTGCCAAATAAAAAGGTTCATAACCCATCCAAACGTTTGTACCTATCCGTAAAGGAGGCTCCGGTGGCGGTTGGCAAGCACTTATTATCAAAGCAACCAGGATGAAAAACAGCGATATAAAACGATGTTTAGCACTTCTTTGTCTAAAAACAGTGGTTCTCATCGGGTAATCCGTTAATTGACTGACTAAATTAAAGTATTCGTTATTATTCGCATTGTAGTTAACATAACAAAAGATTTATTGTGACTAATCTGCTGATAAGTATAGCTCTAATTAGCTGATTTTGAGGAATTTATTCGCTAAAAAATACTCTTTCAAATTGTAAATTAGTCAAGTTATTGCTGCGTACTCGATTTTTATCGAGGTAATTTGAGTTCTTGTAGATATCGACTATCTTTAAAGGAGTTATTTACTGATTTTTCAGGTGGGTAAAATAGTAACGGGTTATTCATAAGTAAGTGTTAATACTTCAGTAAATGGATGAAATGGTCGAGTGAAGGAAAAGCTCGAGGGGAGATCTTAGGGATTGGTCAAGCGAAGAAACCACTGTCTAAAGTTACCAATTATTGCATTTTTACTGTCTTTAATCATTGCGGCTGCAATTGGGCGGGGAGTGCGTGAAAAAAAATCTATCTTCAAAAGTATAGGTCAATGAATTCCATCGTCAAGCCGATTGTTTGATGGAAAGATTAAAAGAGTTTGTGGGATAAAATATGGAAAAGATCGAGACAAAACAACAACTCAATATTTTAGCAATAGATGATGCTAAAGATATATTAGCCTTATTGGAATTTGAGTTGGTAGAAAAAGGCTATAACGTTCTAACTGCAGAAAATGGCGCGACAGGTTTATCCATTTTAAAGCGCAAAAAAATTGACTTGATTTTACTTGATATTGTTATGCCAGTAATGTCGGGACTCGATGTTTTGAAAAAGATGAAGAGCAATAAAACGCTAAAAGATATACCCGTTATTATGTTGTCTTCATCAGAACAATCAAGTGACATTGTATCGTCGTTAGATTTTGGCGCAGATGATTTTGTGAACAAGCCCTTTATTTTAGAGGTGCTACTCGCCAGAATGAGAACCTCGCTGCGTCTGAGGGAGAAGAATAGAGAATTGGAAAAAATGTCGCTTACTGATTATTTAACAGGAATTAACAATCGACGGCAGTTTTATAATCAAGCAAATGCTGCGCTGAGTAAAAATGATAGAGACCAATCGGCACTGACCGTTGCACTGATGGATATAGATCATTTTAAACATATTAATGACACTTATGGGCATGATGTTGGCGACCAAGTTCTAGTTGATTTCAGTAAGGTTTTGTCCGGTTTTTTTCGAGAATATGACACCGTTGGTCGTATTGGAGGCGAAGAATTTTGCGTCTGCCTGCCCGATACATCGATTGAAAATGGGTTTCAGGCTTGTGAGAGATTTAGACGGGAATTCGCCAATCATCCAATACCGGTTCTTGTGGAAGGAGAAGTCTTTAAGTTGAACGTAAGAATCAGTATTGGTGTTACCGAAGCATTGCAAGGCTCGGATTTAGAATTATTAATAAAGCAGGCAGATAAAGCTTTATATTTGGCAAAAAATAAAGGACGAAATAATGTTACTAAATATCTCCATGAATTCTAATCCTTGAGATTACGATAGTCTTTTTATGAAAGAAATCAAAATAATGATTGTCGATGATGCAGTAAAATCTCAATAAACTCGGTCAAAGGAAAAGGTTCCGAGTTCACCTTGATTTTACCAACGCATTTAAAACGATATTCAAACAATACCAAATTGTTTTAATGGCAGGCGACGAAAGCGTTTTCCAGAGGCTTTATAAATGGCATTGCACAGCGCAGGAGCAAAAGGGGGAACACCCGGTTCACCAATTCCGGCAGGAGGATGCTCGCTCTTAACAATATGCACATTCACTTCCGGCACTTGTCCTATTCTTGCAAGTTCGTAATCATGAAAATTGCTTTGTTCTACTGCTCCCTTATCGGCAGTAATTTCTCCATAAAAAGCGATCGACGTTGAAAAAATAGCCGCCCCTTCCATTTGTGAACGTATTCTATCGGGATTAATTATTTTTCCTGCGTCCACAGCGTAGTGAACCTTTTCTATTTTTATTTTTCCATTGGGCATTGAAACTTCCACAATGGTTGCAACGTAGGTACAAAAACTTCGATGAACAGCGATCCCCATTCCGTGACCTTTAGGTAACTTTTTACCCCATCCAGCGTTTTTTGCAACGATATTGATTACGTTTTTAAAGCGCGCAGTATCAATAGGATAATGCTCCAATTTCTCGCCGTAATTACCGTAATTGAATCCATCTTTATTTAAATCGATATGTTGATTTTTTCCTAACAGTGAAAGTAAATACTCCTTGGGATCGATACCAGATTCCACCGCCATTTCGTCCGCAAAAGAGCAGACTGCAAAAGCATTATTGATATTGGTAACCGAACGAACCCAACCGATCCGAAGGAAAGTATCGCTTTCACCGTTGGCGATTTTTATGTTCGGCAAATCAAAAGGCATGTCGCCTTGCCCTAATTCGGCGCTACCCGCTTGTTTGATTGCAGGATTAAAAGTGGCTCCAATCGGATGATTCACCATTGCATGATACCAGCCTGTTGCCTGCCTTGACTTATTAAACGTTGCGGCGAGTTTTTGGTAACTTGGTGAATGATAATACCCGTGTTTGATTTCATCTTCACGAGTCCATAAAACTTTGATGGGCATTTTGGTTTCGTTTGCGAGATAAGCTGCTTCCGCCACGTAGTCTGGTTTAGATTTTCGACCAAATGCACCGCCTAGTAAAGTAACATTGATCCGAACAGTTGTGGTTTTATCTTTTGGTATGTTCAACACGCTCATTACGTTTCCTTGAGCAGATTGCGGTGCTTGGGTGCAGGTCCAAACATCCACCCCATCTTCGCTCACGATGGCTGTAGCAGCGGGTGGTTCCATGGTTGCGTGAGCGATCCCTGCAACATAATAATCGTGACTGATTATTCTATCAGCCTCCTTTTTTGCTTGCTCCCAATTGCCTCGATTTCTTATTAAATATTGGGGATTTTTTAGCGCTAGCTTAAAATTTTTCTCGTGATTTTTAGTATTGTAACTGGCATTTTTTCCATGCTCCCATTGGATTTTTAATTTGTCGCGACCTTGCATAGCTGCCCAGGTATTTTCTGCGATCACTGCGATACCACCGAGCATATTGTAAACCGCAGGGGCTGAAAGGAGAGGCATTTCGATAACTTTTATTACACCGGGAACCTTCAGCGTTTTAGAAGCGTCATAGGATTTTACTTTTCCAAATAATACCGGTGGTCGTGCGATCACCGAATATTTCATATGGGGGAGCTCAACATCATATCCGTAAACGGCTTTGCCCGTGACAATGTCTTTTGCATCAAGAATTTTCATATTTTCTTTACCGACATAGCGGTGCTCTGCTTCGGTTTTCAGCCTTAAAGTTGACTTGTCAGGTACCGGAAGTTTTGCAGCAATTTTTACCAATTGGCTAAAATCTAAAACTTGAGTACTTTGAGTTAGCTTCGCTTGATGATTATAAATCGTGACTTGATCGGGTTTTACTTTCCAAACTTGAGCTGCTGCATGTTGCAACATGGTTCGAGCTGTGGCTCCTGCTTCTTTCAAACGAAAATAAAATTTTCTGACACTTCGTGAGCCATCGGTATTTTGGCTGCCATATTTCGCATCGCCGATTGCTTGTTTTACGATGACTCTGTCCCAATCACATTCCATTTCATCGGCGACTAACAGTGGCAATGAGCTGCGCACACCCTGTCCCATTTCAGATCGATGAGACATAATTGTCACCGTACCTTCATCATCTATTGAGATAAAAACATCAGGATTAAAACTGTCTGAATTCATATCATTATTTGGGCTAACAGCGTTTGCAGTTGAAAACTGCGCACCGATTACAAATCCTGAGCCTGCGAGACCAGCACCTTTAATGAAATTTCGGCGACTGACATTCTGAATAATAGACGATTCGACAATTTGATCTTCATTAGTCAATTCATCAGAGACTGAATTGACACAAGGGATCTCTCCTATTTTTTGTAGAAAGTTCATATTATTTAACCTCTCTTGCGAGTTTAGCTGCTTGATGAATTGCAGAACGAATTCTAGGATAGGTACCACATCGACAAAGGTTTCCAGCCATCGCTTGATCAATATCTTCATCTGAAGGCTTTGAGTTTTTATTTAATAAAGACGCAGCTGACATGATTTGACCGCTTTGACAATAACCACATTGTGGGACGTTCAATTCCATCCAAGCTTGTTGAAGCGGATGATCAGCATTTTCAGATAAACCTTCAATGGTTGTCACTCGTTTACCCACTGCGGCAGAAACTGGCAGAACGCATGAACGAGTTGCGTCGCCATCAATATGAACAGTGCAGGCACCGCATAATCCTTTTCCGCAACCGTATTTGCTGCCGGTGAGTTTGACGATATCTCGAAGCGCCCAAAGTAAAGGCATTTCAGCTGAAACATCTAATTGATGCTTTTCGCCATTAATCATTAACTCTATCATTATGTTTTCTCCCAATTTAATTCCAAATTGCGTAGATGTTGTAAGTCGTCTGGTGTATCTAAATCAAAACCGGCGTTATCGATTTGAATGGAAACTAAATCTTGAGGATTGTTTCTCAAAATATCTCGCGCCCCTTTTTCTTTTAACATTCTTAAAGCTGAGAAATAGTTATCACTAAATATTGCTGGAGCTCCTTCGATAAAACGATTCTTTTTTACGTCAAAATACTGACTAGCAACAATTTGTTTGTCAGTAATATTCCATTCATTTATCAAGTTTTCTAAATCTCCCTGACTAACTCGATATTGATCACAGAGCATGACCAAAATGGCGTCAGGTGCTGACATTGTTGATTCATCTGACAAACAGCTAACACCTAATGCAATCGAACTTCCCATCCCTAGTTGCCAATTTTTATTAACAATCAACTGATTAGACTTTATTTCCAGTTGACCTATAAATTTATCTGCTTGAAAGCCTAAAACAGAAACTACCTTATCGCTTATTTTTTCCGCTATCTCTATAGTTCTTTCTAATAATGTCATGCCTCTGAATTTAATGAGCTGTTTAGGTTGACCCAAACGAGATGAATCTCCAGCCGCTATAATAACAACCCCCAAACGCTTATCTTTTTTCTCATCCATTAGCGATTCGGATCTTGATAGCAAAAATTAATTTTATTATGGTTTTGTTTATCATTTGTGACCGCTTGAATTTCACTAATGATTGCTAACGCAATCGTTTCTGGCGAGTCAGCACCAATATCGAGTCCTATTGGACCAAAAACTCGACCCTCCTGTTTTGAAAAAACAGTCTCACATTGTTCAAGGAGTTTATTGCGTCGGTTAGTCGGTCCTAATAAGCCAATGTAGCCGATATTACTTTTTATCAACCGAGAGAGATATGATTGATCTCTTTCAAATTGATGACTCATAATGATGGCACTACCAAAAATGCTTAAATCGAAATCTTTCCACATCGAACGTCTAATCACTTTGACGTGAGCAGCTAGAGGAAAGTTATCGTTTTTTGCATAATCTTCGCGATGATCGATGACCGTCGTTTTCCAACCAATTTGATTGGCGATAGCTGTCACGGGCGCAACATCCGGAGCACCACCGCAAATCAAAAGGTGATGAGGGGCTTTCATCTTGAACGACACAACATTTTCGTCCTCTTGAGAAGTCGAACAAAATTTAGAACCAAAGTTCATCAGATGATTAGCGTTTTTATCAATGGTTAAAATTTGATCTGTTCCGCTGTTTAATTGCATTAATGCTATAAAAAATGCGTAGTGTTTTTCATTTGCCGGAAGATATTTTAACAACACAGTAATTTCACCGTCGCAACCTAAACCCATACCCCATAGCATATCGACTTCATCGCGCATATTATATTCAAGCGTCTGGTCTTTTTTTGTTAAAAAGGTATTTTTGCAGTGAAGAATAATATCGCCTTCTAAACAGCCACCGCTTAACAATCCCCAGTAATTGAGGTTTTGATCAACCAACATCATTGCGCCAGTTTTGCGATAAGTTGATCCTTTTGTACTGATGATGATCGCAACAACATAATCTTGATGATCATTAAAAGTGTTTAATGACTTTAACAGGCTATGCATTAGCGGAAACCTCTTGATTAATCTCAATGGGAGAGTTCATCGCCACAATCGCTGTTTGCCAGGGCAATAACGCGCAATTTATTCGACTGGGATGATTTTCTATTGAAAGTAAACCTTCGAATTCAACGACATCTGAAACAATATTTTCGTTCGTTTGATTATTTAGTCGTTGTTTTAAAGATTGATAATATGAATTTAGCGTTGCTAGATCACTTTTTGTTGATAATTGACAAAGAATAGATGCCGATGCCGTGCAAATTGCGCAGCAGTCAGATTTAAATGCTATGTCAATAATATTGTTATTGGCGTCTATTTGCAAAAATAGGCTAATTTCATCGCCGCAGCTAGCATTGTAACCATCGGACTGATGAGATGCGCTAATCTCACGGTCACGTCCTATCGGGCTTTTGTAATGTACTTTTAAAGCGTCCTGATAAAGACTTTTCATGCCGATACCTAGCAGATATAGTGATTATGACATTGCTATCTTATTCTTTTTGTAAGATTATTACCATTGGTCATTCGTTGCAATTTGTAAACAGCCTACCGTGACTTTACTTTTTAAATTTGTAATTTATATCAATTAAGTCGGTCAATAGAACTGAAATAAACGTTTACTTATCAGGGACATTTTAAATGCCAATAAAAAATAGTGTTACCATATTATCAATTATTATTTTAATGCTGTCTGGATGCCAAAAGGAAGCGGAGCAACCGCAACTCGTGGACAGCTCGACAGCACAATCGGATCAATACCAAGGGACGGATTGGACTCTCAAGAATTTAGCCGGTGAGTCGATCACATTATCTGATTTTCGAGGTCGACCCACTTTGTTGGTTTTTTGGGCGACTTGGTGTCCATACTGCAAAAAATTATTACCTGGAATCGCCGAATTAAACGAAAAGTATGAAAGCAAGGGTTTAAAAGTACTAGCGGTTAACATTAAAGAAGATTGGAAGCCAGAAGTTTATTGGCGAAATTTTGGTTACAAATTCGACACTGTTTTAGAAGGTGATGAAGTTGGTAAAATTTATGGTGTGAGAGGTACGCCAACGATTGTTTTTATCGCGCCGACCGGTAAAGTTTTAGGCGTTCATTCATTTTCCGACCCACATCATTCCTTGCTTGATAAATTTGCTCAAGAGGGAATTGGGATGATGGGTAAATTTAAAAACTAAGGTCTAAGGATTGTTTTAGCTAAATATTTTTGGTCGATAAGGCTTAGACTTACTATTAAAGACATCTTAAAATGTTTGTCATTACTATGACCAAGGGGCTTTATTTTTGGATCATATTACACAGGAAAAATTCGTTAAAAAAATTTATCGGGAATTGCTATTGATTGAAGAAAATCCCGACAAACTAATTGATGCTATGCAGCCATATACTCCACCCCTTGTCGACAAGCGGATGGGGTGCGGCGAAATTTAGTCGGAATACATGACTACGGTGAGCTAAGCTTAAACTCTTTTGTTTTATCCAAAACGTTGAAAAGTTAGAAAATTATGGACAGCATGCAGCGTAGGCTAATTCATTAAAGCAATAGGGCATTGTTATGACAAAGGAACGAGCTAAAAGGCTTAAAAATAATTCTGTCAAGGGTTGATCTTATTTAAGAAATTCGGCAAAGGGAATTTAAAATTAACCAACCAATGGCTGGTTATTGAACCCATTAAAAATGATAATAAGAACGTAATGGTCACTTATTTTTCGTTGGGTAGTACCGAAACAGACTACATTATGCTATCTGGCGGATCTGATTTTTATGGTTTGAGGTTCAAACAACTGGGCAATACAAATTGGTCTGTTTATCCGGAATTCGAGGGGAAACTAATCATTGATTATAAAAAATCGCCAAGACTACCTCTTCGATTTTACCTAAGTGTAGGTCTATACGATCTTGGTATTGGTAGAGTGGGAGCAAACCGACAATTGAGAGATATACTTGAGTTGAAAAGTTATGATGTTGAACATCATGAATATAACGGGGGTCATTCTCATGTCAATTGGCGGCAAAATCTAGCAGAAGGGCTAATTTCTTTACTTGGTAAATCAATAACCGACGGGAACTAAACTCGATTTTTCATGCACACTTTCTTTATATTAGTTTGGGGTATATTCATTATGGCATGCAAGATAGTATCGTTGCGAATTATAAGCATTTATATGGCGCTGTATTGCAGTATAAGTGGAGCAATGGCAAGAATGCCTAAAGGTTATCCTTTTATAAATGATAAAACTATTGAGTCAGAGCGTTATGAAGTACGAAATATAAACAAAGCTTCATGGGCTGAACATGTGCTGTTTGATACAGCCAATAATCATTTAATAGTTAGCACAGGTTGGATAGATGCTGAGTACTGGAAAATAAATGAGAAAGGTTATGTGATCGATGAATATAGCCATAACAGCTCGTTGTTACTTTCCGGAATTCTTTTTGATGAACATTCCTATGTGGATTGGGCTATCACCGGGAATAAAGTCCCGCAGAAATACTCTAAAATTATTGATGCAGATGTCTTGTCTGAAGACGAATTCAATCAGTATTACAATTCAGCCGATGAAGTCGAATATGATGAATTTTATGACGAAACAAAACAGGTACGAATATATCTCAAAATTAAAAATAAGTGGATGGTTTTAGAAACAACTAAGCGAATTGATGAATTCGATGGGTATGCAAATAGCGATTACCATGAGGTAACATCAAAACGTTACCCAAAAAAGCAAAAGAACCGACTAAAAGTATTAACGGGGGGTAGAAGCACTCTTTGGGACGATTCAACTAGTAAGATATTTATTAAACATTTCGACAAAAAAGGCTCAAGTTCAAGACCTTTTCTTGATATAAATAATCGAGGATGGGATGGTTATTATGGAGTAGGTTATTTCCAGGTAAATATTCAAGACGAACAACTTTATTTTAAAGCACAAACAGCAAAAATGGATTCTAGTTTTTATCCGGCTATCGATATATATATGGTTCCCGAGCAATATAGGTTCAAATTTGAGCCAGTGCTCATTAAGGTTAATGCAGCAACCCGCTACAGAAGACCACCAGATGAAATAGGGATGTATGTACTTAGAAAAAAAATTAGCACCACGGATGAGGCAATCGCTAATTTTGAAAAAAAAGGTGTGTCGTTTGGCACTTATTTGTTTCACAATAAAAAATTTAATTGGAAGCCTGTTTTTACTGGTTTTTCTAATAGGTCTAGCGAGATCCGTCAAATTAACTATTTTAATAATGTGACGGAGCCATTTAATGATCAGTTAACATCTGAGCCTGCTTCCAAAAAACGGGCAATGCCAAAAGAAATTATATTTGATTGGATAATTCCAAAAAATATAACAGGTGCCATGAGTATTCTTTTTGACGGGACGTTTTATCAGTGGAGCGCTCCTCATAAAAGTATTTATTTTGATCTTGTTTTTGATAGGACGGAAACAATTGAGGCTTTTCAGTTATTAAGTGGTAATGATGAACTGATTAAAATAGAACTTCGTATGGAAAAACTAGATGATAACAGCCATTTATTATCTGCATGGATCGGTAACGGTATTCAGGTTGTTAAATTGAAAAACGCCACACTAAAAACACAAAATAACAATATAGATTTTGATGAAAACGAACTAAGGCAGCGCTTTAAGAATGTTAGGATGAATAAAGCATATCAAGCGGCGTTGAACGATGCTAGTCGACTACCTGAATATTTTCTAATTACAGAAGATGTCGCGAAAAACAGTGATGACGCTGGTGATTATGCTCATTTATTTGCTAATCAAACAACAAAATTATTATTAAAACATTTTTCGACTTCTACTTTTGTCAATGCTAAAAAATTATTAACACATTATATAACAGAAATCGTTCCTTATTCTGAGTTAAGTAAAAAAACTAATGATGTTGCCAGTTTAGGCTTGGTCTATTGTATTTCTTCTAACGATGATGCTATGTGCAAAAAAATATTTGATGAATTGTTGCCGAGGCTAAAAATCAGTAAATTAGATAATGAGGTCCTCCTTTTCAATTTGGCTTGTTATTATTCAATTAATAATGAAAAAGAAAATATGTTAAAGAGCATTAAGCAGGCGATAAAATATGGAAAAGCTACCGAAGAGTTTATGGAAGACAACGACTTTAAGCACTATTGGGAAGATGCGGACTTTTTGAATGCAGTGAAAAAATAGTAGTCGTTCAAATCGCTATCGTGATCGAAAAGAATCTGACTATGAATAGTTTGTTCGAATTACCTGCAATTTAATAAAGAAGGAAGAGCTAAATTTGGAACTAGCCAAACCGGTGCTTGTTTTTTGAACTATTCACTTGTTGTAGAGTCCGACATGAAACTTATAACTGACATTCCGCACCCACTTTTAAGAATAAATCTGCAGGTAAATATCTCCAAGGCATTTAAGAATGACCCGGTGTCTGTCCTGTAGATTCGTTACATGTCGTTGATTGTCATCAATACTCAAGACATGAATTCCCTGAAAACAAAAAAATACCCAACGTGCGGTGGGGCGTTGGGTGGGCTTTTTCTTCATGTCAGGAAAATGAAGATTTTGTGCTTTTAGCTCTTGTCTTATTTTATGCTCCAATGCGGCATAGATCATTAAGCAACAGGTCATGATCATTTTCTTTTTTAATCCTAGCTTGAGACAATAACTTATCGGTTTCTGTTTTATTATGACCGCCATCATATAACCTTTCAGTTTCCCGTGCTCTTGCAAAGTAAAGTTAAAAGCAATTTCAATTAGCCCTAAACTCAGTATTGTAGGATGGGGTGACGCAGGAACCCCAACGGTACCAAGAAATGAAAGCATCATTGAAGAAACCGGCTATACCAAATCGATGACCTTTGTCAGACAAGACAATTATGTGGTTATCCGAGGTATTAACTGGGTTAAAGAAGGTAAAAAAATGAAGTACATGGATATGAAAGGACTTGAGCTAATAGATGGCATATGGACACCCACTGAAATTCATATGACCACCAAGAAAGGCAAAAGCACTCAACATAAAACTATCCTCAAGTTTCACAATATTAAATACAACCAATCACTCGATGAATCTCTCTTTACAGTACGACGATTGGAAAAAGGCTTGTAACAAGCATGAAATTTAGCTTTACTCATAGCACGCTATTATTCTGTCTTATGCTTATACTTCTTGTCCTCCCAGCATCTCAATTGATTGCTGATGAAGAATTGAATATTGATGAACTTATGCAAGGCTTCGATGATTCTGAAAGCCTAACAAATGAAGATTCACTCGACGATCTTCTGGAAGGATTTGAAGAACCCATTCAAAGCACCGTTACAACATCGACACCAACAGTACAACGCAATTGGGACCTGGTAACACTGGTTTCTCTCAGTTCTTCCTATAATTATCAACACCAGGCACCCACAGCAGATGAAGCTGATTACCGGGGGTTATCACGACTTAAAATAAAACTTCAGCCTGAACTACGCTATAAATTCAATAATAAATGGGACACCGTAATCAGCGCAAACGGATTTTATGATTTTGCTTATACTATCAATGGAAGAAGCCAATACACCTCAGAAACACTCCATACTTATGAATCTGAACTCGAATTCCGAGAAGCTTATGTTCGAGGAACAGTCACGAACAATTTTGACATTAAAGTGGGGCGACAAATTGTTGTGTGGGGAAAATCAGATTCAATTCGCGTTGTTGATGTGCTGAATCCTCTCGACTTTCGAGAACCTGGTATGGTCGATATCGAAGACCTGCGACTACCAGTCACAATGTTCAAAGCAGATTATTATTTTGATGAATGGAATTTAAGCGCTATTGCCATACCTGAAATTCGTTTTAATAAAATTCCCGCATATGGCAGTGAGTTTTATGTTGGCAGCGGAAAGCCACCCACAGAAATAGTCCCGAAGGATCTGGAAAATATTGAATTAGCACTAGCATTGGAAGGTATATTCAGTGGCTGGGATTTATCATTTTATCTTGCTAATTATTATGATGACCAGACTCACATGATACTGAATAGCGACAATAATCCCATCGGGCAAAAACACAGCCAACTCGTTCTTCTTGGCGCAGCAACAAATATTGCATTTGGCGACTGGTTACTGAAAATTGAAAGCGCGTTCATCAACAGTCTTGAATTCGCCAGCACAGACACAAACTTTTCACGTGCAGATATTCTATTAGGAGTCGACTACGCAGGTTTTACCGATACCACATTGACCGTTGAAGCGGTGAATAGAAAGCTGTTAAGTTATGAGGACGTGTTATCAACATCAATTGATCGCACTGAAGAAAATGAAGGACAAGTCGCATTACGTTACTCAGGCAGCTTTATGCATGACAAAGTTAAACTCATCGGCCTCATCGCCGTACTCGGAACCGACTTTGACGCTGGCGCTTATTATCGGGGTTCCATCGAATACGAAATAATGAATGCGACTTCCGTAACATTTGGTGGTATCGCCTATCAATCCGGCGATAATTTCTTGTTGAAAAATATCGCCCAGAATGATCGGCTGTTTTTTGATATACGTTATAGTTTTTAACACCACTTTTCCTTCGCTCAAATTCAACTTATTCTCAAAACTATTCTATTCTCGGACAAGTTCTTGGTGTAGAATCTCAGCATATTTTATTTGAGAAGTTGAGTGTGTATGGACTATCAATCAGAAGCAGCATCAGCTAGCTGGAAGTTTATTTTCGCTAGTTGGCTTGTTGCGACTGTCTCGACGGTGGGAAGTCTATTTTTCAGTGAAGTAATGGATCTGGTACCTTGCGTGCTCTGTTGGTATCAGCGCATTTTTATGTTCCCTTTGGCGATAATCCTATTAGTGGGAATGCATCCTTTAGATGTGCGGGTAATCCGTTATGCCTTGCCTATTGCCATTATTGGTCTGTTATTTACGGCTTATCACTGTTTACTGTTTTATGGATTTATTCCTGAAAACCTTCAACCTTGCAGCAAGGGAGTACCTTGCTCCGATGCATCGATGGAACTCTTCGGCTTTTTACCGATTCCATTGCTATCACTGGCTTCCTTTTTGATCATAATTTTTTTATTATTGAAAGCCCGTTCTCTCTGCAAATAAATATCATAAAATATACGTTGAGCGATTACTAAAATTAGGAATTAAAGATGAAAAAAAGTCACATTACAATTATTGCCATTTTGTTGATTACTTTAACCTTTGCACTGGTCGCTTTCTTTTATAACCAAGAAAAAAACACCCAGGCAAATCAGATCGTTTCTAAGCACAGTGAGGCACTGGTTAGAGATCACTCAGTGAGAATAGGCAATCCACAAGCAAAGGTAACAATCGTCGAATTTTTAGACCCCGCCTGTGAAACCTGCCGCCAGTTTCACCCTCTCGTTAAAAACCTGCTCGAGGAATATGCCGACAAAGTAAACTTAGTGATACGTTACGCGCCTTTGCATCATGGATCTGACCAAATGGTAGTAATTCTTGAAGCGGCTAAAATGCAAGAACAGTTCTGGCAAGTACTCGACATGATGTTTGATACCCAACCACAGTGGGCAATCAATCACAAAGCTCATCCCGAGATATTTTGGAACCACCTCATCAAAACAAATTCAGCATTAGATTTTGAGAAACTACAACAGGACATGAGCGATCCGGCAGTTATCAAAGCGATTCAACAGGACATAACGGATGGCCAATTACTGGGCGCAAGCAAAACACCAACATTCTTCGTGAATGGCAAACCTCTACCAAGCTTTGGTTATACACAATTACAAAATTTAATAAAATCCGAAGTTAATGCTAATTACTAAAAGTAATATTAGCACCTTGAAGGGCTTTCGGATTTAGGTAGTCGAGCTCTCCCATCGACGCAGAAAATAGCAGAAACAGGGGCTGTATATTTGCATTTATTAACGCAGGTATGCAGGCCATTTCTCTGACTACCTCCTTGAAATAGCCTCTCGTTAAAACTACGAATGCTATGTCATAAAACCTAATATTTATCACTCTTGCTTTTCATGAAATTCTACATGTTTCATAAAACGCGCGATATCAGCTAAAACAAACGCTGTCTGAGCAGCTAAGCCCTGCTCATCTTTAACTTTCACCGTGTAATGAAACATAAAAGAGATAAAGTGTTTATCATCAAGCGGAAGCACATAATAAACAAAATCCCTTCCCCTAAAGAGGATGACGGAGCTGATACTGTTTCGGGCTTTTTTAATGCAATATTTAGAGCTATAGGAAGACTATTTAGCGGAGATGAGTGATTTTAACCCACAGCAGCCCCTCTACTTTTTTTAGTGCTATTGCCAGTAAGCCTACCACTCTCGCCAAGCTTCCGTCCAAGAATAAGCTCATACCAATGTAATGCTTTCGGTGCTGGAAAAACAGCTGAGCCCAATCGAATTGCCGGTTTCGACGAGTAATTCAAATACCCACGAAGTTCGATCTCTATCTTTGACAATTCCGTCTCAAAAAGTCGATAGGTATTAAGGTAGTTTGCAACACTTGATACAAATAGCTCTTTGTTCCCCTCAAATTGAATAGCGCTACCTGGCTCATTAAGTAAGTCCTTTGCTATGTTTAAATCCTCTTGCAAAAACTCTATATCGGCGGTGTCATTTAATGCCGCCGCTAATGTTTGGCGTATTTGTGAATCTAGTGCATAAGGTAAAACGGTACAGATTGGTTTTGAAGGTGCCATTTTTGCTAGGTCATTTCCAGCATGCTCGATTTTTCGTAGTAAAAAATCATTAAATGGAGTTAGATCGTTCCTATAATCCCCCTTAATCAATGACCACAAATGAACACGGTCATATAAATCCCAGAAAGTCCCAAGCTGTACTTGCAGTGCCAAGTTACGAGCTAATTCGAGGCGAGTTTTGTCGAACTTGACTTCTGTTTCGATTTTGTCTTCTGTCTTCCTTTCAATTAATGCCACACAGGCTTTGCGGATCATTGGCGGCGAGCCTGCGCAGGCTTCTGATGCGCCAACAAGCGCACCGGTTTCGTCGATTAAATGCATAAAGCTGTCAACAGATACAGGAATTTCCGTTCCCATCGCAAGACGTTCTTGTAGCTCACATAAAACGCCGAACATACCCGCTGCCAATTTATGACCGACAGCTATTTTTGCAGGCACTGGTCCTTGTAAATTCCGATGTTGTAATAAATAAATTGCAGGACCCGCCAGTTGGTCGATTACGCCAGCTAGAATATCATCCCAGGTGACATTTTCTTTGCCGTCTCCAGCAGCGTGATATCTGAAAGTCGATAATTCTGCGAGTGCATCGTTGTAATAATGAGCGATTTGGGTAAGCGCGGAAACATTCATCCATTTGTCATGACGAATACCAGAAAAAGGACATTTTTTCATTTCCATTTCCACACCCACTCTAGCTAAAGCGTCTGCTCGTCGCTCGGAGATAGGTCGACCTTCATCGTCATGCATTGCGTTGAGATCAAACATGACCGCTGAAACTGACCACGCGTTTCCGTCAAGCGCATTGTCCAGACTTTTCGACATCAATCCTCCTTAGGAAATGTACACAAACGGCACAAAGGCTCTATACTTAATATCGACATATTTAGAGTATAGCGTAACAAATAGGAGTCATCGTTAAACAATGCAAATCCTTTCCGTCAATGTTGGAGATCGTCGTCCTGTGAAGGTCAAGCAGCGGAACATGCAAACGGGCATTTACAAAACACCTGCGGCTGGTTCGGTGAAAGTTTCTCGACTCGGATTGAAAGACGATGTGCGAATTGAGCATCGCAAAATGGGATTGGAGCACAGCGCGGTTTACGCTTATCCTTACGAACATTATGCTTATTGGCAAACAGAATTAAAATCGGAGCGAAATTCAGAAGAGCCATTTCCCCTCGGTCAATTTGGTGAGAATTTAACGGTGACCGGTCTGTTAGAAAAAGAAGTTCGTATCGGTGATATTTTTCGCTTCGGTAATACTATTTTACAGGTGGCACATCCGCGTATTCCTTGCGGCAAATTAAACGCGCGTATGGGTTTTCGTTTTGCACCAATGTTTTTGGCTTCCTGTAAGGTTGGTTATTATATGCGTGTGATCAAAGAAGGAAGTGTCGCAAAAGGTGATAGCATCGAACTGCTCGAACGAGACGAAAATTCTCCGACAATGGAAGAATTTGTAAGGGTAACGCATTACGAGTATTGGGATGAATTAGCGCTAAAAAAATTATTGCAAGCCCGTGACTTAATGCCATTTTGGCGGGAGATGATTGAGAGTAAAATTGTACGGAATCAGTTAGCGAGCGGTTGGCAGGGTTTACGCGAATTTGAAATCGTGCATCGTGTGCAAGAAAGCGAAGACACTGTTTCGCTCGATCTAAAGTGTGTGCGAGGTCGGGCATTGTCACCATTTCATGGTGGGCAACAGCTTATGGTCGCACTCGGTGAGCGGGGTGGTGGAAGTCAGAAACGAAAAGCTTTTTATCTTTCAAGTAGTCCGCAGACACTCTCAACTTATCGGATAATTGTGCGCCATGGGATCGAAGATGCTCAAGATTGCGCGGTCTCTTCACATCTGAGCACTCTGAAAGAAGGCAATCATATCCGGAGTAATGCACCGTTTGGAGCAGTAAGATCGTTACCAGAAAAAAACTTAGGTGAAGAGCGAATTCGTGTGCTAATTAGTCAAGGTTTAGGTATTGCTCCGATACTCAGCATTCTGTACGAATTCGAAGAAATACAACCTCGTGTTATTTTGTTCCATGAATCTGATACTAATGAACCACAAGAATTACTAACCGAAGTCAATGAGTTAGTGAGTCGAAATAGCAATTTTGAAATGATTCGCGCCGATTCAAGCAAATTAGAATATATTACCGCAGAACAGATTTGTCTGCATGGAGCATTGGCACAGTTCGATATTGATGTAGCAGGTTCGTGCGAATTTATCGATCGCTTAGTCAATGAGTTTATGGCGCTTGATTTTGCGCCTGCTGCCTTGATGACTCGTTATGTTGATTAGTTGTTAGTCTCGAATAAAATAAAAAGTTCTATCGGCACTTTCTCACTCCATCTAATTCTAAAATCTAAACCTTATTCCTAACATCTCTGTTAGAACAACTAACTGAGGTTTGTCTAAAGTTGTAAATTGTTGAAGTTTAGATAAAATAAGTTTACGCTTCGGTTCATTAGACGTTGGTATGCAGTAAACTAGTTTTTTTATTTTTCATACCTAACGTGAATTTTAGGAGTCAAAGTAATTGGCAATTGAAAGTTCATTCATGTGTTACGAGCATTTTTTAAAATGAAACTAAAAACAAAAAAGCTTTTGTTATATTTCTTAATAACTATCAGTGTTTTAGTCACTGGTTATCTCGTTTTTATAGGTTCTCTATTAACAAACGGCTATAGAGACTATGTTGGCTTTTGTTCTGAATACATTGATCAAATAGCCACATACAAAAACGAAACAGGAGGGTATCCTGATTCTTTGAAGGTACTGAAAAAACCGCGTTTTTCATTTAGATACGAAACTGATTACTGTCGTTATTACGCACAGAAAGATGGTTTTGGGTTTACTACGCCTTGTGGTCTAATCGGTAGAGCTTATTACCATTCAGATAATGGAAAGTGGGTCTGCGATTGATAATGTTTGTGGGAATAGGATTTAAATATAAATAAGAGTTGAAAACTTTGAAGGTTCAATAAAAATGTCATGGGCAACAAACTACATCAATCAATTATCAGAAGGAAACTCAGTAAGCTTTCGACCTCGCGGTGGTTCAATGAAAGGTAAAATCGAATCAGGTCAACTCGTTACTGTGCAGCCATGTGAAAGAGAGGAGTTATCCAAAGGGGATATTGTTCTTTGTAAAGTAGGAAGAGCTCAGTATTTGCATTTGATTAAAGCAATAAAAGGTTCGCGTTATCAAATCGGAAATAACATCGGACGGATCAATGGCTGGGTAGGTTTTGAGTCGATTTATGGGAAATGTGTTTTCATTGAAAACTAAACGCTGTCACACAATTATAGAGCTTTGTAGCGTTTAGCCCATTTTGCTAATGTCTATTTACCCGATGGCGTCCAACTACGTGTTTAGAAGTTTCCAAACTTCCGTTCAGGTACTTAGGAACTGTTCATTGCAAGGATACGTACCAATGTAACCGATATTCGTAGATCTTGACCTATATTTTGTCAGTAACTAGGGCAATATAGCTGATTTAGCGCTGTTTTCCCTGTTCTTTTCCGCTATAATTGCGCGTTCGATTTTAACTGCTGTATCCGTGAGCGCACAATTTTGAGTAAATCCTTCCAGTCCGTCAAAGGTATGAATGATATCTTGCCAGATGAAACGCCGACTTGGCATTATCTGGAGGCTCGCCTGCGTGAGATTACCGAGAGTTACGGTTATTCAGAAATACGGTTGCCGATTGTTGAAAATACTCAGCTTTTTTGTCGTTCGATTGGTGAAGTCACTGATATTGTTGAAAAAGAAATGTATACTTTTGTCGATAAAGGTGAAGACAGTTTGACTTTAAGACCGGAAGGTACCGCCTCGTGCGTACGTGCAGGCATTCAACATGGTCTTTTATATAATCAGCAACAGCGTTTATGGTACATGGGACCAATGTTTCGTAGAGAGCGACCACAAAAAGGTCGTTATCGCCAGTTTTATCAATTTGGATTAGAAACTTTTGGTTTTAAAGGATCAGATATTGACGCTGAAGTCATCGTATTGAGTGCGAGGCTGTGGAAAATGCTTGGATTAACAGAGGTTGAGTTACAGATTAATTCGTTGGGAAGTCATCAGGCACGTGAAGTTTACAAAGAAAAACTGATCGAGTACTTTGAGCAACATCTTGATGAATTAGATGTTGATAGTCAAAGACGTTTAAAATCGAACCCGCTTAGAATCTTAGACACCAAAAACCCGGCAATGAGATCGGTGATTGAGCAAGCGCCAAAATTAGTAGAACATTTAGATGAAGAGTCGAAACTGCATTTTGACAGCTTATGTGAAAAACTCGATGCTTTAGATATTGCTTATGTCATCAATCCAAAACTGGTTAGAGGATTGGATTATTATAATCGCACGGTTTTCGAGTGGGTGACCACTAACTTAGGGGCGCAGGGAACGATTTGTGCGGGTGGTCGCTATGATGGATTAGTCGAACAGCTAGGTGGTCAAACGACTGAAGGTTGCGGTTTTGCGATGGGGTTAGAGCGTATTATTTTATTGCTTGAGCAGCAAACCGATTTTAAAGATAAACTTTCCGTAAAAACCGATGTCTATTTATGCACTTTGGGCGATGCTGCCGAAATCGCGGGTATGAAACTCGCCGAAAAATTAAGAGATGAGTTACCCAAACTTAAATTACAACTTCATTGTGGTGGCGGTAATTTTAAAAAACAATTAAAAAAAGCCGATAAATCAAAAGCAATAGTCGCCCTGATTTTAGGTGAAGATGAAATTGAAAAACAGACAATTGCAATTAAGTATCTTCGTGAAAAAGCTGATCAGGTAACGATCGACCAATCAGAACTCGCATTGCAATTGAAAAATATATTTACTAAATAATAGAATCATTAGGAGCCTCAACGTGTCATACCAAACAGAAGAACAACAAGTAGAACAGCTAAAGGAATGGTGGAAAGAAAATGGAACACCGTTAATTGTTGGCGCAGTGCTCGGTTTATCTGGATTTTTCGGTTGGAAGTATTGGAGTGCAGAACAAAAATCGACCCAGGCAGCTGCTTCTGATCTTTATATGAGCGTTTCAGAACAAATTGGTAAAGAAGATACAGCCAAGTTGGTAGAAAATGCCAATACAGTGAAGTCAAAATTTCCAGACTCCAGCTACGCAATTCTTTCGGCTTTTCATCTTGCCAAACAAGCTGTCGAAGCAAATAAAATGGATGATGCTATTACTGAATTAAACTGGGTGATTAAAAATCATAAAGGAAACGAGTTGGTTCAGGTTGCAAAGATCCGCTTAGCAAGAGTTTATGTCACTCAACAAAAAGCAGAACAAGCTTTACCCTTATTATCTTTTGATAAGGAGTCGGGATATTTTGAAATCGCCAGTTTAATTAAAGGTAACGCTTTAATGGCGCTGGACAGAAAAACTGAAGCACTTGAAGCATACAAAGCAGCAGATGCCTCCGGTAAAGTCACAGCCAATCATTCAACTCTAAAGTTAATGATTGAAGAACTAACCGCGAGTGAATTAACTTTTACAGGTTTGGATTCCAGTTCCGATTCTGAGGTGAAGGGCGAAACGACTGCTGATACTGAAACAGATCCCAGCACGACCATTAATAAGAATGATAACGAAATGGATACTCCATCTGATACTTCGCCAGAAACTAATACTGAGGCGTCAAAGTAATGCGTTATTCTGTTTTTCTGTTGTTGTTAGCTTCTTTATTGATCTCAGGTTGTAGTGATGAAGATGAGGATCTTTTTGTCCCTGATCCTTTGGTCGACATAGATAACCAATTTAAAATTAAAACGCTATGGTCAACCAATATTGGCGACGGCATCGGCGATCAAGCGCTTAAAATTTCTCCTGTTTATGCTTACGAAAAGATCTACGTTGCTGATAGCTCTGGAAGAATTGTCGCTATTAATCCTGAAAACGGTAAAAAAGTTTGGGAATCTAATTTTGAGCTTGCTATTGCAGGAGGTCCAGCGGTTGCAAGTAAAATAGTTGTTGTCGGAACACTGCAAGGTGAAGTTCTCGCGGTTGATGCGGAAACCGGAAAAGAAAAATGGCGAGCGCTAGTTTCAAGTGAAATTATTTCTAGTCCTGCGATTGGTGATGGTTATGTTGCAGTTAGAACTGTGGACGGAAAAATCTACGCACTTGATGCAACAACGGGCGAGCAAAAATGGTTTTATGATGAATCACTTCCAGCATTAACTTTGCGAGGGAACTCTTCTCCGGTAATAGCCAACGGTGGCGTGATTTCAGGATTTTCAAATGGGAAGTTAGCTGTGTTTGTTTTAGAAAATGGACAAATTGCGTGGGAAAAGAAAATTGCCACACCTGTTGGTAGTTCTGAAATTCAGCGATTAGTTGATGTTGATTTGCAACCTCTGATTGTTGGTAGTTCAATTTATATTGGCGCGTTTAACGGAAACCTTGCTAGCTTAGATTTTAGAAAAGGTGAGTTTATCTGGCAACGAGAATTATCAACTTTTCAGGATATGGCGATCGGCGATTTATTCCTTTTCGTAACTCATGAGAATAGTTATCTCAGCGGTGTTAATCGTAGCAATGGTGTCATTATTTGGACGCAAAAAGATCTCCACAGACGGCAATTAACCGCGCCAGGAGTCGTTGGCGATTATTTGGTGGTCAGCGATTTCGAAGGTTACGTTCATTGGCTGGAAAAAAAGAGTGGAAAAATTGTTAGTCGAAAGCACATTGATTCTAGCGGTATTGCCGCCGTTCCATTAGTAATCGACGATACTGTGATTTTATACACACGAGACGGGTCGTTAGTCGCCGTTAAGAAACAAAAAAATTAACGGATATTTTTCTTTCCAAACTATTAACAATACCACTCTATTTCCATCATCCAGATGTACTAGGGTGAAGGTGAATCAATTAATCATGTTACCTGTAGTCGCACTCGTTGGTCGACCCAATGTGGGGAAATCAACGCTCTTTAATCGTTTTACACGTACTCGTGATGCGTTAGTTGCCGATCTTCCTGGTTTAACTCGCGACCGTCAATATGGTCACGCGACCTTTAGCGAACATCCTTTCATTATTATAGACACTGGTGGAATAACTGGTGGTGAAGTCGGTGTTGACGGTCTAATGGCTGAGCAATCAATGCTAGCGGTAAAAGAAGCTGACATCACTTTGTTTATTGTGAATGCGAGAGAAGGTTTAACAGTAACCGATGAATTATTTGCCAAGCAACTACGTTTAGAAAATCGTGAAATCCACCTTGTTGTTAATAAAGTCGATGGGCTTGATCAAAATACCGTACTTTCCGATTTTTATGGTTTAGGTTTTGAGTCAATTTCAGCAATTGCAGCTTCTCATGGACGGGGAGTTAATCGATTAATCAGTGATGTGATTTTGCCAGCTGTAAAGGACAAAATTGAGTCTAAAGTTGAACAAGAAGGTGCGATTGAAAATGAAGAAAGAGATCCATTATTAGGACCTAAACTTGCAATCATAGGACGTCCTAATGTTGGTAAATCAACCCTTGTTAATCGAATGCTCGGTGAAGAGCGAGTGGTGGTTTATGATTTACCGGGAACGACTCGTGATTCGATTTATATCGAAATGGAAAGGCGCGAAAAAAAATATACCTTGATTGATACCGCTGGAGTCAGACGTCGAGGTAAAGTGCATGAAACGGTTGAAAAGTTTTCTGTTTTAAAAACTCTACAAGCAATTAATGATGCCAATGTGGTGGTTATGATTTTTGATGCTCGGGAAGGAATAACCGATCAGGATTTGCATCTCCTTGGTTTTGCAATTGATGCAGGGCGATCATTAGTTCTAGCGATCAATAAATGGGACAATATGGCAGAAGATAAAAGAGTTGACGTTAAGGAAGCCATCGGACGCCGTCTTCAATTTGCTGATTTTGCGAGAGTAAAATATATTTCTGCGTTGCATGGCACCAATGTCGGTCATCTTTGGGAAGCCGTTGATGAAGCTTACGCAGGTGCAAGAGTAAAAATGAGCGCGTCTAAATTAACACGGATTTTAGAGCTAGTGGTTTCAAAACATCAGCCGCCAGCAAAAGGACGATTTAAGGCAAAATTACGCTACGCTCACCCCGGTGGTCATAATCCTCCACGGATCGTTATACATGGAAACCAAACTAAGTCATTACCAAAATCTTACATACGCTATTTGGAAAAAGGTTTTAGAGGGGCGCTTAAAGTAGTTGGAACGCCGATTAAATTTGAATTAAAAGAAAGTGTAAATCCTTTTGAAGGAAAAAAAGTCAAAGTCACTAAAGAGTTATTAGATAAATCACGAAGAAATAAATCAAAAGCGAAAAAGATGACTAAGAGAAAATATTAGTCTGCTTGAAGGTTATCACTATTATTGAAAAGAGAGGAAAAAATGAAACTTAATTTAATCGCAAAAAAATCCCGACTAGTTATTATCTTGGTCTCTCTAATAAGTTTAATTTCATGCCAGGAATCGAACGATAAAAATCCTACCCATACACCAATCCAAACCGAACCATTATCAGCGCAGGAAATTGCCAAAAAATACATTATTACTGATACACATATTGACGTTCCTTATCGTCTAAATGAAAAGTATGAAGATATCAGTAAGTCGACTGAAAAAGGTGATTTTGATTATCCTAGAGCAGTCGCCGGAGGATTAAATGCGCCTTTCATGTCGATTTATATTCCTGCAAAACTGGAAGAACAAGGAAGTGGAAGTAAAGAGTTAGCCAATAGGTTAATAGATATGGTTGAAACTATCGTTGAAAAATCTCCCAATAAATACGCTTTGGCTCACTCAACTACGCAAATGCTAGAAAACTTTGATAAAGGAATTATTTCATTACCAATGGGAATGGAAAATGGTTCACCGATTGAAGGTAAAATGGAAAATTTGCTACATTTCTATAAACGAGGTATTCGGTATATTACTTTGGCTCACTCTAAAGCGAACCACATTTCAGATTCTTCATATGATAAAAATCGACCAGCAAAAGGTCTGACAGAGTTTGGTAAGAAATTGGTTGTTGAAATGAATAATATGGGAGTCATGGTTGACGTATCTCATATTTCTGACGATGCATTTTATCAAGTAATGGAAATCAGTAAAACACCTGTGATTGCATCCCATTCGTCTGCGCGCCATTTTACCCCGGGTTTTGAACGAAACATGAGTGATGATATGATTAAATTGCTTGCCAAAAATGGCGGCTTGATCATGATTAATTTTGGCTCAACATTTATATCGCAAAAATCAATCGAAAATAACAATGCTTACAAAGCCGTAAGAAAAATTTTTATGGAAGAAAATAATGTCAAACAAGAGAGTGATGAAGTAAAAGCTTTCACAAAAAAATATCGTGAAAAAACGCCCTTTCGATACGCAACAACCGATGAAGTCATCGATCACTTTATTCATGTAATCGATTTAGTTGGGATCGATCATGTCGGCATCGGATCTGACTACGATGGAGTAGGTGATAGTTTACCCATTGGGTTAAAAGATGTTTCAAGTTACCCTAATTTGATCCAGGGATTGATGGAGCGAGGATGTAGCGAGCAAGATATCGAAAAAATATTATCCGGAAACTTGCTCCGGGTTTGGAAACAAAATGAAGACTATGCGGTGAGTGGAAAGCTATAACTCAGAAAAATAGTCGTGATATTTAGATATCAAAGTTGAAATATTTGTCACTATCAGAATAACCCTTTATATAATAATTTATAATCCGCTAAAATCTGTACTTGGAGAAATTAGGGGGAACTATGAGTAAATCAAATCACAATCTTATCCAGATCGTTGGTTCAGGGTCATTCCAGCCTCAAAATAAGATATCCTCTGCTCAAATCGATGAGAAAATGGGGTACAAAACTGGATTAACTGAAAGGATCACAGGTGTCGTTTCAAGAAATTATGCAACCGATGAATCCGCAACGGATTTAGCAGTGAAAGCGGTTGAATTGGCATTACAGTCGGCGAGTCTGGGTATTAATGAAATTGATTGTGTTATATCGGCAAGTGGAACAATGGAGCAAGCCATTCCGTATAATGCAGCAAGGCTACATCGGCAATTGTCTCTATCTCCAACGGTTGTTGCTTTTGATATTAATATGACTTGCTTGGGTAGTTTAATGGCAATTGATATGGCAGCAAATTTAATTCAAACAGGTCGATTCAAAACAATTCTAATTTATGCAAGTGAGTTGGCGTCCGTTGGTGTTAATTGGGAAAATATAGAAATAGGCGGGTTGTTTGGTGATGGAGCAGCGGCATTAATTGTAACTGGAGCAAAATCTGGCGGGATCATTACCTCTCTTTTTGAAACACATAGTGATGCTTATGATTTTTGCCAGATCAAAGGTGGTGGAAGTCTAAACCATCCTTCAAAAGTTATCGGTGATTACAAATCTTACGGTCAATTTGAAATGCAAGGACGCGAGGTTTATCGTTATTCAGCTAAAGTTTTACTCCCATTTTTGGAAAAGTTATTGCTCAAAGTAGATCTTAATATCGACGAAATTGACTGGGTGATTCCCCATCAAGCAAGCAGTAAAGCTTTAGAGCTCATGCAAAAAAGATTAGAGATCAACAGTAATAAAATAATTAATATTATCAACACACATGGTAATCAGATCTCTGCATCAATTCCTACAGCGTTAGATAAATTAATAAAAAGTGGTCAGCTAAATAGAGGTGATAAATTATTATTTATTGGAACTTCGGCAGGTTTAAGTCTCGGTGGAATTATTTGGCAATGGTGATATGAAACAACAGGTCATTGTCACTGGAGCGACTGGTTTCTTAGGTGAAGAGCTTGTTAGATTTTTGCATGAGAAAAATTGGAAAATACTGGCATTAGGTCGAAATAAAAAGAAGCTGCTGTCACTCAATCAATTGGGAATACAAACCCAAACAGTTAGTTTAGAAAATTTTAATCCAGAGATAACCGATTTCAAACACATTGATATTGTTTTTCATTGTGCAGCATTTTCCAGCGCTTGGGGAAGCGAAAAAGATTTTGAAAAGGTCAATGTAAGGGGCACACAAAATGTGGTTGAATGGTGTAATCGACACGCGGTTAAAAGGCTTGTCTATATTTCATCCACTAGCGTTTATTTTGATTTCACAGACAGTGTTAATATTGATGAACGAAAAAAACTACCAGAACATTTTGTTAATGCTTATGCGCGTTCGAAATATTGTGCCGAACAAGCAATTAAAAATTCGGCAACAGTTAATTTAGAAACGGTAGTATTGAGACCAAGAGGGATCATTGGTAAAGGAGATTCAGCCATATTACCTAGAGTATTAAAAGTAATGAGAAAAGGTTGGTTTCCGTTACTAAAAAAAGGTGATGCTTTAGTCGACCTAACGCATGTCAAAAATGTCGTTCAGGCTGTTTATCTTGCTTCTATTGCACAAGATGTATCGGGAGGAATATTTAACATATCTAACCAAGAGCCATTGAGTGTTCGAGAGTTGTTAATCCGTATCATCAAGCACTTACCTATTAAGGTAAAATTACTCCACTTGAATTACAGTATGATATTGTTGATTGCAAAAATGTTAGAATATTTTGCGAGCAGATTTAATTTAAAAGAACCATTATTAACAGTTTATGGTATTGGTCTTTTGTCTTACAGTCAAACGTTGAATATAAATCAGGCTAAAGAGCGATTGGGATACATTCCAAATATTTGCGATTACAGTATAGATGAAGCCATCAAGAGTTATTTTGATGAAGACTAAAACGATATCAAATATATCGCCAGAACTATCTGATTTTAACTTACTAAAAGTAGGATATTGTTTACATCCCGAAGCAATGATAATACAGGGAAAATCTTGGAAGAGTATTCAGTTTCCCGCCATAGTATCATTATTAAAACATCCGACTATTGGTTGGATACTTTTTGACACTGGTTATGCAAAACGATTTAATCAGTCAACCGCAAAATTTCCTAACAGTTTATACCGTTTGGTAACCCCTATGCACTTGTGCGACAAAGAGCAGTTGCTCCCACAGCTCGAAATGTTAAATATTTCAGTTGATGATATTCAGATGATTTTTATTTCACATTTTCATGCAGATCATATAGCAGGATTACTTGATTTTCCGAATGCATCATTTATTTGTTCTCGAAAAGGGTTAGATGATTTTCAGCGAAGAAAAGGACTCAATGGGCTAATAAAGGGCTATCTAAAAGATCTACTTCCTTTAGATTTTTTGACTAGAACAATATTTATTGAAGAAACTAAGTCAGTCAAATTGGAAAGTGAAATGCGACCGTTCACTATTGGTTATGATTTGTTCGCGGATCAATCCTATATCGCTATCGAATTACCTGGTCATGCCTTTGGGCATTACGGATTATTGTTTGATGACGGACAGTCTGTAAATTTTTTAATTGCCGATGCTTGTTGGTCAGAAGAGGCATTCCGCAATGAACGTTCGCCAAATAGATTGACAGATATTATTATGGCAAACGGTAAAGATTATCGTGAGACTTTGAGTAATTTGTCTCAGTTATATAGAAGTAACGGTGAAATTCGTATTTATCCATCCCACTGCAATGTTTCTTATAAGCGCTGGTTAAAATATGCGTCAGCTTATTAAGTTATTTTTCTTTATAAAAGGATTATATAACGCTAAGCGCTCTAAGAGACTTTCTGCGTCTGCTATTTCTAACAGACAACAAAAGCTTTACATAAAACTAGTGAATAATGTTTTGGTAAAGTCAAAATATTATTCGAATTATTGTAATGCTTCGTTTGAAGATATTCCCATTATAGATAAGCAAACGCATATGAGAGAATTTAATAAAATAAATACAGCAGAGATCGATTGCAGTGAAGCATTGGATTTAGCAATTCGGTCGGAATCAAGTAGAGCATTTTCCTCAAAATATCAGAACTACAGCGTTGGGCTCTCTTCCGGTACAAGCGGCAGTCGAGGACTTTTCGTTTTATCTGAGCAAGAACAAGCCGAGTGGGCTGGATATATTTGGGGTAAAATGATGCCGCTTAATTTAAAAAGGCAGAGAATAGCATTTTTTTTGAGAGCGAATAATAATTTGTATCAGTCAATTGATTCGTTGATGGTGAGCTTCAATTATTTTGACTTACTTCAATCTATAGAAGATCATATCCAGCGGCTAAATGAATTAAATCCTACTATTTTGATTGCTCCAGCGCAAGTTTTGTCTCTTTTAGCAAGAGCGAAGAATATAACATTATTTATTCAACCAACTAAAGTCATATCCATAGCTGAAGTGTTGGAAAAGGGTGAGAGCGAAAAAATATCTCGGAGTTTTGGATGCACTGTCGATGAAATATATCAATGTACAGAAGGTTTTTTAGGAGTAACATGTGTGCAAGGTAATTTGCATCTTAATGAAGACCAGTTAATTATTGAAAAGGAATGGATTGATATAAAAACACGACGTTTTAATCCCATAATTACAGATTTAAAACGCTCAACTCAGCCAATTGTTCGCTATCGCTTAGATGATATACTGATTGAAGCCGAACAGGCATGTGATTGTGGTTTGAATACTACAACAATCAAAAAAATAGAAGGACGTTGTGATGACGTGTTGATGCTTCGTGGAGAACATTCTAGCTTAATTAGAGTATTTCCTGATTTTATTAGAAACAAAATTATTTCTGCTGCTCCTATGTTGCATGAATACCAAGTAGTTCAGAAAAGCGAAAACAGAATAGATGTTTATATTGATCCTTTTGATGAAGAAGTTATTAATAATATAAAAATTGAATTAGAGAACTTGTTTTCCGAACTCGGTTTATTCGAAATAGAACTTCTGTTTAAGATTTTTGGAAAAAGTTCCCTCAGTGATAAAAGGCGTAGAGTGATTGGGATTGGTCGTGTCTAGGTTTCTAATTACAGGGGCAAGATCTCCCGCAGCTTTAGAAATGGTCAGAAATTTAGGCTGTAGGGGGCATCAAATTCATCTTACCGATTCATTAAAGTATCCAATCGCTAGATGTTCAAAATTTGTTTCATCTTATCACCAGATCGCATCTCCTATAAAGAGTATAGAAAGCTACAAAAATTCGATTAACCAGATTTTAATTTCAAATAAAATTGATTATTTATTGCCGACTTGTGAAGAAGTATTTTACATATCAAAAATAAAAGAGCAACTGGTTCTATCAACGGATATTCTTTGTTCCGATATTCATTTGCTTAGGATGATGCATAGTAAAATCAAAATTTTAGACTTGGCTGCAGATTGCGAAATATTGATACCAACTACGTTCCTAGTTTCGGAACAAAACTCAGCTAGCCAACTTCATTATACAGATTTTGTATTAAAAAAAGAGTTTAGTCGATTTGGAAACGATGTTGTCGTTAGTCCTAGCAATAAGCAAGTGAAAAGAGCCGCTGAATATAACTGTGCCAAGAAAGGTGATAATAGATATCTCTTGCAACAAAAGATTACCGGGACAGAAATTTGTTGTTATGCAATAGCTGTTCATGGGATCGTGAATTTATGTGCTTGTTATTTACCTAAATATAGGATCAGCCAATCAGCGAGTATTTATTTTAAGTCAATTGAAGACCAAAAAATACTTAATTTTGTTAAGAACATCGTCAGTAAAACTAATTTTCATGGTCAAATTAGCTTTGATTTTATTAGAAATGAGTTAGGTGATTTTTTAATCGAATGTAATCCAAGAGCAACAAGTGGTGTTCATTTGTGTAAACATTTTGATCTAGCTGCAATGTTTTCTTCTGCACAACCTAAATCGGGTGTTTTACAAAAAGGATTAGCTTCACAAATAAAATATGCGATGTTATTTTTTATCCTCCCAAAATATTTGTTTTCAAGGAATGAACGAATCGTTAAAGATTATCTTGAAACCGAAGATGCCATTAGAACAATTAATGATCCAATAGCTTTTATAAAAATACTCCAGTCATTTTTTGAGTTGATCATTATAGCCGCGAATAATAGGCAGTCCTTAAGATCTGCATCTACCAAAGATATAGAGTGGGATGGAGGTAGTTTTAAATGATAGAGCTAACTACTGATAAATCTAAAATTCAATGCTTGGCAGAGTTTTCAGCTGTAGCGCACTATCTTTTGCCCTTTTTGAAAGGAACAACAAAAGTCATCAGTAATATTGAGGCTAAAGTAGGGCTTTTGAAATGGTACGATCATTTTATTCCTATTACGATCAACACTGATGAAGTTGAAAACAGTTACGTGTGTTCTCCATACTCTGCCTATATCCCTTACGCGTTGCAAGAACTTACACAACTTGACAGCCGAATTCTTAAATGGGTCTGTCGTAAAATATTTCCGTCGTTCGGTCGGTATTTTAAATCACGTGAAATGGACAAAAATCTACATATCAATAATTGGATGTTATCGACTAATTTATATCCAAAATCTTTAAATTTGTCGGAGGCGTCTAATTTCATAGAATATCTAACGTCGAGCTTTCCTCAACATGCAATTATTTTTAGGTCTCTAAATTTTCATTCTAACCAATCATTAATGTCTAACCTGGAAGACAGTGGTTTTATATTGATCCCGTCAAGGCAAGTCTATTTTAACGATTTAGTCTTATTTGATTATCGAAAAAAGGTCGATGTGAAAAGAGATTTTAAACTACTTAATAACTCACCTTATCAATTAATCGGACAAGGCGACTTATTTGGAGAAGTTGAGCGAATAGTCGATTTATACAATCAGTTATACATCAATAAATATTCAAAATTAAACCCGCAATTCACAAAAAAACTACTAGTAAATATGATGAATAATCCATACTTTTGTTTTCAAGGACTACGAAGTTCTACCGGTACTTTGGAAGCAGTGGGTGGATATTTTCAAGTTGATGATACCGTTACCATGCCAATTTTAGGATATGATATGACTAAACCTGTATCCGATGGTTTATATCGTCAGATCGTCGTTTCGGCAATGAAAAGAGCGCTCGATAATAATTTAATCATTAATGCAAGCTCAGGTGCGGCAAATTTTAAAAGGTTGAGAGGCGGCACGCCTTTTATCGAGTATTCTGCTGTTTACGTAAAACATTTAGACAAACCAAGACAAAATATGTGGTATCTTTTACGACATATTTTAAATAAATTTGCGGTTCCAATGATGAAGAAATATAAATTATGATCATCAAAGCGAGTGAGAAAAGGGGCATAGAGATAATTCAATGAAAATTTGGATTGATGCAGACGCATGTCCGGTAGTGATCAAAGAGATCTTATTTAAAGCTGCTATACGAACAAAAACGCCACTCACTTTAGTTGCCAACCAGTCAATTTCAAAACCCAAGTCACCATTTATTAATATGCTTCAAGTCAGCTCAGGTTTTGATGTGGCTGATGATGAAATTGTCAAACTCGTCGAGTCAGGAGACTTAGTAATTACTAGCGATATTCCTCTGGCTGCGGAAGTGATTGAAAAGGGTGCTCATGCGTTAAGTCCGAGAGGTGAATTACATACGCCAGATAACATTCGCGCACGTCTTAATATGCGAGACTTTTTAGATACCATGCGGGCAAGCGGAGAACATACAGGCGGACCTCCTCCATTAAGTCAAAGTGATCGTCAGGCGTTTGCGAATCAGCTTGATCGGATTTTGTCAAAAGCTAAATAGGTCATTTTAGTTTATCTGCTGAAGGACAGTTATTATGCTCGTTTGCGAAACTCAAAGATTAAAAATACGCCACTTCAATAGTGATGATGCTGAGTTTATCGTCAAGCTTCTTAACGAACCGTCATTTATTGAAAACATCGCGGATAAAGGTGTAAGAAATAGACAAGACGCAATAAAATATCTGCAAGATGGTTCGATTTTAAGCTATCAAAAATTTGGCTTTGGAATGAATATGGTGGAATTAAAAGAGTCGGGTATTCCAATTGGGATGTGTGGTTTAATTAATCGCGATGAGTTGGAAGATATTGATATTGGTTATGCATTTCTGCCAGAATATACAGGTAAGGGTTTTGCTAAGGAAGCGGTGCTGAGCGTTTTACAAAATGCCCGCGACCAGCACCGGTTACGCCGAGTTGTGGCGATAACCGCTATCGACAATCAAGGCTCGATCCGTTTGCTTGAAAAGATCGGATTTAATTATGACAGCATGATTAGGTTTTATGGTGAAGATAGTAAATTATTTGTGTTTGAATGTTAATTCGTTATTTTGATTCATTTCAGCTTTCGGTTCAGGCTGTGTGAAAAGGTAACCTTTTAAATTTAGAACGTGTCGCTACGTGAATATTTAAAAAAATCAGAGTTAAATCCCCTACCACATTCAATTATCTCAAATATCAACTGAAAAAAGATCCTAAAAAAAGTAAACTCAAAACCGAGATCACTTACTTCTCTTGCCACCGAGCACGTTGTGAATATGCTCGTTTAGCAGACGAAAACAAACCCATTGGCTCTGGCATTGTAGAGTCCGCTTGCAAAACGGTTTTACAAATGCGTTGCAAACCCTCAGGACAACGTTGGGAAGATCACGGTGGACAAGCGATCCTTACCTTTCGCTCAATACTGCTCAGCAAGCAGATGGATGACGCTTGGAAGTTGGTGAAAGGTTTATATTTAAATCCAATCGTGCCACCCAACAATGCTGTGAGATTGGGGGCTTTTTGATCAGTATGAGAGTTACACCCGAGTTGAGGGGCGCGGCGCGTTTTGTGCGCAGCATTCAGCCCGTATTTTTTACGGGTAAACTCAAACGATTTGTTAGAAGAGTATATTATCATTTAATAAACTCATTAATAAAATATTGAAAGTACACGAAAACTAATAAAATTGGTATACCAATTGCCTGATAAGAATAATAACCAAAGTTTGCTTTGCCAAATATTTCAGAATTAACTAGAGCGTATATTATTGCCATTACAGTGATGCCAATAATCTCACTGACAACTACAAATTCATTAATACTAAAAATAACGCTCGAAAATAATATGTAGAACACTAAAAAAAATGAATATTCATATTTGTATTCTTTCGATTTCCTGTTTATTTTTTTAAATTCCATTGCCTTCTAACAGTTGGTTATTGCGTACTATCCGCTATATGTGAGTACTGTACCAAAATTACCACTATGCTGAAACAGTGTGATCACATTCGGTCAAAGCGGACATTCAACATTGAAGGGGGCGATAGGCGCATAGTATTTGCAAAAAATGTTGATACGTTGTTTAATAAAAGCAGTTTTCTTATAGTCGTCTCATGTGGTTGATCTGTACATCCAATGGGCGAAAAGAAAAGTGAGCAATTAAAATTCATTCCAGCACAAATTAAAGTGATTAAAACGATCTGTACTTCAGTACAGCTGTCGTCATTGTGAAAAAATGCCCTAAGACGCCAATAAAAATCGCCCGCATGCCAAGCAGCCCCATCCCAGAGAGTATAGCCACACCCTCGCTTCTAAGCCAGATCATTACCCAGTAAATATCAGTACAGTTTACCGCTTTACCGGCAAGAAACGATGTTCAAACAACAAGGCATTGAACTTAATCGGAAAACCATGATCGAATGGATGCTAAAGTCAGCCACTTTATTCAAACCAATCATTGAGCACTTACATCAGCACTTATTAAAAAACCTGCGGTTCAAGCCGATGAAACCACACTCCAGGTTATCAATGAAGATAAATTTAAGTGCTACATGTGGGTGTATTGCTCAGGCGTTGACTCGCCTAGTGAAAATAAGAGCAACAATGACATCAAAAACATCGCGCTTTATGACTACCAACCCATTCGTGCGGGAAGCTGCGCGGTGAATTATTTAAACGGATTTAACGGCTATTTACAAGCCGATGGTTACCAAGGCTATGGGCAAGTTGACCTAAATCCTGTAAGAGCCAAAATCACAGAACAATTGGAAGCGTCGAAGAATACTTCCATCAAAAAACGATTAGGTGAAATCAAAACGGTTGATCCTCTGGATGTGCAAACAACTTTCGACTCTGCCATTTCTGCCATCACTAATCAAATCAACGGCAAGAAATTATCTGTCTCATTAAAAGGTTACATCGAGTTAGTCGAGTGGACTGGACTGGACAAAACATTATTTACCCAAATAAAGCATCAATGCCAAAAAACATTTCGTTGTGCTTAAAACAACTTAATCTACAACAAAACCACTGGCTGAAACAACTTGAAAACTTTGAACAACATTATTGCAATGTGGTTGATCCGATTGAGCTTATTCAGCAAAAAGCCAAGCAACTTAAAAAACGCTTTTTGAAAGGCATGTCAGCTGCACGACTGCTTTTCGAAACACCCAACTGACTCGTCCAAAACCGTCATTCAAAAACGGTTTATTCTGGAAACGGAATAATTCCTGCCGTTTGAAATTTAGAAGTTCTATAGAAGGCTTGCTTTTTTACTGCCTTTTTACTGCTTTTTAAAACCAATATGCCGCAAAAATAGGTTATCAAAACCATTAGTTTTTAAGAATGCTAACTTTAATTTTTTTAGATCTGACTGTCTATTATTGGTTTTATCTCATTGATTTTTATTGGTTTTATTTTTTTGGTTGTAGTGTTATGCGGAAGTCGGGATACTAGATCTAATAATACTAGATCCAATAATGAATGTATCAGTTTGATGAGAAGTCATCAGTTTTACACTAGATAAAAATACCTTTCCTGCCCCTAAAAAACCGCCAATAAATTGATTTAGCTCAATGTGAAATAAGGCTAATCGATTACTCTTAACACGGGTATATCTGTCAATAAATATAAAACTGACGATTAGAGGCGATTGTTCCGAATGAAAAAGCCGCAATATTTCTCAAAACTAACTGATTTAACTTCGCCGCCGGATCTTAAGAAAAGTGATGGAACGGGACCAATGGCTCAAAAAAGGCCGCTTTATAAGAATTATATGCCGCCTTGTAATCAGTCATGTCCTGCAGGTGAAAACATTCAAGGTTGGTTAGATAAGGTTTATAACAACCAATTTGAAGAGGCGTGGCAGTTATTGGTTGAGAATAACCCAATGCCAGCGGTTCATGGTCGAGTTTGTTACCATCCTTGTGAAACTAGCTGTAATCGAGAGAATGTCGATAACGCGGTCAGCATTCACCAAGTTGAGCGGTTTCTTGGCGATATGGCGATTGAAAAAGGTTGGACACCTTATATCGCTCCGCGAAGGTCGAATAAAAAAGTATTAATTGTTGGAGCTGGACCAAGCGGAATTTCTGCGGCTTATCATCTTTGCCGACTAGGTCACAGTGTAGAAGTTCGTGATGCGGGACCGATTGCAGGAGGCATGCTGCATTTTGGGATCCCTGCTTATCGTTTGCCTCGTGATGTTTTAGCCAATGAAATTCAGCGAATTGAAGATATGGGAGTGAAATTCACCCTTGATCACAAGGTCGATGATCTTCGTGAAGAAAAAGAACAGGGCGAATTTGACGCGGTGTTTGTCGCGATTGGCGCACACGTTAGTAAAAAAATTGATATTCCTGCCAGAGAAGCAGGAAAAATTATGGACGCGGTTAGCTATTTGCGAAATGTTGGCACAGGTAAAGAGCTAAAGCTGGGACGCCGAGTTGCCGTTTACGGTGGTGGTAATACAGCGATGGATGCTGCACGAACGGCTAAAAGAATGGGCGCAGAAGAAACCATGATTATTTATCGCAGAGATATGGCAAATATGCCTGCGTTGCCCTTTGAAGCAGAAGAAGCGCTAGAGGAAGGCGTAAAAATAAATTGGCTGCGAACCATTAAAGAAATCGATGTGGATCAAATTACGGTTGAGAAAATGACCTTAGATGAAACTGGTAGACCCGTACCGACCGGTGAGTTAGAAAGACTTTCCGCAGACTCATTAATTTTGGCTTTGGGTCAAAATATTGATTCAAAGCTACTAAGCAGCTTCCCAGAAATTCAATTTGAAAAAGATGGAACAGTCGTGGTTGACCAGCAAATGATGACCTCCGCCGCAGGAATTTTTGCCGGTGGCGATATGGTTCCCAGTGATAGAACTGTGACCATTGCAACAGGGCATGGAAAAAAAGCCGCGCGTCATATTCATGCGTTTTTATCGAGTGCCGTTTATAACCCTGCTGAAAAAACGCCTGTTGTCGAATTCGATGCTTTGCATCTTTGGTATCACACTGATGCAGAAGTTTCGGAACAGCCAGCGATACCGATTGAGCAAAGGACACAGTCTTTTAATGAAGTGTTAGGTGGTTTGGACAAAAAGGAAGCGGTGTACGAAGCGAGTCGTTGTTATAGCTGCGGTAATTGTTTTGAGTGTGACGGATGTTATGGTGCTTGTCCTGAAGATGCGATTATCAAATTAGGTGTAGGACGCTTTTATCAGGTTGATTATTCCAAATGTACAGGTTGTAGTGCCTGCACTTTGCAATGCCCAACGGCAGCTATTCATATGGTTGATAATATTAATTTATAAGAGACTAGTTTATAAAGCACCAAGCTATAAAAAAACAGAATGTAAATGGTCTGTATATAAATAGTCAGAATATAAAAATATTGGTAGATAATTATGACAAAATCTCGAACTGAAAAAACGATTGATGGTGGTGAAGCTGCTGCTTATATCGCTTATCGAACCAACGAAGTTTGTGCAATTTACCCGATCACACCATCATCAAGCATGGCTGAACTCGCGGATCAATGGTCGAGTGAAAGTACAAAAAATTTATGGGATAACATTCCGCTTGTTGCTGAAATGCAAAGTGAAGGAGGCGCAGCAGGAAGTGTTCATGGCGCCTTGCAAACCGGTGCACTAACAACGACTTTTACTGCATCACAAGGTCTAATGTTGATGATCCCTAATATGTATAAAATTGCGGGTGAGCTAACACCAACGGTTTTTCATGTCGCAGCAAGAGCCTTGTCGACTCAGGGATTATCAATTTTTGGAGACCATCAAGATGTCATGGCAGTTCGCATGACCGGTTTTGCATTGCTTGCATCATCATCAGTTCAAGAATGCCATGATATGGCATTAGTTTGTCAGGCAGCAACTTTAAAAAGTCGTATTCCATTTATTCACTTTTTTGACGGTTTTAGAACCTCCCACGAAGTCAGCAAAATTACCCTATTAAGTGATGAAGAGATCAGAGCGATGATCGATGATCAACTAGTGTTTGACCATCGCTCGCGAGCTTTGAATCCAGACAAACCTTTTATGCGTGGAACGGCGCAAAATCCTGACACCTATTTTCAATCAAGAGAATCCGCTAGTCGTTATTACGTTAATGCAATTAACCATGTAGAAGAGACTTTAGAAGAATTCGCCAAATTAACTGGACGCGAATATAAACTGTTTGAATATTTTGGCGATAAAGATGCTGATCGAGTAATGATTATTATGGGTTCCGGTTCTGAAACGGCTATTTCTACTATGGAATATCTTAACCAGAAGGATGAGAAAGTTGGTGTTCTTAGGGTGCGCCTTTATCGTCCATTTAGTGCTAAACATCTCTTGGATGCGTTACCAAAATCTGTTTCCAAAATTGCGGTTTTGGATCGAACGAAAGAGCCGGGTAATAGTGGTGAACCACTGTATAAAGATGTAGTGACTGAGTTGGGACAGGCTTTTTCTGGAGGTGAAATGACAGCAATGCCAAAAGTTATTGGTGGACGTTATGGATTAAGTAGTAAGGAATTTACCCCATCAATGGTTGTACGAGTATTTGCAGAATTAAATCAAACTAACCCCAAAAATGATTTTACCATTGGCATTAATGATGACGTTTGTTTTTCTAGTTTAGAAGTCACTGAAAAAATAAATATTGAAGATGATTCAGTCGTTCGAGCAATGTTCTTTGGTTTAGGATCTGATGGGACGGTTGGCGCGAATAAAAATAGCATAAAAATCATCGGTGATGAAGAGGGCTATTATGCGCAAGGCTATTTTGTTTATGATTCCAAAAAAGCGGGTTCACAAACTACCTCGCATTTAAGGTTTGGACCAGAGCCTATTAAGGCACCTTACTTAATCGAGTCAGCCAATTTTATTGCGTGTCATCAATTTAACTTTGTTAATTATGTTGATATGTTAAGCAATGCTAAACAAGGCGCAACTTTTCTTTTAAATAGCCCTTATGATCAAGAGCAGGTTTGGCAACAAATTCCTGCCGATGTTCAGCAAGTTATCATTGATAAAGAAATTAAATTTTATGTCATTGACGGTGCAAAAGTTGCTCGTTCAGTTGGAATGGGACGACGAATTAATACGGTCATGCAAACCTGCTTTTTTGCCTTGTCGGGTGTTATGCCAAAAGAGCAAGCTATTGCCAAAATTAAACAAGCCGCAGAAAAAAGTTATGCTAAAAAAGGAGAAGAAATAGTTCGCAGAAATTTTGCCGCAATCGATCAAGCGATTGAACATTTATATCAAGTTAAAGTTCCTGACGTTGTTTCAGAAGGTAACAAAAGCTCAGGATATGGAAATTTTGAACAGGCGCCGGAATTTGCCAGAAAAGTGACTGCCGAAATGTTTCATGGTCGTGGAGATTTAATTCCAGTGAGCATGTTACCGGATGATGGCACTTATCCTACCGGAACGAGTCAATGGGAAAAGCGTGATATTGCTCATGAGATACCGATTTGGGAGCCTGATTTATGCATTCAATGCGGTAACTGTTCAATTGTCTGTCCTCATGCGGCTATTCGAGCAAAGTTTTATCCGATTGAAGAATTGCATGGCGCGCCAGAGTCTTTCCGTTCAACTCACGTTACAGCAAGAGGTTTTCCTGATGTTCGTTATACCATTCAGGTTTATCCCGAAGATTGCACGGGGTGTCAGCTTTGTGTAAAAGCGTGTCCGGCAAAAGATCCCAATGACGAACATCATTTCGCAATTAATATGCAGGAAAAAACGCTGCATTTAAAAGCGGAAAAAGAAAATCTTAATCATTATGAAAAAATACCTTTCCAACCAAGAGATAGGGTCGATTTTTCTAACGTGCGTGGGGTTCAATTTCTTGAACCCTTGTTTGAGTTTTCTGGTGCTTGTTCTGGTTGTGGTGAAACGCCTTATTTAAAGTTAATTAGCCAGCTGTTTGGTGACCGCTTAATGGTCGCAAATGCCACCGGCTGTTCATCAATTTTTGGTGGAAATTTACCAACAACACCTTGGGCAAAAAATTCGGAAGGTCGGGGACCTGCTTGGTCAAATTCATTGTTTGAAGATAATGCGGAGTTTGGTTTTGGTTATCGATTAACTGCCGATAAACATCTTGAACTGGCTAAGAAATTATTATCTGAATTTGACCCACAAATATTGGACACTCAACTGGTTACAGAAGCTCTCGACGCACCTCAAGCCAAAGAATCTGAAATACGTAAACAGCGAGTTCGCGTAGCAACCATTGAAGAAAAATTAAAACAAATCGATACACCAAAAGCTAGAGAATTACTGTCAGTGCTTGACCATATGGTTAGACGTTCGATTTGGATAGTTGGTGGTGATGGATGGGCTTACGATATTGGTTACGGTGGCGTTGATCATGTTTTAGCGGCCGGTCGAGATGTGAACATTTTAGTGATGGATACTGAGGTTTATTCTAATACCGGCGGTCAAGCCTCTAAAGCAACACCTATTGGCGCTGTGGCAAAGTTTGCTGCAGGCGGTAAAGTCGTTCCACAAAAAGATCTCGCATTACAAGCGATTGCTTATGGAAATGTTTATGTGGCAAGAGTTGCGATGGGCGCGAGTCCCCAACAGACATTACAAGCTTTTAGAGAAGCTGAAGCTTACAATGGACCGAGTTTAATCATCGCCTACAGCCCTTGCATCGAGCACGGGATCAATATGGAAGATGGGTTAATTCAGCAGCAAAGAGCCGTTAAATCCGGCTATTGGCCGCTGTATCGATATAATCCAGAGCTGCGCTCAGCCCATCGTAATCCTTTTATGTTGGACTCACTTCGCCCTAAAATTAGCGTTAAGGATTATGCCTACAAGGAAAATCGTTATTTAAGTCTCACTAAATCTCATCCAGAAGAGGCTGCGCGATTGATGGAAATGGCTCAAATAGTGGTTAATCAAAAATGGTCTGTGTATGAAGAAATGGCGACTAGAGATGCCTCGCAATTTATTCCAGATACTCGTCAGCCGGGGTGATTGTTTGAACACAGCCGTGTAGTTTTGTCGTATTGTTGAACGAAGCAAATGCAGCACTATCAAAGGATAGCGCTTAAGATTCTTATTAAGCCTACCAATTAAAAAAACTTAACCTAGAGGATATATTCCACTAGGGTTTAATGATTTGATTGAGTAGTAACCTCTTTTTATATGGTTAATATTAACGGTATTTTTAATCCCTGGTAATTGAAGGATTCGATTTAAATACATATTAAGGTATTTCATATTGGAAATTAGATTCCGATTGCACTTAAATAATCCGTAATAGGCGGGATCAAAACGAACCAATGTTACAAACAGGCGAATATCGCTTTCGGTTAACCTATTACCAAATAAAAACGGACGTTCATCGGCTAATCTTTGTTCAATCTTGTCTATCTGCTTGAAAACTTTGTTGTATGCTTCTTCGTAGGCTAGTTGAGAACTTGCAAACCCTGCTTGATATACGCCATTGTTTAGATTTAAATAGATTGCTTCGTTCAGTTGTTCAATCTCTGACTCAAGCTCCCTTGGAACAAGATCAAGATCTGAATCAGTGAGTCGATCAAATGCAGAGTTAAGCATTCGAATAATATCGGCTGATTCATTATTAACAATTACTTGTAGTTTCTTATCCCATAAAATGGGGACGGTTGCTCGCCCTGTATAGTCTTTATCTGATTGGGTGTAAGCTTGGTGAATATAATCGAATCCGTTTAAATTATCGAGATCAGAGCCTGGAAAGCTACCAAATTTCCAGCCTTGATCGGAAAGAAAAGGTTCAACTACGCTGACACTAATAATATCGGTTAGTTTTTTTAATTCTCGCACTATCAAGGTACGAGAGGCCCATGGACATATATAAGCGACGTATAAATGATAGCGGTCTTTTTCTGCTTTAAAACCGCCAACTCCGGTTTTACCAGCTTGACCATCTTTAGTAACCCAATTTCTAAAGCTTGAGGTTTGTCTTATAAATCGACCATGGTCATCTTTTGATTGAACGGGTTGCCATTTATCAGCCCATACGCCATTAACTAACATTACGATATCTCCAAATTTATAAAAGTTATTATTTGATTAGATTTTAATTAAATTCTGATTAATCAATTTGTCGATTGAAAAATTGCCAGAACCTTGGACAGCCAGAGCAACCGATGCAGCCAGCAACACAAGTGCAAATTCATAGCCATTATTTGAAACGAACAGTCCATTATTAAGATGAACCGGTAGTGCCATTATCATAGTAAATGCAGTAATAATTGCCGCTGGACGGGTTAACAAACCCAAAATAAGAGCGATACCACCAAAAAATTCAGCGCTTCCAGCTAATAATGCCATTAAATATCCTGGTTCATAGCCAATACTGGTCATCCATTGTCCTGTACCTTCAAGACCATATCCTCCAAACCAGCCAAAAAGTTTTTGCGCGCCATGAGCTGCAAACACTAATCCAACAGGGATTCGTAGCGCGATTGGTGCGAAGCTATCCGCTGAATTAAATAGGTAATTTGTGATCTTAGATTTCATTGTTTGTATCCTCGTAAGTTAAGTAAAAAATAAAGGTCTTTCAAGCTGTGTTATTGCTTGATGACTAATTTAATATTTAACAGCTCGAAGATAAATGTTATATTTATTGAATTACTATCAACAAGACGTTGTTAATCATAAATAAAATCACTTCAATGCAGGCTTTTTCCGCAGTTGTTAGCGAAGGTTCCTTTTCTAAAGCGGCAGAGAATCTTAATATTTCCCCGCAATTGGTCAGTAAATATGTTTCTCAATTAGAGACTTATTTGAATACCCGTTTATTGAATAGAACGACTCGAAAAGTCAGTGTGACTGAAGCGGGGGTTGCTTATTTCAAACGCTGCCAGCAAGTATTGTTAGAAATTGATGAGATGGAAATGGCATTAGGTGAATTACACGATAATATTACCGGTGTGTTGAATATCAGTGCTCCTATGTCGTTTGGTATTGCCCATTTAGCGAAAGCGTTAGTTGAATTTCAATTGTTATATCCTAAAGTGAAAATTAACCTTCAATTGAATGACCGAAAAATTGATATTGTTGAAGAAGGTTTCGATATAGTGCTTAGGATTGGACATTTAAAAGATTCTTCTTTAATTGCTAAAAAGATAGCACCTATAAGAATGGTAACCTGCGCTTCGCCCGCCTATCTTAATCAATATGGAGAGCCTAAACATCCAAGTGAATTAAATGAACATCATTTTCTTCGTTACAGTTATATGGAAGCCCATGCTATTTATCCAGAAAGTGCCGAAGGAACAAAAGCCCCATTAAAGTTTAAAAATGAGTTTGTCGCCAATAATGGGGATGTACTGGTTAACGCGGCAATCGAAGGCGCTGGAATTACAATTCAACCAACATTTATCGCTGGTAAGACCATTTCTGAAGGGAAGCTGGTTGAGCTACTAAAAGATTATGAGCCTGAGGCGAGAGGACTCTATGCTGTTTATGTACACCGGAATTATTTATCGAGCAAAGTCAGATCATTTATCGATTTTCTGAATGGTTACTTTGGCTCGCCTCCTTATTGGGATCAGTTTTAAACATAAATAAGAAGCGGTTGCCTATTTGTCAATTTGCAACCGATACTCTGAGACACCAATTGCAGTCACAGAATATCTTGGTTTAACTAAGGGAACGGTATCTCAATCATTAAAAGTGCTTGAATCCAAAGGAATGATTGTTAAGAAAAAAGATGGTGGGGATAAAAGAATGACTCATCTCGTTGTAACTCAATTAGGGAAGGGCTTTTTACAAAAGACGACGCCACCTAAAAAATTTAGTCAAGCGATAGAGTTAATTGAGTCTGCTGAGTTAAATCAACTTAGTTTGGAATTAAAAAAGGTACTGTCCCTTTACCAGCTAGAAACAGGAATACGCGCATTTGGGCAGTGTCGTTTATGCAAAGACCTAATACAAGACACCCTATTCATAGCCATTCTCTCACAAACCAAACTAATAATCTCGCACAGAATTTCGCGTTTTCTGTGCTTGGCAATCAGCTTTTGGCTAGTGAAAAATAAGCGTCTATCTCCATTCAAGAATGAATAAAATGACCATTGCTCGAAAAGACATTGTCGATAATCAAACCGCTAGTTTTTATCACTGCACCAATCGCTGCGTTCGTCGAACCTTTCTTTGTGGGGTCGATGAGTTAACTGGCAACAACTATTCACACCGAAAAGATTGGTTAGAGCGCCAGATGCTGGCGCTTTGCGATATTTTTTCTATCGACATTTACGCTTATGCGATTTTGGATCGATTTTTGCCTCTGCAAAATCTGCATACATCACATCCATGTGAATAACAGGCAAAAACATAATTCATCCCAATAAGGCGGCGATGCCAAAACATATTTCTTCTTGTCTCAAACAAATTAACCTGCAACAGAGCCATTGGCTCAAGCAACTGGAACATTTCGAACAATTATTCTCTTTCTGAAGCTAAATCAAAAAAATCATTTCAGTGAACATACTTTTTTATGGTATTGATGGTTTTAAGTTGTTTGGAAAGTTGCCTGTCTGATATTGGGTATCTGATATTGGGTAGGCGAAAGCCATGGAGAAATATCAGCTAAAAGTTAGCTCTGAAAACCCAAAAGAGCTGCCTGCACCGGCTTAATATTATTTCAGAAGGTTTCCTGCTAATTTTATTTTAGAATACTATTTCAGTAGGTTTAACTGAGGAATTTAGGTTGAACCAGCAATATGTTTAGATTTAATTGTAAAACTTTACTTTCTAAATTAGTATAAGTGGTGGTTAGTATTATTGTTTAGAAAATTGCGTCAAAGAGCTCTTCTAAGCCTTCATCTAAATCATCAGGTTGTATGTTAATTTTAAGCCCTAGAGAAGTCAGTCGTTTTAATATTTGTTTGACACTTTTTTTATTGCTATTGTCGAACCAAATGCGAAACTTTGATTGCTTATCTTTGAACGTTGGGAAAAGGTAATGATCAGGAGCTTCCCAGTCGTCAATCATAGCCATGGCTAAGTATAAAGCAGGGCAATGTTCTGATTGACCATATTTTTCCATTAATTGGGGGATAAGTTTTTCTCTACATAAAACATCATGTTCAAAGTCAATGATGGATAAATAGCTTAGGGCAGTGTCGATATATTTAGGGCTGGATAGTGAAAGTTCATATACTGCATAACCAAGAGCAGTTTCTTCATCACTAATGTAGAGTTCACTAGCATCTTTATAGTTAATAAAATTTTGAACAATTTCGTTGATTATCTCGGCTGCTTTATTTATTTTAATAGCTTCATGAAAAAACTTTTCATCTTCCCAAAAATTTCCAAATTTATCTTTAATTAAAAATGGCAGTTCATGCCCTCTTCGTATTTCATCGATATCTTTGCTAAGAGTTAAAATGTTTGTTAAGGCATTTAAAATTGAAGATTTCTCTAGTAAGTTCTCAACTTGGATTACAATAAAACTCATCTCATTTAGTGTAGAATCTAAGTGTTCAGGGACTTGTGCTTCAACTTCAATTTCATTAGGGAGTGGCATTAAGTCAATTGGTATAAATTCTTGACTGGATTTTAAGTTGATCCCTTCAAGGGATATAAATATTTTTTCAGAGTGTTCTTTAACTATTATGTGTTTATTGCCCTCTGATAGAAAATGAGTGTGAGTAGTACGTAACCCAAAGGGTTCAGTGCAAGAACCGTTGGTACTTTTTACGGCGACTAACAATGGAGATTTCCAAGAACCATCAAGAGCAATTTTTCTAAGAACCCCAGCTCTCCAGCATAGCCATAGAGAATCTTCATTTTCACAAAAATATATACTGTTTAAATTTTCTTGAGTTTCACAAATGGCTTTATCGTAGTCATCACTATTTTCACCAGAGATTAAACTATTAGCAATCTCTTGGTCAGAACTTTCATAGCATGTTAGATGAGATACCTTATACTCTCTAACGGCTAAGGTTTTAATAATAGAAAAATTATTGAGATCAAAAATATTAATGCTTGTTAGAAATCTAGGAGAGCCATCAGTTTCATATAAAACTGGTATTGAGTCCCAATTGGTAATGGCTCCTATGTTTTTTTTCGTATTAATTTGTATTGTAGCCTCTTCAAAATCATCACGTGAGGGGGAGGGCAAGACTGTTTTATTACTATCTCCTGAAACGGGATCTATAACTTGAAAACCGTGCTCTCTTAGTTCTTTATCATCAGCTTCTTCCTTATAATAGTAAAGAAGTTTTCCATCATTACGAACTGAAACACAATCAAAGCCAATTGGTTCAGGTAGAGTATGCGAAACTTCGACAGTAAAATCATCAAGATTCATAACTGTAAGAGTTGATGATCGGTGGTCTTCTTTTGTATATGAGATGTAGGCTTTTTTCTTGTTTGAAGAAAGGGTTGCATTAGCATTCAAACTAGTATTGAAATTGATTTCAAAAATTTTCTTTTTTTGTACAACATCATAAGCTCTTAAATAACCGTACCAGTTCATAACAATAAATTTTGAGTTGGTATAAAATTCTGATATGACGATAGGCTCGGCGTCTCGATCTAAGTCTACAACCCAAAATACCTCCTGGTTATTTATGCTGTTCTCACGAGATATGAGGGCTTTATTTGTAGCTTCTGCTATTATTTTTAGATGATACATGATTTACCTATTTGAAATTAGGTTTTAAACCTATGTTTAGACATTTTTCATTTAAAGTACCTGACTTCAAAGCTGAAGTTTAGTCATTAAAAAATCTGGTGGTAGTCAAGATAGATCTCCATTGCTGTCTTATATGCCAATTATTTTACTAACCTATTTTATGCCTTGGAATGTTGAGTTGGGCACGGTTGTTTAAAAGACAAGGTGGTTTTCGTCGGACATTTACACTTTTTCTTTCATTTATTCCAACTATTTCGTTTTGTTTCAATTTGCTATTCTACTTCATTTAGTGATGGCGGGGAACTTTGATCGTACCGCTAGCGATCCCCTCGGCCATCAACTCAAAGAGCTTCGCGAACCGATAGAAACCTGGGTAATTCTGATTTAGATAATCCATCTTAACACCTGTGGTTGTATCCATCACTTTTTTAAAAGGCTCCATTAATTCATAAGCTGAAGCAAGTAGTCGTTTTGCTCCAGTTTCGTTATCAGAAAACTGATTAGCATGGCGATCAATTAATTTAACGATTTCTAATTGTTCTGTTGTAATTTCTAATATTTTATTTCCTATCAGCTTAAACATTTGAAAAACTCATAATCACGGTGTCGATATACACTTCGTAATTATGCTTCAACCTTAACCCATATTCCTATACTGTATTATGAGTCTAACAATTTCGTGTACCTCATTGCTCGCATTAAGTGAATCATCCAAATTGTTTTTCTGGGGTAGTTTAATATTCAGACCTAACAGAGCGCTTTTAACTTGTAGATCCGAGTTAGGGTCGATAGGCGCATTTGCAAAAATGTTGATACGTTGTTTAATATAAGACTTATCTAGCATAATTCTTCCTTCGTAATTTTGTTGTATTTCAGCTTTCGGTCATTGCAGACATTCAAGCCTGGCGCTTGCGATAACCGGTAATTTACAGCATTCAGATCTCTCAGAATATCCCAGGAATCAACCGATAGCGCACGCGTCGTGCATAGTCTCGATAGCCCGGCAACTCTTCCTGTAAAGTCTGGTCTTCAAGTACGGTTCTAATCACCGTGATGATTGATGCCACCGCCGCAGGGATCAGTGTCCATACCGAGCCCAGAGCAAGAACAATACCGAACAGTGGAAGAATATTTCCGGCATAACCCGGATGCCGCACAAACCGGTACGGGCCACTGTCACACACCACATGCCCTCGATCCGTCTGAATGCGCACCACGCTGGAGAAAAAGCGGTTCTCTGCCAATGCCCATGCAGCGAAAGCGTATCCGAGCGAGATCAAAATGAAGCCAATCACGATGAGCCATAGCGGAAATTCGGAGGACCAGTTATAGCGGTGGTCCAGCCCCGCTACAATGACCATAGGAAACACGACACTCACCGCCATCAGTGGAGCAAGCACTTTGTCCCAGGCTTTTGCGTTTTGGATATTTTCAATATTTTGTCTTTCGGCTGTTAATCCGGGATGTCGTTGTTCCGCCCACATGCGCCCACCAATGGTAGCGACCAAGAACAGCATGGAATATAGCCACGCCTGCCACCAGCCGAGATCCCCACCGCATATAAATAAAATCAGCGGAATTAGGAGATACACCACAACTAATCTGATCCACTGGCGAGGGGATACTATTTGAGCTGCCTCTTCATTAACCGTCTTTGCTGACATGTCATTCCCCAAAATAAAATGGATTTGAGTGTGTGCCTAACGCTTGTCTGAGTTTGCGAGGCACGAGCTAAACTCCTGACTCTGGTTAACTGGCATTTGTGATCAATTCCATATCATTGGAAACAAGACCTAAACTGTGACTATTTATCATCCCATCACCGAGTTCCCATTCCTTTCGCACCCATGCCTGTCCGTGCTCATCTATATCTTAGACCTCTAATTCTTCGCCAAGCATAGAAGCAACACCATCAGATTCATCATCAGGTAATTTGGATATAAAATCGGGACAGATATAAACGACTTTCACAATTGCGCCAATTTTAATTTCATTTCCGTTTTTGTCTAAGGTCGATGGCATATCTAGCTCAGTTAACAATTGGTTATTGCGCACTATGCGCTATATGTGAGTACTGTACCAAAAATACCGCTATGCTGAAACAGGATGATCACATTCGGTCAAAGCGGACACTAGTCAAAATAGTCTAACTAGCTTGGCACGGAATCTACGTTATCAATTCTGACAGATATTTGAGCATTTTAATATAATCCAACATTTCAAAAATTGTTGGTGCCATATAAATTAGAAATGATAGTCCGACCAAAGAATAGATCCTTAGTTTTCTGTATTTTGTGCGAGTTTCAAAATTTATGTCGTAATTACTAAATAGCAAAAACAGTCCAAAACTCGAACCGAGGAAAATAATGCTACTCGCGATGAAAATACGTATCCCATTTCTAAAGTCTCCGCCAACCATCAGAATATATAAGCTAAATCCACAAAAAAACATCCATGGAATAATGTTTATTTTGTACGGCTTCGGAAAGCCAAGCCGCACTCCATCCAACAAGAATACTCAGAGCTAGAATAGAGTAGAACATAATATTTTTTATGCTCTTATAGTATTGTAAACATTCCTCAATAGCACCTCTATCAATTGACATAAAACACTCCATCGTCTGTTATTTACGTTAATATTCAGCTACAAAACAAAAACTTTCTTTAAGTTGCGCTTACAGTCAGCGGACATTCAACGCAAAGCTAACCAGTGTGCGGTTTTTGCGCTTCTGGGTTGGGTATCTTGTAAAGCACTTTCCGTAGCGCAAAGCCAACGAAAGATCCTATGAGTGCAGGGGTCGCAAAAGGAATGAGAAACATCAGACCTAGAGGGAAAAATAAATCAGCCCCACCGCCGCCGTAGAAAAATAAACTTTCTATGAAACTTCCCAAGCCGAATAGAACCTCACCAAGAATAATTCCTAAGAACCATAGCCATGGACTTCCTTTACCTATAAACCCTAAAGAAAGCCCTAAGAGACAAATAATAATCCACCCATACGGCGAGTCCCAGGGTTCTATTTTGAGCTATACAAAAACAGCCCAAAACGCAAAACCTACGACTACAGAAGCTATAAAAATGTTTCTTTTAGGCATTAGCAGTCTCTCTTTAATGGCGCTTAACGTTAGAGTTAAACTGGCTCCCAAACACGATCGCGGTTGGGAGCCCGAGCTGTGCATTTTTTGCATAGCAGTTTTAAACGATTCTGTTATGTGTTTTTGACCTTAATTAAATTAATTGAGCCAATGATGATCCCAAAAAAAACAATAGGTAACATAAGAACTGCAATACCACCTTGTGGATCTGGATGCCAATACTTTACATCAAAAAATAACACCGCGCCGATTAACAAAGATAAATATACCGCAACACCAATACCAATTATATTTTTATGAGTAAGACTTAAAATAAATGTTGTTATAAAAGGTGCACATGACCATGTTGCAAAGATAACAAAAGCTAAAATTGATGTTGGCTTAAGACTTTCTATTGCCATAATGGTGAAAACTATACCGATAATGGAGCCTATTATATTTATGCTTTTCATTATTCTATTTACACCTAACGATTTGCATGTGGGGCGCGCCGCTTTTTGGCGCGTCCCAGTGAGCGGGAACGAACACAATGCACTTGTGATTGATGGCTCAATTAAGACTCCGTGCTCTTCCAAGCCTGCCCGCTAATGCGGCAAAACAAGATGCAAAGAAGCTCGCAAAAAGAATCCACCACATCACTAAGTCAATGCGAATATTAAATTCTGTTGGTATTGGACCATGTATTAATTCAGAAATGATTGGTCCAAAATAATAACCAACTACAATCCCACAAATTGCACCAACAACAAAACCACCAAACGCAAAAGTTTTGCCGCCTCTACCTTGGATAGTTATTACTGTAATTGGCATTAACAATAAAACAGCTAGTGCGTACATAGAAGCATAACGCCCTAAACATTGCCATGTTAAATAAATTGAAACTAGCAATACAGCGCCTACCAATATTGGCCATATATATTTCATTCAACAGTCTCAACGCTTATTTAATTTTTGAGGCGCTTTTTTTGCGCCGAATATAATTCAAATTTTTGTTATGTGAACTTCTCAAAGTTTTATCAATTCTTCTTAAAACGTAAAAAGATAAGTACAAAAGAAGAAATCAAAAACACTAATACTCCAACAGATAGAGCGACAATTGACGCTGGACCAGTTGAAATGGAAATTATTCCACAATCATATCCGCAGCTGTCCCAGATCTATGCAGACCACAAAGTTAAGGCGATAGAAGAACCAATCAATATACCCAGAAATTTTCTCATTTCGTGCGGAATCCTTAAATTTGAATGAGAGAATTGTATATGTATTTCGTGTCAATAAGCCTCATATTACTTTGTGGTATCGTCTTTCAGTACTGCTAGTATCGTTTACCCACATAACAGGGATTCTATTCAACCGTTTGAGTGAAATTCCGTAACCTATCCAACCGCACAAAGCCAATTCTTCTGGTCAATTACTCCTATGTGTTTTTCCAAGTGGTTTACTAATAGAATAAGGAGCAGTCTTTGTTATTTTGTTTCACGATTAGTATTGTCTGTGGTTATTTTGTCGCAATTTGGTCGAAGAAAGTGCCAATATTACACTTATTAATTCCCATTATATCCATGCTCAAATGTTAGCAGTTTTCTCTTCCAAAGTGCTTCTTTGCGAATAACCTCATCTTTATGTGTGATCGGCGGTAAAATCTCTAAAATTGAAAACTTAAAGTTTTTTCTAAAATACTCTTCGGTACGATCCCTAAATAGAGTCTTTAATTCTTTGTTGTTGCCATGAAATGTTGTTATATAGCTGAGCCAGCGCCCCCATAGACCGTCTTGTCCTGAAGCAGAACCGACATAACTTTTCCCCTCCTTTTTGTCAGTTAATAGGTAAATACCGTATATACTACTCAGCGCACTCTTCCAGTCAGCAAGCTCGTTTCTTACAATCACTTCTAAAGAACCAAAATCATGATTGATCTGTTCATAGTTTATGAATTTCTCACCCTGGAATTCTTGTTCATAGATACCTTTAACAATTGAATTCGATAATACTTCTGAAGGTTTAAAAACGGTTACTCTAGCATTCCCTCCAGTGTATTCAACAACCAACCGTCCTATCAAATCACTATGTTCTTCAGAGCGTTCAACTTTATATCGCTCACAGTCCCTATTAGTAATTCCAAAAACACCTCCAAATAAAAACTTGTTTCCTGATATTTGGGCAAAGCTTACGATACCCTCTTTAATAAAGCGTTCTTTCTTTTTTCCTCTATAGGTTTGCCAGTAAAGCCAATCTGCCGATGATTTCGCGAATACATCCAACGGTCGAATTCCAGAGCTGTTAGGTTTGGCCATGTGAAACCGGTATCTAGTATCATCACAAATTCCACTTAAGAGTGTGGAGAGTTGAAGCATTTCCTTTTCCTTTTTTTGTTATTTTACTTGGAGACTAATTATTTTCTCGTGGTTATCTTGTTTCAGGATCGCGAACAAAAGAGTCCTGATACTCGTTAATTACCTGGTAAATCCTCTCTCTAGCTTCGTCACTGTCGCACTGAGCCAATTCACGGCAATACGCAGTTTTATATTTCTGACCTGCAGGAGCAAGCGGATCATACCCGCTTAACTCATTATAAATTATTTACTTTCCTATGCGCTATTGTTATCAATTAGTTCAATTGTTTTATTTTTGGACGCTTCATTGGCTCGCCGAATTCCAGCCATGTTTCCTCATTAGGAGTCAATAAAATATTGGGTATCACTTTGCCATCCAAAAGATAAAATTCATACAAATCACGTCTTAAAGGCTCTACTGTTGAATCCTCATGGAAAATCATACCGCCGCCAAAGGGTATACCAAGCCCTTTGACAAAACCACCCTGACTCTCTACAGTTTTTTGTAAATTCTCCCAGCTATTTTTCTCATCATGTGAACCAATATAATAGGGAACCAATCTTAGCGTTTCGATAAATGAGTTGTCAGTATCATCACGATAACCATTACCTAACTGAATTGCTCCCGCTGATACGCCGATAAGAAGAGCACCTTCACTATATCTTCGA